>VOFH01003571.1_pt1 | contig 24164 bp, 39 predicted proteins | sample 5384091 | NCBI WGS metagenome assembly VOFH01 (sample SAMN12384727, study PRJNA508395) | human gut metagenome | isolation source: healthy gut G | host: Homo sapiens
AAGGCCCACAGCCAGAATTCCGGGTTTGACCAGCGGAAGAATCACCTGTACCAGGGTTCTTCCCTCTGGAACAGCCTGTCGATGTAAGCCGCCTCCTCCAGGGACTTGAAATCGTATCAAAAGCCTTTCAGAATCCACATACCGACATGGGCAGCGCATTGGTAGAGCAGGCCAGAACCAGCGCCGTATACGTATTTAACAGCCCCAGGCGGAAATACATGTTGTAAAGAGCAATTAAAAGCGTCATGGCCGGAAACATCTGTGTGGAGAGAAACAGCATCATCACGAACTTGTCGCCTTTAAACCGGTACCGGGGAAAATGCATAGGCTGCCAGCACTGCCAGCGTCAGCGTCACCAGCGTGGTGATGCCCGAGACGATAATATTATTCTTATAAAAAATCAGGAATTTTCCATCCGTCAGGATTCCTTTATAATTGGCCAGAGTCGCATTTACCGGCAGAAACTGAGGCGGCAGGCGCAAAATCGCCTCATTGGGTTTTAAGGATGTGAGAAGCATCCAGTAAATAGGGAATACGAAGCAGATCGTGGCGGTCAGAATCGCCGCGTACATAAGAATTTTCCGATAAGTTTTCTTCTTCATTCGCCCACCTCCTAATATTCCACTTCTTTGGAAGAAAGAACCCTGTTATAAATGGTAGAAAAAAAATCACCAGGAACACAAGCCAGCAGACTCCGATGGCCGCGCCTTTTCCCAGATTAAAGCCCGAGAACGCCGTCTCATACGTATACAGCGGCAGTGTGGTGGTCGCGCGGACCGGACCGCCTCCCGTCATGGTAAAGAACAAGACGAACATCTGGAAATTGGAGACAATGGAGGTCAGCGTCACCGTCTTCACAACCGGCATGATGCACGGCACTGTGATGCACCAGAACTTCTGTACTCCTGTGGCGCCGTCGATCTCCGCAGCCTCTTTTAAATCTTCCGGTACGGTCTGAAGCCCTGAGAGAAGCATGATCATCATCAGGGGCATCTGTTTCCACACTGCGGATATGACCACGCCCACCATGGCTGTCTTCGGGCTTCCCAGGACACTGTAGTCTCCCAGCCCCAGTAAGTAATTGACAATACCGTACTGCGGCTGGAAAATAAACATCAGGTAACCGCCACCACCAGGGACGGGATGGTCCACGGAAGGAATAAAAGGCTGCGGAACACCTTTCTCCCCTTTAAGCTTCCGCTGTTTAACAGCAGAGCCACCCCCAGACCTATAAAAAACTGGGCAAATACCGTACCGCACACATAGACCAGCGTTCTTCCAAAGGTCCGTATAAACTCAGCATCGGAAAAGACCGCTTTGTAATTTGAAAAATGATTCCATTTAATATTGCCCATATCCAGCAGATTGTAATGAAAGAAGCTCATTCCAACCACGACAAAGACCGGGGATGATGATGGTAACTGTAAGCATCGCCAGAGCGGGTACCAGAAGCATCACCATGAACCAGTTGATTTTTTTCTTTTTCCGCGTTATTTCACCCATAATACAACCTCCAATAGATACAAAGGGAGCGGATGCAGGATGATCTGCAGCCGCTCCTGATTGCTACGGTGACTCGTGCGCAGTGCGTGCGAGTGATCGTTCAGACTGATGAGTTCTGTTCCATTCTTATTGTCCGTACATCTCTTTGATCGTCTTATTGGTCTCTTCCAGCACGGTCTTAATATCTTCATTATTGACAACGATTCGCTCAATCGCCTTTGTCACTTCATTCATGGCATTGTCAAACATCGCGTTGGTAGCCGGAAGCGGGCTGGCAGTCTCAGACTGTTTGTTGAACACTTCCATGAAGGAATCCTCGTTCATCTCCGGAAGAGTCGCAATGGATTTTCTTGCAGACAGAACTGCATTGGATTTATGGTATTTCACCATGGCATCCTTGCTGATTAAGTATTCGACCAGACGGACAGCCGCTTCTTTATGCTCTGATTTTGCAAAATACGCCAAGCTGGTGCTCCGTATAAACGGTCTCACTGCGTCCGGTCTTTCCCGTCGGAATTACAGCGATTCCCATCTTTTTATCAAATTCCTCGCCCAGTCCGCTGCTGCTTCTGAAAGCGCTGCGTCCCATGTCGCCGTCGAAGATGATACCGATCTGGCCTGATGCAAATAACCCTCTTAAATCCTTGATTTCCAGACCTGCCGGAATCACTTTTTCATCTACCAGCTGTTTGGTCCAGGTAAGCGCCTCCACATTGCCCTCGTTGTTTAAATCAACGTTTCCGTTTTCGTCCACGAAGTGACCGCCGTACGTATAGAAAATGCCGTTGTATACGGTACCGGTATGGGCTACCTTGCCGGTTGGAATTCCCAGGCCGTAGAGGTGTTGCCCGCTTCGTCCTTTCCGAATTTTTTGCAATGGCTCTCGCCGCCTCCGTCATCTCATCCCACGTTGCAGGTGCCTTCTCCGGATCTAAACCGGCTTTTCGTAAATAAATCCTTGTTGTAATACATGGCAATGGATGGGGCGCCCAGGACAGTGCTTTCACTTTTCCGTCGTAGGTCGTTCCTGGATAAGTAACCGGGGTAAATATCGTCGAGCACTTCCTTCGCAGCCAGATCATCGAGTTCCGCCAGAATTCCTGGCTCCGTTAAAGGCGCTCATCATCTGGGAATTTCCCATAATCACATCGGCCGCATTGCCGGAGGTTCCTGCAATCAGAACCTGATCCTTATACTGGTTGAACGGGATGGCCTGGGATTCTACCCTGATATCCGGATTGGCCGCCATGAAATCATTCAGAAGCTCTTTGAAAATATCTGAAGTGGCTTCCTCCGCCTCCAGCCAGTTGCTCATGGTGATCGTCACCTGTTCTCCGGCTGGGGCTTCGCCTTTGGCCTCTTCTCCCTTTGTCTCTTCTTTTTTCGTCTCCGCAGGTTCGGCAGTCGTCGTCTCCTTCGGCGCAGCGGTTGTGGCTGATGCACTGTTCCCTCCGCAGCCACTTAAGGCTAACCCACTGACCATTACAGCTGACAGTACAACAGCAAGCGTTTTTTTTCATAAAAAATCCTCCTTTTTTCTATTTCGGTTTGCTTCATTCCGCTTAACTTTTTATACTCTCATTATAACAGAGGCTGATCAAAAGAGAGGGACCCAAAATTTTGTTTTAGTGCTGTTTTATAGTTTTTAGTTATCTTGTTCATATTTATTGTGCACTTTATCTCTCTCCATTGGGTGTAACTCCGTATTTCTCCTTATAGATTCGTGCAAAATGCTTTGTGCTGCTGTATCCTACCATTTCCGCGATATTCACGATTTTTAAATCCGTATTTAAAATCAGCTTTCTCGCCTTTTCCATGCGTAAGTCTGTTACGTAGTCAATGTACTTCTTACCCGTCTGTTTTTTAAACAGCGTGGAGAAGTAGGCCGTGTTCATGTGAACCACCTGGCTGACCTCCTCCAGGCTGATGTTGCGGTAAAAATTATTTTCTATGTACTGGACTGCCCTGCCGATACTTCCGCTCTCCTCCGGTGCCGTTCCCGTCTCTTCCTCCACATCCTCCGGCTCCTTCATATCCAGGAGGCGTGACACGCAGTCTGTCAGTTCAAAACGGTTGACCGGCTTTAGAATGTATTCCCGGACTCCGCACCGGATTGCTGTCCTGGCATACTCAAAATCCCGGTACGCGCTGATCACCACATACTGGGTCGTAATTCCGTCGGCCTGGGCCTTCTCGATCATGGCCAGCCCATCTTAACACCGGCATGCGAATATCCGTGATTACCGCGTCCGGATTCCACACACCGCCATGGTCTTATACCCCTCCATACCGTCACTGCATTCCCGTATCTCCATATCCCTGTAACAGGTTTCCAGAATTTTCTGATCCCCTGTCGTATGATCGCCTCATCGTCACAGATCAAAAATTTTATCATCGTCCTCCTTCCCCCTCCTCTCGCAGTGGAATTCTCAATGAAACAATCGTTCCAATGCCTTTTCCCGAGCGGCGTCACCCGGCTGTTTTCCCCAAACAGAAGCTTAAGACGCCTGCTTAAATTCCTGAGAGCAAAACAGTCCAGCGTCTCCTCCTGGTTATCCGGCATCAGCAGCTCCCGTATTCTGGCAATTCGCTCCGCCGGAACCGCCATACCATCGTTAAAAATTCTGATAACGAGAAATCCCCGCCGTTTCAGAACAGAAACCAGGAGACGCTTGTGCTCCGGCGTGTCCTCGAATCCATGCTTAAATGCATTTTCCACCAGCAGGCTGCATGGTCAGTCTCGGTATCATTTCCGCCATACACTCCTCATCGATTGCATATTCCACGAGAAAACGGTCCGGGAAACGAATTTTCTGAATTGTCACGAAATTCCGCACATTCTCGACCTCTTCTCTGACCGCCACAAGGGTGGACGGCTCCATGGAATAGCGCATCATCAGGGGAAAACGCCTGTGCCATATCTACAATCTCATAATGATCCCGAATCAGGGCCAGCATGGAGATGCTTTCCAGCGTATTGTAGATAAAATGAGGGGTTAATCTGACTCTGAAGCGCCCTTAAAGGTGGCCTGCTGGCTCTCGATTTTAACCAGATACTCGCTTTCAATCAGGCGCTTCATATCCCTTACCATGGTATTTAAGCTCTGTACCAGTTCTCCGATCTCATCGGGATGATCATCACAGACAACCACGTCTAAATTCCCCTTGGCGATCTCCCTCGTCGCATCACGCAGCGTGATGATTCTCCTGGAAAACCAGTCTGCCAGCAGCTTGTCAATGAGATAGATCAGGATAATGAGAACCACCATACCGATCAGAAAGTAAACCAGGGCTGCGCCATAGCCTCTCTGCAGTTCCTTTAACTGCAGTCTGAACTCCACATTCTGCCCCAGCGCCGTGGAATAAGAGTACAGCGGAACAAAATGGCCGCCCTCCCTGCAGGCATCGGATACAATCTCCTGTCCATTACAGATGATCTCATCTCCGCGCCCTCCACCAGAGCGTAAAACGGCTGAATCATCTTCTTTTTATCGAGTTCCACATAGACCAGCCCCTGGACCTCTCCGTTTTTGACGCTGACAATATTGGACGCCAGAATCCAGACAGGCCGCCCGTCCTGCAGGAGTCCCCATCCTCGCGGACAAAGGACGCCTCCCTGACAGCAGCGCTTCAAACCAGGGAGCACCGGAGCAGGCCAGCCCTAAATCCTTGTCGGAAAAGTCTCTGGAAAACGTCTTATCGGCCTCCTTAATGTAGATGGATATCGCCCCTGTTCGTCTCCCCACAGTGCTCATATTGGTCAGGCGGTTCCTGATAAAATCCCTTAAATCCAGCCTTTCCTTATAGGTTCCCGTCACGTAATCATCGATGGCATTCTGTACATTGATGTCCGTTACCATCAGATTCATGCCCTCCTGTGCCTGTGCGAAATACGAATCCAGTTCTTCCACCGTCTTGTCCAAAAGCATCTGAGACTGGCGTTTTGAATTCTCCACACTGACATTTGTGAACACGAAAAAACAATGGCAAATATAATCATAATCGGTATAATTGCCACCACCCATGTCGACAGCGTAAGTTTTTTTCTGAATGGACGCGTCACGATAGCGCCCCCATATTTTCCAGATCTTTTTCATAAAATTCCGACTCATTTCTTTCATGGTTCCTATTATATCATCGGACTGGAAAAGACAATTTACCCGGGGTATCCTGAAGCTGAAAAGAGCCGGGTATCCCTGAATACACGGGTCTTTGACACCCCTAACTATAAAAATCAGCGTGTAAGCCAGTAATGACTTATATTTTTTGTCAACTTTATTGTTTTTATATATAGGCTTTTTGGTCTTTTTGTGGTATACTATTTAGATAGAGGTGATCATTATGAAGGTTAGCATATCAAAGTCTAAGAACGCAGAGTCTTTCTATATTAAGCAGTCTTATATTGACGGAAATGGAAAATCTACATCAAGAACCATACGAAAGCTCGGTACATTAAAAGATTTATTAGCGGAGCACGGCCCTACCCGTGAGGATGTCATGAAATGGGCTAAGGAACAGGCACGTATCGAAACGGAACGGTATGAACTGGAAAAAGAAAGTCATTGTATCCCCATTGTATTTCACCCTAACCGGAAGATTCCTCATGGGCAGAGGCGCAACTTTCAAGGCGGCTACCTCTTCTTACAGTCCATTTACTACGAATTAGGGCTAAACCGGATCTGCAGAAAAATACGGGACAAACATCACTATACCTATGATCTGAATGCGATCCTGTCCGATCTGATCTATACAAGGGTGTTAGATCCTGGCAGCAAGCGGTCCTCCTATGAAGCTGCCAAAGGATTTTTAGAGGCACCTGCCTATGAACTGCACGATGTCTACCGGGCTTTGACTGTTCTTTCTGAGGAATGTGATCTTATTCAGGCAGAGGTCTATAAGAATTCAAAATCCATTCTGGAACGGAATGACCGGGTTCTCTATTATGACTGTACGAACTTTTACTTTGAGATCGAACAGGAGGACGGCAATAAAAAGTACGGGAAAAGTAAAGAGCATCGTCCCAATCCGATTGTACAAATGGGACTTTTTACGGATGGAGACGGGATCCCCTGGCCTTCCGTCTGTTTCCGGGGAATGAGAACGAACAAAAGTCCTTAAAGCCTCTTGAAAAAAAGGTCATTGAGGAGTTTGGCTGTGAACGGTTTATCTTCTGCTCAGATGCCGGTTTAGGCTCAGAAAACAACCGGCTCTATAACCACACCAGGAACCGTTCTTATATCATCACACAGTCGATAAAAAAACTTCCGGTGGAATACAGGGAACTGGCGCTTAACCGCAAAAGATTCCGAAGGCTTTCCGACAACCGGCTCACAGACCTTGATACGATCACGGAAAAGGATTCTGATGAGCTTTTCTATAAAGAAGAGCCATACAGCACCAGGAAAATGGAGCACCGGCTCCTGATCACCTATTCCCCAAGTATGCCGCCTACCAGAGGGAAGTCAGAGAAAAACAGGTGGAGCGGGCAAAAGCCATGCTTGCAGATGGAAATCATAAAAAACAGGGAAGAATCCAAATGATCCCGCAAGATTCATTGGTAAATCAGCAGTTACGAAAGATGGGGAGAGCGCAGACATCCGGTATGTTCTGGATGAACAAAAAGATTGTGGAGGAGGCAAGGTATGACGGCCTTTATGCCGTCTGCACGGATTTATTTGAAGATGATCCGGGAGAGATCCTAAAGGTAAGTGAACGCAGATGGCAGATAGAGACCTGTTTTCGGATCATGAAGACGGATTTTCCGCAAGACCTGTATATGTACAAAAGAAGACCGCATCAAGGCCCACTTTCTCATCTGTTTTTGGCATTACTCGTTTACCGGTGTTTGGAGAACAAGCTTAATAAGCGGGGTACAGCTGTGAAATCGTTTCTGCCCTAAAAGGATTTGCCTTTGCGGATGTGCAGGGACAAGGTTTTATCCCTATATACGAATCCACGAACTTGACAGATGAACTGCACAAAATAAGCGGTTTTGAAACCGACTATGAATTCCTCACCAAAAGCAGGGAGAGAGATCCAGAAATTGAGCAAAAGAAGACAAGCTAGTTAAAATTTATAACGTTTCCCAGAAGCAAGAAAAAGACTATATATCAAAACGAAACAACACCGCTGTAAAAACCCTGATAGAATGGGCATTATAGCGGTGTTTTTGTTAAAAGACTGTCAAAGACGGGGATTATATCATCCGGACTGGAAAAGACAATTTACCCGGTGTATCACGGCCGTGAAGCTGAAAAGAGCCGGGTATCCTGAATACAGCATACCGGCTCCTGTAAAGTTCCATATTCTATTTTTTCTTCACCGGATAACACACTTCCGTTACCAGTTTTTCCGGATCCGATGTGTCGTGAGGGCTGACGTGATAAATGCAGAACGAAGCACCATCGTACTCGTAACCGTTGTCGTGAATCCAGCGGGCTACCGCCTCAGTTGACTCTGGTGATCTGTGCATAGCTTCCCTGATAAACAGCCGAAGCGATCAGAACCGGGGGCACCGTCTTAAATTTTACGTTGCTCCGTATCCCGGTACGTTCCCTCAACGGAAATCTGAATTTCCACATCCACATCCTCTTCCTTATATCCTTCATCATGGAAAACAGCCATTCCGTAACCGGGCGATGCCATCTGCAGGTTCTGCGCTCCCGTCTCTTCATGGAGAATCCCCCATAAAATATGCTCCTGGTCGTAAGCCGGAATTCACTTTTCTGACACTCGCCACATACCTCTCCGGCAGAGTTTTTAACGTTACCTGATAATCCATCATATTTCCATCCTTTCTGATCCATTCGATGGTGTTATCAAGCAGCTGCAGCTTCGTACCGATGTCGCCCAGCTGGTCCTCCAGCTCTTTCTTCTTAACCCGGAGAAATCTCTCCATTTCCTCCGGTCTGCCGCAGCAGTTTAAGATTTCGCGGATAACCGTCAGGCCAAATCCCATGGATTTCAGGCTCTGGATCTGCCCCGCCACGGAGAGCTGGTCCTCCCGTAATACCGGTAACCGGTGGCGGGATCGACTACTCTTGGTTCCATAAGGCCGATTTCATCATAATGGCGCAGCATACGGATACTGATTCTCGACAGCTTTGAAAAATCACCAATCTTCAACATTTTGTCACCTCACATATATGTGTTTTTGAGCTCAGTATCACTATAGACCATACCACAGTGTGAGAGTCAAGCATGAAATTCAAAATATTTTTTCAGCGCTCCAACGCCTCTCCCATATACCGCTTAAAGGGGCTTGTCTCCGGGTCGTACAGAAGTTCCACGGCATTTCGTATATCCTCTTTCAACGCATCTGCAGCGCCTTTTTCCATACGGACGGCCACATCCTCCAGCTCGAAGGGACCGTTCCGGAAATGCCCCAGCAGACATCCCTCAAACTCCCCGTCAATCAGCAGATAGCCCAGCACATCGTACTCCGCATGTGTGAACCGTTCCTTCAGCCAGTGCTCATTGGATTTCACCAGAAAATCATTTCTGTGAAGCACAAACACCGTATGGTTCTTTTCCGGCACCTCTGCCGGCTCACCTTCCAGCAGAGGCAGGTCCTCCCGGCGAATGTATCCGCCCTCATACGGCTCCAGCGTTTCATCTGATACCAGCCGCTCCAGCACACCTTTGATCTCTTTTAACGGGAGACGGTAGAAGGATCTCACCATGGCCGCATCAATCCATACGTTCAGCCATGCAAACCGTCTCACCAGTTCCTCTGCTGCTGCCTCCTTCGTATAACGGTCCAGATCTGCATCAGGGAACTCCGACTCAAACGGGTACCAGGCCCGGTCCCATTCGTTATCGGTCTGATCCTCGAATACGAGAAATTTCTCCTGCAGCCGGTGCAGAGCGGGCGTGATCTCTTTCGCCAGCAGGCCTGTAAACTCCTTCATGACGTGGATCGTCATCGGACCTTCCCGTTGTAAAGGTCATAAAGCTCCTGCTCCGTATCCGTAAAAGGCCTGTCCTTCCGGTAGACTGCCGCAAACAGCTCCAGTTCGTCCGCATAAATATAAGCAATATTGCCGTTCTGGAATCTCCCTTAATAATCGTCCGGCTCTCCCTCATCTTATAGCAATATCTGCTGTCGTCAAAGGCCGCACGGTACAAAAGCTCCGGAGGACTTCCCGGACAGCTCCAGTACACACAGAGTACGGGCGACATCTGCTTAAACAGTTCTCCATACTGCTTCTTTGACGCGGGTTTTGTAAAATGCTGGCGTTCCATACGCAGCTTTCTGTATGCATGTTGATTCATAAAACCTTTTCCTCCGTATTCCTTCCGTATTGATCCGGAGACTCTCCGAGTTAAGACGCAAAAACGCAGGCACAGTGAGGCTGCGTTTTGCGTCTGTCCGCCCGGAAAACCGGACCGTTGAAACAGCAAAGTGTCCCGTGTGATTTATGCAATGCTGCAATCGTCCGCAGACTGGCCTGCATGATCCTGATACCATTCCATATTTTTCCGGTTAATCCATTCTGTGGATGCATCCATTGCCGCCCTGCATGCGTTGGTCCCATCCAGCGCATTCAGCATGACGAAATCGTGGATGATCGCCTGAAAACGCATTGCCGTCACCGGCACTCCGGCGGCCCGCAGCTTTTCGGCGTAGGCCTCGCCCTCGTCTCTCAGTACATCTGCCTGGCCATTTAAGATCATGGCCTGCGGAAGTCCCTCCAGGTGTTCGGTGCACGCCCTTAACGGGGAGGCCGTTATCTGGTTTCTGCAGCATTCCGAGGTGGTGTACTGATCCCAGAACCACATCATGCCCGCCCGGTATAAGTAGTAGCACTCCGCAAATTCACAGTATGACGCTGTATTGAAACAGGCGTTGGTCAACGGATAATAAAGAAGCTGCTTATGAATCACAGGACCGCCTCTGTATTTGGAGAACAGCGTCATGGCGATCGCCATATTACCGCCCACGCTGTCTCCGGCTACAGTCAGTGTATTCCCGTTCATCCTCCGTCCCGCCTGTTCAAACAGATCCGGCAGCTGGCAGAGTATGCTGTAGCACTGCTCGACAGCAGTTGGATAACGCGCTTCCGGAGAGCGGGAATATTCCGGAAAAATGACCGTACAGCCGATCCTGGCGGCCAGCTCTCTCACCAGCTTCTCATGCGTATGGAAACTCCCGAATACCCAGCCGGCCCCCATGAATATAGAAGATCACATGTTCCGCGAACCCGCTGTTTACCGGTGTTACCCGGTACACGGGAATGCGGCCCCACTGGCCAGTGTCCACCATGGACGCCCTCCACCTGTGCCGGATACAGGCAGACCGGCGCATCCTGTGCCTCCTCCAGCACCCGGCGTCCCTCCTCCGGCGACAGTTCAAAAATCAGCGGCGGAACTGAATTCTCAATGCAGACAGTCTCCGCCGCCGGTTCCAACAGTACTCTTCGATTCATAGTTTTCTCCCATCTGATATGATGTTCTAATGGCATCCTATTCAGAAAAGCAGAATCTGGACCTTAAAAATCCGGCCGTCATGCCGGCCAGCGTCACGCTCATCTGCGCGCGATCCTCACTTTCGCAGCCTGCCCTTAATTGGTTTTTCCTGCAAGCAGTACCTCCTGCCTTTGCCGTTTAGAATCTCCACGTATGTCAGGCTTTCCCTGATGTCGATAATACCGATATCTTCCGCCCCAATTCCGTCAATCTTTCGCAGATGGTTCCAACGATATCGACTGCACGCATTTTCGATTTCCGGCCGCCGCCGATGGACAGACGCGTGATTCCCGCATTTAAAAGCGGCTCCCTTTGAGCTTTCGGAGGCCCTTCTCTCCCTCTGCCTCGTCCAGAACGCCTTTGTGGCCTCCTCATCCGGTTCGGGGCATGAAGTAACTGGAAGCTCGCGCCCCATATAGGCTTCCACCATATGAAGCATTCGTTCCTCGCTCTCACACAGAAGGCTTACGGCTCTCCCTTTTCTCCGTTTCTTCCGGTTCGCCCGATACGGTGTACATAAGTCTCCCGTCCGCCCGGGGAAATCATAGTTTACCACGAGATCGATCTTATCGAAATCGATTCCCCTGGCCGCAACATCAGTGGCAATCAGAAAAACGGAATCCGCCTCTGCGGAAGGCATCCACTGTTTTTAAACGCTCTCTCTGCTCCATCTCTCCATGAATCATCCACAGAATATCCGGTCTCTCTTAAGCTTCTGAAGGAGCACATTTACCATCTCTCTGGTTCCGCAGAATATCATGCAGCTCTCCGGATTCTCCAGAATCAGGGTCCGCTTCAGCAGGTCGTATTTCTCTTCCGGGTCCGCGCGGTATACCACCTGGGAAATTGCGGGTTCTTCCTCCGCATCCGGTTCCGGAGCAATCATGACGGCATCCGCCATATATTCATCCACCAGGAGCCGTACCTTCTCATCAGGGTAGCCGAAAAAGGAGAACTCTTCCGCCTTTCGGCAACAGAGCCATGATCTGCTTCACTTCCTCCAGAAATCCCATGTCCAGCATAAGATCCGCCTCGTCGATGACCAGATACCGGATGCCGGTGAGTTTTAAACAGTCCCTCTGAATCAGATCCATGACGCGGCCCGGAGTTCCCACGACAATGTGAGACTTCTGTTTGATCGTGCGTATTTGCTTATCAATCGAAATCCGCCAAAAGACGGCCGGCACCTTCAGACGTTTCCTGCGTCCTATGTGAAACAGCTCATTGCTCACCTGAACCGCCAGTTCCCTACTGGGCTCCAGCACCAGCGCCTGCGGCAGATTTTCTTCCCAGACAATCTTTTCACAGAGCGGTATCCCAAACGCCGCAGTCTTACCCGTACCTGTCCTGGACCGCGGCGCCACATTCCGCCCCTCCAGAACGGCGGGTATTACTTCCCTCTGTATTTCCGTTGGCTCCTGATATCCAAGGAGATCCAGCGCATGGATAATTTCAGGGGCAAGGGCGTAGGGCAGAAAACCGTTCCCATTTTTATTTTCCGGCATAATTTAATTCCTTCCATTTTAGTTATAATCAGTCAAATCAGAAAGGCAGGCCATGTCGCGGCCTGCCGGCTTGTTTTATTATACAATGGATTGATCTCAGAATCTACTGGCAAAAACAGTTCCCGGACATGCATCCGGGAACTGTTACATGATTTTCCCCTGTTTCCTGTTACCGAAAAAATAACAAAAGCAGGAGCATCCGGCCGCTACCGCTGAACCAATTACGCCGGCCACGTTAGGCCCCATGGCGTGCATCAGCAAAAAATTGGATGGGTTGTATTTCTGTCCCTCCTTCTGCACCACACGGGCCGCCATTGGAACCGCAGAGACGCCTGCGGCGCCTATCATGGGATTTACTTTGCCCTTTGACAGTCTGCACATCACCTTTCCCAGCAGCACGCCGCCCGCGGTTCCCACGGAAAATGCAGCCAGGCCAAGCACAATAATCTTTAATGTATCCACCCGCAGAAACGCATCTGCGCTCGCCTTGGCTCCAACGGTTATTCCAAGAAACACAGATATGATGTACATCAGGGAATTCTGCAGTGCATCGACAAGACGCGGAACACAGCCGGATTCTTTTATTAAGTTTCCCAGCATCAGCATACCTATCAGCGCGCCCGCCGAAGGAAGAAGCAGGACTGTAAACAGGGTCACTATAATAGGAAAGATGATCTTTTCCGTTTTACCAACCGCTCTTAACTGTTCCATCTTGATCTTCCGCTCTTTCTCCGTTGTCAGAAGCCGGATAATCGGCGGCTGAATAATCGGTACGAGAGCCATATAGGAATAGGCCGCAATGGCAATGGCCCCCAGCAGATGAGGAGCCAGCCTGCTGGTTAAATAAAGGGGCCGTCGGCCCATCCGCACCTCCAATGATTCCGATCGACGCTGCCTCCGGTCCTGTAAACCCCAGCATAATCGCTCCGGCGAAGGTCAAAAAAATCCCCAGTTGGGCCGCAGCCCCAAAAGGAGACTTCGCGGATTAGCAGCAGCGGGCCAAAGTCCGTCCCTGCTCCGATACAGAGAAAGATTAACGGCGGATAGATGCCTAAATCGGTTCCCTGGTATAAGTAATATAGGAGACCGCCATTCTCATCCCCTACCGCGGCAGCCATCAGGCCGGTCCTGGGCAGATTCACCAGAAGCATGCCAAACGCTATGGGAATGAGAAGATAGAGGCTCATATCCCTTATGAATCGCCAGATAGAGAAAGAGACAGGCAATTGCGATCATAATGAGTTCGCCGGGCATATGCAGGCCAAACAGCACAGTATCGCACTGAAACAGCTGGGATAAGCCGCTGCTCTTCCAGAACTCCAGTAAAATTTCACTCATCCTTCAGGCCTCCTTAAGAGATTTCAATCAGCGGATCCCCTGCTGCCACGGCTGCTTTCCTTTTGAGGTAATTATGGATGTTACCGTGCAGTCGCGCGGGGCAATGATCTCGTTCTCCATCTTCATAGCTTCGATGATTACCAGCACTTCTCCGCATTTTACCGTCTGCCCGGAAGTCACAGGAACCGACAGGATTGTCCCCTGAAGAGGAGCAGTGATCCTTTCGGTGCCTGCAAAAAGCCCCCTTCTGTACCGCGCCGCCCCAGCTCCTCCCGCCGGCCGATTCTGTGAAACCGCTTCCGCCGTTACCGGAGGCCGCATATTCCGTGTTTCTCCGTCTTCTGCACCGACAGTCTTTCCCTGGGCTGTTTTGGCCGCCTCCCCGGCTTTCTCTGTGTATCTCTTCTACCTCCACCTCATGAACCACACCGTCAAGCACGATCCGAAATACTTTTATTCCCATGGTTTTAACTCCCCCTTCCTGTTATTTATCGTATGGACTCCAAACGCGCACTTTGAGCCCATGTACCGCCGCAGTCTTCCACTCTTCTGATTCTGCACCACAATGTCATCCGGCTCCACAGACAGACAGGCAGCGACAGCCGCGGCAGCCAATAGCACGTCGCTGCTGTCGTTTGCTCGGTGCAAAGGCAGTCCCCTGTGCCGGTTTCCGGTCAAGTTTTCACTCCGCTTTACCAGAAACGCACAGAAATCAATCATATAGGAAAGCAGAAGCAGTACCAGAAATACACTGAGTATACTGAAGCCGGAAATCAATAGCGTATCCGCCACAGTCAAACTGTCACCAAACATGACACACCTCCTTACAATGGAATATTTCCATGTTTTTTCGGTATTTTCTGAACCCGCTTGCCGCGAAATGCCTCCAGCGCACTGATGATGCGCTTTCTCGTCTCTGACGGCATGATCACATCATCCACGTATCCCCTGGAAGCCGCCACATACGGATTCATCATTGCCTCCTGGTACTCGGCAATCTTTTCCTTCCGCCTGGACGCTCCGTCGGAAGCGTTCTTTATCTCTTTAGAAAAGATAATATTGGCCGCTCCATCGGCCCCATGACCGCAATCTCGGCATCCGGCCACGCAAAGACCGCGTCGGCTCCCAGATGTCTGGAGCACATTCCGATATAGGCCCCACCGTATGATTTTCTTGTGATAACCGTTATCTTCGGTACCACCGCCTCACTGTAGGCATACAGCAGCTTGGCGCCGTGGCGGATAATTCCGTTGTGCTCCTGCATCGTCCCAGGCAGAAATCCCGGTACATCCACCAGCGTAAGAGCGGTATATGGAAGCAGTCACATCGTGCGGATAAAACGCGTAGCCTTATCGGAAGCGTTGATATCCAGACAGCCTGCCATGGCCTTCGGCTGGTTTGCGATCACCCCCTGTACTCCTTCCTCCCATATGAATAAATCCTGGTAATGAGATTGGGGCAAAATACTCCTGATATTCCATAAAACGTCCGTTGTCCGCCAGCGCTTCGATCACCGTCTTCATGTCATAGGGCTTTCCCGGGTTCTCGGGAATCAGTTCATTCAAAAATCGTCCTGCCGGTTCCAGTCGTCCCCTGACTCCATTTCGGAGGAGTCTCCATGTTGTTCTGGGGAAGATACCCAAGCAGTTTCTTTTATCTGCCGGATACAGTCTCCCTCATCCTCCGCCATATAATGGGCCACTCCCGCTGATCGCATTATGGGTCCTCGCTCCCCCCAGTCTCCTCCGCTGTCACCGACTCCCCCGTGACAGCCGCGATTACTGAGGCCCGGTTATAAACATCTGGCTTGTATTCTTTACCATGAAGATAAAATCTGTCAGGGCCGGCGAATATACAGCGCCGCCCGCGCATGGCCCCATAATCACGGATATCTGTGGGATCACCCCGAAGCCATGGTATTGTTATAAAAGATGCGCCCATATCCCGCCAGTGCATCCACGCCTTCCTGAATGCGCGCTCCCCCGAGTCATTAATGCAGATCATGGGGGCTCCCGCCTTCATGGCGCCTCCTGCGTCTTTACAATCTTGTCCGCATGCATTTCCCCCAGAGAACCGCCTATCACGGTAAAATCCTGGGCCGCAGCGTATGTAAGTCTCCCATTCACGGTCCCATAGCCTGTCACAACGCCCTCTCCCGGGGACGGCTTCTTCTCCATGCCGAAATTCGTACAGCGGTGCTTTCACAAATAACCCCGTCTCCACAAAGCTTTTCATCAAACAGCGCAAAGCAGCCTCGCGGGCGGTCATCTTGCCCGCCAAATGCTGCTTTCTGCAGCCTTTTTCTCCGCCGCCCATCCGCAGCCTCTTTAAATTTAACAGTTCTTCCTGTTTTTTGTAGCCAACCTTTACCCTCCAGACCGTCACTCAGACTTTTTTCTAAATTGCTCCGGCACATGATATAAGCCGCCGGACAGATCGGCAATCTCTTCCAGAGATTTCGCCGCTAAGAGTTCCGCTTCGCCGCGTCAGGTGAGATGGCAGATCCTGCGGATAGGCTACCTTTCCTTCTCTCCGCATACGTTCGATCTCCCCGCTGCCCACCATGGAGCCCACCGGTGTTCCCTGTGCGATACACCCCAGCATCTTTGTGCGCTCCTCCGCATTCTGAGCCTGATACAGGTAAGCGATTCCCTGCTCTGTCACCACATGCGTCGACATCCTCGCCATAGACCATGACGGTGCCGCATCCATGCCCGCTTTTCTGCCGATCCTAACGGCATCCAGTTCCGGCACAAAGGCCGGGCCATATTTGCTCTGGCTCTTTGTCATCTGAACCACCAGCTTTCGCCCGGAGGCCATGGAACCGGTCAGCGGAGCCATGTCGCGCCATGCTTTTGTCGTATGGCGCCGCCCGCCGGTGCTGTTTCCCATGTTGGGGGCACCGCCAAAGCCGCTGAGCCGTCCGCCCGTCACGGTCGAGGAGTTCCCCTCATAATCCATCTGGAGTGTGCCTCCCAGGAACAGGTCGATCCCATAGAGCCCTGCCACCTGGGCGGCCGCCCGGTTGGACCGGAGCATGCCATCCTTTCCGGTAAAAAAGATGTCAGGTCTCGCAGCGGTATACCGCTCCATACCCAGTTCTCCGCCAAAGGCGCATACCTGTTTCACCCAGCCCGCTTCCACAGCCGGGATCAGAGTGGGATGGGGATTCAAGACCCAGTTGGTACAGATTTTCCCTTTCAGTCCCAGATAATCTCCAAAAGTAGGAAGCAGAAGTTCAATCGCCGCGCCGTTGTAGCCGATACCGTGATTCAAGCTTTCCACACCGTGCTTTGCATAGATTCCCTTGATCGTCATCATACCCATCAGAATATGGGCCTCCTGAATCTGGGCCGGATCTCTGGTAAACAATGGTTCCATGGGATATGGCTCGTCCGCCTTCACAATATAATCCACCCAGCCGCCCGGAATGTCGACACGCGGAAGATCGTCCTCTCCCACAATCTCGTTGACCTGTGCGACGACAATCCCGCTCTTAAATGCAGCCGCCTCCGCCAGCATGGGCGTCTCCTCCGTGTTATAGCCGGTATATAAATTTACCGTTTGAGTCCGCTTTGTCCGCGGCAATCAGGCAGACATTGGGAGTCAGGTCCACATACAGCCTGCCGTACAGCTCCAGGTACGTGTGGATCGCTCCAATTTTCACAGTGTTTTCTGCCACCATTTCCGCCAGCCGCCTGCTCTGCACCCCGGCAAAGGAAAAGTTGATTTCCGATGCAATCCCCTGTCAAAGAGGTCCAGGTGCTCATCCCTGGAAATCGAAGGAATAATCATATTCAGATCATGGACTTTTTCCTGATTCACTTCCTTAAGCGCCTCTGCTAAAAATGCAGCCTGCTTCTGATTGCAGCCCTTCCAGCACAACTCTGTCACCCGGCCTTATCATACTCTCTAAAAATGGAACGATCTCTTCCGTCCCGACTCGTTTTCCCCTTGCATAACCGGCGGCCTTCTCCATCCGTTCCGCCTTTGAACGGCGTTCCTTATCCCAAATCATGCGCTCTCCCCTTTCTGACAATGCGTTCCTGATAAAAAAATAATAGCATTGACTTTTTATAACGTCCAATATATACTTTGTTACATAATGATATCTAAATTGTTATAAAAAGGAGGCGGATTTATGGATATTCATTCTCTTACCTATTTCAAGAAAGTCGCGGAGCTTCAGCACATCACCCGGGCTTCCGAAGAGCTCCACGTAGCACAGCCTTCGTTAAGCCGTACGATTTCCCGGCTGGAGAAGGAACTGGGCGTCCAGCTGTTCGAGCGTTCCGGGAAGAATATTATCTAAATTCCTACGGCGAGATTCTTCTGAAGCATACGAACCGGATTCTCCAGGAACTGAAAGATATCGAGCAGGAGATCGGTGATGCAGCCGGAGAACGCAGCCGGACTGTCACGCTCTCCCTCTATGCGGCTTCCAAGCTGCTGCCGGAACTGGTCATGGCATTTAAGCATGAATACCCCTCTATCCGGCTTCAGATCATCCAGGAGGACTTAACGAAGAACCAACCCAACGGCTGCGACTTGACCCTGTTTTCCTCCATGCAGCCGTGCACGCAGGATCATTCCGCCTCCCTGATCGAGGAAGAAATTCTCTGGCCCTGCCGGAGTCCAATCCACTCTCCAAGCGGGAGAACTTAAACTTAAGCGAGGTAGCAGGCGAGGAATTTATCTGTCTTCAGCAGGGAAAGAGTTTAAGGACCATCACTGATACTTTCTGCAAGATAGCCGGCTTTGAACCCTCTGTCGTGCTGGAGAGCGACAGTCCCTGAGACGGTCCGCGAACTGATCCCGCGGGCATCGGCATCTCCTTCATCCTCCATCACCTGGCAGGGCATGGATACGAAGAACATCGCACTGGTCCCTATTTCCTTTCCGCGGTGCAGACGCTACATTAACTTGTCCTGGCGGTCTCAGGGTTATCTCTCTCCCGCTGCCATTTTGTTTCGCGACTTTGTTCAGGATTATTTTAAGACATTTCAAAAATAGACACACCTACACCGGCCTGGGGCTTCTGCCTCAGGCTATTATCATACCCGCATTCATATCACCTGCAGCATCAATCATTTCCCCGATACATAACAAAAAAGGCATAAAGTCTATAAAAGTATTAGTATTTTACATTCTGGCGTTTTGTACATATAATTCCTTATATAGCAAATATTTTTGTCACTATTGCAATATGCAATTGGGAGAAGGCACAGATACTTACTTTTATCGCAAATTGATCAGGCAATAGAAAGGAGGAAACATGATTATCCGGGGGGATGCTGCTGCCGCGGTGAAGTACAGACTGCTGTGCCCAGTCATTCATTTCTTGAAGGAAGGGGTACTTTTATCATGACAAAAGAGACAAGGAAAAGAAGCTTATAAGCGAAGCTGCCGCCATCGCTGTGGGCCTTGGCATCGCTCTGATTCCCGCACCCGGGGGGCTGGAACAGAAGGCGATGTGGACAATGGGTCTGTTAATCTGGGCCATTATCAACTGGATGACCAACGCAATCCCCGATTTTGTATGCATCTTTCATTATGTGCTGTACGTGGGTTCTCTTAGGAATTGTGCCATTTACAACGGCATTCTGGAAGTTTCTCGGGAACCACCGTCTGGCTGCTTATCGCAGCCATGGGAATCGGCGCTGCCGTAACGAAGAGCGGACTGCTGGCAAGAGTCGCACTCTGGATCATGCGCGTCTGCCCGCCGACCTTTAACGGACAGGTCCTGGCCCTGCTGGGGTCCGGTGTCATCATCGGGCCGTTTATTCCCTCCACCATCGCAAAAGTATCCATTGTAGGCGCCATGGCCACTGACATCGGTGAAAAGCTGGGATTTGAAGACCGTTCCAAGAGGAATGGCAGGCATGTGGTCCGCCATGCTACGCAGGCTATACACTGCTCAGCCAGGCCGTTTTAAGCGCATCCTTCTTTTCCTACATCATCATGGGCCTCCTTCCCCAGACAGTACAGGCCCAGTTCAGCTGGATGTTCTGGCTGCGGGCCATGCTCCCCCTGGCTCATAATCTGTACGATCGCCAGCTACTTCGCAATCCGGATACTTTAACCGCCCACACAGGCACCGAAGCTGACAAAGGAAGATGTCAATAAGATGCTGACCGACTTAGGCCCCATGTCGAGAAGTGAAAAATCACACTGATCGTGCTCGTTGCCTGCATATTTTTCTGGGTTCTGGAACGCACCTTAAATATTCCGGCAGCCATAACAGCCGTGTTAGGCATGTCAGCGCTGCTGGCCCTCGGCGTCATCACACCGAAGGACTATAACAGCCGCATCAACTGGAGCATCATCGCTTTTATGGGCGGCGCCATCAACCTGGCCAATGCCCTTACCACAGTGGGTATCGACACCTGGCTGGGCAATACATTCGGTGCTTCCATGGCAAGTCTTATCAGCAACCCGTTTTATTTGTCTTTGTCATTGCCACCGTCGCACTGCTTGCACGTTTTATCATCGTGGATATGACCACCTGTTACACGCTCTTTATTGTAATTCTGACTCCGTTCTGTCTCCAGGCGGGCATGAGCCCCTGGATCGCAGCCATGGCGGCCTACTGCGTGGTATATCCATACTTTACAAAATACCAGAACATCAACTTCCTGGCCGCATTCAACTCAGCCGGCGGAGATGAAAGGCTCAGTCATACCATGCTGGTGCCGTTCTGTCTGGTCTTCCATATCGTAAGCATTCTGGCGCTGACGGCCAGCGTGCCTTACTGGAAGATTCTGGGACTGATACCGTAGAAAGACGGCGGTGCGATAATCCGCCGCTCATAAAATAAGTCAAACATACGAAGAAAAGGAGTGCAGATACTATGTCTAAAAAAGAAGCAGTCAAAGAAGTTACTCACACAATTGGTGATACACTGCCAAAGTTAAGAGCCGCAGCCGTTCAGGCAGCTCCCGTATTCTTAAACCGCGATGCAACCGTTCAGAAAGTAGCCCGTCTGACGAAAGAAGCATAAGGATAACGGTGCAGACCTCGTAGTGTTCCCGGAATCTTTTATTCCTACCTTCCCGCTCTGGTGCCTGTTCCTGCCGCCGGTAGACCAGCATCCGTTCTACAAGAGGCTGTTTGAAAATGCGGTAACCGTGCCAGGTCCGGCATTTAATGAACTTCAGAAAATCGCCCGCGACAACAGTATTTTCTTATCCGTCGGCATCTGTGAGAAGAGCACCACCAACTTTGGGACAATGTGGAACACCACCCTGTTATTTGACCAGGGAAGGCAATATGATCGGTCATCACAGAAAGCTTCTTCCCACATGGGGGAAAAGCTGGTATGGTCGTTCGGCGACGGCTCTTCGCTCAATATTCACGATACGGAGATCGGGCCGGATCGGCTCCCTGATCTGCGGCGAGAACTCCAATACACTGGCCGTTACGCCCTGGGTAGCCCAGGGAGAGCAGGTACATATTTCAGTCTATCCGCCATGCTGGCCGACCAACAGGGAAAAAAGGCAACTACGCCGACTGCCTGCGCGTCCGTACCTGTGCTCACGCATTTGAGGCAAAGGTATTCAATATCTGTTCTTCCGCCTCCCTCGACGAGGATGCCATGGAGCAGATGTCCATGGGTGATCCCGCTTTAAAGGAATGGCTTCACAACCAGTCCTGGGCGCTGACCATGATCGCCGGCCTAACGGACAGCCATGCTGTCCATCGATTGAGAACAACCAGGAAGGCATTATTTACGCCGACTGCGACATTGCAAATGAAATCACGGCAAAGGGAATCCACGATATCGCGGGAGCCTACCAGCGGTTCGACGTCTTTCAGCTCCATGTAAACAAAACGCCCCGGGAACCGGCATACTTCTACGATGAGGGAATCGGAGAATCCCGCGAATATATCCCTTATGAAGAGGAAGACACCGAATAAAACGACCCGAAGGAAGAAGGTTTCCCCATTCTGCCCCATACAGCAAACCAGAAAGAAGGCCGGTCCGCAGCAGATGCGAACCGGCCTTCTTCCGCAGAAAACTGTTATTTTTATTTGATAAAGCTGACGTGCCTGTTAATTTCCTCCACAGCCTCGTCCTTTTCTCTGGTTAAACACCACCTTGTTCTCCTCGAACAAATTTCTTCCATGGGTATCGATGGATACGATCAGAGGTCCAAATTCCTTGATTCTGCATGCCAGAGTGTCTCCGGCATGCCCAGGTCACGCCACTGCGCGTCCTCAATCTCCTCGACACAGGTGGCGGCCACGACTGCACATCCGGCTGGGAATACACAGTGAATCGCCTTTCCTTCCCGGCATCCTTCCATGGTTTTCTCCCATGCCGCCCTTTCCGACGATGACCCTGACTCCGGTCTCTCAATAAATTCTTTCTCAAATTTCTCCATACGCATACTGGTGGTAGACCTACGGATACCATCTCAAACCTGTCATCAGAACCAGCGGAATGGTTACGATAGGGCCTGCGTGAAAGATGGCTCCGCCCTCACATCGACCGGAAGCTTCTCGGCCTTCCTCGATCAGTCGCGGTGTGCCACATCACGGCAGGTTACGATATGGCCGGATAAGTATATAATATCTCCGGCATGGATATCTTCCAGATCCTCCGCCCGAAGCGGTGTCGTTAATACCTTCTTCTCCATTATAACGTTACCTCCTTATGAGATGTGATGGTATAGTTTAAATCCTTATCAAACCTCGATGTGCCCTTCTGTGCGACCAGCAGCCGACATTGACCGCAACGCCGATGGTGGATGGATGGCGGGCCGTATTTTTCGATATGCACGCCCATGACGGAATAGCTTCCGCTCATGCCCTGAGGCCCTAAGCCGATCTTATTGATCCGTCTTCCAGCAGGCGTTCCAGGGAGGCGGCTCGCTCGTTGGGATTGTGAGTTCCCAGAGGCCTCATTAACGCCTTTTGGACAGCAGGGCCGCCGTCTCCACGGAGGTAGCCACACCGACGCCTACCAGAAGAGGCGGACATGCGTTCAGTCCATAGCTGTCATCACGTCCATGACGAACTGGGTTACTCCCTCGTATCCGGCCCCCGGCATCAGCACCATGGCCTTTCCGGGAAGTGTACAGCCGCCTCCCGCCATGTATGTATCGATACAGCACGTATCGCAGTCGGGACGATCTCCCAGAATACAGTCGGTGTTCCCTTTCCACATTCTTGCCGGTGTTATACTCGTCAAAGGTCTCCCACACTGTTGTGGCGGAGGGGGCTTTGATGGTGGCCTCGATCACCGCTTCCCTTTAACAGCGCCTCCAGTTCTCCGATCAGTGGAAAATGGTTCCACATTTCACGAAAAAACTGCAGGACTCCCGTATCCTGACAGCAGGGACGGTCCAGCTCCTTCGCCAGAACCTGGTTCTTTTCATGGTTTCATAAATGACTTTTGAAAGCGGGCTGTCTCTTTTCGGCGAGTTCGTCAATCACTTCGCCTTGATGTCGTCTGGCAGGACTTTTACCAATATAAGAAACGAAGTTTGCCATGGTGTGGTAATCTGCTCTACCTGTGCTTTCTTATCCATTTTACATCCTCCTTGTTTATGAATGGTTGTTCCGTAAACTTATGTACAGTACGTATCTTGAATTTTCACTCTCCGGTTCCATTACGGATAGAAGGAAGCGATCGGAAGAATGCATCATGCTTACAACAGGCGATTACGATGAGCGGAAGCCCTGCTTTTACATAATCCATAAATTTATACCCGCCTGGTGAGATGACCATGGTCAGGCATGCCGATCGGTGTCGCATAGGCACAGGAGCCGCCGATTACAGTTGCCATGAGAACAGCTCGGATCCGCGCCCATACCGGCTGCGATCGAGACGCTGTGATCGGAACCAGCAGTGCCGTCGTCGCCGTGTTGACATGAAGTTTGTCAGCACAGGAAATCATGAATACGGCTACCAGCAGCAGGAACGGAGACGCATTCTTACCGAGAAGTCCAATCACGAAATCGGCGATGGCTGCTCCGGCTCCCGTGGTCTCCAGCTTTTGCGAGGGCCAGCGTTCCGCCGAATAAGTTAGAAGATCGTTCAGCATGTCAATGGCCTTGTAGGCCTGTTTTTCACTGATAACTCCGGTTAAGACCATGATCAGCGCGCCGACACATCCTGGTTATCTCCAGCTTGATTCCAATCTGCTTCCTCAAAGATCATTCCTAATATCGTACAGACTAAGACAACTCAGGGTATACGCTGGCCTGCTTCCACCTCGGAACGCTGCTGTAGTCCACCTGTTCATCGAAGGTGCTGTCCCCTCGTCGGTCGGTGTCTTGTCCGGCAGGAATTTATAAACCGATGGTAGCAAAATAGATGATACTGCAGGATCAGCATCGGCAGGC
>VOFH01002426.1_pt1 | contig 24154 bp, 39 predicted proteins | sample 5384091 | NCBI WGS metagenome assembly VOFH01 (sample SAMN12384727, study PRJNA508395) | human gut metagenome | isolation source: healthy gut G | host: Homo sapiens
AGCAGCTGATTCGTAATCAGCAGGTCGCCGGTTCAAGTCCGGCCAGTAGCTCCACGTCGGAGCAAGCAATACAATTGCTTGCTCCGATTTTTTATAGTGTCAGAGCGCGGGGATTTTTGTTGCTGCCCTGTGGACAGCGCGGTTCCATTTTATCAAAAATTGATTTTGTTATTTTTTTTCGAAAAGGAAAGGCATTTGCTGCGGCAGATGCCTTCCTTTTGGGTTGAGACGGCCATCGGTTTCTTCGCACTGCAGCGATTTTCATGCACGGCGGAAATGAATGCCGCTGATGCTGGGATGTTGGCTGTGGCCGGGGGGTTAAACGGGGTGCGCTGCCCGGTTCTTGGCTCCTGAGCTGTTCTCCTGCATTACCGGGCGTCACCTGTATGTGGTGCATGGGCGGCGGCTTTTGGGCAGTTTGCCATCGCCCGTGTCAGTGTGAGCTATGCGGATCTGTCAGCAGAGAACGGTTTTCTCCCGGAAGGGGATAGCATTTGTTTTTTTGCATCAACGACAAAGAGAACAGCCGCCGTTGTATACAACGGCGGCCGTTTCAGCACAGAACATATTCGGGCAGGCGGAGCAAAACCGGATAATGGAATGTAGCTGTGAGGGCTGCTTTTCTGCGCGGCAGGGCAGGGCAGGGCGCCGGGCGTTTATTTCCGGGGGGTGCCGCGCAGCGCGTCGGATAGGATACGCTGCCCTTCCGGAGAACGAAGCACATCCAGAAGCGTGGCGCGGATCATTTCCTGAAAGGATTTGCTGTGCAGAAATGTGTCGAACATGCTGTTGCCGCCGGCGGGTTCTGCTGCAGTCTGAGGCTTTGGGGCAGCGCGGCGGGGAGCCGCGGGGGCGATGGGCGTGTCCACGAAATCCTCCGGGTCCATGTCGGCCCAGTGTTCCATTTTGGTGCGGTCGTTGCTTTCGCCGCGTAGGTAAAACAGGGAAACGGCAAAAAAGGAGGCCATTTTTCCTGCTGCTCCTTTGTGGGGGTCTGGCGGCCCGTTTCAAATTTATCGACGCTGCCCTTGGGGGAGCCCCAGAGCGGCGGCCAGGGCAGGGCGGCTCAGTCCCTTTTCTGTGCGAAGCGCCTCAATGCGCTGCTGCATAGTGACCATAAAAATACCTCCCAGTATGGTTTGCCTCAGTATAGCACGCGGCGGCGGCTGTGTAAACTGTGACATCATGTGCGATTTTCGGAAAAGACGGGGGAATCCGGCGCCGCGGAGCGTCTGTATTCGAGCGGATGCGCGCTTTTCTGCGGGAAATGGGAAATAGGGGATAAAAACTGGACCTTTACATGGTGGGATGGTTTATGATGATGCCGGATCTGCGGGGCTGTGGCTGCGGGGAAAGCGATCCCTGATGAAAAACGGAGGCTCCCCAGGGGTGGCGGGGAGCCTCCGTTTTATGTTCATTGGATGGGACGCTTACTTGATGTAACCGTTGATCATCTGCATGCCATAGTCGTTTACCTTCCAGTAAACGCGCAGCTTGCCCTCTTCATCCAGATCAAAACGGGTTTCATCCAGAAGACCGTTGTTCTGTGCAGTCATCAGACCCTCCTGCACAGCGGGAACTTAAGCATTTTGAAGTGGCCGTATTCACCCTTCAGTTCGTTAATCACATCGTTGACGCAACGCTCTTTACCGTCTTTGAACAGCAGCAGCATGGAATAATACAAAGGTCTCATGATTTAAGCCTCCTTCTTCTTGAACACGCTCAGCGGGTTAATGTCACCGACCATGGCGATACCGATGATCATGATGGCCGCGAAAATCCACTGAATGGCGGACAGGGCATACCCTTCCATGCCGCCCAGCACACCGCAGCAAACCCAGGTGAAGAAGGGCGCCCAGAAAGCGTAGGAGCCATTGCAGGTCATGCCCAGAGCAGCGCCGCACATGGAGGCGCCCTTGGAGCAGAAGCCAAAGGACAAACCGGCAAACAGACCGGAGATGACGAAGAAGATCACAGAACTGTCAGTGAACGCAGTGGCCAGTAGGCCGAAAGGATTGACGCCGTTGCCATCGATCAGGCACAGCAGAGGCAGCACAATCAGCATATTGCCGATGCCGGAAGTGACCTGGCGGATGGTGATGCCGATGTTGTACTCGATCAGGGTGGTGCCGAAGCCGGCGACTGCGCCTTCAATACCCCAGCCCAGAGCGCACACCAGCGCCAGCAGGATGCCGATCATGGTAGTACCGCCGAAGCCGTCGGACGATGTACCGCCGATGACAGTGGCGCAGATCAAACATACAATGATACCGCCGATCATGACAGGAGTTAATTTCTGTTTGAACACGATGCGTCCGATAATGGCACCGATTGTTGCATTCAATGCAGCAAAAGGTACAATAATGGAACCGGCCAGCTGCAGAGCGGCAACGTATGCTGTCGAAGCAATAGGGCCGCCGATGATGGCACAGATGATCATCACCAGACCGGGCTTGGTCTTCAGGCAGCGCGCAAAGTCACCCAGTTCACCCTTAATACCGCATTTGATCAGCATCCAGATACCACTCAGGTATCGTTCACACCGGAACCCAGAGCAGCCAGCACATAAGTAATGGCGAACGTAGACAAACCGGCGGTGTTTGCGCCGTACCACTCGCTGCCCCAATAACCTTGGGTCATGCCCCAGGTCAGGAAGCCGGTGTACAGACCGTAGGTGACGCCGGACATGATGGCGATAATTACGCCTTTTTTCATGAACGCGGAGTCAACTTTTTTCTTGGCAGCAATTGCATTACTGTTCATAAAAAATACATTCCCTTCTCTTTTCCCAGAGTATTTGCCCCGAAAGCAATCCTGCGTTTCATTCAGGAGAACCGCTGCTTTGCAGCCCTTAAGCTGCAAACTTAACGCACAGATTCTTCGGTGAAAAAGACGGGGTAGGAATCGGAAGGAAAGGGAGGCAGTTAGAATGACAGGTTGTGATGTCAAATATCGGGACTGGTTACAAGAATGGTTGGTTCGGATCAGAGGAGGTGTGAAAAAGAATCCACTTGGGCAAACTATTCCGTAGCGGTAATGAACCATATTCTTCCAGCACTGGGAGAATATACGCTGGAAGAATTGACTGAGGAGAAGCTGCAGGAAACGGTGCTTTTTCTGGCTGCGGCAGGGCCGGCTGGACGGGAGTGGAGGCCTGTCTGGAAAGACGGTGAAAGATCTGGCCAACGTTGTAAAAGGCAGCCTGCGCGCAGCGCGCCGGTATTATCACCTTCCCCCGCAGGATATTTCCCTGCGCTGCCCCGGCACGGCACTGCCGCGCATGGATGTTCTGACGGCGTCCGAGCAGAAGCGTCTTGTGTGCGCAGCGCTCAGCGAGGGGAATTGCCGGAGCGCCGGCATCTTGATTAGCTTATATACGGGGCTGCGTATTGGAGAACTATGCGCACTGCAGTGGAAAGATATCGATCTGAAAGGCCGAATAGTACATGTACGCAAAACCGTGCAGCGCATTTTTTACAAAGAATGGACCGGCGCTGCCAAAAGCAGCGTGGTCATCACCGCGCCAAAAACCCGCAGCGCGGCGCGGGATGTGCCGCTGGCCAGCTTTCTTGTGCCGTTGCTGCGCGAACTGCATTGCAGCGATCCTGAAACCTATGTGCTTTCTGGCGACCGGAAGTGCCTGGAGCCGAAAAACCTACCGCACTTTTTATAAACGCTTTTGGAACGCAACAATCTGCCGATGCTTCGGTTCCACGGCCTGCGGCATACGTTTGCTACGCTCTGTATTGAGGACGGCGCGGACTGCAAGACAGTCAGTGCCCTGCTGGGGCATGCTTCGGTCAACCTGACCCTCAGCCTTTATGTGCATCCGCAGATAGAACAAAAACGCAAAGTGTATCGAACGGCTTCCGGTGTATGAAAGCCGCCGTGCCGCGCGCCGGTTTTAAGGAGGCAATTTCTGGAACTATTTTGACTTTTGAGAAATAATTTACAAAACAGGAAGCGGGCCGCTCCGAAATTTGGGCCGGCCCGCAATTTTAGCAAAAAATGGCGAACTTTTACGTTGCGTTATACATTATAATCCAACTAAATCAATAAAATACAATATGTTTTTTTAGAATGTATTCATTGTTCCACAATATTCTCCGCTTTTTTCGATGCCTTATTGACAATATTCACTAAAATGAAAACATACAAATGTCCCGTATGTCGTTTTGCTGTCAAGGGGGTGAACGGAGGACTTAAGTTTGCAGCAAGGGCTTCCTGCAGTGCTGAAAGGCACTGCGGCGGCGAGGCTGTGCACCGCGGGGCAAATACTCTGGGAAAGAGAAGGGAATGTATTTTTTATGAACAGTAATGCAATTGCTGCCAAGAAAAAGTTGACTCCGCGTTCATGAAAAAGGCGTATTTATCGCCATCATGTCCGGTGTCACCTACGGTCTGTACACCGGCTTCTTGACGCTGGGTATGGCAAGAGGCATTTGGGGTGCTGACTGGTACGGCGCAAATACCTCCGGCCTGTCTGTGTTCGCCATTACTTATGTGCTGGCTGCTCTGGGCTCCGGTGTAAACGATACCATCAGTGGTATCTGGATGCTGATTAAGTGCGGCATCATGGGGCGAGCTGGGCGACTGGGTGCGCTGCCTGAAGACCAAGCCCGGCGTGGTGATGATCATCTGCGCACTGATCGGCGGCCCTATCGCTTCCACCTGCTACGTTGCCGCTTTGCAGATGGCCGGCACCATCATCGTGCCTTTCGCTGCACTGAATGCGGCCATCGGTGCCATCATCGGACGTTTTGTCTTTAAGCAGAAGCTGTCCCCTGTCATGGTTGGCGGCATCATTCTGTGCCTGATCTGCGCCACTGTCATCGGCGGTACATCGTTTGATGGCTTCGGCGGTACTACTATGGTCGGTATCCTGCTGGCGCTGGTGTGCGCTCTGGGCTGGGGTATTGAAGGCGCGGTCGCCGGTTTTGGCACCACTCTGATCGAGTACAACATCGGTATCACCATCCGCCAGGTTACCTCCGGTGCGGCCAACATGATCATTGTGCTGCCCCTGCTGTGCATGATTGATGGCAACGGTCTGAATGCTTTCGGCCTGCTGTCTACCGCTTTCACCGACAGCTCCGTGATCTTCTTTGTCATTTCCGGTCTGTTTGCTGGTTCGTCCTACGGCTTCTGGTACAAGGGCGCTTCCATGTGCGGCGCTGCTCTGGGCATGACCTGCAACGGTGCGTATGCATTCTGGGCTTCTTTCTTTACCTGGGTTGTCTGCGGCTTGTTCGGCGGCATTGAGGGTATGCCCTGTCCGCCATTCAGTGGATCTTCGCGGCCATCATGATCATCGGTATCGCCATGGTCGGCGACATTAACCCGCTGAGCGTGTTCAAGAAGAAGGAGGCTTAAATCATGAGACCTTTGTATTATTCCATGCTGCTGCTGTTCAAGGACGGCAAAGAGCGCTGCGTCAACGATGTGATCAATGAGCTGAAACCGGAATACAACGGCTTCAAAATGCTCAAGTTTCCTGCTGTGCAGGAGGGTCTGATGACTGCGCAGCAGAACGGTCTTCTGGATGAAACCCGTTTTGATCTGGATGAAGAGGGCAAGCTGCGCGTTTACTGGAAGGTAAACGACTACGGCATGCAGATGATCAACGGCTACATCAAGTAAGCGTTCTGTTGTCTGGAACAATCATATTATAAAAAAAAAACAGCGGTCCAAACACCCCGGGCCGCTGTTTTTTTTCTTCTTTTGCGCACAGATGTGCTGTGATCTGTGCCAAATGATCTATTTGTATTCAGGCTGTTTGCCGTGCTTCAGGATGTCTTCTTTTATATGGCGGAACGCTGCGTCCTCGCCCTGATCCTTGAGCACGGTAAGCATATCTAGCAGCAGCGCTGCGGTGTTGGGATGGATCATATAAGTGCCCAACGGAACGCATATAATAGTCGTACGGGTCGCTGTCGCGGTACGCACTGCCGCGGTATGTTTTGCTGGCGGCCACACGGTCACAGAACATCTCGGCCACATAACGCACAGGCATTTCCAAACCGGCCATCCGATGGCCCGCCTGGGGGTATAGTCGATCCAGTATTCCAGATGATGACGGTTGCGGCCCTTGTGATGCAGCCAGGCGGAGGAATAGCCTTTGTCCTGGCGTTCGCCGTCGTTGGGGCTGTGGGTGCCAAAATAGTATTTTTGCGCCCACGAGAAATTCGGTGGGGGAATATTTGCTCAGGTCGTGGGTCAGGCCCTGCCAGTAAAGCCCCAGGCGGAAACAGCCTTTCAGGACCAGCCATTTATGGTGCGTAACGGTTTTGAAGTGCTTAATCGGATGCAAACGGATTCCCCCTTTGCTATATAGTGTACTACGGCACTACGGTACTGTGCAAGAAAAATTCAAAAATGCCGGGGGAAATTACGCGGCGGAAAACGGCTGGAACAGGACGGTTTTCCGCTGCGTTTTTTTTTCTGCGCTTGGGAGGCGCGGCATATTGACGGACAAGGGGCATATAGTGAAAAGACACAGCGCCGAAGAAGGCAGAGGAAAGGTGAGCGAGAGATGGAAGAGTATACCCACGAAAATGAAGTCCTGCTGACGGGCACGGTCCTGGAGCCGCCGGAGTATTCGCACAGCAATCATGCTGAGCGTTTTGTTCGCTTCCCGCTGCAGGTACTCCGCTTATCCGGCCAAACGGATGAGTTGGCGGTGTTGGCCCCCGAGCGGCTGCTCCGGAGGATGACGGTGGAGGCAGGGGGCGTATCAGTGTGGAGGGGGCAGCTGCGCTCTTATAATAATAAATCCGGCCAGGGCAGCCGGCTGGTGATCACGACATTTGCGCGCACGCTGTGCCGGGGCGGGGAAGAAGACTGCAATGAGATTCGCCTGAGCGGTGTTTTTGTGCAAGCCGCCGGTGGTGCGGCGCACCCCGCTGGGCCGGGACATCTGCGACCTGATGCTGGCGGTGAACCGCAGCTATGGCCGGGCCGATTATATCCCCCTGCATTGCCTGGGGAGGGCTGGCGGAGGAAACCAGCCTGCTGGGTGTGGGCGATCCGCTTTCTTTTGAAGGACGGGTGCAGAGCCGCCTTTATCATAAAATGACGCCCCGGGGGCAGGAAGACCGCACGGCTTATGAAGTGTCGGTCATGTGTTTGCGATAGAAAATAGAAAAAAGAAACCGGCTTTTCTTTTGCGTTTTTTGCATTTTTGTACTTTGCAGGTCAAAATTGTGCGAGCCGGGAAAAAGGGGGCTGTGTTACAATATCAGTAAGCCAAAGCGCCCTCCGGCAGGGGAGCGCCGCTCAGATCTGCCTGCCGGGAGCGCTTGAAGATTCTGGGGTTACAAATGAGAAGGGATGTGTTTGCAGATGGGGAAGGAAATTGCGGTTCTGCTGGGCAGCCCCGCAGAGGCGGCAATACGGAGCAGATGGCGGACGCTTTTATCCGCGGTGCAGAAAAGGCGGGGCACCGAGCTGTAAAAATTTATGCCGCAGACCGGAAAGCGGACTGTGTTGCCTGCGGCGGATGCTATTCCTCTGAGGATCGGCCTTGCTGCCGGAATGCGGATTTCAATGAAATTGCGCCGGTGCTGTTGCGCGCGGACGGTATTGTATTCGCCACGCCGTTGTACTGGTACGATTTTCCGGGTAAGCTGAAATGTCTGATTGATAATATGTATTGCTTTTTATGCAGCGGGTAAGGATCTGTCGCACAAAAGGCGGCCATTCTCTCCTGCGGCGAGGAAACGGGCAACTACATGATGTTTGACGGCCTGCAGCGCAGTTTCGAGTTGATCTGCCGGGTTGCGGGATGGAGCATTGCGGATCAGATCTACATTCCCGGTGTGTTGGAAGTGGGCGCTATTCAGCAGACCTACGGCCTGCAGCGCAGCGAAGCGCTGGGCGGGCATTTTTCGCATGAACATAAAAAGAGGCCGACAGCATCGGCCTCTCTTTTTGGCTCTTTGTTTTTACCATTTGACCATGGACGCCACGCTGCTGTCGGGATCTTGGGTCAGCGCTTTGAGGTTGCGGCGGAAGCGGTTGTAACGACTGTAGCAGTAATCGAGAAAATCCTCGCCGCTGTAATGCCGGACCAAGGCCCAGATCGACCAGAGCAGATCCTGCGCCATGATGAAGCAGCGGATCTTTGCCATTTCCTGGCGGCTGGCGCCGGCGGAACCAAAGTAATAGGAGAAAAACTCTGTGATGGCAGGGCCGGCCAGACGGGATTCGCCGATGTACATGGCGATGTCCCAGGTGGGATCGTTCATGCCGGAATATTCCCAGTCGATCAAATAGGGCTGCCGGGTAACGGTGTCCATCAGGAAGTTTTCCGGCACGGTATCATTGTGGCACGGGATGGATTCAAACGAAGAGACGGTTCTCTCAATGAAATGGAACAAGTGCTCCTTGAGATAGGGATAGTCGGAAAACAGCTGCCCATCCAGGCCTTGTATCAGATGCTCGTATTTGCGCAGCTCTCCCGTCCAGTCAAACGTGTTGGAGAAAGGCTTTGGGCTGGCATGGGTGGTCTTGAGCAGGGCGGCAACATTGCGCAGGCATTCCGAAGAAGATGGATCCAGCGCGGCGAAGGTGTGGCTGTGCTCCACATATTCGCTGATCTTGATGCCGCTGTGCTCGTCGAAATAGGCGCATACGGAATTGATCCCGAGCTCTGAGGCAATGACGTTGTTGGCCTGCTCTGCAGGGCGGTTAAGCATCTGCTCTGTCATTACGCCGGGTTCGCGGATAATGTATAGCTTTCCGCGGATACGCATGATGTAATTGTAATTGGTCAGACCGCCGGCGAAGTGGGACTTATCGTACAAGATGGTGGGATCGTGAAACACTTCGCGCAGCGTGCTTTGGACCAGTTGTTCACGTGTATTCATAAATAAAAATCACCAAAAATCATATTTTGCACCTGGGACGCTCGAGCGGCGGGGAGCATGCCACATATAGGACAAAAAATACAACACTTTCTTTGTAATTGCCTTTAATATAACAAATTGGTAACAAAATAACAACTGTTTTCGAAAAATAAATGCAGAATATTCTGACTGTTTCTTGCAAAAAAACGCAGATAAGGCAATGCTCTTGTGGAAATGTGCTAAAACTGGTCAAAATTGCAGCTGAAAATTGACAAAATACAATTAAGTCGCTATAATACAATGTTGTCAAGAAAGTGACAACAAAAATCCTATGTTTGAATATTGAATATTCAATATAGACGGAGCACGATATGCTATTCTTTTTATAGAATTTAGACAAAATAGCGCTCAGGCTATGCCCACTGCAGTGAGCGGCGCAGCGGGGGGTCTAAAATAGTCGTCAAAGACGAAGAAGGAGGTACAAATAATGAGATATCATGGAGAAGAAGCATTAGGTTTGGTAGAAACTTTGGCCATCGTGCCCGTCATTGAAGCAACGGACAAGATGCTGAAGGCTGCCGACGTTGAGCTGGTGGCGCTGGAAGCCGGCGGCTCCACGTTGTGTACCGTTTTTGTCAAGGGAGATGTGGCTGCCTGCCGCAGTGCGGTGGAAGCAGGTGCAGCGGCCGCCGAAAAAATCGGCACCCTGACGGGCAAAAACGTTATGCCCCGCCCGATCAAGGCGATCAGCGCGATCGTGAATACCCACGATATCGACCAGGGTGAAGAGCCCGATGAAGTGCCCCATGGTCCCCACTCAGGCCCTGGGCATGGTCGAGACTTTCGGCGTGCTGTATCTGATGGAAGCGGCGGACGCTATGTGCAAAAGCTGCCGACGTTGAACTGGTTGGTTATGAAAATATTTACGATGGTTACGTTTCCGCTCTGGTGCGCGGCGATGTCGGCGCCTGTAAGACTGCGGTTGCTGCCGGCGTCAAGGCGATTGAGGATATGGGCCACGAGGTGTATAGCCATGTCACGATTGCCCGTCCTCATCCGGGCCTGGAGAAAATCATCAAAGCGCTATTCCACGGAAGGCCTGATCGGCTGAGTGTGACTTGCGCTGTATGAGAACGAAACGGGGTGATGTCAGTGAACACTATTATTGATAACGATCTGCTTTCAATCCAGGAAGCACGTATCCTGGCGGAAAACGCACGGAGGCGCAGAAGCTGCTCGCCGCGTTCCCGCAGGAAAAGCTGGACGAGATTGTGGACCATATGGCGGAGGAGATCGGAAAGTATGCCAGGGAGCTGGCGGTGATGTCCAGCGAAGAGACCGACTATGGCGTCTGGCAGGATAAATACATTAAAAACCGTTTCGTGTGCGAGTATCTGCGCGAAAAGTTGCGGGGCTGCGCTGCGTCGGCATCATTGCAAAGAGATGAGGCCAAGAAAACGATTGATGTAGGCGTGCCGATTGGCGTAATCGCGTCCCTGTGCCCGGCAACGAGTCCGGTGTCAACGACCATATACAAGGTCTTGATTGCCATCAAGTCGGGTAATTCGATTATCGTATCTCCCCATCCGCGTGCCCAGAAAACCATCAGCCGTGTGCTGGACATCATGATTGATGTTGCGCTGCGGTACGGTTTGCCGGAAAACGCGATTTCTTACATGCATACTGTCGTCAAATCCGGCACTTTGGAGCTGATAAACCATCCGGCGGTTTCTTTGATCCTGATCGCGGGTGCCCACGATGCTGGAGGCTGCTTCGAAAGCCGGTAAGCCGGTGATCTACGGCGGAACGGGCAACGGTCCGGTGTTCATCGAGCGGACGGCCGATATTCCGCAGGCGGTGCATGATATCGTAGTCAGCAAGACCTTTGACAACGGCGTTGTCACCGGCGGCGAACAGTCCATCGTGGTGGACGGCCCGATTGCCGAGCAGGTCAAGCAGGAACTGATGCGTGCAGGCGCTTACTTTATGACAGAAGAAGAAGCGGAGCGTTTGGGCAAAGTCCTGTTCCGCGAAGACGGCAAAACCGATGCGGAAATGGCTGGCAAGACGGCGAGTTCCTGGCGCGCCGTGCGCGCTTTGAAGTGCCGGACAACACGCTTTGCTGATTTCTGAGCAGAAATATGTTTCGGAAAAGAATCCCTACTCCCTGTGAGAAGCTTTGCCCGGTGCTGGCTTATTATGTGGAAGACGACTGGATGCATGCCTGCGAGAAGTGCATTGAACTCTGGTGAGCGAGCGGCGTGGACACACGCTGACAATCCATTCCGGGATGAAGCAGTGATCGAGCAGTTTGCGCTGAAAAAGCCTGTAGCTCGCGTCCTGGTCAATACGCCCGCTACATTCGGAGCGCTTGGGATTACGACGAATCTCTTCCCGGCGATGACGCTGGGCAGCGGCAGCGCCGGACGCGGTTCCACATCGGACAATGTTTCTCCGATGAATCTGGTGTACATCCGAAAGTCGGTTATGGTGCGCAAGGCTGAAGATCTGTTCGGCGCCTGTGGTGCGTTGGCAGCGGCTCCTGCCGTATCGCCGCAACCGTCCGGAAACGAAGTAAATACAGAGACGGAACATGTGGAGTGCGCCAAGGAGCTGGAGCTTCTGAAGAACCTGCTGGATCAGGTTTTGGAGACCCACTGATATATTCCCTGGGAGAACGGTAATATGATACAGAACGATCATTTTATTATTAAGACGAAGGTCTATTTCAACAAAGGTTCCATGCAGATGCTGCGCTGCATGAAGGGGCACTGTGCGCTGGTGGTATCGGACGGTATCATGCAGGAGCTGGGCTACCTGAAGATGGCGCAGGGATATCTGAAGGATGCGGGAATCAATTCGGCGGTCTTTACTGGCGTTAAGCCCGATCCGATGTGAATGTTGTGGCGGCAGGCGTGGAAGCGTACGAGTCCTGCAACGCCGACCTGCTGGTCGCTTTGGGTGGCGGCAGCGTGATCGACACAGCAAAGGCGATCCTGTTTTTTTTGTGGGAACGGCATAAGGCGAGAGGGGAGAAGTTTGAAAAGCCCTGCTTTGTGGCTATCCCATCCACCAGTGGAACGGGGTCGGAGGTCACCAACTTTTCGGTGATTTCTGCCAAAGGCGCTAAAACGTCCTGATCGACGAATTCATTGCGCCGGATGTGGCGCTGCTGGATTCCACCTGTATCCGGAATGTGCCCAAGGCGGTGATTGCAGACACAGGTATGGATGTGCTGGTTCATGCGCTGGAAGCCTATGTCTCCAAAGATGCTACGGATTTCACCGATGCGCTGGCGGAGAAAACGGCGGAATTGATCTTTGCACATTTGAAAAAACTGTATGATGACCCGGCCAATGATAATGCCCGGGACCGCGTTCAGAATGCTTCCTGCATTGCAGGTGTCGCATTTACTAACGCCAACCTTGGTATTACGCACAGCATGGCCCATGCTTTGGGGGGCGCAGTTCCATCTGCCCCATGGACGTTCCAATGCTCTGGTGATGGAATCGGTGATCCAGTATAATGCCGATCTCGCCGGTACGGCGAACAACTATGCCGCTTGGAAATACCGAATGATGGCGGAGCGGTTGAACCTGCCGGCACGGACACCGCGGAAGGAACGGTCAGTCTGCTTTACGCCATTCGGAAGCTGAAGCGGGAAATCGGTATTCCCCAGGGAATTCAGGCTACTGGAAAAGTAGACCCGGAACTGTTTGAAAAGGCAGTGGAAGGAATGGCGGAAGAAGCGATGCACGATCGTTGCACCCCACCAATCCCACACCGCCGACTAAGGAAGATATTGTCCGTCTTTATCGCGAATCTTTCTGAGATTTGCGTTGTCCCATCCATTGAATCGCTGAAGCGATCTCCGGCGGTTCCGAAAAAAATTTACAAAGAATGAGAGGTAAGAACTTTGGATATTCGTGAATTTTCGAACAAGTTTGCTGAAGCAACGAAGAACATGTCTCCTGCAGAGCGTGCTGCCCTGCTGAAAATGTTTGAGGGTGTCTCAAGTGAGATCACCAAGTCCGATGCCCCCCTCTACCTGCCGCGTGTGCCCGCCCACCAGTGACGGCAGCATCCCCAACGGTATGACAGAGCGTCTGCGCAAGCTGAAGGATAACTACATGAAGCAGCGTCCTGCGATCTCCATTCAGGCGGCCCTGACCAAGACCAAGGTCATGAAGGAAAATCCCGGTCTGCCCAGAATTGAGCTGCGCGCCAAGGCGTTCCGTGAATGCTGCGAAACCGCGCCTCTGGTGATTCAGGACAACGAGCTGATCGTTGGTAACCCCACTGGCGGTCCCCGTGTCGGCTGCTTCTCTCCCGACATTGCATGGCGCTGGCTGCGTGAGGAGCTGGATACTGTGGCAACTCGCCCGCAGGATCCTTTCTATATCTCCGAGGAAGATAAAAAGACCTGCCGTGAAGTGCTGTTCCCCTTCTGGGAAGGCAAGTCTGTTGATGAATACTGCGAGACCCAGTATCGTGAGTGCGGCGGTTGGGAGCTGTCCGGCGAGTCTTTCGTTTCCGACTGCTCTTACCATGCCACCTCCGGCGGCGGCGACTCCAACCCCGGCTACGATGTGATCCTGATGAAGAAGGGCATGCTGGACATCCAGCAGGAAGCCAAGGATCATCTGGCACAGCTGGATTATTCTCATCCTGAAGATCTGGATAAGATCTACTACTACAAGTCCGTGATCGACACCACCGAGGGTATCATGAACTATGCCAAGCGCCTGAGCAACTACGCTCTGGAACTGGCTGCCAAGTGCCCTGATCCTCAGCGTAAAGCCGAACTGGAAAAGATCGCTGAGGTCAACGCATGGGTTCCGGCTCACAAGCCCCGTACTTTCTGGGAAGCGGTTCAGTCCGTGTGGACCATTGAGTCCCTCATCCCCGTGGAAGAGAACCAGACCGGTATGTCCATCGGCCGTGTGGACCAGTACATGTATCCTTTCTACAAGGCGGATATTGAGTCCGGCCGCATGACCGACTATGAGGCGTTCGAACTGGCCGGCTGCATGCTGATCAAGATGTCCGAGATGATGTGGCTGACGTCTGAAGGCCAGTCCAAGTTCTTCGCCGGCTATCAGCCGTTCGTCAACATGTGCGTCGGCGGCGTAAACCGTCAGGGCCAGCCTGCAGAAAATGATCTGACCTATCTGCTGATGGATGCAGTCCGTCATGTGAAGATTTATCAGCTTCTCTGGCTTGCCGTATCCACAAGAAGAGCCCCGACAAGTTCATGAAGAAGATCGTGCAGGTCATCCGTTCCGGCATGGGATTCCCTGCATGTCACTTCGACGATACTCACATCAAGATGATGCTGGCAAAGGGGCTGCTCCATCGAGGATTCCCGCGATTACTGCCTGATGGGCTGCGTGGAACCCCAGAAAGCTGGCCGCCTGTATCAGTGGACTTCCACTGCTTACACGCAGTGGCCGATTTGTATCGAACTGGTACTGAACCACGGTGTTCCACTCTGGTACGGCAAGCAGGTCACGCCCGACGAAGGCCCCTGGAGCAGTATAAGACGTTTGAAGACTTTGATCGTGCGGTTAAGAACCAGATTGATTATGTCACGTACTGGACGGATGTCATGACCGTGATTTCTCAGCGCGTCCATCGCGATATCGTCCCCAAGCCCCTGATGTCCATCATGTTCGAAGGCACCATGGAGAATGGTAAGGATGTTACGGCCGGTGGTGCTATGTACAACTTCGGTCCTGGTGTTGTGTGGTCCGGTCTGGCTACTTATGCCGATGCCATGGCCGCGATCAGAAAGCTGGTCTTCGATGACAAGAAGTACACGCTGGAGCAGCTGAATGAGGCGCTGAAGGCGGACTTTGTGGGCTATGATCAGATTCACACCGACTGCCTGAATGCACCCAAGTACGGCAACGACGATGACTATGCCGACCTGATTGCTGCCGACCTGATTAACTACACCGAGATGGAGCACCGCAAGTACAAGACGCTGTACTCCGTGATGAGCCATGGTACGCTGTCCATCTCCAACAATACGCCGTTTGGTCAGATGACCGGTGCCCGCCGGCGGCCGCAGAGCCTGGACGCCGCTGTCCGACGGTATCTCCACGCAGGGCGCTGACTTCAAGGGTCCCACGGCCATCATCAAGTCGATCTCAGCTGAGCAACGACAACATGAACATCGGCATGGTGCACAACTTCAAGATCATGGCCGGCCTGCTGGATACGCCGGAAGGCGAGATGGGCATCATCGCTCTGCTGCGTGCTGCTTGCGCGTTCGGCAACGGCGAAATGCAGTTTAACTCACCTCGACAACCAGACCCTGGTCGAGGGCTCAGAAGCATCCCGACCAGCACCGCGATCTGATCGTCCGCGTCGCCGGCTACAGTGCATTCTTTACTGAGCTGTGCAAGGATGTTCAGGATGAGATCATCAGCAGAACGATGCTGACCAAGTTCTGATTGACGGATTCTCTTTCAAACGCGATTGAGTCCTCGTTCCGCGCTCCCGCTTCCGGCGGGGTGCGGAAAAGGGGCAAGCAGAGGAAATACGCAAGAAGACAGATGGAGATTGGATCATATGAATGGTACGAGTGGCGTTATTGAAAGAAAGGCGTTGATCTTCAATGTACAGAAGTACAACGTCTACGATGGTCCTGGCATCCGGACACTGATCTTTTCAAGGGCTGTCCCCTGCGATGCAAGTGGTGCGCAAATCCTGAGGGACTGGAACGGCAGTGCAGGTCATGTTCAAGCAGGATGTCTGCGTGGAACTGCGGTAAGTGTGTGTCGGTTTGTCCTGTGGGAATTCACCAGATTTCGAAGGAAGAACTCCGTCATGTTGTGGATCGCACGGTCCAGTGTATTGGCTGCCGGAAATGCACAGAGGTCTGCCCCCACGCGGGCGCTGCAGATTATGGGCGAAGAAAAGACGATTTCGAGTTGCTGGAAATTGTCAAGGAAGATCGGATGTTCTACGAGCAGTCGGGGGGCGGCGTCACCTTTGGCGGCGGCGTAGTCACCATGCAGCCCGAAGCGGCGCGAAGCCTGCTTCAGGCCTGTAAACCGGAAGGGATCAACACAGCGATTGAGACCTGCGGCTACCAACAAAGAAGGAAGATCTGCTCCGCACGCCGAGTTTGTGGATCTGTTTTTGTTCGACCTGAAGCAGTTTAATCCAGAGGATCACAGCAAATGGACGGGCGGCGCAATGAGCGTATCCTTTGACAACTTGCAGGGAGCTGCTCACCTGGCGGTATAATGTGAAGATCAGAATGCCGCTGCTGAAGGGTGTCAACGATGGACAGGAGGAGATCGAAGGCGTGATCAACTTCCTGATGCCATATAAGGACAATAAGAACTTCCATGGTATTGACCTGCTGCCCTATCATAAGATGGGCGTGGCAAAGTACAAAACAACTTGGGAATCGATTATCCGATCGAAGGGGATCCCCAGTCCGAGCGGCGAGGATCTCGACCGTATCGAAGGATGGATTACCAAGTACGATTTCCTGGTAAAGGTTATCAAACATTAAACCGGCGGTGCTGAATCCGCTGACAGGAGGTGAAGAGTTATGGGACAGGAGCTGGAAAGAATCATACAGGGTCGGTTCCCCGGCAAACAGGTCACCATTGCTCAATTTATCGCCTCTCCCATGTCGGATATATACGACCGGTTGGGTATTGATGAAGCCGGAGCCATTGGAATTTGACGATTTCGCCTTACGAGGCGTCGATCATCGCTGCGGATGTAGCGACCAAGGCCGCCGATGTGGAGATTGGTTTTTCTGGACCGTTTTACTGGTTCGGTGGTGGTCAGCGGCGATGTGCAAAAAGCGTAGAAACCGCGCTGAAAGCTGTGTGCACGACACTGAAACACGTTGGGCTTTACGGTCGTGGATATTACGCGCTCATGAGAAAAAAGCGCGTGATGGTCGTGGGACCTTCCGTTGCGGGAAGACGACCCTGGTCGGGCGCTGGAGGACGACCCCCCGTCCGCCCCGGCGCACCCCGGACATGATTTACGGCAAAGCGGACTATGGATTGTCCCGGGTCCTATGTGGAAAATGCAGATATGTATAAGCACTTGATCGCGGCGTCACAGGACGCTTCCATGTTCTGGTGCTGGTGGATCAGTCCCGTCCCATCGATATCTATTCGCCTAAGTTTGCCCAGGCTTTTTACCAAACCGGTGATCGGTGTGATCACCAAGGTGGACTTGGCACCGGAGAACGAAGAATCCTGCTTGCGGCAGCTGCGCCTGATCGGCGTGGGTGAGCCGATTTTCAGGGTCAGCGTTCCCACAGGGGTCGGCATTGCAGAGTTAAAGGAATATTTGTTTGGCCCAGCCAAAAAATGACGATAGTAATGGGGGAAATCAATGAAATTCATCACGGAAGACGAACTGCGGTATCTCTATCGGAAGGAACCGTTCACGACGTATGAGCCGGAACCGGGAACCCGGTTGACGCCCGGCGCCCGTCAGTTCCTGCTGGATCGGGGCATCGATTTGTACGATGAACCCAGGGCCAACCCGATCACCCGAGAGTCTTTGACACAGGAAATCTGCTGTCCGTCTGCAAACCCGGAACCATAACGGCGGTGGGAGAAAAAAGGTGGAGCAGGCTGCTTCACCCCGAACCAGCGCAGCCGGTTCAACAGCCAGTGCAGCCGGTGCAGGAAGTCAAAACGCCGAAAAAGTGCAACTGGAGAACAAAGATGGTGCGGACCAAGCTTTGTTCTGTAGAAGCGGTTTTTCTCCGGTGTGAACAGACGCTCCTGGAAACCGATATTTTAATGGCGCAGAACCTGACGCGCCTGAGCAAGCAGTTCAGCGATATCCGCCATATGGTGGAGGAAAGGGTATGGCGCAGAACCTGCCCTGCAGGGAATGCCATGGCGTTACCTGCGAGAATTTCTCAGATGACCTGGAAGATTGCTTTGAAATCACTGATTTCCATGTTCAATTGGAAAAAGGCAGAGAGATCCTGGCGCTGCACGAAATTGCGCTGCGCGCTGCGGAGATTGAGCCGGTGATGCTGCAGGCTTTGAAGGCAATGATGCGGCGATCGGACCCTGCATGGATGCGATCGGGAAGATCAATCAAATTATCAATACAGTCTCCCAGATGATTTGCGGAGCCGTTGGAGGAAAAGAATGTCAAAAGAAAGATGTAACGTTTCAGTATTGTGACGAGATTATTGATCAGTTTGAGAAGGTGTGTAAGCATCCGATCGTTGAGAAATCGTCCGTCTACTACGCTGGCGTGGATCTTGGTACAGCTTGTATTGTTGTTGCAGTGCTTGATGAGAACCGCCGGCCGGTGGCCGGCCGCTATCAGTATGCGGATGTCGTCCGCGACGGTATGGTGGTCGACTACTTTGGCGCCGTTCAGATCATTCGTGAAATGAAGGCGCAGTTGGAAGAGGAACTGGGTGTGGAAGAGCTGCTCTATGCAGCGGCCGCGATCCCGCCCGGCACCGATACGCTGGACGGCGGAGCGGTTAAGAACGTGATACAGGGTGCCGGATTTGAGATAACGAATCTTTTAGATGAGTCTACGGCTGCGAATGCAGTTCTGCGTATCAAGAATGGCGCCATCGTGGATATCGGCGGCGGCACCACCGGTATTTCGATCTTCAAGGATGGCGAGGTTGTGTATGTGGCCGACAGGCCACCGGTGGTACACTTTTCTTTGGTGCTGGCTGGTGCATTGCACATCCCCTTCGAGGAAGCAGAGCTGAAAAAACGTGACCCCGCGCACCACAAAGGAGATTCTTCCTGTGCTCAAACCCGTTGTCGAAAAAGTAGCGGCTATTGTCAAACAGCATATTCAGGGGTATAATGTGGATGAGATCTACCTGGTCGGCGGTACCTGCTGTCTGACCGGGATTGAGGTATCATCCAGAAAGCAGACCGGGATCCCTGACGTTTAAACCGAAGAACCCCATGTTTGCGACACCTCTGGGTATTGCCCTGAATTGCAAGCAGGAAGTAATGGATTGAGAAAGGAACCGCAACCATGGATTTTTACATTATCAAATCCCCATCCAGGGGTACGATTGATATCCTGATGCGTCGAAAGGGCTCAAACTCCAAAGGAGCTGCCTCCTTATGGCGTGGATGCTGTCGGCCTGGTGCAGGGGCGGATGATCGAAATGGTCGTTGCCTCGGATATCGCGGAAAAGGCCACCGGCGTTACGGGTGGAGGACATCAAGGGCAGTTGCCCACAGAACATGATTCTGCTGGCAATTTTCGGCGATACAGCCGCTGTGGAGGACGCTATGGCGGAGATCCAGCGGAAGATGGAGAAGAAGGGGTAAAAACCATGTTAACGGTGAAATTGATCGATACGATCTGGGCAACCAGAAAAGCAGAGTCTCTGAATGGATTGAAGTTCATGCTGGCCGAAGTGATCGGCGGCGGCGGACGCTGGCAAACGTCTGGTCGTTGTGGATATCATCAGCGCCGGCATTGGAGAACGCGTAATCGTAACCACCGGTTCCAGTGCGAGAAGAATGGTTGGTGACGATACGATTCGCGTGGATGCCGCGGTAATTGGCATTATTGATGAAGACTGTGAATGTGGCGAGTAACAGGAGGTGTTCATTATGAGTCTTCTTGAGCAGGTGAAAGAAGCCGGTGTTATCGGCGCTGGCGGTGCGGGATTCCCAACCCATGCCAAGCTGAACTGCAAGGCCGAATACATCCTCATGAACGGAGCGGAGTGTGAACCGCTGCTCCGGGTGGATCAGCAGTTGATGGCCATGTATCCCGACGAGATCATTAAAGGGGTTCTAAGGCAGCCGGAGAGCTGGTCGGCGCAAAGAAGGCGATCATCGGCATCAAGGGCAAACACCATGATGTCATTGAGATTTTGGAAGAACATATCAAAACGCTGGGGTGGGCGATTATGTATCCGTCGGTATCCTGCCGGATATTTACCCCGCCGGCGACGAGCAGGTGCTGGTTTATCAGTTGACTGGCCGCGCGTGGTGCCGGAGGCCGGCATCCCCATCAATGTGGGTTGCGTGGTTATCAACTCCGAGACCTGCCTGAACGTATACCATGCAAAGCGGAAAAGCTGTCACGGAGAAATACATCACTTTGGCCGGCGATATTCCGCAGCGCAAAACCGTGAAGGTGCCTGTAGGTACGCCTGTGCTCGACGTTCTGAAAATGAGCGGTATCGAGGACTTCAGCAACTACGGCGTTGTCGGCGGCGGCCCTATGATGGGTCCCCTGCTGACCGATCTGAGCGGCTATATCACCAAGAAGGACAAGGGCTTTATCATTCTGAAAAAGGATCATCCGTTGATTAAGAGAAAGTCCTATACCTTTGATCAGGCACGGCGGATCAACCGTTCCGCCTGTGAGCAGTGCCGTATGTGTACGGATCTGTGCCGCGGTACCTTTTGGGGCACAATATGCAGCCCCACAAGATGATGCGTGTTCTGAGCTATGCACCCGACGATATTCAGGCGCAGCTGCCCGCATCGCTGTGCTGCCAGTGCAACCTGTGCGAATACTTTCTCCTGCCCGGCCAACCTGCATCCGCGTTTGACCAATGCGATCTTCAAGCAGAATATGGCAGAGGCAAAGGTTCGCTATCAGCCGACTGAAACTGAGTTCCATGTGCGTGATGCACGCAAGTACCGTCTGGTACCCAGCAAACGCTTGGTGGCCCGTCTGGGACTGCGTGAGTTCGATCAGCCCGCCCCTGGACCGAAGAAACGATTACTCCCGCCGAGGTACATATCGCTACCAGCCAGCATGTGGGCGCACCTGCAGTCCCGGTAGTTTCCACCGGCGACCGTGTTACGGCCGGCCAGCTGATCGGCAAGGTTCCTGACGGCGCGCTGGGCGCCCCGATCCATGCCAGTGTCTCCGGCACGGTGAGTGCATGCGGAAACGACTTTATTGTGATAAGGATGGGTTGATATGGCTATTGCAATTGGAATGGTTGAATTTTCCAGTATCGCCCGCGGTATCTACGCGGCCGATCAGATGGTCAAGATTTCCGAAGTCGAGATCGTGACCGCACAGACGATCTGCCCCGGTAAATACATTGCCTTGGTCGAGGGCGATGTGGCCGCTGTGCAGGATTCCGTCCACATTGGCGAGAAATTCGCCGGCGAGTACTTTGTGGATTCCTTGGTGATCCCCAATGTGCATCACGGCATTTTCCCCGCTATCACTGGCGCGACAATGCCTGAGCATGTAACCGCGCTGGGTATCTTCGAAACATTCTCTGTAGCGACCATGATCACGGCAGCCGACCAGATTCTGAAGGCTGCGGAGCTGGAAGCGATCGAGATTCGTTTGGGCACTGGCCTGGGCGGCAAGTCCTTCTTCACCTTCACCGGTGACGTGGCTGCCGTGGAAACCGGTGTGGAAGCCGGCCGCGGGGTAGCAGAAACCAAGGGCCTGATGGTGGATGCGGAAGTCATTCCGTCTCCCTCGGATAGACTCGTGCCTTCCGTGCTGTGAGGTTAGCAGCATGTGCGGGCGTTGTGCATAACAGCAAAATATTTGAGGAGGTGAAATTGAAATGAAAAAGTTGGTTTGCGAAAAAGACATTCAGAAACTGGTGAATGAAGGTAAAAAGTTTGCTATGTCTCGGAGGACACTTTGGTGACGCCCTCCGCGAAAGACGCTGCAAGAACCGCTGGCATTGAGATTTCTTATGGTGAGGAACCAAAGCATGCTGCTGTGAGGCTCCGGCCGCACCGGTCGCCGCTGCTGCAGCGCCCGCTCCGGCGGCTGCCCGGCTCCTGCTCCTGCTTGCGACGCGCCTGCCGAGATCAGCAGCGATGATTTATCAGGTGCTCAAGGTGATGGCGGATAAGGGAATGCTGGGCGACATGTTCAACAACGTGGCCGGTGTGGCCGACGCGCCTTATCTGTGCGAAAAGGATGCTTCCGGGCTGAAGGTTGTCCGTGGCAGTACGGTTCGTATGGATGAGTTCTTCGAGGGCAACCCAGAGTGAAGTATCAGGAATTGATCGACAAGAACGATTCCAATATCAGTTCCGGTCTGCTGGTCATCGATCACGATACCTATGAGTGGACACAGAACTACGATGAGAACGATTACGTCATCGAGGGGTACTTTCGTGGTTACGATCAATGGCAAGAGCTATACGGCTAATGCTGGCGACTGCATCTTCATCCCCAATGGCGCTTCCGTCGTGATGGGTTCCAAAGACCATTGCTGCAAGGTGTTTTACAACACGTATCCCCTCCAATTGGGCGGATCTGATGGAAGAGAACTAGGAGGAATAAACAATGCAGGCACTTGGGATGATCGAGACCAAAGGATTGATCGGAGCGATTGAAAGCGCAGATACCATGCCCAAGGCTGCTGAAGTGGCGCTTCTGGAAAAAAACGCATATCGGCGGCGGACTGGTTACTGTTTGTGTCGTCGGTGACGTGGGGGCGGTGAAAGCTGCTGTGGATGCAGGCGCCGCTGCTGCACAGCGTGTCGGCGAACTGATCTCGGTGCATGTGATTCCGCGCCCTCACTCCTCGCTGGATGGCTTGATCGTCAATGTCCATCCGCTGACGCAGGATCTGGAGCCGGAAGATCCCGATCCGGAGGATCGGACCCGGATCCGGAGGACGATACTGAGCCTCCTGCACCCGGCCCCCGATGCGGAGCCTGCCGTGGAGGAGGAGAGCGAACCCGCTGAGGCGGAGGCTCCTGTGAAGCCTGCGGAGGGAAGCAAAGCAAAAGCCGATTCCGGCGTTGAAGATCGAAGAAAACGCGAGATCGAAAAAGCGGTGACGAAGGTTTCTGAAAAATCCGCAGAAAAGGCAGCGTCTAACGCGAAAAAACCGCCAAGGATAAAGGTGAAACGACCGAGCTGGGAAGAAAACTGCGGTGGATACGTGGGTCAAAGATCTGGGGACTGAACAGGCCCTGGCAAAGCTGGATACGCTGGCCGTTGTCAAGCTGCGCCGCCTGGCCCGCGAATACAAGGCTTTTCGGCATTGCTGGGCGCGCGATTTCCAAAGGCCGACAAAAAGGGCATGCTGTTGGCGGAGTTTCGCGCGTATTATGAAAACAATTGACAATATCCAAATCTGAATGCATAATGATTTTTTTGAAAGGAGGAACCAGAATGGAGAGAAACTTTGATTATGATCTGCAATCCGTTCAGGAGGCGCGTAATCTGGCTCGTCTGGGGCAAGATCGCAACCGATAAGCTGGCGGATTATACGGAGGAGCAGATTGACAAAATTCTGCAGAACATGGTTCGTGTCGCAGAGGAAAACGCTGTGATGCTGGCAAAGATGGCAGTTGAGGAGACCGGTTTTGGTAAGGTTGAGGATAAGACCTACAAGAACCACATGGCATCCACGATCGTATATAATTACATCAAGGATATGAAGTGCTCCGGCATCATCCATGAGGATCCCGTGAACAAGATGATGGAAGTTGCTGATCCCGTGGGTCTGATCATGGGTATCGTTCCTTCCACCAACCCCACTTCTACTGCGATTTACAAGTCCATGATCGCGATCAAGGCTCGTAACGCAATTGTATTCTCCCCCATCCCTCTGCACTGCAGTGCACCCTGAAGGCTGCTACGCTGATGCGTGATGCCGCTGTGGCTGCAGGCGCACCTGAGAACGTGATCGGCTGCCTGTCCATGCCTTCCATGGGCGCTACCGATGAGCTGATGAAGTGCAAGGAGACTTCCATGATCATCGCTACCGGCGGCCCCGGCATGGTGAAGGCTGCATACAGCGCTGGTAAGCCTGCTCTGGGTGTCGGCGCCGGTAACTCTCCTTCCTACATTGAGCGTACCGCTGATGTGGCACAGTCCGTCAAGGAGATCCTGGCTTCCAAGACCTTTGATAACGGTACTGTCTGCGCTTCCGAGCAGTCCGTGATCTGCGAAGAGTGCAACCGCGATCAGGTTATCGCTGAGTTCAGAAGCAGGGCGGTTACTTCATGACCGCTGAAAGAGACCGCTAAGGTCTGCAACCTGCTGTTCAAGAACGGCGGCCACAGCATGAGCGCTAAGTTCGTGGGCCGTAGCGCGCAGGTTATTGCAACCGCAGCTGGCATCAGCATTCCCGACGGCACCCGCGTGCTGATCGGTGAGCAGCAGGGTGTTGGCGATGGTTATCCTCTGTCCTATGAGAAGCTGACCCACCGTTCTGGCATTCTATACCGTCCGCGATTGGCACGAGGCTTGCGAGCTGAGCATCAAGCTGCTGCAGAACGGTATCGGCCACACCATGAACATCCACACCAACGATCCTCAGATCGTTCGTGAGTTCTCCAGCATAACTGAACTAC
>VOFH01002417.1_pt1 | contig 24152 bp, 46 predicted proteins | sample 5384091 | NCBI WGS metagenome assembly VOFH01 (sample SAMN12384727, study PRJNA508395) | human gut metagenome | isolation source: healthy gut G | host: Homo sapiens
TCGCTCTCGTAATCACTGACATAAATATCTCCTGTAGTACCAAGCTGGACACCGATTCTTTTTTCCCGGCAGATCATCTGCAGAATTCACGGTTTCAGATGTACTTTCCGTGCTCTGTGCCTCATCTGCTGCCATCACTTCATAGCCTGCTGCACCGATCAGTATGGTACAGAATAAAAGCATGGCTGCAAGTAAACGTTTACCTGTTTTCTTCATGGTCTTTTTCTCCTCGTTTTCGTGTATAAATATTCATTTTTCTGAGTAGGTAGTATAGCACACTTTTTTGTCAAAAGAAAGTATTGCCGTATATTTGCTGTATTCCTACATATATTCTCCTCATCTGGTCTATCAGTGATAACATGAATTTCTGTCCGTCGATTCCGACCGCTTCATCAAACTTTTCTCCATTTACGATAGAATTTGACAGGATCCGCACGCCAAGAAACGGTACTCCATAAGAAAGGCAAGCTGGGCTGCCGCCGCCGACTCCATATCTTCCACGGCTGTATGATACCGCTCTTCTCTTAAAAGTGCAATCCGGTCAAGCTGGTTGTTCCACTCATCCCCGGAACCAATCACCCCACGGCCGGTATGATATTTCGTTTTTACCTGCTCCGCCGCTTTCAGCAGTTTTCCGTCACACGGATACTCTGTCACTTTTTTGTCTTTCCTGTTTCGCGGTAAAAATTTCCACCGGAAGCAGTGAAAAACTTTTTCCATCAATTCCCCTCCCTCCTCAGAAAATGCATATGCGATTGATCCCATCGGAACGACCTTTTCTCCAAGCACGATGTCCCCTCTGTGAAATTTTTATCGTGGCCTCCTCCGATTCCCTGATTGATCACCGCCCACGGCTTAAAGTATGCCAGTGCAAGGCTTTGTCGCTGCCGCAGCATTGACCATTCCCTGAAATGTCTTTGAAATGATGACAGGCTCTCTTTTTGCACCGAGAAATCCCGTGTGAAACTTCCAGTTTCCAATCGTGACGCACTCATGTTCCTCTAAATGTTCTATGAAATATGCCGTCTCTGTATCCATGGCTCCCTGGATCAGAAGAGATGGCTGTTTTGTAAAATCATAATTGCCCATCGTATTTATTTTTCTCCTTTTTCCTGTTTAATTTTTCTTGACGAACTATAATATCTGTTTTATGGTAGTTTCATAATACATTGTCCGCCGCAAAAAAGCAATAGAAAGAGGATAAAATTACTTTTACTGCTGCACATTTCCGGTCAGGTCATTACTGTAACAATATTTTAAACGCAAACATGGAGGAATCTTATGGAAAAAATAGCAAGTTTTACGATTGATCATATTAAATTAGAACCTGGTGTCTATGTATCAAGAAAAGATACCGTCGGCTCCGAAGTCATCACTACATTCGATCTGCGCATGACTTCCCCAAACGATGAACCGGTTATGAATACCGCAGAAGTACACACGATCGAGCATCTTGGTGCCACATTTTTAAGAAATCATCCTCTTTATAAGGATAAAAACGATCTATTTCGGACCGATGGGATGCCGCACCGGATTTTATCTGCTGCTCGCAGGCAATTACACATCCAAAGATATCGTAGGGCTCATCATAGAAATGTTTGAATTTATCCGCGATTTTCATGACGAAGTACCTGGTGCCTCCAAAGGACTGCGGTAACTACTTAGATATGAACCTTGGCATGGCAAATTATCTTGCCAGCCGTTATTTAGAGAACACACTGTATGGAATTGATGATGCACATCTTATTTATCCGGCTTAAAAATTTTACCAGACCTTGTGAATAATATCGAGGCGGTAATTTATAGACGCAATGGGCTGAAAATGGCATATAGCAAACAATTTTCTGCTATATGCCCATTTTTTCAGGCAGTAAAATTCTCCATTTTTCCATCTTTGAAGAATCTGCTGCTGTTTTCTTTTTATAATTTTGTTTTAAAAAAGTTATGATTTCCTGCCAGATCTCTTCCTGGAAGAAACGGATATCCGCATGGTCTGCGTCCTCGATCTCTAAAAGTGTGACATCACAGCCTGCTTTTTTCAAGTTCATCATGCAGTTCCACTCCTGTGTAAATGGTACCGTCTTATCACATTTTCCATGGATAATAAAAATGGCGGAGCATCTTTTGGTCACAAAGCTGACCGGGCAGCATGCAAGCGCCTCCCTGGGATTGCGCATCGCATTTTTTCCCATCAGCAATGACTCTGGGGATGCTGCACACTGTTCCTCGTTTCGTATAGAAAACCTCTGAAGTCTGTCGGAGGATACCATGGGCACGCTGCCTGCACTTTGCTGGAATAAGAAAGATATTCTCCCACCTCATATGCCGGATCATCGCATAATGCCGCCATACAGGTTAAATATCCACCCGCTGATTCTCCCATCACCCCAATATGTGCTTCTGTCGATGTGATACCTTGCGGCGTGCGCACGCAGATAGCGGATCGCCGCTTTACATCACAGAGCTGTGCCGGAAATTTTGCTTCGTTGCTGGTCCGGTACTGTACGGATGCCACCACAAAACCTGCTCTCGCAAAAGTTCGCTCAGATATGCCAGATGTGCAGACTTGTCAATGCTCAGCCATGCACCGCCACAGATCCAGACAATACAGGGATAATCGTGTGCCGTATCTTCCGGATAAATCAAATCCATACGAAGATCCTGCGTGGTGTGTCCGAACCATGCATCTGTCTGTGCAAATGTGATGTTTGTAATCACGGAATACTGCGGTGCAGCCGGTTTGACATGAATTGTTCTTTTCATACAAATTCTCCCTCTCCAATGCTGTTTGTTACCACTTCTCTAATCCGCCATTGCGTTCCTTATCGCACTGAGCAGTTCCTCATACGTCTCATAAGCCGGAATCTCCGGATAATCTGCCTTGATCTTATCGGTGGAACGGAATAAAAAATCCTGCCTTACTCGCCTGGATCATGCCCAGATCATTGTATGTATCACCGCTTGCGATCGTCTCGAATCCAATGGACTGGAGTGCTTTTACAGTAGTTAGCTTGGATTTTTCCACTCTCATCTTAAAGCCTGTGATCTCACCGTTGTCTGCAACTTCCAAAGAATTACAGAATAACGTCGGCCAGCCTAATTTCTCCATCAAAGGAGATGCAAACTGGGTAAAGGTATCACTGATTAAGATCACCTGTGAAAGAGCGGAGTTCGTCTAAAAACTCCTTCGCACCCGGCAGCGGATCGATCGTTCTGATAACGTCCTGGATCTCTTTTAAACCGAGTCCGTGTTCTTTTTAAAATTCCAAGTCTCCATTTCATCAGTTTATCATAATCCGGCTCATCTCTTGTTGTTTTCTTTAACTCCGGGATTCCGCTTGCCTCTGCAATTGTATCACTTTACTTCGTTATACTAACATATTATTTTCCACGATGCAATTCCTGTTTTCCACTGTCAGAAACAACAGAATGCCCCCACATTACCGGAGCGACTGGTAAGGAGTAAACAGTAACCGCCCACGCAAACATTTATGTATCACTCTGTTCCTGCTTCAGCTCATACTGCTTCAACAGCCTGTCATACTCACGGTTGATCTCCTGAAGTGTTTCCGTATCCCCACAGAGATTGTCCGGATGATAGATTTTTAGCAGCTGTTTATACCTTTTCTTTAAGGCACTCTTACTTTCCACACCGATGAAAACAATTCCCCGCGTACCACATTTTCCGTCCCCACCGTCAGCATATCACGCACTTCCTGTTCTCTGACATATCTATAAAAGTCACGCTTTTTTTTTTTCATCTTTTTTTCATCCGCAAGCTGGGAAAGTTCTTCCTCTAAAATCTTCCACTTTGTCTCAAACAACTGTTTTCCCGCTTCATACTGTCTTTTCAAGCTGACGGTGTGTGAAAAATTCTCTTTTTCCCGCTCGAAGTTTCGACGATCCTCTTCTAATTTTCTCTTTTCTTCTAAAAAATCCCGCCTCTGCTTCTCTAACTCGGCAGACTTTTTTGTGTTTCCAATCCTGATGCAGAGTCTTTGTCCTTTTGATCCTAAAAATCGACCGATCCATCTTTCTGCAAAAACCCCCTCTTATTCTGCCTTACTTTCCTCATAAACTTTTCTGATCTTATCCTCAATTTCAATAAAGACATCCACTAAAACCGGATCATAATCCCTGCCACGTCCTTCTTCTATAATATGAAAACACTGATCCAGCGGCATTGCATCCCTGTAACAACGTTTTGCCGATACTGCATCAAATACATCCGCGACAGCCATGACCCTGGCGCACAATGGGATTTCTGTCTCTTTCAGTCCATCCGGATATCCGCGCCCATTCCATTTCTCATGGTGATGCGCTGCCACTTCATATGCCATCTCTTCGTACGCATCATTTCCCAGATGCCCGAATGTCTCCCGGATGATCTTTCCGCCTTTTTGGGCATGTGTCTTCATAATTTCAAACTCTTCATCCGTCAGTTTCCCCGGCTTCTGCAAAATTGCATCCGGTATCGCGATCTTGCCGACATCATGCATTGGTGCCGCCATCACAAGATTTGCCACATAATCATTTGTCAGCTGCTCCTTATAAAAACCGCGGCTTCGAAGTTCCTCTGCCAGCAATTTCACATACGCAGTTGTACGGCGGATATGCCCTCCCGTATTGTCATCACGGTTCTCCACCAGTGTTGCAAACCCCATCACCATCTCTTCATTGTTTTTCTGGAGTTTCGCATAGAGCGGTGTCTCCTGATTCAGATAAATTCCACGATCACAACCGCCGGAACCAGACTCGACAGCAGTGCCTCCGGGAAAAACATCTGATATGCCGTCACCCCGATTGTCACTAACAAATAAGTAGATATCGCAATCTGCTTATGTCTCTCAAGATTCTTCCAGCTGTGCAGAAAAATACCACTCGCAGCAAGTACATACAACGCCACCATCGCAAAACAGGTATATGCAGACATTCCCATCGAATAGTTGGTAAACGTTCCTTTGCGATACTCAAGCTGGGGCATAAATACGATCACAACCACAATATTGATCAGAAGAGGCAGGAAAAGTCCGATGCGTTCCCCTCTTTTCTGTGGCAGTCCTCTTGTAATATCGTACATATATAAAAACATCAAAAACACAAAATATCCAGAAAAAGAAAGAAAACACAGATGTAAAAATATGTTGACAGAAGCCGGTATCTCCGCTAAATGATTGACAGTATAGGCAGTTGCTCCATCAAAGAAAATACCGACAATCCCTTGCAGCCAAAATTGTCTCAAACAACACGTTTTTCCGTTTCATCTGATAAATCTGTTTTTCTCTGATATAAATACACGCCACATAAAGGACAATGATCATGCAGCCAATCTGTAATTTACAGTATTCCATTTCGTCTCCTGTCCACCATTGTGGATCATTCTTTGTTTTAATATGCTAAAACAGACAGAACCAAAGGTGGTTCTGCCCGTTTTTATTTTACCATTAAATCTTACAGTGTCTGGATCCGCTCCATAGCTGCAAGTGTATTCGTAAGTACCAAATGCTGTCAGTCTGAAATATCCTTCACCGCTCGGTCCAAATCCGATCCCGGTGTACCAACCCATTGGCATTCTCAAGCAGATAGTCGAAGAAATCCCAGGACGTCATCTGATCTGGTGTTTTTAACCAGATATATGGTGCGTTTACACCGCCAAATACAGTATAGCCGGCTTTCGTCAGACCTTCCTTGATGGCTTTTTGCATTCTTCATATAATAGCCAACCTGCTCTTTTAACTGTGCTTTTCCGGCATCGGAGTAAACCGCCTCACCGGCACGCTGTACAATATAAGGTGCACCGTTAAACTTTTGTTCCGTGGCGTCTTGCCCACATCGCATTTAAGGAGACATCCCCGCATTTTAATTCTTTTGGAACAACCGTAAATCCAAGACGTACTCCGGTAAATCCTGCATTCTTTGAAAAACTTCGAAGTTCGATGGCACAGGTCTTTGCTCCCTCACACTCATAAATAGAATGTGCCACGTCATCCTCGCTGATATACGCCTCATAAGCCGCATCATAAATAATAACTGCACCGACTTTATTTGCGTAATCTACCCACTCCTGTAACTGTGATTTGGTGATCGTTGTTCCGGTCGGATTGTTCGGCAGGCACAGATAAATAACATCCGGTGTTTCCTTTGGGAAGCTCCGGTACAAAGTTGTTATCGCTGGTACATGGCATATAGATCACGTCACTCCACATCTGTGTATCTGCATCATAAGTGCCGGTTCTTCCAGCCATAACGTTGGAATCCACATAAACCGGATAGACAGGATCACAGACAGCGATCTTATTATCCTGCGCAAAAATCTCCTGAATGTTTCCGAATCACTCTTTGCTCCGTCAGATACAAAAAACTTCATCTGCGGAAATATCACATCCTCTTGCTTTATAATCATTTGCCACGATGGCATTTCTTAAAAAGTCATATCCAAGATCCGGCGCATAGCCATGGAACGTTTCTGCATGTCCCATCTCATCGACTGCTTTGTGCATTGCATCAATAATAGCCGGAGCGATCGGCTGTGTTACATCACCGATACCAAGACGGATGATCTGTTTCTCCGGGTTTGCTGCAGAATATGCGTTTACTTTCTTTGCAATGGTAGAAAATAAATAGCTTCCCGGAAGTTTCTGGTAATTGTCATTAATTTTAAACATGTCCTCTCCTCACTTTGCATTCAAAATACAAGTTAACGTTATCTAACTGTCATACAGTATAGCATTGTGTGATAGGTCATGCAAGCATTTTTGTTTACCTGGAATCAAAAATATTGTCTCACCTAATCTGATATTTTTTTATCCATAATTCTGGTCCCAAAATCATTGATTTTACAGGCTTATCTCATATTTTAGCTTCCGCCAGAAGTTCCACCCATGCCACGCGAAATCCTGCATTCACCGCTGCCCGCTGTGACGCAAGATTTGACATACTGGTTCCATAATACGGCACTTTTCCCAATTTCTCTATCTCTTCTTTTAAAATTGTGACCAAAGTGGACGCGATATGTCTGCACTCCGCCTCTTTTTCCACATTGATCCCGATCTGCCAGAACAGAGGACTATCTGCGCTTGCCCCCGCCATGCCGATGATCTTTCCGTCTGAAATCGCTGCCACTCCCAGCATATCGGGTGATTTTTTCGTCAAAGCAGAATGCCTCGTCAAACCTGGTTGTCCCCTGCAAACTGCAGGATCTCCCCCACGGTCATATGTTCGGATCTCAAACCCCGTTTCTTTTGCAAACACTCTCTGTCTCCGGCAGGAAAAACGGATGTGCTGTTTTTAACTGGCAGCCGTATGGTTTTAAGATGTGATCCAGTTCCCGGAAGTTTCCGACATCCATAAACCATGCGCCGGGGCAGGTTTCGTATTTTTCGCGGCAGAGTTCTATGATCTCCTTTTTTCCGGTGAAAATCAGTTTTCTGTTGACAGCGGTTATTTTCAGGGCACAGTTGTCCTGGTCTTCGAATCTGCGCCGTCCTTCGAGACTGCGGTATTCGGTGAAGTGGTTTCCTTGGTCGAGGATGTCTGCGGGGTGCAACAGTAGTCTAAGGCGAGCTGGCGGCTTAGTTGTTGGATGTATTTCATCGTTGGTTCTCCTCCTGATTATAAAATTTCAGACATTGCTGCTGTTCACACCTATTGTGTAACCAGACATTTTCTATGTAGGATTATAGCAGTCCTATCCCCTCCATTCAAGAGACTCGTTTAAAAAGAATGTTATCTTATGCTCTGATACCAGATAATAACTTTTTACTTCTATCCTGCTATATGGTACAATAAGAAATAATCTGACGGATTGGAATTTGACAAAGGAATGTGATTGTATGAAGAAGAAAAGCATAATGTGATATGTGCTGTATTAGTAATTTCAGGTGTGGCAACAGTCCTTGTATTAACTGGAAATAGAGGAAATGTATCAAATGTTAATCGTGTTGTTGGTTACTCTGCACTCTATGGTGAAAATTCAATCAATGAAGCATTTGATGTCATAGAGAAAAATTTGCAAAAGATTTTAAAGGTTGCACACTTGCTGAACTTCGCTATGACGAGGATGTTGAAAATAGATTTGCAGAAGAAATTGAGAAGTATCACAAAGAGAATAATCAATTGTGGGTATTAATCACTTATCAAAGAGATTCTGCTTCATCCACGCCTCAAGTTCTACTTTCGAACTTTTTGCCTGTGCAACACATTCCCTGTACTGATCCGAATACGGCTTTTCATCTAATCACAAAAAGCTGCAGTGTCTCCCACTGCATCTTTTCGCTTACATCTACTATTTTACTAACTCTTTTTACTTTTGCTTCCTTACCAACGCGATCTCTTAAGTAGAATAACTTTGCACGTCTGACTTTACCCTGACGAACAACCTCTACCTTCTCAACGTTCGGAGAATGTAACGGCCAGGTCTTCTCTACGCCGACACCGTTAGAGATCTTTCTGACTGTGAAAGTCTCGCGGTTGCTTCCGCCCTGTCTCTTTAAAACAGTTCCCTCGAATACCTGGATACGCTCACGGTTACCCTCTTTGATCTTACCGTAAACCTTTACCGTATCACCAACACGGAACTCCGGTACTTCTGCTTTTAACTGTGCTGTTTCAATGTTCTTAATGATTTCACTTGCGTTCATTTTGTGACCTCCTGATAATTTGGATGTTCTTAATACGCGAATTCGTAACAGAGGACCATCTATTTTTATTCACAACTGTTATAGTATATCACATAAGTTTGTGATTGTAAACAAATTTTTTTTTTATTTTTTAACGCCACTTTTTCCGCTCTTTTTCTGTCAGCTCTGCACGCGCAAACAGATCCGGACGGCGTTCTTTTCGTGCGGATGATCGACTGCTCCCTGCGCCATTCATCCACAAGTTTATGATTGCCGGACAGCAATACCGGAGGAACTTTTTTGCCATCCACTCTTCCGGACGGCTGTACTGCGGATACTCTAACAAATCTCCCTCAAATGACTCCGTAGAACCGGATTCATCATTTGTCAGCACCCCCCGGCACCATACGGGAAATCGCATCCACCATGACCATCGCCGGAAGTTCTCCTCCGGTTAAGACATAGTCACCAATCGAGACATAGTCGGTCACGATCTCCTCTAAGACACGCTCATCAATCCCTCATAATGTCCACATAAAAAATCAGATTTTCTTCTTTTGCAAAATGACTTTGCCGCCTGCTGTGTAAAAGTCGGTCCCTGCGGTGTGAGGTAAATTGTACGCGGTTTTGTCCCGATTTTATCGACGATCGATCTCCACGCATCATAGACCGGCTGTGCCTGCATCAGCATTCCTGCACCACCGCCATATGGATAATCATCCACCTTTTTGTGTTTATTGATCGTATAGTCCCGGATATTTACCGCCTCGATCGTAAGCAGTCCCTTTTCCGCTGCCCTGCCGATAATACTGGTATTTAATCCCTGCATGACCATATCCGGAAACAATGTCATAATGTAGAAATTCATGCTTCCTCCCGCCTGTTTTTTAATCTCTTAAGCCGTCAAGCAGATGTACCACATCGTCCCGCCCTCGATGTCCACCTGTTTTACGGACAGTCTTTGATCGCCGGAAAGTAAAATATCATCCGCGTCCCTCTTTGCTGATCACATAGACATCATTCGCCCCTGTCTGCATACATCAGTCAGCTCTCCCAAATCTTCACCCTCATCTGAGATCACTTTAAGACCGATGAGATCTGCTATAAAATACTCATTTTTCTTTAACTTTACGGCATTTTCCCTGGTCACATAGAGACTTTTTTTGCGGAACATCTCCACATCATTGATATCATCAATTCCCTTAAATTTGAGAATCACCATATTTTTAAAGAACTTTACCCCGGCAATTTCAATGCAAGGTGTTCTTTTCCTGTGTCTAAGATTACCTGTTTTAATTTTTTAAAGCGTGCTGCATCATCTGTGGTCGGAAATACCTTGACCTCCCCACGCACCCCGTGTGTCGTCGTGATGACACCGACCTGAAGTAAATTCTCCATAAAATCTCCATTCCTGCGTGTGAAAAATCTTATTTTCATAAAATTTTTCATTCTGTTATTTGATCCAGATTACAACATTCTCAACCAGACCTGTTTTCTGATTTGTAAAATTAATCTGCACGGAACCACCCTTTTCCAGTTTGATTTTCTTTGAAGAAGATAGATAAGATGTACTTTTTCCAAGCTTGTCATAATAAGTAAATGATGTCATCTTCCAGCCTGTTTTTGCCTTTACATCAAACTTTAATGTTTTTTTGCTTCCAAGCTTATAATTATAAATATTGGTATTTTTAAACTGGTTTTTTATTTGTTTGTTTCCTATTTTATAATTTGCAACCGGATTACTCCATTTATAAACAGTCAGTTGTGATGTAAAAGTTGTCAGGAGCCTTCCTGTTTTTACCGTCACTTTAATCGTTGATTTTCCCACCTTTAACGGTTTGATCCGACATTATTGTCACCTATTGAAATCTTTGCCACTTTTCCATTTGAACTGCTCACTTTTGTAATTCTTCCGTTCGATGGCATATTTTTCACTCTATATATATAAGTTGTACTTTTCTTTGGGCAGTATACCTGTGTCAGTTTTCCCCTGAAACTCATTTTCGTGGAAGCACCTTTACAGTATTCTTTACGATATCTGCTGTCTTATCTGACTCATTATCTTCGGTAAATACTGTATAGTTTCCTGTGTCTGTCACTATTTCCCTGGCACTTGTCAATACCGGTATCTGTACAGCCAACAGTAATGTCAATAAAAATATAGAGCATTTTTTGTAATATCTCTCATTTTTATCCCCCTCTATTCTTCTCTGATAGAAAAAAAAAAACCGGCTGCACCATGTTCATGATCACGCCGGTTTACTGCGAAGATTACTGCATAATCTCCACAATCACTTTTTTTCTTCTTTGAGGCAGCAGCCTTCACAACAGAACGAATCGCTTTCGCAATACGTCCCTGTTTGCCGATTACCTTACCCATATCAGACTGTGCAACGCGCAGCTCTAATACGATTGTTTTTTTCATTCTCGGTCTCAGTCACAACAACTTCGTCCGGGCAATCAACAAGTGCCTTGGCAATTACTTCTACTAATTCTTTCATAGGTCCACCTCACTGATCCTATTTCTCAATACCAGCATTTTTGAAAATTCTTGCTACGGTATCTGTTGGCTGAGTCCGTTTGCTAACCATTTCTTTGCTAAGTCCTCATTTACATGATACTCGCTCGGATCTTTAGTCGGATCATATGTTCCAATCTTCTTCGATGAACTTTCCATCTCTCGGGGATCTGGAATCAGAAACTACGATACGATAGAAAGGTGCTTTCTTCTGTCCCATTCTTCTTAATCTGATCTTTACTGCCATTACTTTCACCTCCTTAAATTTTTGTTGTTCATTTATGCAAAAAAGGAAGTCCTTTAAACATTCCCTTTTTACCTTTTTTTTCATCATGCCGGGCATCTGTTTCATCATTTTCTTCGCCTGGTCAAACTGTTTTACAAGACGGTTGACCTCTGCGATATCCACGCCCGCCCCTGTGCGATTCTACGCTTTCTGCTCGGATTGAGCAATGATGGATTCTGTCTCTCCTCGACTGTCATTGAGAAAATGATCGCCTCAGTGCGTGCCATATTCTTCTCAGCCGCCCCTCGTCAATCTCAGGCATCTTACCGCCGCCAAGTCCCGGCATCATGCCAAGGATACTGGAAAGACCGCCCATTTTTTTCATCTGACTCATGGACTCTAAATACATCTCAAAGTCAAATTCATTCTTGCGCATCTTTTCTTCAAGCTTTTTGGCTTTCTCCTCGTCAAGCTCGTTCTGTGCCTTCTCAATGAGTGTCAGCACATCACCCATTCCAAGGATTCTCGATGCCATACGGTCAGGATAAAACTGCTCTAAATCAGAAAGCTTTTCTCCCATACCTGCGTAAAGAATCGGTTTGCCGGTCACCGCTCTTATTGAGAGTGCCGCACCACCTCTGGTGTCACCATCCAGTTTGGTGAGTACTACGCCGTCAATTCCGATCTTCTCATCGAAGGTCTTTGCAACATTGACTGCATCCTGTCCTGTCATGGCATCGACCACTAATATGGTCTGTGATACCGCAACATTTTCTTTTATCTGAATCAATTCTGGCCATCATGTCCTCATCCACATGAAGACGTCCTGCCGTATCGATGATCAGCACATTAAAATCATTCTTTGTGGCATGCTCTACCGCAGCCTTTGCAATGTTCACAGGAGTATTTTTTATCGCCCATGGAAAATACTTCCACTCCCTGCTTCTGTCCGTTGATCTGTAACTGTTCGATCGCTGCCGGCCGATAGACATCACATGCCGCAAGCAGTACTTTTTCTTGCCTTTGGCTTTTAACTTTCCGGCAATCTTTGCTGTCGTAGTCGTCTTACCAGCACCCTGAAGACCTGCCATCATAATGATCGTCAGTTCTTTGCCCGGACGAAGTGCAATCTCTGTCGTCTCGGAACCCATCAGGCGGACCATCTCTTCGTTTACAATCTTGATGACCATCTGCCCCGGGTTCAGTCCGTTCATCACGTCCTGTCCGACGGCACGCTCCTCCACGTCCTTGACGAACTGCTTGACGACCTTGAAATTGACATCGGCCTCTAAAAGAGCCATCTTAACTTCCTTTAAAGCAGCCTTCACATCATCTTCTGTCAAACGCCCTTTGCTTCTCAGGTTTTTGAATACATTCTGGAGTTTTTCGGATAAACTGTCAAATGCCATCTATAGCTCCTCTAATATCTGGTTGGAGATCTGTTCGATCTCTTCTAACACTGCCTCGTCATGGTTCTTATAGAACTCTTTGGTCAACGTGTGAATCTTTGTCACCATACCTCTTGCGGTCTGGAATTTTTCGATCAGATGAAGCTTGCTCTCATATCCTTCTAAGGTCTTCGTACACCGCTTTACCATATCATGTACACCCTGACGGCTGATTCCTTCTTCATCCGCGATTTCACCGAGTGAGAGATCATTGAACACAAAATCTTCATATATCTTTCTCTGGTGTTCGTTTAAAAGCTCTCCATAGAAATCATATAGATACGCCTGTTCAATCTTTTCTTCCATCTCATATCCCAATCTGTACTCTCACATCAGCACCTTGCATAGATTATCATAAAAAGAATGGGTGTCAAGCATTTTTTCTTGACACCAGTATTTATTTTTTCTTAAAACATGACTTTTTCCTATAACAGTATTGACAACACTTTTTTTCCCTGTTTATAATGAGCTAAACCTAAAATAAAAACTTTTTGCTTGCGTAAATCATGCGCAGGAATGGAGGTTCTCATGAAAAATAAATATCAGAAACCTGCAATTTATCTGACACCTGAACATACAGAAGGCATCTATCTTGCAAGCGGCGCAGCCGGTGCAGCCGGTTCCGTAACCGCAACCTATATGGGAGTATGGGACAGATGGGCAGGTGGCGGAAAAGGTCTGGTTGCCGTGAACTGGAATAACGTGGCAGGCAATGTCGCCCTGACACTTTCCTTTAATACACCGATCGATCAGGTCGAGGTTGCCGGATACTCTGCGTCTACTTCTATTTCCGGCAATTCCGTGACTGTCAGCTTTAACCCGGATGGCGGTTCTGGCTTCAATCTTGGTCTTCACGTAAATCACCCGGTGCAGACATTAACAGCCTGGATATGACAGGTCAGTCTTACACAGTATCCTGACACTGACTATTTGGCCGCATACGCCGGACCACATATTGTACGAGCATACTGTTTCATAACAAATAAGGAATTTCGTTTTGCAATGAACGAAATCCCTTATTTTTTAACCATTTTTCATTTTATGATCCGGTTCTGATATCCGAAACGCAATTCTACAGACTTGCTCTGACTAATTTCGGTTTATAACCATTTTTCTCCAATGCTTTGATGATCTGATTTTTGTGATCTGTACCAAAAAACACTCTAAAGTAATACGAAGCTCCACGGCTGCATTACGGTTTGTGCTGACAAACTGATTATGCTCTAACTTGATCACATTCCCCTGCTCTGCTGCAATCGTTGCGGCTACTTTTGACAATTCGCCCGGCTTATCCGGAAGAAGCACGGATACCGTAAAGATACGGTCACGGAAAATAAGTCCCTGCTGTACCACGGAAGACATTGTGATCACATCCATGTTACCACCGCTTAAGATCGATACGACACGCTTATCTTTTACACCTAAATGTTTCAACGCTGCTACCGTAAGAAGACCTGAGTTTTCCACAATCATTTTATGATTTTCTACCATATCAAGGAATGCAACAACCAGTTCATCATCTTCTACTGTGATGATATCATCTAAATTCTTTTTTGATATATGGGAAGATCTTGCTGCCCGGTGTCTTTACCGCAGTACCGTCTGCGATCGTGTTGACGCTCGGCAGAGTCGTTACTTTTCCTGCCGCGAAGGAAGCCTGCATACAGTTCGCTCCTGCCGGTTCCACACCGATGACTTTGATATGTGGATTTAACAGCTTCGCAAGTGTGGAAACACCTGTTGCAAGTCCGCCTCCACCGATCGGAACCAGAATATAATCAACAAGCGGAAGCTCTTTAAAGATTTCCATTGCGATCGTTCCCTGTCCGGTTGCCACTGCCAGATCATCGAACGGATGGATGAAGGTATATCCTTTTTTCCTCTGCCAGTTCGTAGGCTTTCTGACAGGCCTCGTCGTAAACATCTCCGCAGAGAACAACCTCTGCACCATAACTCTTGGTACGGTTTACCTTAATTAAAGGTGTCGTTGTCGGCATCACGATGACAGCTTTACATCCATAACATTTTGCTGCGTAGGCAACACCCTGCGCATGATTTCCTGCTGAGGCGGTAATGAGTCCTTTTTACGCTCTGTCTCTGTCAGTGTGCTGATCTTGTAATAAGCTCCGCGCACTTTGTATGCACCGGTAAACTGCATATTCTCAGGTTTTAAATATACCTTATTTCCTGTCTGCTCACTTAAGAAATCTGAATATACCAGTTTTGTTTCTAAGGTGACTTCTTTTACTTTCTCACTTGCTTCTTCAAACTTGTCTAATGTTAACATCTGCATTCTCCTTCATCTGTTTATTGTTCTGCCTGATCTTTGATATCAAAAAGTGCGTTTACAAATTCATTAGAATCAAACTTCTGTAAATCCTCGATGGTCTCTCCGACACCGATATATTTGACCGGAATTCCAAGTTCGGAGTGGATTGCAACCGCAATACCGCCTTTTGCCGTTCCGTCCATCTTTGTTAGAATGATACCTGTGATCTCTGCCACTTCTGAAAATTGTCTCGCCTGTGCAAGTGCGTTCTGACCTGTCGTTGCATCTAATACGACAAGAGTTTCGCGGTATGCATCCGGATATTCTTTTTCAAGAATACGGTTGATCTTTTTTCAACTCTTCCATAAGATTCTTCTTATTATGAAGACGTCCTGCCGTATCACAGAGCAGTACATCCGCATTTCTTGCTTTTGCTGCTGCGACCGCATCATATACGATCGATGCCGGATCTGCACCTTCCTGTCCGCCGATCATCTCAACACCTGCACGGTTTGCCCATTCTAACAGCTGATCTCCTGCTGCTGCGCGGAAAGTATCGGCTGCTGCAAGGATAACCTTCTTGCCCTGGTCTTTTAGCTTTCCAGCCAGTTTTCCAACAGAAGTCGTCTTACCGACACCGTTTACTCCGATGACAAGTACCACAGATTTTTTTTCATTTTCAAAACGGTATGCAGTCTCTCCAACATCCATCTGCTCTTTGATGCTGTTGATCAGAAGTTCCTTGCACTCTGCCGGATCCTTGATCTTATTTTCTTTTACTTTTTCTTTGAGATTCTCGATGATCGCTTCGGTCGCGTTGACACCGATATCTCCCATGATCAGAATTTCTTCAATTTCTTCATAAAAATCATCATCAATACTGGAAAATCCACTGAAGATCGAATCAATTCCGGATACAATGTTATCTCTTGTCTTGCTGAGTCCGGAAACCAGACGGCTCCAAAATCCTTTTTTTTTCTTCGCCCATACATCCTGCCTTTCTTATTTGTTCCAATCATTATTTGTCTAAATCATTCTCGATCAAATTTACAGAAACCTGAGTTGAAATACCTTTTTCCTGCATCGTGATACCGTAGAGACGGTCAGCCGCCGCCATCGTACCTCGTCTATGTGTGATTACAATAAACTGTGTATTCTGCGTCAGCTTGTGCAGATATTTTGCAAACCGGGTGACGTTTGAATCATCCAGTGCCGCCTCGATCTCGTCGAGCAGACAGAACGGGGACGGCTTTAAGTTCTGGATGGCGAACAACAGTGAAATCGCCGTCAGGGACTTTTCTCCACCGGACATCTGCATCATATTCTGCAGTTTCTTTCCAGGGAGGCTGTGCGATGATACGGATACCACACTCTAAGATATCCTCGTCCTCGACCAGTTCCAGCGTTCCTTTTCCACCGCCGAACATTTCTTTAAATACGGTATCAAACTGTTTCTGAATCTCTGCAAATTTCTCCATGAACTGTTTGCGCATTCCCGTATCAAGTTCCTCGATGATTCCGATCAACGTTTTCTCTGCTTCGATCAGATCATCATGCTGTGTTTTTAAAAATTGATAACGCTCTGAGATCTCCTTATAATCCTCGATCGCATTGACATTGACGTCACCGAGCTTTCGGATCTCATCCCTAATCTGTGCAATCATTTTCTTTAATGTAGAAAGATCGTCATAGGTATCATCCCGAAGATCCATTGCAGCGTGAAGCGTCAGTTCATATTCCTGCCACATATAATTGGTCTGGTATTCTCTCGCATCATTTAGCTTTTCACGCTGACTATTCAGACGGAATACTTCCTTATCAAGTTCCGAGATCTGATTGGATATCTCCTCACGCTTCCGGAAAAAATCCTTTATGTGAAGCTGACAGTTCTTCTTTCTTCTGCGTATAATCTTTTAACTGCTGTTCGAAAGCAGCATGCGTATCATCCGATGCAAGGATCGTCTTTTTAATTCCTCGATCTCTGCCATCTTCTGTTTTGCTTCTTCTTTTGCATCTCCTGCCTGCGTGATCAGCGTTTCCCTGTCCTGTGAAAATCTTGTGATCTCCTCTGAATACGCGAAATATTTGACTGCGCAAACTCCGCTTTCTGACGGATACCGGCTTCCTCTAAAGCAATCTTTGAAACAGTTTCCGCAGCTTCCTTCTCCTTCGTCTGATATTCCTCGAAACGTTTCTGGAAGTCCTCGTTTTCCTGTCCGATCTCTTTTTCACGAACCGCTGCCAGCCTCAATCTCTGCCGCTATCTGCGCTTTATTGTTTTCAAGCTCTGCAAGCTGCTCCTCGATCTCTGCCCGTTCTCCGCATGCAGACCGGCAAAAACTGTTTCTCTCTCGTTTTTCTGCTCTGTGGCGCGGTCTAAGTTCATTTTTGCCGTGTTCTGAAGAATGTACTGTTCCTGCAGTTTCTCCTTGCCGCTTTCCATATCTTCTTCTAACAGTGACTGCGCCGTCTTAATATCCTCTAAGCGGTCTCTCGACTCTTTGATCTGACTCTGCAGAGAAGCAACAAGTTGTTTCAAGTTCTTCTACCTCACGTCTTCTCGCAAGAAGATTGCTGGTATTTTTAAATGCACCACCGGTCATGGAACCGCCCGGATTTAAGCATTCGCCCTCTAGCGTTACGATACGGAATGAATAGCGGTATTTTCTTGCCAGAGCAATCGCGTCATCGATCGTCTCGGCAACAACTACCCTGCCGAGCAGATAATTCGTCACGCCATCATATCTGGCATCATTTTTTCACCAGGGTACTTGCAAGTCCGATCACGCCCCGCTCCCGCAGTGCTTCCTGATTCTTAAACCCGCCACTGCCATTCACACTCGTGAGCGGAAGAAATGTTGCACGCCCATACCGGTTCTGCTTTCAGATACGCGATCATCTGCTTTGCTGTCTCTTCATCCTCCGTGACAATATTCTGGATATTTCCGCCTAACGCAGTCTCGATCGCAACCTCGTATTTTTCTCAACCTGAATCAGATCTGATACGACACCTAAAATTCCTTTGTGTCTGTCTTTCTGTTCCATTACACGGCGGATACTGTTTCCATATCCGTCATAGCGTTCTGCAATGTTTTTAATGTCTCTAACCTGGACTGTTCTTTATGATATCTGGTGACATCCTGCTCTAACTGCTGGCTCGTCTGCGAATATTTTCTACGCCACTCACGGTTTTTTTTTCTTCCATTGCGGCTGCAGATTCCTTTAACTCACGGATCGTTTCATTGACATCATCTAATTCCTGTTGATAGGCAGCCAGCACATTGTCTAAATCTTCTTCCTCTGTCTTTCTGGCAAGAAGTCTCTGTGTCAGTTTCGCTTTCCGGATGTTGATCTGCTCTGCCATCGTATCAAAACGCTGCTGTCTCGCCTTAACGGATGCCTTGTTGTTAAGGAGTTCGATGATCTCACTCTTTCCGTGTTCGATCCCGTCACTGCATTCTTTCATTCCATTGCGCAGCTCATCTAATTCTTTTTCAGCAGCCTGCTTTCTCTCCGAAATCCCTGCTAATGCCTCTAACAGTTCCTCTCGTTCCCTGCCATAAACATCTTTCTGCGCAAGGCGATCCTGTGTGTCTTTTTCGATGGAATCAAGTCTGTCTTTTAAATGCTCGTCCGTCATTTCTGCCGTGTGGATCTGTTCTTTTAAGACGTTGATCTGTCCTTCTAACTTTCCTTTTAAAACAGTGGAACCGCTTAAATTTTCGCGTACCTCACCGATTGCCTGTTCTAACTGTTCGATCTCCGATTCCATGCGCTCATATTCTGTCTTTACCTGCTCATAAGAATCTTTTGACTCATGTAACTGTGCTTCCGCAATGCCGCATTTTTCGCCCACTTCATGAAGCTGTCCGTCAATGCGTGTCATCTCCATCAGAAACATGTTGACGTCATATGTCTTTAATTCTTCTTTTTTTCTTTAAATATACACGCGCTTTTTCAGCCTGTTTTTCTAACGGGCCGACCTGGCGTTCCAGCTCGCTTAAGATATCATTGACACGCACTAAATTTTCACGTTCATTTTCTAACTTTTTTCTGTGCAGTCGCCTTGCGCTTTTTTATATTTTACAATTCCGGCTGCCTCGTCAAAAAAGCTCACGCCGCTCCTCGGGTTTACCATTTAAAATTTTCTCAATCTGTCCCTGTCCGATAATGGAATATCCTTCTTTTCCGATACCGGTATCATAAAACAGCTCGGTCACATCCTTCAGACGGCAGGTATTGCCGTTGAGCAGATACTCACTCTCCCCGGAGCGGTACACGCGCCTCGCAACCGTGACCTCCTCATAATCCACCGGCAGTTTATGGTCCGCATTGTCAAGTGTGATCGCAACATAAGCATAACTGAGTGGTTTACGGTTTTCCGTTCCTGCAAAAAATAATGTCCTGCATACTGGCACCACGCAGCTGCTTGGCGCTCTGTTCACCAAGTACCCAGCGCACTGCATCCCCGACATTACTTTGCCACTGCCGTTTGGCCCGACAATTCCAGTGATCCCATTATGAAAATCAAAAACGATCTTGTTCGCAAATGATTTAAATCCCTGCACTTCAATGCTTTTCAGATACATACTAAACCTCATTCTTGCGCTGACTTTTGCGCATAATTACAGTTTCGGTTTCAAAGCAAAAGTGCCTGGTAGGCAGCTTCCTGCTCTGCCGCTTTTTTGTGTGTCCGGTTCCTGCGCCGATCACTTTATCTCCGATCCGTGCTTCGACCGAAAACTGTTTGTCATGGTCCGGTCCTTCTTCTGAAATCAGCTCATAATGCAGACTCTCTTTATAATTGCCCTGCACAACTTCCTGCAAAATGGTCTTGCTGTCATAAAACAGCTTTTTGTGCTCGATATCTGTCAGGATAAACTTATGTATAAACTTCTTTGCCGGTTCAAAACCACCATCTAAATAGATAGCTCAATCACAGACTCTAAAGCATCCGATAAAATTGATTTACGTTTTCTTCCACCTGTCTGGTTTTCACCCTTGCCAAGCAGCAGATAATCGCCAAGATCCATCTCTCTGGTACAAAGTGCCAGTGTAGGCTCACACACAATACTCGCACGGAGTTTTGTCAGATCTCCCTCCGGCAGATCCGGATAATTGCGGTATAAAAAATCACTCGATACGATCTCTAAAACCGCATCCCCTAAAACTCCAGTCTCTCATTGTCAGAATGTTTTTCATGTGTTTTTTCATTAGCATAGGAACTGTGCGTCAGTGCCTGACGCAATAAGCCCTCTTTCTCAAATGTATAACCAATCCTGTTCTGCAATTCCTGTAACTTTGACATTTCATCCTCCTGGTCAGGGGCTTTTTTCTACCTTACTGTGTATCCAGTAAAATATAAAAAGACTCTGTTTTCTTATATAATAACGGAAAAGCCCTTGCCTGACAAGAGACGGTACATCGCGCACCGCCCTTTTGTCTTCAACAAGGGCATACGTCATCTTTTATTTAGTTTAAAGCATTCTTGATCTGCTCTACTGCATCTGCAACTGTCACGATATGCTCAGCATCCTCATTCGCGATCTCGATGTCGAATTCTTCTTCGATTCCCATAATAATCTGAAAAATATCAAGGGAGTCTGCTCCAAGGTCATCCACAAAAGTGGTGTCCATTGTGATTTCTTCCTCGTCCACGTTTAATACCTCTGCAATGATTTTTTCAGTTTTTCAAATTCCATAACTTTACATTCCTTCCTGTTCCGTTGAACTTATAATATTTTTTTTTTCCTGATCTTTCCATTGATGTCCTCTTCTTTGAACGTCACACACTGAAAAATAGAATTCGTAATCTCTTTTGCTTTTGCACTTCCGTGCGTCTTGACCACAAGACCATTCAGTCCTAATAAAGGAGCGCCGCCATACTGAGTAGCATCAAACGCTTTTAATGTTGACTTTAATGCCGGCAATGCAAGTGCTGCACCAATTTTGCTCTTCAAGGTGCTCATCATGCCTTTTTTGATTGCTCCGACAAGCGTTCCTGCCAGTCCTTCATACAGCTTTAAAATTACATTTCCAACAAATGCTTCACATACGATCACATCTGCCTCTCCATGCGGGATTTCACGAGCCTCAATACTGCCCACAAAATTAATATCCGTACATTCTTTCAGAAGTGGAAATGTTTCTTTTACCAGCGCATTTCCCTTTTCTTCCTCCGCACCGATATTTACAATCGCCACTCTCGGCATTTTTGATTCCAAGTACATTTTCCATGTAAATAGAACCCATCTTCGCAAACTGAACAAGATGTGATGCCCTTGCATCCACATTCGCGCCGCAGTCGATCAGAAGCGACACACCTTTTTCCGTCGGAATAAGCGGCGCTAACGGTGGTCTTTCGATTCCTTTGATTCTGCCTACGATAACCTGTCCACCGACTAATATGGCACCGGAACTTCCTGCCGATACGAAAGCATCTGCTTCTTTTTGTTTTACCATATTCATGCCGACAACGATCGATGACTGTTTTTCTTGCGGATCGCATTTACCGGCGGTTCTGCTGTCTCAATAACTTCCTCAGCATGTATAACCTCGATCTGCTCCGCCGGATAAGTGTACTTTTCAAGTTCTTTACGAACCACGTCCTCCTGACCGATCAGAAGAACCTTGATATCACTTCTCGCATTTACCGCATCCACAGCCCCTTTACAGGCTCGGCCGGAGCATAATCTCCACCCATCGCATCTAAGGCAACTTTGGTAATCTCAAGTGATTGATTCTGCTGCATAACTACTCTCCATTCTGATACGTTTTCGGGCTCTCCCTTCACGTCTATATTGAAATATACTATAACTCTTTCTATAAATCAATATAAAAAATCGATTGTCATTTACAATATCATTAGTTATAGAATTCCTGATTTCTTTCATTTTCTGCTTCACGGTCTTCATCGGACATATAGCGTTCAAACACACCTTCTAAAATATAGTTGAGCAGAAGCATTCCCAAAGCCGGTGATATGATTGCTACAACCGGCAAAAGATAAGTTCCGATACAGCATGCCAGGAAAAACATCAGTGCCATAAAAGTCTTTGGCAGATTGCCGATCGCCATCAGCGCAGAATTTTTAAGGATCAATTTTGTCGAATTCTCAAAACGTGCCATATACGGGAATACATAAATCGCCCATGCAATGACCACAAGCATCAGCACAAAGAACACAACATAAAGAACTCCTGATTTTTCACCCGCTTTTTGCAAACTGATACATGATATAACCGTCAAGTCCTACCAGAACAACCGCTGCTGCCACGACAAGCGTTACAAATGCACCCTGCTTCATATTTGTTTTTAAAAAAAGAATGCCAGAAAGAACTCCACAGGTATCCTCTGCTGTGACGGATCACCTTGTTAACTGCATAATAAAGTGCTGTTGTCGCAATTCCAGCCGGAACAGCCAGTACGATACATGGAAGTGCTAATATGATCGCTTTTTGATACATATGCCACATAAATGCCGAACGCAAGCGGTATACAGCAGATCATCCACAGCAGGCTTAAGCATACACAGTCGACGCCCTTTCCAAGTGTCTGAAAAAACTTGTTGTCCAAATTAAAAATATCTCCCATTGCCCTACTCCTTTGCTAAAACATCATTCTACCATTTTATTCTGTTCACTCCGATTATGCAACCGGTAATTTGTGAAATTATTATAACTTTTTCAGCGGAAACAAAAAGACCAAGAGGAAACTCATCGTTCCACTCTTGATCTTTCTGTTTCGTAAGGATTAGTCCTGAGGGATGATTTCTTTTTTTGTTGTAAGAGCCACAGTTCTTGCATACTCTGTGAGGCATCATCAGCTCTCCACACTTGCTGCATTTTACTAATGCAGGAGCAGTCATTTTCCAGTTTGCTCTTCTTTTATCTCTTCTTCCTTTGGAAGATTTATTCTTTGGACAAATTGACATATTCTCACACCTCCTTAAATTTGTTAAAGACATCTTGATTGCTGCCATTCTTGGATCCAGTTCTGTTCTCTGGCAGTTGCATTCCCCTTTGTTCAGGTTCATTCCGCACACCTTGCAAATTCCTTTGCAATCTTCTCTGCACAGAACTTTCATCGGCCAGTTCACCAAAATCTCTCCATAGATAAGCTTATCTATATCCAGATTAAATCCAATCAGGTAGTCATTATCTTCCACATCTTCGTCATGAACAACAGAATCTTCTAATTTGATATCCTTGTCAATCGAAAAGTGGATATCTGTCGGAACTTCCTCCAGACAACGGCTGCACGGAATCGACACTCGCAGATCAACTCACCCTGGATAAGCAGCCGCTTGTTCTCCCGGTTTGCGATACGCAGTTCTATCGGTGCTGCACTGATAATAGGAAATTCCCCTAACTTTGATATAAAAGACGTAAGTTCAATCTGAACCTGCTTTGTTTCTTCCTTGTTTTCACAAGATAAAATGTCTGAAATATCTATAATCACGGCATTCTCCTATATCTTTTTTTGTGAATCAAACCTTTTATCTAGGCTTTTCACACCTAAATGATTATACATAGTGAAAACAGGTTTGTCAAGTATTTTCTTGACAACCCTGTTTTTTTTATTTTCATCGTCTATGAACCTCAAAGACCCGCTGTTTTGCCTATTTTACAAGTGCAACCGTCTCTCTTGCGATTGCAAGCTCCTCGTTGGTCGGGATCACACAGACTTTTACTTTGGAATCTGCTGTGGAGATCACTTTTTCCTCTCCGTGTACTTCGTTTGCCTGTGCATCTACTGTAATTCCAAGATATCCAAGATACTCAAGTACCTTTGCTCTGACGATCGTTGTATTTTCTCCGATACCTGCAGTAAATGCAATCGCATCCACACCATTCATTGCTGCCACATATGCACCGATATATTTTGCAACACGGTAGCAGAATACGTCGATAGCACCGATTGCAAGCTCATTTCCTTCATTGGCTGCAGCCTCAAGATCACGGAAATCACTTGATAATTTTGATAATCCCTGTACACCTGACTTTTTATTCAAAACATTCATGACACCTTCGATATCTAAGTTCTCTTTCTTTGCAATGAACTCCATGATTGC
>VOFH01001807.1_pt1 | contig 24089 bp, 44 predicted proteins | sample 5384091 | NCBI WGS metagenome assembly VOFH01 (sample SAMN12384727, study PRJNA508395) | human gut metagenome | isolation source: healthy gut G | host: Homo sapiens
CATAGAAACTAGAGTGCCAACTGATCTTTGAGCTTTTCAAAAGTTTTTTTCACCAATTCCTGTTACCTTGGTCAAATCTTCAATTTGCTTAAAGCCACCATTTTGATCACGATATGCAATGATTTGTTCTGCCTTCTTTTGACCAACGCCGTTTAACTTTTGTAAGTCCTGCACCGTTGTTGAATTTAAATGAACTTTGCTCTGAACTTGAACTAGAAGTATCAAGCGGCAGGATTTTGACTATTTGAAGCTCCATTTCCAGGAAGATTTTCTACTTTTTTCACCAAATGGGACATAAATTTGATCTTGATCTTTTAATAAGGCTGCTCGATTAATTGCCCGCGTCTCTGCTTTATCAGTTAAGGCGCCAAATTCTCAACAAATCGTTTAGTCTAGCCCCATTTTTCAAATGTATAGACACCACTATGTCTAACAGCTCCAGCAATGTCTACAGTTACTGTGTTTTTTTGCTTGATGAGCTATTTAAGTTTGATGTAGATTGGGTAGTTTTGTTCTCACTTTTAGAAAATTCCGTTGACTTCGTCTTATTATTTTCGCTCAAGACCTGGGTGTTATTGACTGCTGGCTGGTTATTTTCTGAATAAAATATCTCCACCTAGGATCAAAACAATAATTCCAATCACCCAAATTTTCTTTTTCTATTATGAATTCTTTGATTTTTTTTCTAAATCCATTTTTATCACCTCATTATTTATTACGAAAAAAAGCAGCAATTTTTTTGCTGCTTTCAATTTATTTTTCTAAATAATTTAGTGCATCTTCGAAACGAGCTACGGGCACAATCTTCATCTTAGTATGTATTTTTCTTAGCAGTTCGGACTGCTTCGGCATAATTTGTTTCATTCTTTTTTAACAACTTCTTGGTTGATCAGTTGGTGCAAAAAAAGACTCTCATTCCTTGACGGCTGGCGGCTATTGCCTTTTATCAACGCCACCAATCATTCCTACCTTACCATCACTATCAATTGTTCCTGTACCAGCTATTTTCTTAGCACTAAGATTCTTACCAGTAAACAATTGATAACACTCAAGTGTAAACATTAAACCTGCAGACGGGCCACCAATATCTCCTGCATCAATCTTAACTGCAGGATCAGTTACGACCTTCGTATGATCTACCAACTGAATACCAATTCCATAACGATTGGTCCCAGATAATTTAACTGTTTTTCCTGAAAAAAAGTCAGATGCTTCTTTCTTGAATAACTGCTATTTGTACTTTTTTATGCTTTAATGAAGAAACGTATTTTATTAGATCCTGACTAGAAGAAAATTTTCTACCATTTACGCTAACTAGAATATCTCCAACTTTCAACTTATTCTTAAAAGTTGAATTTTCATAACTTCCATCACATAAACGCCTAAAAAATTCTTGACGATACGGGACTTTTGCTTTCTTAGCTGCGTAATAGATTGCATTGTTCTGACTAGTTTCCATGTAGTATTGCTGCATTTGATTATATTCAGCACTACTTGATGTCCCCATTAATTCAGTCTTTGAATAACGGCTATCTCCTGCCCTAAAGAAACTAGTTAAATAATCAATCATAACCGCAGGACGTTCACTCACAGTGACTAGATACAAATTAGGATTAGGTTTTCTTGTACTTTAACATACTTACTAATTTGAAAAGCTTCCCCGGCGCTTTCAATATAGTATTGCGTAGGCCATAGACAAAAAAACAACTGCTATTAAAAAATGCTGCTATTCCTAGCAGCCAAAATTTTAATTTTTTATTTTTCTTCATTATTTCGATTCCTCAGCTTTCTTTCAAAGCAGCTGCCACTGACTTTGGAACTAGAGTTGAAACATTGCCACCAAAAAATACTGTTTCTTTAATCATACTTGAAGAAATGAAGCTATCTTCTGGACGAGTAAACAATAAAACTGTATTTAATTTTGGATCTAAAGTCTTATTAATTCCAGCAATATCACGCTCATAATTAAAATCAGTGGTATTTCTCAATCCTCGAACAATTGCCCCAGCATTAAGCTCATGAGCTACTTCAACAGTCAATTCAGCTGGACGAGCAATCACTTCAACATTTTCATCGTTTTCAAAAACTTTTCTAGCCAAATCTAAGCGCTCTTTTCATCAAAAAGATACTTCTTACTTGTATTCGTCATAATTACTACGTACAGTTTTTCAAACATTCTGGCTGCTGCTTCAACCACCTCAACGTGACCATTGGTTATTGGATCGAAACTCCCAGGAAAATTGCCTTTGTCATTTTACTTCCTCTTGTAAACTTTTTACTTTTGTTCTACCTAACTGATGATCCTTAATAATTGAAAAGCCAGAAACTTCTGGTAATTCATCATGCTCATCAGTCTCAGCTACAATCAATGCATTATCATTTAATAGATCATTTTCAAACAATTTAGTCATAATCTTAACAATCTTTTGTTTAGCATATGGAGGATCAAGAAAAATTAAATCAAACTTTTTTCCCTTCCTCGTTTAAAATTTTAATGGCACGATTATCACTACACTTTAGAACTCTAAATCTATCTTCTTCTTTAGTAAGTTCAACATTTTTCCTAATAATTTGACATGCTTGACCACTAATATCAACTAAAACTGCACTGTCATAACCGCGAGAAACAGCTTCAATTCCTAAAGCTCCACTACCAGCATAAAGGTCTAATACTCGCCCACCATCAAAAATTGCCCCAAGGAGTTAAACAAAGAGCCCTTTACTTTATCGCTAGTCGGACGAGTAGCATTACTTTTTAAAGTATGTAAATTACGCTTAGCATATTTTCCTGCAATAATCCTCAAACTCGTAAATCCTCGTTTTCTTCTCGTAATTTTTCTGCTTCTTCTTTTAGTTCACGCATCATCTTTTTTCTTCGTGTTCAGCAGAAAAATCAAAGCTTATCGGTTTTTGAAGTTTCTACTGACTGGACATAATTTTACTCTTTAATTCAGTAATTACCTTTGAAGCATATTCTGAACTTACATATAGAACTACATACTTATTTTTACGTGAAAATAGATAATATTGCCAAATCGGCGCAACTTGTATTGATCGCTAATTTGATAAAGCCAAACAATTATTTGTGTGCGCGCCGTCATTTTGTTATTTGACTCATCTTTAAAAACCAAACTCAAAGTACACTCCTACTTTCTATCATTGTCTTCTTTTCAGCAGCTGAAATATTTAAGACTAATCCTAAAGCAGCAGTTAAGACAATCATTGAAGATCCACCATAAGAAATAAATGGCAAGGTTACCCCCAGTGATCGGCAAAAGACCCAAAACTGCTCCTACATTAAAGAGCGTTTCGGTAAAAAATCATAGTTACCACACCAAAGCAAACCAAAGCATTGAACTGTGAATCAGCGTGAATTCCAACTTCCATAATGCGCCACATCAGGAAGAATAATAAGGAAATAATCACAATCGCACCAATTACACCTAACTCTTCAGCAGTAATAGATAAAATAAAGTCGGTATATGGCTCTGGTAAATAACCTCTTTTTTTGCATACTGTTACCTAAGCCAACACCAAATAAACCGCCATTGTGAATTGCATAATAGGAATTAACTAACTGAGCACCACCAGTTTTTTTCTAGTTTGAAGGGATGAACAAAGGCTAATAAGCGTTGGAACTGATAAGAATCCTTAATGAATCCTGGTGTCCAAACCAATAACACTAGCATCAGTAAGACAATCCCAACGAAAAGCCCGATAAGCCAATAAACTGCTAACTTAGTTGGAATACCAGAAACACTGTACATCACAAACACAATCATAAACAGAATGGCTGAGCCACCAAAATCTGGTTCTAAAATAACCAGTCCAATCATCATAAACGAAATAACTGTCGGTCCAAATAAATTATGCCAAATTTGACCTGGAACAAACTTTCCATCCCGTCTTGATAAAACAAAAAGCTAAATATAGTACTAAAGACAACTTAGCTACTTCCACAGGTTGAATATTAATGACGGTATTCAGCATATGTGTGGTTGAAGATACCGTAACCACGTGTTGCTGACATAAATTCAGTTGAGTAACCAATCAAACCACGTGAAGGTGCCATATAAGTCAAACGTGTTTGACCGTTACCAACAGATTCCATGTTGATCATTTCACCCTTACGTTGGTTCAATGAATCGATAACTGTTGAGGCATATTCATCAGGTGTGTCAATTTGAACTGATTCGTATGGTTCTGATTGCACGCCATCAATGTCACGATAGATAACTTGTGGACGTGAAGCTTGCAATTCGAAGCCTTCACGACGCATTGTTTCAATCAAGATTGACAAATGCAATTCACCACGTCCTGAAACTAACCATGCACCAGCTTGGTCAGTGTCTTCAACACGCAAAGAAACGTCAGTGTGCAATTCGCGACGCAAACGGTCTTCGATTTGACGTGCTGTCACGAACTTACCTTCACGACCAGCAAAGGGGCTGTCGTTTTGACGGAACGTCATTTGCAAAGTTGGTTCGTCAATACGCAAGATTGGCAAAGCTTCTGGGTGGGCAGGATCAGCAACAGTTTCACCAACTGAGATGTCTTCCATACCTGAAACCGCGATCAAATCACCGGCCTTAGCTTCTTCGATTTCAACTTGGTCAAGACCAATGAAACCAGCAAGCTTTGTGACACGGAATGATTGTGTTGTACCGTCAAGCTTCAACACGTCAACGTTATCACCCATCTTGATCGTACCGCGCTTAACACGACCGATACCAATACGACCAACGAAGTCGTTATAATCCAACATTGCCACTTGGAATTGCAAAGGTTCGTCAGAGTTATCAACAGGTGCTGGAATTGTTTCAAACACCTTGTCAAAGATTGGCTTCATTGTGTGTTCTTGATCAGCGACATCTGGTGACAATGATGATGTACCGTTCATTGCTGAAGCAAAGATCACTGGGAAGTCCAAATCTTCTTCGTCGGCACCAAGTTCAAGAACAAATCCAACACTTCATCAACAACTTCTTCTGGACGTGCGCCTGGACGATCAACTTTGTTGACAACAACGATTGGTGTCAAGTTTTGTTCGAAGGCCTTCTTCAACACGAAACGTGTTTGTGGCATTGTGCCTTCAAAGGCATCAACAACCAACAAAACACCGTCAACCATACCCATGATACGTTCAATGTCTTGCTGAAGGCGAAGGCTGCCTAAGTGTTGACAAAGATATTGAAGGCTATGTTCCTCGTCCTGATAAGTTAAAGATTCATTATTATACAGTTGATGGCGAAGAAAAGACAATTCGCTTAAAGGATTATCCAGCAATTGTTGCTTCTCACGAAATTGACCACTTAAATGGTCACTTATTCTATGACCGTATCAATAAGCGAAATCCTTTTGATTTAGCAGAAGATACCATTGTTATTTCTTAAAAATTAGTTCTTAATTTTTAAGAAATTAGGCGTTAGGACAAAATGTTCTATCGCCTTTTTACGTACTATATATAATGTAAATTGGTATACTTAAAAGTAAGTTTATGATAAAATTTTAATAGTTATGAATTTCTGCGACTTTTTTCGCAGAAGTTTTTTGAACGTTTTAATATAAGGAGATTATAAGAAATGATCTACAAAGTTTTATACCAAAAAGACCAGATCGTTAATCCAAGAAGAGAAACTACTAAAACTCTTTTTTTAGAAGCAGATAATGTAGTTGCAGCAAGAACTATGGTTGAGGATAATACCCCCTACAATATTGAACTCATCCAAGAATTAACTGGAAACTCACTTGCTTATGAAAAGCAAAGTCCAGATTTTAAGCTGACAACTTTCAAATCTGAAGATAAATAACGACCTTGAAATTAAAGAATAATGAAGTCGGCGTTTTCGCTATAGGGGTCTAGGCGAAATCGGCCGTAATATGTACTGCGTTGAATACCAAGATGAGATTATCATCATGGACTGCGGTATCAAATTCCCAGAAGATGACATGATGGGAATTAATTATGTTATCTCAGACTATTCTTACCTTATTAAGAATAGGAAAAAATCAAAAGCATTAGTTGTAACTCACGGACATGAAGACCACATTGGCGGAATCCCTTTACCTTTTAAAGAAGATTCCTGAAATTCCAGTTTATGCAACACCATTTGCCCTCGCTTTAATTCGCGGAAACTTGATGAACATGGAATTTTAAATTCTAGTGAACTTCACGAAGAGCATGAAGATACGGTTTTGAAATTTGATAAGCTTTCAGTCAGTTTCTTCAGAACAACTCACTCAATTCCTGATACTTTGGGAATTGCAGTTCATACTCCAGAAGGTGCAGTAGTCTTTACGGGAGATTTTAAGTTTGACTTAACCCTGTAATGAATCAACCTGCCCCTGACTTTCAGAAGATGGCTAGGTTAGGTCAAGAAGGCGTACTTGCCCTCCTATCTGACTCAACTAATGCAGAAGTTCCAACCTTTACAAAATCAGAAAGATTTGTTGCTCACTCCCTACACGATATCATCACTGGAATTAAAGGTAGAATTATTTTTTTGCTACTTTTGCTTTAACCTTTATCGTGTATCAACTGCTATTAAGGCAGCTGTTGACACTGGAAGAAAAGTCGCAATCTTTGGTCGCTCAATGGAAAATGGTGTTCAAAAACGGTATTGATCTGGGCTATTTAAATATTCCTGAAGGAACTTTAGTTGATGCCAATGAAATCAACCATACTCCACCTGAAAAAGCGATGATTTTATGTACTGGTTCTCAAGGAGAACCACTTGCAGCTCTTTCAAGAATTGCAGATGGAACTCACCGTCAAATTTCATTACAACCAGGCGATACAGTAATCTTCTCATCTAACCCTATTCCGGGCAATACAACTAGCGTAAACCACTTAATTAATAAGTTAACTGAAGCGGGCGCTAATGTTGTTCATGGTAAGATTCATAATGTCCACACTTCTGGACACGCTGGTCAAGAAGAACAAAAAGATGATGATCGAGTTAACCAAGCCTGAATACTTTTATTCCTGTCCACGGTGAATACAGAATGCAAGTTGTTCATACTGAAACTGCTCAGTCTACTGGAATGGCTAAAGATCACACCTTCGTTCTAAAAAATGGTGATGTACTTGCTTTTAACCAAAGATTCATCAAGAATTGCTGGTCACATCAATATCTCGGATGTCTTTGTTGACACTTCTGGTAGTGACGATGTTGGTAATATCGTCGTTCGTGATCGTCAAATTTTAGCTGAAGAAGGTCTTGTGGTAGTGGTAGCAACTGTTGACTACAAACATCAACGTGTTTTAGCAGGGCCAGATATTTTAAGTCGTGGTTTCGTTTATATGCGTGAATCAACTGAATTGATTAGTCAAGCACAGAAGCATGTCTACCATATTCTTAAGACTGAAATGGCTAAAGATCCGCAACCAAAAGAAAATGAAATTAGAAAGGCAATTATTGAGAATCTTCAAGATTTCTTATATTCTAAGACTGAAAGAAGACCGATGATTTTGCCAATGCTAATTGAAAGAAATAAAATAAGCCCCAAATGGGGCTTATTTTTATATGAATTAGGCAATTAACAATGAAAAAGGTTCATTTACTTGTAAATTTAAAATCTGGTAGCGATAAAGGCGCAAAAGCCCTCAAAGAAATTGAAGCTGCTCTGAAAAAAAGAAAAAATTGGCATATAATATACAAATTTCTACTTATCCTGGACAACTCGTCCCGATTGCAACTAAGACAGCTAATGAAATTAACAATAATCATGAATGTATTGTTGTAGTTGGCGGTGATGGATCTTTGAATCAGGCTTTAAATGGGGTAAAAAATTCACTTCATCCTGACACTCCCTTGCCTATTTTCCAGCTGGTACCGGAAATGATTTTGCTCGAGCAGCCAAACTTCAAAATAACCCCTTGAAATTTATCAAAAAAATCAAAATCATCCAACAGTAACAAATGTCGACTGTGGCAGATATCAAGATTTGCTTACAGGTGAAGAAAATACTTTGTCAATAATTTAGGAATTGGCTTTGATGCGTTTGTGGTCAATAAAACCAATCATTCAAAGCTCAAAACTAAGTTTAACAAAATCAATATAGGAAATTTAACTTATGGAATAAATATTGCTCAAGCTCTCAAGGGACAAGATAATTTCAAAGTTAACATTTTTAACTAATGAACATACTTATTCTTACGATCACGCATATTTAGTTACGACAACTAATCATCCCTACTTTGGCGGTGGTGTTCCAATTTTGCCAATTGCTAATATTTATAATCATAAATTAGATATTGCGATTGTAGAAAAGCCTAACTTGGCCAAATTCTTGTATCTCTTTTCTAAGCTTCTCCTCAATGGATCACATATGCAAAAGCAAGCAATTTCATTATTTTGAAGCTAATAAAAATTGAAGTAGAAACCTATCAAGCAGAATACGGTCAACTTGATGGAGAAGAATTGAATAGAAGAAAAATTCCACTTAAAATTTGAAGTTGATCATTTTAAACTTTTGAAATAAATGCAAAACAAGCCATCTCATAACGAGGTGGCTTGTTTTACTAATCTCTTGTTTTTAATTTTATATCTTCCATCCCAATCATTGGGTCAATTTTACCAGAATAAATTAAATCAGGAGTTAAGATATAGTCTTTGGGTTCATTTATTTCTTCCTTAATTTCAGTTTGAACCTGCTCTTGTTTAGTATTTGCGTTAGAATTATGCTCAACTACTTCTTTTCAGTCCTAGCTCATGCCTGATCTTAGAAGCTAAATCCGTCTTACGGTCATTTCCTGGCGTACGTAAGGCCATAAGGTAAGCCTTTTTTCTCCTACCATGACAAGATTTTTTCTCAGCACGGGTAATTGCCGTATAAAGCAAGTTACGTCTCAACATCATATAATTCTGCATAGTAAGATTCAAAATAACTAAAGGAAATTCAGATCCCTGCGACTTGTGAATTGTAATTGCATAAGCACGAGTAATATCATTTAAATCTTTAACGTTAAATTCTATTTCTCGACCATCAAAATCAGCAATTAAGATCTTCGCCTTATCATCTGGATTAAGTCCAATAATTTTGCCAATTTGACCATTATAAATATCCTTTTCGGGATTATTTTGTAATTGAAGAATACGATCGCCAATTCTAAAGCTTTCATTATGCGCTTCAATTACTTTAGTTTTTGAAGACATTGGATTCATTACATCTTGCAAGATATCGTTCAAGTGAGTGATTCCGCCCTGACCATTATACATAGCTCCAAGGACCTGAACATCATCCTTTTTAAAACCACGCTTAATAGCTAAGTTAACAATCTGATCAATTGCATCTCCAACTAAACTAGGTTGACAAGGGATAAAGGAATAATTCTTAGTTTTATTAAAAATTATCTGTTCAGCATCTTCTTCGTTAATTGCGTGAGCTAGCTTGATAATTGATGAATCTTCTCCTTGCCGATGGATTACCTGGAGTCTAGTTGTTGGGAATGCTTCTGACTTAATTAAGTCACTAAAAATATTTCCCGCTCCAACCGAGGGCAGCTGATCTTGATCCCCAACAAAAACAATTCTTTTCGTCGAATTAATACCTGATAACAACTGCTTAAATAGAAACATATCAACCATTGACATTTCGTCAATGATTAGAATCTCGCCATTTAATTCATTAACATCAGTTGCATCATTTTCGCCAATACCTAGTCCTAACAAGCGATGAATAGTTTTAGCAGAAATATCAGTAATTTCGCTCATTCTCTTAGCTGCTCGACCAGTTGGTGCAGCTAATAAAAATGGTGGATCCTCACTATATAACGCCCGCTCGGGATGTCAGCAAGTTCCTTTAAGCACATTTAAAATTCCATTGATAATTGTTGTCTTACCAGTACCTGGTCCACCAGTAAGGATAGAAATTGGATTATTTAAAGCATTTTTAATCGCATTCTTTTGCGTTTCGTCATACTTAATCTCAAGTTCTTCTTCAGCATGATTAATTGCCTGCTCAATGTTTTCATCACTGAAGTCTTCTTTTTTACCCGATTTTTGACTAGACGTTTTAATTCATTTGAAATATCAAGCTCCGTTTGAAAAAATTTCTTGCAAGGCTGCTTTATCACCTGAAACAACTACCTTACCTTGTCGCTGAAGCTCATTCACGCTATTTGCTAAGTCATCATAAGAACTAGCCTGAACCAATTCATACGCTTTGCGTTAATAAATCATCTAGTGCCACATAAGTGTCTCCCAGCGTACTTAGAGCATTCTGCAAAATACTTAAAATTGCACCTCTAACCCTTCTTGGATCATTTAATTCAATTCCAAGTGCTTGGCCAATATTATCAGCTGTTTTAAAAACCAAAACCTCTAATTTCACCAACGGCTTGATAAGGATCTTCTTCAAGTTTTTAAGAGAATCTCCATGATAGGCTTTATAAATATTTCCAGCAGTTTTTTATTAATTCCATACTTAGCTAGTTTAATAACAATTTCTGAAAAAGAATCCATCTGATTAATTCCAGATAGTAAACTATCTTTCTGCTTTTGTGTTAAATCAAGGTCATCAATTTCAGTTGGATTGGCCTTAATCAGGTCTAAAAGCATTCGTTCCTAGACTATCAATAATTCTTTTCAGCAGCTTTTTTTACCAATACCAGGAATTTATCAGAACTTAGATATTTAGCCAGACTTCCCTCTTCATGTGGTAAAACAGGTTCATATGAACTAACACGAAATTGTTTACTGAATTTTTCATGTACAACAATTTGACCGACAAATTTATAAGTCGATCCAATCTGAATATCACCAAAATTACCAGTTACCCGGATATTATCACGATCATAATCTGCTAATTTGCTAATTAAATCTACATCAATAATTTTGAAAAGATCCTGATTATTTTCAAAAACAATCCCATTAATTCGTCCAGTAAAACCAGTTTCTGCCATTTTTACCTCTAATCAATTTTGCTACAGCATTGTATTGTTTTTGCGCTTGGGCAAAATATTTTGGATTCTGTTTTTCGAAACTTTAAAATATTTTTCTGCCTTATCAGGGTTAGTATCAAATAAAGTTAAACCTAGCAAGAAGTTAACTTTTGCATTTCTTTGATCTTTTAGAATCTTACTATAAGTTTGATTTGCTGATTTTAAATCTCCCAGACTAAGCCAAATATCACCTATTAATTCTAAAGTCCTCTCATCCTGATTTTTCAAAGTTAAAAGCATAAGCTAGTGCCTTTTGATATTGGCCTAACTTCATAAAAAATCAAGGACTTTTGATACATCGTTTCTTCATCATCTGGAATCGAATTAAGTAAAGCTAACGATTTAGCAAAATCTCCCTGCATGTAGTAACAAACAGCAATGTTATAAGTTAAAGCCTCTGGTTGATCAACAAGTCCTCGAGCTTTTTCTAATAATTCTAAAGCTTGATCAGCCGAATTTTGTTCAATCAAATAAGTTGAAAGCTGTAAATAATTTTCAATATTTTTAGGATGATTATTTATTTTTTTAATCAATAAATGTATAGCATCATCAACTTTGCCAGCATCATATAAGTTGGCTATTTTTTTATCCATTTTTAAATTGTATCCCTACTAGTAATCTTTCGATCTAAATAGCTTGTTTCATTCCATGCTATTTCATTAAAGGTCTTTCCTTGATTTTCAGTGTCAAGAATCGTCAGTAGTGCTAGTATTAGTCAAGCCGCCACGTTTTCTAATATCAGCAACGTCATAACCTTCAAGAGTTCTAATTAATGCACATAGAGCTGCCCCGTGGCTCACCAAAAGCACCTTATCATCTTTATTTGGATAGCGTTTAACAATATCACTAATTAAACTTTTACCACGTTTAATCATGTGTTCAAAGTCTTCACCATGAAAAGTTGATGGATCGTAGCGTTCTGGCGAATAACGAAAGGCCTTAATTTGATCAGGGGTATTGACTCTCAGCGTCAACAAATTTCATTCCCTCAAGATCGCCAAGATTAAACTCTTTCAGGCGATCATCTACAATAACTGGAACAGTAATCCCCATATCATTTCTAAGCATTACAGCAGTAGTTAAAGCACGTTGTAAAGGACTAGCATAAAAGGCCCTAAACTTAGTTCCCTTTAAGTACTCAGCTAATTTTTAATATCTTCATAGCTTTTCTGGCAATAGTGGTGAATTACCACTACCTCCTTGATAGCGCCCTTCTAAATTCCACTTTGTTTTTCCATGTCTAACAAAATATAATTGCATACTTTTCCCTCCACTTTTACTATTTGTTATAAGTTTTCAGGACAGAAAATAACAGTTTCTAAAACAAAAAAGAAGCCTCATTGAGACTTCTTTTTGGCTATACTAATTGTAATTGCTTTTCATTCTGGTAAGCACGGTCAATAGTTGCTCCGCCAAGACATTCTTCGCCATTATAAAAAACAATTGCCTGTCCTGGTGTAACGGCACGTGCAGGCTCATCAAATTCAACATGGACTGTATTATCTTTTGCATGGTAATGCATAGTAACACCAACATCTGGCTGGCGGTACCTGAACTTAGCTGTACACTTCAAGTCAATGTCATGATCGGGTAAACCAGTAAAGAAAGAAACACCACTTGCATCTAAGCTAGTAGCATATAAAAAGCTTACTGTCGTATCCCTGCTCAACGATCAATTCATTCTTTTTTTAAATCCTTACCAACTACAAACCAAGGATCAGTTGATTCTTTCGTTGAACCTAAGCCAAGACCAGATCTTTGACCAATAGTATAATACATTAATCCAGCATGCTCGCCCACAACTTTTCCATCAGGGGTAACCATCTTTCCTGATTGAGCTGGTAAAAACTCACTCAAGAATTTTCTAAAATTACGTTCACCAATAAAACAGATTCCAGTTGAATCCTTCTTCTTAGCAGTTGCAAGGCCTGCAGCAATTGCGATTTCACGCACCTGAGGCTTGGTTAAGTTAGCAAGTGGGAAGATTACCTTTTTCAGTTGATCTTGTGAAAGTTGACTTAAGAAGTAAGTTTGGTCCTTATTGCCATCCTTTGGCCGCATCATATGTACAATACCATTCTCATCAACTTTGGTTGCTGCATAGTGCCCCATTGCAATATAATCTGCATCTAGGTCCATTGCAAAGTCTAAGAAGGATTTAAATTTTATTTCTTTATTGCACATTACATCGGGATTAGGAGTTCTGCCTTTTTATATTCATTTAAGAAATATTCAAATACTCGCTCCCAATAATCTTTTTCAAAGTTAATAGAATAATAAGGAATGCCGATTTCATCTGCAACTTTTTTTACATCTTCGTAATCTTCAGTTGCCGTACAAACTCCGGAATCATCAGTATCATCCCAATTCTTCATGAAGACGCCGACAACATCAAAGCCTTGTTGTTTGAGTAAAAGAGCAGAAACTGAAGAATCGACTCCCCACTCATTCCAACAACGACTCTAATTTTGCTGTTATCTACCATTTTATCTTTTTCTCCTTTTAGCAAGGTGCAATAATCTGACGATCTTCAAGATCCTTTAAAATGAAGTCAAGTAACTCAACCATTGGTGCTAACTGCTTATTTTTAAAAATATTAACTTTCTGTAAGCCATTAGTATCAGTGACTACCATTGTTAAATGATCTAAATCTTCGTTAATTGTTAGTTTTAACTGACAGGTCGCATTATAAGGGGATTCATTATATAAAGGATGCTTATACATGAAATTACCTCTTTTAGTCTTAGTAAAAGCCTGCATCAATTAAAGCGTAACGCTTAATTTCTGAACTAATTGTAAATTTACGATTATCGCCATTAATAATTACTGTATTTGCCATAAAATATCACTCTCAATATTATTATCTTATTTTTTTGTAAGTGTCAAGTATATAATTTTCAATAACATTATACATTAAAACAAGTTCTAGCCAAAAATGGTTAGAACTTGTTAATTATTTACTTAATCGTTGACACATTTTAACTAAGCTATCTGCAAAACCTTTAACTTCATCTGCAGTAGTAAAACGTCCAAAACTAATTCGAATCGATTCTTCAATACGAAGAGAGTTTTTTACCATACATTGCCTCTAACACATGAGAGGGATTTAATGAACCTGCTGTACATGCCGATCCACCTGAAACTGCATAACCATTCAAATCTAAGTTAGTCAAAGCAGAATAAGTTCCAACGCCCTTTAACCACAAGTTTAAAACGTGATGGGAAACGGCTCCCTTAAGTGAGCCATTAATTTCATAGTCAATCTTATTTTGATCAAGTTCATCAAAATTATTTGCTGAAACTTTCGATAATTTTCCTGAAGCTGTTTTTGTCCATCTCTCTCAATTCTTGGGCAGCAACGCCAAAGCCGGCAATTCCTGGAACATTCTCAGTCCCTGGACGACGCTTTAGTTCTTGCTCTCCTCCTAAAAAGAAGATTACTTACATTTAAGCCATTTTTTCATAAAGAAAGCCCAAAAATTTAGGTCCGTTAACCTTATGAGCAGAAGTAGATAATAAATCGATATTCATATCTTTAACATCGATTTCAATATTTCCAAATCCTTGCACGTCATCTACATGAAAATAGGCATTTGAGTCTTTAACTAGTTCACCAATTTCTTTTAGAGGCATGATTGAACCAACTTCATTATTAACTGCCATTACTGAAACTAGAATCGTATCTGGCGTTAATTCTCTCTTTAAGTCCTTTAAATTGATATGTCCAGCTTCATCTACATCAAGATAAACAATTTCATATCCTTCTTGAGCTAAACGTTTCATTGGATTCAAAACAGAGGGATGTTCAATCTTGGTAGTAATTATTTTCTTGCCAATCTTCTTTCTAGCACGTGCTGTCCCAAAATTGCAGTATTATTACTTTCAGATCCACCACTAGTAAAAATAAATTCTTTATCTTCTGCATTAATTGTTTCTGCTAGTTGGTGACGAGCTGCTTCAACCACTTGACGTGCTCTACGTCCAAATGCATGTTGACTAGAAGCATTTCCAAAATCATTGGTCATCTCACTACTAATTTTTCAATTACTTTTGGATCCATCGGAGTAGTAGCCGCATTATCCAAATATACATTTTTCTAGTCATGTTATACCTCTTTATCTTTCTTACATTTTGGAAGTGGCTATTTTATTTTAACATAAAAAAATAGACTAAGTTCATCTGAACTTAGTCTATCATTACCTAATCTAAAACTGTTTCTTCAAGATAAGATGAAATTACGCTGGCTGCTTTAGCACCCACTTCTTTAACAAACTTATCAAAGTCATTATCAGCATTAGCATCGCCATTATCTGAAATAGCACGAATAGCAACTAAAGGCGTATTGAAATGTCTAGCAACTTGTGCAAAAGCTGCTCCTTCCATTTCCACCCCAAGTGCGTCAGAAAAGTTCTTTTTAATTTCATCTTTTTTGTGCTTCAGATTGTACAAAAGTATCCCCCGTAACAACAAGACCTTCTTTAAAGTCTACATTTTGGCTTAAAAGATACTTCTTAAATGCTTCACGTGCTGGGCTCTTAAGATTAAATCTTGCTGGTTCACGTGGAATTTGACCTTCAACGTATTCTCCAGCGCTCACACAATGTGCATCATGGTAAGCAAAACTATCTACCAAAATTAAATCTTTTCTTTTCACATTTTCTTGCATTGAACCAGCAGAACCAGTCATAAACACTAAGTCAATATCTTCTTTAGTTAATAAGCTAGTTAAGTTCATAGCCGCATTAACTTTTCCAATTCCACTAAGACCTAAGTAAATGTCATTTCCATTAATTGAAAAGTGATCAAATTCAGTTGTACCAAAAACTTCTTTAGTTTCAGACTTAAAATGCTTTTTATAAAATTCGGCCTCTTCTTCCATTGGAACAATAATCGCAATTTTCATTTTTACCTCTAAATCTAAAAGTTTAAACAAAGCGAACAAAACTATAATTAATAAAACAACAACAATTAAAATTGCATAGTTCAAGCGCTTTTTAAACGATTAATTCTATTTTCACGCTCTTCTTCTGAAGAAAAATTCTCTCTTGATTCAAAATTAGCAGATTCCTTAACTGTTGGTTCTGGATCAACCTCATCAACTTGTTGATCATCTTTCTTCAAGCGCTTAAAATTATCAAAAATTTTTTCTTATTTTTTCTGCTGTTGCTTTTTACGATAATCTGCCCGTTTTTCAGTCATTACTTTGGTTTCCTGTTAAAATCATATTTTCCCAGAATGTAATTGCCATAACGGTCTTAGCATCCATAATCTTGCCTGACGCAATTAATTGTTTTATCTCAGGAAGACTGTACCATTCTTGAGTTAAAAATTCATCTTCATCAAGAGGACGTTTGTGCTCAATTTTTGACAAAAGTATCACAATAGAATAAATGAATTTTTCATCACAGAATCCAACTGAAGTATAAAATTCACTTACCTTTTCCCAATATTCTGCCTTATAGCCGCCCTCTTCATTTAACTCTCTTTTCATTGCATCAAGCGGAGATGCATCTGTTTCGTCAATTAAACCTGCAGGAATTTCTAGAGTTAACTGTTTGATAGGTTCTCGCCATTGCTTTACAAGAAGCATTTTTTTCTCATCATTAATTGCAATTGCTGCACTAGCATCGGGATGCTTAACTATTTCACGAGTTGCTGTTTTTCCATTAGGTAGACTAATAGTTTCAACGTTTAAGTCGATAAGTCTACCTTCGAATACAGGCTTGTTTGAGATTTCAGTTTCTCTTAGATTCACTTAATTTCTCCTTTTAGTCATGATCAACATAAACGTTGATACATTGTAGACCCTTTTTCCTTGTGCTAATTGGTAACGTACTCTTTGTCCTACATTTAACTTTTTATAACCCTCTTCTTTAATCGATTTATAAAAAACAAAATAAGATGAGTGCGTTAGATCATCCTCAATAAATCCGTACGCAGAATTCGAATCGAATTGTTTAACAGTACCCTTACGCATTATTTCTCTAAGCCTTCTTTTTCTGCTTCAGGAAAGTTTTCAGCTACAATAGCTGCACAACGCGCACATAATTCTGGGAAGCGTGAGTCACTACCAACATCAGTTGTAGTACGACGACATCTTGGACAAACTTCACCAGCTGCATGTTCTACCACGATTGAAGCAGTTGATAATTTTTCTGCATTTTCAGGTGCTTGATCATCACTGATTGTTAAATCGGAAACAATTAAAATCTGTCTTACATTTGCATTTAATTTATCAAGAAGTTTTCTAGTTTCTTCAGTTGGGTAAAGAGTAACGTGTGCTTCAAATGACTTACCAATTACCTTAGCGCTACGTGCTTCTTCAAAGAGCCTTCAAGACATCAGAACGAACCTTCATAAAGTCATTCCAGTCTGTTAGAACTTCATCTTCATTAGCAAAATGTTCTACTTCTGGCATATTAGCAAGTTGAACGTAATCTTCTGGTTCCTTTAAATAGCCCCAAACTTCTTCCATCGTATGTGGCAAGATTGGTGTCATCAACTTAGTTAACTTAACTAAAACGTCATAAATCACAGTTTGCATTGAGCGACGAGTTTCGCTGTCTTCTGGATCGATATAAAGAACATCCTTAGCAAAGTCTAAGTAAAAAGGCAGATAAGTCATTTGAAATAAAGCTAAATACTTTCTTATAAACACTATTGAAATCAAACTTATTGTATGCTTCAATAGCTTCTTCAATCAAGCGATTCAACTTGATTTCCATATATTGATCAACACCAGACATGTCTGGGGTAAGCAATTGAATTTTGCTTAGGATCAAAGTCAGTAGTATTAGCGAGCATAAAGCGCATAGTATTTCTAATCTTACGGTAACTTTCAGCAGACTGACGTAAGATATCTTGAGAAACAGCGACGTCAGAAGTAGTATCTGCTCCGGCTACCCATAAACGAATAATTTCTGCACCCATTTGCTTAACCACATCATTAGGTGAGATTACATTACCTAATGACTTAGACATCTTGTGTCCCTTATCATCTAACACAAATCCTTGTGATAAAACTTGTTTATAAGGAGCTTTACCGGTTACAGCTACTGAAGTAATTAAACTTGAGTTAAACCAACCACGATATTGGTCACTACCTTCAAGGTATAAGTCTGCTGGGAATCCTAAACCATCTCGCTCTTTCATTACACCAGCCATGATGAACCAGAATCAAACCAAACATCTAAAATATCAGTTTCTTTTCTGAATTTACCATTTGGTGAATGCTCTGACTTAAATCCTTTAGGAAGCAATTCCTCAGCAGTATGAGTATACCAAGCATTAGAACCTTCCTTTTCAAAAATTTGAGCAACGTGTTCAATTGTTTCCGGAGTAACAATTGGTGTGTCATCTTCTGCGTAGAAGATTGGAAGTGGAACACCCCAGGCACGTTGACGAGAAATTACCAGTCACCACGATCTTTAATCATATTGTAAAGACGAGTTTTACCCCAGGTTGGAATGAAGCTAGCTTTTTCAATTTCTGCTAAAATTTGATCTCTAAATTTATCAACCGAAGCAAACCACTGAGTAGTTGCACGATAGATAACTGGTTTTCTTAGTGCGCCAGTCATGTGGGTATGAGTGAGTGAAGAAGCTAAGTTTTAAGAGCGCACCAGCTTTTTCAAGTTTATCGGCCACCACTTTGTTAGCATCATCATAGAACATACCAACTAGGTCAGGATCTGGCACTTCTTTAGTAAATCTACCTTGTGCATCCATTGGACCAAATACTGCCAAACCATAACGACGACCAACATTGTAGTCATCCTCACCAAAACCAGTAGCATTATGAACTAAGCCAGTACCATCATCATCAGTAACATAGGTATCGTTCATAACTAGACCATATTGACCTAACCCAGTCTTACCATAAAGAGGATGTCTATATGTCATTCGGTCGAAATCAGTACCCTTTAGGGGTCTTAAGAACTTTATAGTCTTTCCAGCCTAAATCCTCAGCAACTGCTGAAAGGCGATCAGCACCGATCACATACTTTTTACCGTTAACTTCAACAACTACATAATCAAATTTGGGATTTACAGTAATTCCGACGTTATTTGGAATAGTCCAAGGAGTAGTAGTCCAAATTACAAGTGAAGTATCTGAATCTAAGATTCCTTTTCCATCTTCAATTGGGAAAGCAACATAGATTCTTGGTGATTTAATATCATGGTATTCAACTTCTGCTTCAGCCAAAGTTGATTCACTTGACCATGACCAATAAACAGGCTTCTTACCCTTGTAGATGTAACCTTTTTGAACATTTCGCCGAATACTCTAATTTCTTCAGCTTCAAACTTAGGCTGTAAAGTAATATAAGGATGATCCCAATCAGCCATTACGCCTAAACGCTTAAAGTCGGTCATTTGCTTCTTAACTTGTTCTTCAGCAAATTGACGGCAAAGTTCTCTATACTTTGCGCGATCCATACTTTTTACGATCAACGCCCTTTTTAGCTAGCTGCTGTTCAACTGGAAGGCCATGCGTATCCCAACCAGGAACATAAAGGAGCATAATAACCATTCATATTCTTGAAACGAACGATAATATCCTTAGAGATCTTATTTAATGAGTGACCCATGTGAATATTACCATTAGCAAAATGGAGGGCCATCATGAAGGTCAAAGCGAGGTTTGCCTTCATTGAGCTTTAATCTTTGTTCATATAATTTATTTTCTTCCCATTCTTTTGCCATTGAGCTTCACGCACTGGAAGATTTCCGCGCATCTTAAATTTAGTTTTGCCCAAATTCAATGTATCTTTGACTCTCATAAAAATCCTTTTTCTTATATAAAAAAAGCTTCATCCCAAATAGGACGAAGCTTCTCGTGGTACCACCTAACTTGAACAGAACAACAGAATACAGTTATTCCATTCCACTTATATCTGTGTATCGCACAGACAAACGTTTAAGCCAATTGGCAGCTGATTAACTTTCGACAAGTGTTAGTCTTTCACCATCACTAACTCGCTAAATCGTTCACTTGTTGGTACTGTCGACTTAAATTAGTTATTTTTTAAATCATCCGGGAAAATAATTACAGGACCATCACGCCGCTGGGTATTTTCTTCTGTAGCATGCATGCTTTCCTTAACTGACTATCTCCGGTCAAGACACCTGGCTTATCTTCCTTTTCTTGAACAGAGTTTACTTCATTTACCGCATTATTGTCAACCTCTGATTAGCTGATACAACATTTTCTTGTGGTGCTACTTCGTTATCCATTGGACCATCAGGAATTGACTCATCTTCAACTGGTTGCGATCCATCTGCTGGATACAAACGTGAACGACCATAATATTTATCTAAGTAATATTGCCAATCAGAATCACTTAATTCTTTAACTTGATCCTTTAACATTCCTTGAACGGCTTCTCTAAAGTCTTCAACTTTTGCCTTAAGCAAATCATAATCATGATTCAAAGTATCATACTGGCTCTGAAGTTCGGCTCTCTTTTTATCCCCATCATCTTGAGCCTTTTAAGAATATCATCCGCGTCTTGATTAGCTTTTTGATAATTTCTTGAGCTTCGACATTTGTCTTCTTTTTAATTTCTTCAGCATTTTCTTGTGCAGAAATTAAGGATTCATTAATCGAATCTTTTTACTTTGTCATATTTTTCAACACGTTTTTTTAACTCAACATTTTCATTTTTTAAATCAACAATTTGGTCAAAGTGCATCCCCATATGCATCAACAATTCGATCTAAAAAACTATTACCTGTTTGGAATCATATCCACGAAGTTTAGTTGCAAACTCTTTATTATGAATATCCATTGGCGTTAATGTCATATTATCACCTTTTCTTTGCTTGCCATGCCTTTATTTCAAGTCGTTTCTTACCTTTCTTCGTAGTGGTAAGATTAATAATCTCATATCTACCATAATGGCGAATACTAAGCATATCCTGTACAGAAACAATTATATTAGATTGAGCTACAAGATGCCAATTTAATTTTACTTCACCATCTTCAATCATCTTTTAACTTGGCTTCTTACTTAAATTAGTAACAGCGCTAACCACTGCATCTAAACGTAAAGAAATGGTAATCACACTCAATTTTTTACTATCATCTTCTTGCACTAAAACTTTTGAAAGTGGAAATTCATGCAACTTTACTTTTGTCCTACCAACACGAGTAACTTGTTCAAGGAAGTAATTCTTCAATTCAGTTTTAACAAAAAACTGCCACGTTCCATCTTCATCATTGATAATATCGCCAAAAGTATCTAATTTAATACCTAGATGGGTCAAGACACCTAAGATTTGACTATGAGTAAGTTTAGCCCATTTGTGCGGATAAGCAATTTCAAAAGTGTAATTTTAAACATTGAGGGTTCATATGCTTGAATCCAATCGCATAAAAGCAACCTCTTTTTTTTCAGCATTTGAAAAAACCACCAAAGCTATACAATTGTGCATAGCCACCAACAATTCTCTAAAAATATATTGTTCCCTAGGGATTTAAGAAATCAGTCAAAATCGGCTCATTTTTAAATAAGAATTGATTAAAAAGACCGACGAAATAATCTACCATCGGTCTTTTCACTTTCATCAAAATGTTGATAAAAACTACTAGCTTGTCTTTTTTCCATTTTATCTAATAAGTACGTACCAATTATATTTGCTATCCAATAAAGAACATAATTATTTACAAAATAAATTACTAATAAAGCTACCACTGAGCAAAGGAAATTCCGGCTATTGGAGGGATGAACGTTCAAATATCTCCAAATAAGGCTCGACAATTTTCCTAGTACTGACCAACTTTAGTTACAAGTAACCTTGGAATCCAAGTTAGTAAAGTATAAATTACAATCAGAAAGCTATAGATATTCAATAAATCAGAGATAATACGTAATATCCAGCCTACAATTGAAAATATCATTAATCCATTTTATCTTTCTTTTCAACTAATTCAGCAATTTTGCCATCAGTTTCAAATTTAGGTGGAGTTGCCAAAAGATCTTATCGCCAACGCGCTGAATTTCACCGTTTAAGGCATAAACAGTACCAGTAATAAAATCAACTATTCTACGTGCCTGTTCATCATCCATACGACCAAAATTAATAATAACAGCCTTGTTATTGAGAAGATTTTGAGCTACTTCTTTTTGCATCGGAATATACACGTGGTTCGTACAATACAATCTTGCTAGTAGCACCTACGCCTGAATTGATAGAAACAACATTAGCTCTTTCTCTCATTTTTTGAGCTTGAGGAACTTCTTCCCCTTGTTGTTCTGCTTCAGAATATGGTGCTTCATTCATTTCATCATCTTCAGCAATACCAAAATCTGCCTAATTTGTCAAAGCCATAATATTTTCCTCCAAATATTAATCCTGACGACGATGCTTGAAGAATGGAATATCATTGTCTGATTCATCATCTGCACTAGTTTCGATTTGAGAAATGCTAGTAGAGTCGTCTGAACTAAATGAATCGAACTCATCGTCATCTTTTTCTTCATTTTCTACAGGTTGTGGACGCTTATTTTCTTTTCTATCTTGCTTCCAAACGCTTGTGGGGTCAAGTAAAGTATCTTGAGATTCTTTCTTTTCTGCATTTACTTCTGAGTAGTTGAGTAGAAGTTTCGTTTGAAACTGTATTTTCAACTTTAACTTCTGAAGTTTCCATTGGTGAAGGAACTGTTTCAGTTTCTTCCTTCTTTGCAGGTTCTGGATTTACTACTTCTTGACGGCTTGGACGTGAAGGGCGACGCATTGGTTGTTTTGAAGCCTCTTCTTCTGCTTTTTGAGTCAATTCCAGTAGCAATTACTGTAACTACAACTTCATCGCCCAAGTTTGCATTAATTGATGTACCAAAAATAATATTTACTCCATCACCAGCAGCTTTTGAAACAATATCAGAAGCATCTTGAGCTTCAAATAAGTTAAATCTGGTCCCCCAGTAATGTTAAGCAATACTTGCTTAGCACCATCAATTGAAACTTCCAATAATGGAGAAGAAATAGCAAGTTTAGTAGCTTCAACAGTTCTATTTTTCACCACTAGCACGGCTAATTCCCATTAAGGCTGCACCTTTGATTTTCCATAACAGTCTTAACATCGGCAAAGTCAAGGTTCACATAGTCAGTTGAAGTAATCAAATCAGAGATACCTTGGACCCCTTGACGAAGAACATTATCTGCTTCTTTAAAGGCATCCATCATAGGCGTCTTCTTATCAACCATTTCTAACAAACGATTATTAGCAATGATAACTAAAGTATCAACATATTGCTTTAATTGAGCAATTCCTTCTGCCGCATTTTTGAACGCTTTGGTCCTTCAAAAGTGAATGGACGAGTAACTACTCCAACAGTTAAAGCGCCAGTTTCACGTGCGATCTTAGCAATTACTGAGCAGCACCAGTACCAGTACCACCACCCATACCAGCAGTGATAAAGACCATATCTGCACCTTTAAGTGAGTCTTCAATTGTCTGTTGACTCTCCTCGGCAGCTTTTGACCAACTTCTGATGAGAACCCGCACCTAAACCACGAGTAAGTTTAGGGTCCAAGCTGAATCTTTGTTTTCTGCTTTATTGCTATTAAGAGCTTGTACATCAGTATTTGCAGCAATAAAAGAAACACCTTGTACTCCTTCATCAATCATTCGGTTAACGGCGTTACCACCGGCACCGCCAACACCGATTACTTTTAATGACTGCATTTTGTTGTCATCAGAATCGAAAGTAAAATCCATTTACTAAACCATCTTATTATTAATCAAAAAATTTTAAAGAATTTTTTGATTCCTTTTATTATTCTTATTATCATCATTCTCTTCTGTAGACGTAGAGACCGTTGATGTAGCACTAGTCTTATTATAATCTTCTTTTCTGCTCCATTTCACTAGAGTTGGACGTCTTTTGAAAAATTTTATTTTCTTGAGACTGAAGATTGATTAGAAACAGGTGTAGCAACCTGATTTCCATAAATAACGCTGTTAACTAAATAGTCAATATCTGCCAAGCTATACATAATTTACTACTCCATAGCCTGCTGCATACATTGATTCCGTAGTCCCATTTGGTCAGGTTGAAAAAAATCTGAGCTTTACCCAAAATCGTCTTTTACAATATCGTCAATTCCTTTGAAAGTGTACTCACTTCCACCTGTAATCA
>VOFH01003243.1_pt1 | contig 24067 bp, 51 predicted proteins | sample 5384091 | NCBI WGS metagenome assembly VOFH01 (sample SAMN12384727, study PRJNA508395) | human gut metagenome | isolation source: healthy gut G | host: Homo sapiens
ACGGAGAGTTTGACATCATCGCCGGCAACTCTATCCCTTATCAGAATATAATGAGACACTTGCAGCGGAGCTTAAAGAGATTATAGCACGTCAAAGTGATACACACTTTATGACCCGTTTACCTGATACGTTTTTGAGAACTGGGCAGGTACAATGAAGGTAAGTCAGAGCGACTCTGCTGCTTCCCATGGCGATCCCGGTGGCCTCGGTGGTGTACCTGTGGGAAGCTGGTCTTTCATCCTATGGCTGTTGAACCGGCTTCCATGGCTGGCGGCCGGGCCCGGGTGGATTTTATGGGGCAGAAGAGCGCTTCTATGTACTGGTATTTACCTATATTTGGAAAAATAACGGATATGACATGATCCTGTGGCTGGCAGGCCTGGACGGGGCGTGTACGAGGCGGCGGTGGATGGCGGAGATGAGCGGTTTTGGTCATCACGGCCCCGGGGCAAAGGCACGGGCGTGTTCTGGCGGCGGTGCTGTCGGTGATGAATTCCTTCAAGGTGTTCCGGGAGGCGTACCTGATCTCCGGGGACTACCCCCACGAGCAAGCATCATATGCTGCAGCATCTGTTAAATAACTGGTTCGTGTCCATGGACATCCAAAATCGAGCGCCGCCTCCGTCCTGCTGGAGGGAGGCGTGCTGGCAGCGGTGGGCTGTGGTGCGTCCGGGCAGGCTGAGACGTAAAAGAGGAGGAAACGGCGGGATGAGGGCTAAGCGCATCGGAGTCGGAGAGTGTTACTGATATTCTTAGGTCTGTTTGTCTGGATTCCGGTTCTGATGATCGCGGAAATTCCCTGATGTCCGAGGGGAGTTATTGGAACGGTTCGGAGCAATTGGGAGCAGCAGCCGGCCGGTGCGGGCTTCTCTTCTGCCGTCCTACCCCACGCTTCGCCCCTATGTGAGCTGCTTTTGACTCGCCCGGATTCTATGTGATGTTCTGGAATTCCTGCCTGCAGACCGGGCGGTCCTGGCGGGCCAGCTTTTGGTGGCGCTGCCGGCCGCCTGGGCGTTTGCGGCGTACCGGTTTCGCGGCCGCGGGGGCGCTGTTCGCGGGCTATATTATCCCTGATGTCCAGCCGTTTCAGGTGACCATGGTGCCGACTTACCTGGTCTTAAACAGCTGGGGCTTTTGGACACCCACCTGGCGGTGATTCTCCGGGGGTTTTTCAGGCGTTCCGGTGTTTATCATGGCCAAGTTTTTTGAGACGATTCCCAGACCCCTGATTGAGGCCAGCAAGGCTGGACGGAGCGGGAATTTACCATTTTCTCCGGGTGGGTGCCAATCGGAAAGCCTGGCATCACCGGCCATGGTCCTGGGCTTTTGGAGGCGTGGAATGCCATCGAGCAGCCCATGACATTTATTTTTGAAGGAGCGGCGCTTGTGCTCCTTGTATCTGCCGGAGATCACGGCGGATAAGGCGGCGGTGGCCTGGGCGGCCTGCGCGGTGATGATGTTTCTTGCCGGTCTGCCTGTTTGTGGCGGGACAGGGGCGTTAGGAGCAGGGGTCGCGGCCTCGGGAATAAAAAAAGAATGAGTGGTGAGAAGCGATGAGACGAGTTTTGGCTGATTTTTGATCCTGATGGCGGTGTCTCACGGTCCTGTCACGGGCGCTGGACTCTGTGACCGTGACACGGTGAAGGTGGGATATGGGAAACAGGGGACCGTGACCCACCTGGTGGAGGGCGAGGGAAAGTTTGAGGCGACCCATCGCCTATATTTCCCTGCCGGAGGATATACGCTGGAGAAGCTTCAACGGCAGCCGGGGGGAACCGGTGAGGGCCGGGAGACGGTCCTGACACTGCAGGCGGAGCGCCTTTCCAGGAGGTGCGCGACGGCAGGCGGACGCGCAGGAAGGCGGAGCTGGCGCTTGAAGGAGCGGCTGTCCGCGCGACTTATCCCAGGGTGACCCAGGAGCTTTTAGCCGGACAGCAGCTGGAGGCGGATGAGCGGGCGCTGGAAGGGGGAGACAGGATTTTGGCCCAGGCGCAGGAGGAGTGTGCCTCAGCTTAGACGAGCTGCGCCGGGAATACGACCGGAAGGCCAATCGCTCGGAGGATGAGATTCGCGAGGAGGCCAGGCGGGCGGTCAAGAGCGCGGGCGGTTACGACGCGCGGCTCGACAGGGCAGGCGGTGAAGGAGGCGGAGCGGACGGTGCGGGACAAGCAGAAAAGCTGGACCGCCTGAGCAGCAGGAGGCGTCGGAGGAGGCGCTGGAGGAAGCGGCCGAGGAACTTTGCGGGCTGAGGAGGATTTGACGAGGTCCGCGAGGCGAAGGATCTCCTGGTGGAGGAGGCGAAAAGCTGCGCTGCGGGCCGCCGAGGAGGACACGATGACCGGATTGACAGTGTGCAGCGCAAGGAGGAGCTGGAACAGGAATATAAGGAACGGGTGAAGGCCGAGGAGGATAAGTTAAAAGCCGCTGAGCGCCAGGTGCGCCAGCTGGAGGAGACGGTGCGCCAGTCTGCCCAGAGGCTGGGAAAACGCCAGGATTAACGACGCAGGCGTAGTGTCCGAGGAGGAGACGAGAAGGGAGATTTCGCGCTTGCGCCAGGAATCTCTTGCGCTGGACCTGGAGCGCGCCAGGAAGGGAGCTTGCGCGCACGGAGGCCCTGATTGCGGGAGGCGGAGCGGTGATGGCCCCCGTAGACGGATTGTGGCGGGAATGGACGCCCGGGCGGGGGGAGCAGACCATCAGGGGAGACCAGATCCGCCTGCCACCGGCAGCCTGGACATTCCGGGCGCTGGTGGAGAAGGAGGACGCTACGCTCTTGCGCGGGGGAATTCATGTCGGTGAAGAGAAACGGCGTGGCGGACGAACTCAGGATGAGGTGGAGTCGGTGAGCCGGATGGCGGAGAATGAGGAGGCAACTGTGGCGGCGACGGTTCCGGACGGGGGAGGGGAAACCTTGGCGAGACGGCGGACTTTTCGATTGTTTTGGAGTCGGAGACCTACCCGACGGTGATTCCCATCGAGGCGCTGCGGGAGGATCAGAAGGGCTTTTTCTGTCTGGCGGTGCAGAACCTGCAGAAGACCAAGTACTGGGGAAGAATTGAAGGCGGTGCGCGTGGATGTCACGGTGCTGGAAAAGGGGACGCTAAGGCTGCGGTGTCGGGCGCTATCGGTCCGGATACGGCTGATCGTCTCCTCCAACAAGGGCGGCCCCAGGCGACCGGGTTCGGGTGGTGACGGAATGAGGCGATGGATTTGATGATCGTCCTGGTGATCGTTTGGGGGACGGGCTGGCGCAGTGGCACAGCCTGCTTTCCTTTAACGGGAAGGTGTTTCTGGACTTCGGGGAGGGTGCCGGTGTAGAAGCGCCGGCGCTTAGGCAGGCAACGGAGCGTTTGCGGGAAGCGGGGGGAGACTCCCGGGCCTTGCGGCGTGGTCCGTGGAGCGGGAAGTGCAGGTGGAGAATGCGGGGCTTGGCAGAGTGTGCAGCGCGGATTGCATGACGGTGTTCGGCGACCGGGAGGCGGCGGCTTTTCGGGGAGCTTGCGGCGGTAGCTTTGGCCTGAGCTCGACCGCGATACCTGCGTGATCAGTCGCGGTCTGGCCTTTCCCTTTTCGGGTCGGAGGACGTCGTGGGGAGATTTGTCCGGTGCCGGGGAACGGCATACACGGTGCGGGAGGATCCGGGACGAAGGCAATTTGATTGTAATCCCCCGCCAGAACGGAGGCCATGAAGGCGTCTGGGGAGGAGGCGCCCGGGGGTAAGGCGTCCGGAAGCGCCCGGGAACCGGGGCGGAGGCAGGAACCCGGGGAAGGGACGGAACCGGAGCAGGAACCCGGGGCCGGGGCGGAATCGGGGCCGGGGCAGGAACCCGGAAGAGAAGCGGAATCGGGGCGGAACCCGGAAGAGGGCAGGAGCCGGAACCGGGGCGGCTGCGCTTATGCTGTTGGACTTTGAAACGCCGGGGCGGGCGGGTTCACCTGCGGATGGGAAAAAGGGAGAATTCCGGCGGCGAAGCCGCCAGGCAGTTTCTTTCCGGCATTCTTCGAGAACGCCACGCTACCTGGTGGACGGGACCGTCGGCCCGGCGGCAGCGGGTCTTTTTTTTTGCTTCTCCCGCTGGCGGCCATCCTGGGAAAGGGGGCGTGGGCGGCACGCGGGCGAACGCCCGGCGGCCTGCCGATTACATGCCTTGGCGCGGTTTTGTGATGGCGGGCGCGGTCCTGCTTCTGGGCGCGGCGGGAACCCGCTTCCCGGAGGAGCTTCTTCCCACCCGGTCGGATTTTGACTTCTGGGCGCGGCGGGGAGAGAGAGATGGTTCCCTGCGCTTTGCGGGCGAGCCGGGGCAGACGCGGTGGATTTGTTGCTCCGCTGCCGGTGCGCAGTAGCCGCCGCGAGCCCTTTGCGGCAGTGTTTGCAGTGTTTAAAGCTTCCGTGAAAGGAAAGCCGGATTGTAACGGATTGTAAGAGAAATGTTATTGACACTCCCCTGTAAAATGAGTAAAGTAAGTGTAGAAATGCACGGTATGCTAAAATAGTGGGTTTGGAGGGCTTTACATGAGAAAACAGGGATGAAACGTCTGGCGGCGGGGATGCTGGCGGCGGCGCTGGCGCTTTTTGGGAACATTTCCGGCGATGGCGGCGACTACGAAAAAGATTACAAGCATCACGCTGAATTTCGAGGCCGATATACGCCCGGGCACGGATTTCGGGGACGAGACGGTGGAGATCGAGCCCACCGGGGACAAGTTTTCCGTGGACGGCTATGTGGTGAAGAACGAGGGGTTCAGTGGGAGGAGGATTCGGTTCCGAAGCTGGAGATCACGCTGGTCGCAAGCGACGGCTACCGGTTCTCGAGCATCAAGCAGGATAAGCTGCGCCTGAAAGGGGCGGGGCAAAATATGTGAGCGGCTACTTGAAGGATTCGTCCCAGACGATTATAATGACTGTGGAGCTGGACTCCTGGCGAAGTCCCTAAGCCCTATTGAGAACGTGAATCTGTCGGCCGAGGGCGTGGCCAGCTGGACGCCGGTTGGCACCGCGGGCGCCTACGAGCTGCGGGTGTACCGGGACGGCAAGGCGGTGGGGAGCTCGTGACCACCACCTACACCAGTTACAACTGCACGGATCAGCTGACCAAGAGCGCAAACTACTATGAGAGTGCGCCCGATCAACAAGACGGACGCGGAGATCAAGGGCGAGTGGGCCGAGTCCGGCAACCTGTACGTGGACTCCGGTAAGGCGGTGGGGCCTACTTTTAAGGCGAACCCGGTGGCAAACCCGAGGGCGAGTTCCCCATGGCTCCTGGAAGCAGGCGGAGGACGGCAGATGGTGGTATGACAACGGGGACGGGACCTACCCGAAGTCCTGCTGGCAGGAGGTAAGCGGAAAGTGGTACTGCTTCGACGAGGCGGGCTACATGCGGACCGGATGGATTGAGTGGGAGGGAAAATGGTACTTCTGCAGTGAATCCGGCGAGATGCTGAAGGACTGTATCACGGAGGACAATTACCTGTTGGCGCGGACGGCGCGATGATCAATCAGGACCCGACGCCGTGAAAAAATAAATATCCGGCGGCTGCCGCGGAGAGAATCCTGCGGCAGCCTTTTAAAGGTGGAGACGAAGAAGTGGAAGAGTGGGAACAAAAAATTTATCGATGCGCTGGACGTGGATTACCCTACCGGCTGGCCAAACGGATGGAGGAATTCCGGACCAACCCGGCGCTGGGCTACCGCACGGCCGGCTCTCAGGCAGAGTTTGAGACGGGCGAGATGCTGCTGGAGATGGTAACCTGGGCTTATCGGATGCACAAGGACCGTGTGGCGGTGGACGCCTGGGAGTTTGAGAAGGCGGTTATGCACTTTGTGGACGCGGCGGGGAACCGCCATGAGTTTCAGTTGGGCGCATACCAGACGGACTTTGACACCGCAGGCGAGCGGGAATTCGGATGGCTTATCTGGGAAAGGGCACCGCGGACTGCTACGAGAACCGGATGTGACGGGGAAGCTGGTGCTGGTGGACATCAAGCAGCGGGACGAATGGTGGATCAATTTCCCGGTATATCAGGCCCACCTGCGGGCGCGGCGGCGCTAATTGCAGTGCAGGAGCAGGGATACGGCGAGGTGCACGATACGGCGCTCAACGCCCAGGACATCGCGGGACCGGCGGATGCGCCGGCGTTCTCCATCTCCCAGGCAGACGCCTGGGTGCTTAAGCAGGCCATGATGGCGGCGGGCGGCTGCGGGGACGAGAGCGAAGCCGGACCGGAGCGCATGGGGGGGAGATCACCGTGTCCTTGAGGCGAAAACCCGGGTGATCCCGGACCGGGGAGACCTACAACATCGTGGGGACGATCCCGGGGCGGACACGGACCGGATAAGCTGCTGCTCTCCGCCCACTATGACTTCTTTCAGCGGATTTCAGGACGACAACGCGGCGGTGGCCATGATGTTTGGCATCGCGCGGGCCCTCCTTATAAGCGGTTACCGCCCTAAGTACAATCTGGTGTTCTGCGCTATGGCCGCGGAGGAGTGGGGGGTGGCAAACTCCAAGTACGACTGGTCCACAGGCGCTTACGAGGAGGTGTTCACCGCCCATCCCGAGTGGCAGGGGAGAGCGGCCGCGGACTTGAATTTCGAGCTGCCCGCCCACGCCCACGGCCGCAGGGATGCGGTGCGCTGCACCTACGAGTACGAGGCGTTCTTAAAGGAATTCCTGGAGGGGATCGAGGTGGACGAGGAGGCGTACCCGGAGGAGTGGGAGGTGCTCTGCCCCATCCAGACCTGGTCGGACGACTTCTCCATGGCGGTGGCAGGAATCCCGGGTCCATGGTCAACGAGTTCGCCGCCGGGGAGTTCATGGAAACCCACTACCACTCCCAGTTCGACAACGACAATGCGTACCAGAAACCGGTATACCGGTTCCATCACATTCTCTACGGGCGGCTGGTGATGGCCCTGGACCGCTTAGCGTTATCTCCGCTCAACTTTGAGCGCCTGTTTAAGGCGGTGACGAGAGCGACGACGTGGGCGTGCGCCGGATGGCGGAAACCGACTTCTACGGGATGAAGCACGCCTAAAGGGAGCGAAGGATGCTTCTCGGGCGCTTTACCGCAGGTTACGGAGATCAACAACCGCTACCGGCGGCTGTTGCAGGGAGGGGAAGATGGGGAGGCCGACCGTCTGTTTGAGGAGTGTGGGGACATGAAGCGGCTCCTGTACATATTCCGAAAGGAGCAGGACTATTTCGTGCGGCTCAACTGGCACGACGAGGTGCTCTTCCCGCAGGAAGCGGTGCAGGACAACCTGCGGGCCATCTGCCGGGCGCTGCGCCGCCTTGAGGAGGGAAACGCGTGGGCGGCCCTGGAGGACGTCTACAGCATCGACAACAACCGCTACGCCTTTCTGTTTGACGAGCAGGTGTTTCTACTTTTTACCCAGTACGTGTTAAAGCAGCCGGACTCCAGGCTAAGTGGGCGCCGGGCGGATCGTCCACCACGAGAACCTGTATTCCCTGGTGAGGCGGCTTAAAGGAAAGCTGGAGGTAGCGGAGGCAGAACGGCGAAAGGCCGAGTTCGCGCCGCCGCCGAGGACGGCTGGGAGGCGGACGCCGCCGGGGAGAACGCGGCTGCGGAGGCGGAGGGCGCCGCCGGGGAGAATGCGGCTGCGGAGGCGGAGAGCGCCGAAAGGAACGCGGCTGCAGAGGCGGAGAGCGCCGCCGGAAGGAATGCAATCCTGGACTTGGGGGACAGAGTACCAGGAGCTAAAGCGGGTGGCGGACAGGATTGCCTGCTACAAGGACGATATCCGCTACATGACCGAGTCCATAAATAAACTGACCACATGGATGAAAGAGTGTCTTGCCATGTGACGGGAGGAAATACAAACGATGGAAAGCCAATCGCTATATCGCGTGCAAAAAGAAGATTTGCCCAAGGTGGAGGAGCTTTTGACCCAGTGTTTCGCCCGGGATCCGCTGTACTGCAAGCTGATCCCGGACGAGGAAACCCGAAGCCGCCTGCTGCCGGAGCTGTTCAAAGTGCGACCTGTCGGAGTTTTTCGAGCTGTGCCAGATCTACTCGGACAGTCCGGAGTTCAACTCCATCATCGTGGTGTCCGACGAGTCGGAGCCCTACGACCCTCCGCTACTACCTGACGACGGAGGCCGTGGCGGCCCTGCGGACGGACGAGTACCTGATCCGGGAGGACCCCAGTCTTAAAACCTTCTGGAACTTTGTGACGGGGCAAAGACTATTTAAATCCCGCTGGACGGCCCAGCTTCACCAGGAAGAGCGCCTGCACATCATCTATCTGGCGGTGCGCCAGGGCATGCAGCACCACGGCCTGGCGGCGAAGCTCCTCGGCGAGGCGGATCCGCTACGCGCAGAGAGCCACCGCCTGATGATTTCCCTGGAGACCCACAACCCCGGAACGTGCCCTGCAATAGCCTGGTTCGGGCCAAGGCCGTTCCGGCATCATAGAAAAACATTTCGGATTTAAAGCGTATTGCCTTTGTGCGACTGAGGTGCCGGTTTTAAAGCCGCTGGGCGGTTCACTATAACCTTGTTTATGTCAAGAATTCCAGACTTGTATATTTCATTATGGTAAAATTCCCCAGTGAACAGTTGAAATCCCCATTAAATGAGCTATGATTGAAAGAAACCCATTTGCTTCGCAGAAGCATATTAACTAAAAAGAATGATAAATGGGAGAGATATGACAATGGATTATAATATTACAGCGATCCCCGGGGATGGAATTGGCCCGGAGATCGTGCGTGAGGCAAAAAAGGTGCTTGACCAGGTGGGCCGGGTATACGGCCACTGCTTCCACTTACACGGACATCCTTGATGGGCGGCTGTTCCATCGACGCGCACGGCGTGCCGCTGACCGATGAGGCATTAGAGACGGCCAGAACGGCGAGGCGGTTCTTTGGGCGCGGTCGGCGGTAACGTAGGGCAACTCCAGATGGTGACGACGTGGCGCCGAACCTCCGTCCGGAGGCGGGGCTACAAGATCCGCAAGGAGCTGGGCCTGTCGCAAACATCCGCCCGGCGTACCTGGTACATGGATGGCCTGGCGGCGTGCCCCTTAAAGAAGCCGAGATTATCGGGGACGGCTTGACATGGTGATTATGCGCGAGCGACCGGCGGAATCTACTTCGGCGACCGGTGACCAAGGAGGTGGACGGCGTTGTGACCGCCACGGACACCCTACATACAGCGAGAACGAGATTCGCCGGATCGCGGTCAAGGGCTTTGAGATCGCCATGAAACGCCGCAAGAAGGTGACCAGCGTGGACAAGGCCAACGTCCTTGACCTCCCGCCTTTGGAGAAAGGTGGTCGAGGAGGTTGGCGAAGAATGACTACCCGGAGGTGGAGCTGTCCCATATGCTGGTGGACAACTGCGCCGATGCAGCTGGTCAATGAATCCGGGCCAGTTTGACGTGGTGGTGACGGAGAACATGTTCGGCGATATTCTTCGGACGAAGCCAGCATGATCACCGGCTCCATCGATGCTCTCCTCGGCCAGCTTTTAAACGAGGGCAAATTCGGAATGTACGAACCCAGCCACGGCTCCGCCCCGGACATCGCGGGGAAGGACCTGGCAAACCCCATCGCAACGATCCTGTCGGCTGCCATGATGCTGCGCTACCCTTTGATCTCGACAAGGAGGCCGACGCGGTGGAGCAGGCGGTGCGACAAGTGTTAAAAGGAAGGCTACCGCACCGTGGATATTTACTCCGACGGCTGCGAGAAGGGTAGGAACCACCCGCATGGGCGATCTGATCGCCGAGCGGATTAAGTAAAAGGAGGAGAACGAAAATGAAAAGTGATGCAGTCAGAAATGCGGAATGCAGCAGGCGCCCCACAGATCCCTGTTCAACGCCCTCGGCATGACGGCGGAAGAGATGAAAAAGCCCATGGTGGGCATTGTGAGTTCTTATAATGAAATTGTACCCGGACACATGAACCTGGATAAGATCGTGGAAGCGGTGAAGCTGGGCGTGGCCATGGCGGGCGGAACCCCGGTGGTGTTCCCGGCTATCGCGGTCTGCGACGGAATCGCCATGGGCCACATCGGTATGAAATATTCCCTCGTGACCCGCGACCTGATCGCGCCACGTCGAGTGTATGGCGCTGGCGCACCAGTTCGACGCGCTGGTGATGGTCCCTAACTGTGACAAGAACGTGCCCGGCCTTCTGATGGCTGCGGCCAGAATCAACGTCCCCACCGTGTTCGTCAGCGGCGGCCCATGCTTGCGGGCCATGTAAAGGGCCACAAGACCAGCCTTTCCAGCATGTTCGAGGCGGTGGGGCTCCTACGCGGCCGGAACCATGAGCGAGGAGGACGTGCGTGGAGTTCGAGGAGAAGGCGTGTCCCACCTGCGGTTCCTGCTCCGGTATGTACACGGCCAACAGCATGAACTGCCTGACTGAGGTGCTGGGCATGGGCCTGGGGCAACGGGACCATCCCGGCGGTTTACCCGAGCGCATCAAGCTGGCGAAGCACGCCGGCATGCAGGTGATGGAGATGTACCGCAGAAATATCCGTCCCCGCGACATTATGACAAAAGAGGCGTTTATCAACGCGTTGACCATGGACATGGCCTGGGCTGCTCCACCAACAGCATGCTGCACCTTTCCGGCCATCGCCCATGAGGCGGTGTGGAGCTGAACCCGGATATCGCCAACGAGATCAGCGCCAAAACCCCAACTGTGCCATCTGGCGCCGGGCAGGCCCCATACCTACATAGAAGATTTGAACGAGGCGGGCGGTATACGCCGTGATGAACGAGATCAGCAAGAAGGGCCTTGCTTAAACTGGACTGCATGACCGTCACCGGAAAAGACCGTGGGCGAAGAACATCAAGGGCTGCGTGAACAAAACCCGGAGGTGATCCGTCCGGTGGAGAAACCCCTACAGCGAGACCGGCGGAATCGCCATCCTGCGGGGCAATCTTAGCGCCCGGCAGCGCGTGGTGAAGCGCTCCGCCGTTGCGCCTGAGATGCTTAACACGAGGGCCCGGCGCGCGTGTTCAACTGCGAGGAGGACGCCATCGCGGCCATCAAGGGCGGTAAGATCGTGCCCGGCGACGTGGTGGTGATCCGCTACGAGGGACCCAAGGGACGGCCCCGGCATGCGCGAGATGTTGAATCCCACCTCCGCCATCGCGGAATGGGACTTGGCTCCACGGTGGCTCTGATCACCGACGGCCGGTTCTCCGGCGCCTCCAGAGGCGCTTCCATCGGCCACGTGTGTGCCCGGAGGCCCAGGTGGGCGGCCCCATCGCATTGGTGGAAGAGGGCGACATGATTTCCATTGATATTCGACAACTCACAGACTGTGACGTGTTGGTTTCCGACGAGGAGCTGGCGGCCGAAAAGCCAAGATGGCGCTCCCACGCCCCAGGTGACCACCGGTTATCTGGCGCGCTACGCCTCCCTTGTGACCAGCGCGGACCGTGGCGCGGTGCTGGAGGTAAAATAGAACTTCCCCGGAGCGTGGTGGGATGGGAATCCATCCAGGGGGCGCGGGCGCGAAATTTCAGGGTTAGTAAAAGGAGTGGAGGATACATGAGAGCAAATTGACAGGAGCAGATCATCATACAGTGCTTGAAGGAGCAGGGGTGGACCCCGTGTTCGGTTATCCGGGAGGGGCCATCTTGAATATCTATGATGCGCTGTACCATCAGGATGAGATTACCCACATCCTGACTTCCCACGAGCAGGGGGCGGCCCACGCCGCGGACGGCTACGCGAGAGCCACCGGCAGAGTGGGCGTGTGCCTGGCCACTTCCGGCCCGGGCGCAACCAACCTGGTGACCGGCATCGCCACGGCCTACATGGATTCCGTGCCGGTGGTCGCCATCACCTGCAACGTGACCAACAACCTGCTGGGCAAGGACAGCTTCCAGGAGATCGACATTACGGGCGTGACCATGCCCATTACCAAATACAACTTTATCGTCAAGGAGATGTGGCGAAGCTGGCGCAAAGTGATCCGCCGGGCGTTCACCATCGCCCAGACCGGACGCCCCGGCCCCGTGCTGATCGATATCACCAAGGACGTGACGGCTGCCTACGATTACGAGTACCAGGCGCCGGAGGAGATCGTGCGCCAGTCAGCGACACCATCACCGAGGAGGCCATGGACCGGGCGGTGGAGATGATCCGCAACGCCCGAACAAGCCCTTTATCTTCGTGGGCGGCGGCGCGGTGATCGCCAACGCGGCCGACGAGCTTCGGGCGTTCGCCCACAAGATTCAGGCGCCGGTGGCCGACAGCCTCATGGGCAAGGGCGCCTTCGACGGAACCGACGAGCTGTACACCGGCATGGTGGGCATGCACGGCACCAAGACCAGCAACTTCGGGATCACCGAGGCGGACCTCCTGATCGTGGTGGGCGCGCGCTTCTCGGACCGCGTGACCGGCAATGCCGCACCAAGTTTGCTAAAAATGCCAAAATTTTACAGCTGGATGTGGACCCGGCGGAGATCAACAAGAATATCAAGGTGGACGCCAGTATCATCGGCGACGTGAAGGTGGTTCTGCGCAAGCTGAACGCCCGCTTAGACCCCGTAAACCACGACGAGTGGATCGCACACATCGAGCGCATGAAGGATATGTACCCGCTGCGCTACGATGATTCCGCGTCTGACCGGCCGTTCATTGTCAGACCATCGACGAGGTGACGGACGACGACACGATCATCGTCACCGAGGTGGGCCAGCACCAGATGTGGGCGGCCCAGTACTACAATTACCGCAAACCCAGCCCTTCTGACCTCCGGCGGCCTGGGTACCATGGGCTACGGCCTGGGCGCGGGCATCGGCGCCAAGATGGGCTGCAAGGACCGGACGGTGATCAACATCGCGGGCGACGGCTGCTTCCGCATGAATATGAACGAGATCGCCACGGCGGTGCGCTACAACATCCCGGTGGTGGAGGTCATTGTCAACAACCACGTGCTGGGTATGGTGCGCCAGTGGCAGACCCTGTACTACGGCAAGCGCTACTCCCCAGACCGTGTTAAACGACGCGGTGGACTTTTGAAGCTGGCCGAGGCCATGGGGGCCAAGGCCTACCGGGTGACAGAAGGAAGAGTTTGCCCCGGTGCTTAAGGAGGCGATTGCCCTCAATATCCCGGTGCTCATCGACTGCCAGGTGGGCTGCGACGACAAGGTATTCCCCATGGTATCGCCGGGCGCGCCATTGCGGATGCTTTTGACGATACGGACTTGAAAATTAATTAAAAGAGTGTATGATAGTCTTTAATACTTCCCGGACGTTAATACATTAGCACGGTAAAGCGTTCGCCGGGCATTAAAGGCGAGTACAAATGGTTTGTCGGATGACTTCCCTCTGTGCGGTCCTTTAAGCCGGATTCGCATACGGGGAAGTCATCTGTATATATATTTATAGAAACAGATATACAACAACAAACATTGAAGGAGGAGCGCAAAATGAGCAGAGTTTACAACTTTTCAGCAGGGCCGGCCGTGCTGCCGGAGGAAGTCCCTGGCGGAAGCGGCGGCTGAGAGATGCTGGACTACAAAGGGACCGGGATGTCCGTGATGGAGATGAGCCATCGATCTAAGGCTTATCAGACCATTATCGACGAAGCTGAATCAGATCTGCGAGAGCTTTTACATATTCCGGATAATTACAAGGTAATGTTCTTACAGGGCGGCGCATCCCAGCAGTTTGCAATGGTTCCCATGAACCTGATGAAAAACAAGGTGGCGGATTACATCATCACCGGACAGTGGGCGAAGAAGGCGCATGCCGAGGCCAAAGATGTACGGAACCGTGCGAACGCGGTGGCTTCCAGTGCGGATCAGACCTTCAGCTATATCCCGGACTGTTCGGACCTGCCGATCTCGGAGAATGCGGACTACGTGTACATCTGTGAAAATAATACCATTTACGGAACAAAGTATAAGATTACCCAACACTAAGGGAAACTGTTGGTTCCGGACCAGTCCTCCGCTTTCTGTCGGAGCCGGTGGACGTCCAAATACGGCCTGATCTTCGCCGGAGCCCAGAAGAACGTGGGACCGGCCGGACCGCGATCGTGATCGTCAGGGAGGACCTGGTGACCGAGGAGAAGCCTGGAACGCCCACCATGTTGCGTTACAAGACCCATGTGGGACGCGGGTTCCTGTACAACACCCCGCCCTGCTGGCCTATTTACATCAGCGGAAGCTGGTGCTGGAGTGGATCAAAACGACATCGGCGGGCTGGAGGCCATGAAGCAGGCCAACGAGGGAGAAGGCAGATTCTTTACGATTTCCTGATCAGAGCAACCTCTTTTTAAGGGGTTGTGGTGAAGCAGGACCGCTCCCTTATGAACGTTACCTTTGTAACCGGCGACGAGGAGATGGACGCCCTGTTTGTGAAGGAGTCCGAAGCGGCCTGGAAAATTTAAAGGGCCACCGGACCGTGGGGCGGGATGCGGGCCAGCATCTACAACGCGATGCCATGGAAGGCGTGAAACTGGTGGAATTTATGGACGATTTTGAGACCAGATACGGAAATAGAAAAAGTTTTGAGAAAGGAAGATCCTATGTAGGACGCGGGGCGGTACTGTTGAAAGAGGAGAGAAGATTATGAAAAGATCCATTGCCTGAACAAACGCCTGGGGAAGCAGACACCGCCTGCCCTGAGGACTATGGAGATGGACAAGGGGGGAGGCTGACGGCATTCTGGTGCAGCGCGAATATGCATGAAATGAAGCTGCCGGAGAGTCTGTTGGCCGGTGGCCAGAGCCGGAGCCGGAGTCAACAACATCCCGGCAGACGCCTGCGCCCAGGAGGGCATCGTGGTGTTCAACACCCGGGAGCGAATGCCAACGGCGTGAAGGAGATGGTGATCGCGGGCATGCTGATCGCCTCCCGGGATCTGATCGGGGGCATCGAGGTACCGGAGCAACGCGGACGATGAGAACATTGCCGGCCGGACGGAGAAGAGCAAAGCCTTCGCAGGCTGCGAGATCAAGGGGAAGAAGCTGGGCGTCATCGGCCTGGGCGCAATCGGCGCCGAGGTGGCCAACGCGGCCGCGGCCCTGGCATGGAGGCGTCTACGGCTACACCGTATATCTCGGTGAACGCCGCCTGATGCCGGAACCGACGTGAAGCATTCACCAGCGTGGACAAATTTACCAGGAGTGCGACTATATCACTATCCATGTGCTGCTCGACGCCACCAGAGGCATGATCGACAAGGAGAAGCTGGATGAGATGAAGGACGGCGTGATCGGTGCTGAACTTCTGCCCGCGACGTGCTGGTGGACGAGAACGCCATGGCCTGAGGCGCTGAGAGCGGCAAGGTGCGCTGCTATGTGACGGACTTCCCGAACCCCACGTCCGCCCACATGAAGAATTCCATCGTGATCCCCACCTGGGCGCTCTGTCCACGCGGAGTCCGAGGACAACTGCGCCAAGATGGCGGTGAAGGAGCTGGTGGATTACCTGAGAACGGCAATATCAAAAACCCGTCAATTATCCGAATTGCGACATGGGCGTGTGCCAGACGGCCAGCCGCGTGGCGGTGTTGCACATATGAACATCCCCAACATGATCGGACAGATCACGGGAATTCTCGCGGAGCAGGGCGTGAACATCTCCGACATGACCAACAAGAGCCGGGATAAGTACGCTTGGCTGGACTTAGAGACGGTGTTGGAAACTGGAAAATGCTGGAAGCCCATCAACGCGTGCTCCGTGTGCGCGGTGAAATCAACGCCCGGAAGGGCGTGTTGACGGGGCCGCGTGGTGAGATAGGATCACGGTGCAAAAGGAGGAAAACAGACTGGCGGCAGTGAAACCATTTTTCTGCATCAGACCAAACCGGGAGGCGGTGGACAAGGTAGCTGCCCTTCCCTACGACGTTTACAATCGGAAGGAGGCGTGCCTTGCGGTGGCGGACAATCCCTTTCCTTCTTAAACATCGACCGGGCGGAGACGCAGTTTCCGGACGATGTGGACACTACGATGACCGGGTGTACGAGGCGCAGGAGCTGTTGGACGGCCGGATCGCGGACGGAATCGTCTGCGACAACGGGAGAGCTACTTTGTCTACCGGCTGACCATGGACGGCCGGAGCCAGACGGGATTGTGGCCTGCGCTCCATCGACGACTATGAGCGGGTGATAAAAAACACGAGAATACCCGGGAGGACAAGGAGATCGACCGGATTCGCCACGTGGACACCACGGACGCCCACCGGCCCCATTTTCCTGGCTTACCGGGTCCGACGGGCGGTGAATGCGGTGGTGGAGGCGGTGACAGCGGAGCGGCCGCTGTACGATTTTGTGTCCGGTGACGGCATCGGCCATACGGTCTGGAAGGTGGAGGAGAACGCAGAACGGGCGCATTCGCGGCGTTTGCGGCGATCCGGCCACCTATATCGCGGACGGCCATCACCGGGCCGCGTCGGCGGTGAAGGTGGGCTTAAAGCGCCGGGCGGAGAACCCGGGCTATACGGGGGAAGAGCCCTTCAACTTTTTCCTGTCCGTGCTGTTCCTCGACGAGCAGCTGATGATCCTGCCTTACAACCGGGTGGTGAGGGATTTAAACGGTTTGGATGAGGCGGATTTTCTGGCCGCGGCGGGGGAGCATTTTACCGTGGTGGAAAATGGACGGCCCCTATGCGCCGGAGAAGAAGGGCGTGTTCGGCATGTACCTGGGCGGGAGCTGGTATAAGCTCACCGCAGGGGATGAGTGCCTGAGCGGCGACCCGGTGAAGGGACTTGACGTGTCCATTCTTCAGGATCGGCTGCGGGGACCGGTGCTGGCATCGGCGACCCCAGGACGGATAAGCGGATCGATTTTATTGGTGGAACGGGGGCTGGGCGGCTGGAGCGCAGGGTGTGAAGGAGGACATGACCGTGGCGTTTTCCATGTACCCAACCAAATTAAGGGCCGTGGCGGACATGGGGTTACCTCATGCCGCCCAAGTCCCGTGGTTTGAGCCGAAGCTTAGGAGAGTGGGTTGTTTATTCATCGGTTGGGATGAGAAAAATGATAAAAACCTCTTTGTGGGAATTTCCCTGACAAGAGGTTTTTTAAGTTTGCAGTTCGGATTTTCTGTTTGATCCGGGAAATAATCTGTGCACCCGGTGCGCCCCGGTATACCCAATCTGGTCCGCAAGCCGGAACAGGTGCTCCCTGGCAGAGCTGGACGATGGCTGGCTGTGAAATTTCGAACACGGTAAGAGAAATGCCGTCGGGAGAATGTACAGAATTTGATATGTGCGTAGAAGCTTGCTGCTGGGGGGTATAGTTTTGCGAGCAGCGCCTTATACCCGTCTTTACCGTAAGCAAGCCTTCACTTTGCGCTTAATGTCCAGGGGAACAAAATGATAGTTCTCACACGTTTCAAAGTATGCAAAATATGTTTCAGGTGAAGAACGTAGGTATCGACCGTAGTAAAGAGGCTGCGAACCGATAATACTGCAGGATAAGATAATGGGGACCTTACCATCCCGCACATCTTGCAGAAAACTTGCGGAGGCAGGCGATATCGATAAATTCGCCAAATTCCGGTTTTCCCTGATCGGATCCAGTTCGTGCAGATACAGATATCCCAGTTGTTCTAACCCGATGATGAATCTGGTCGATACAATAGGAAACCAGTTCGAGGTGATGTTTCCGCTGACAGAGAGTTTACTCCTCTGAATCCGTGCGCCATTCTGGGACAGGGAATTGTGTTAGACACTGCAGCAGGCTATCCGTGTCCGTGTAGATATTGTGCATAGGACGGCACAAGTCAAGATAGTCCTGAAACTGGGCGGCATACGCCTGTGTCAGCCGCTGGTCGGTGGTCGACGGTTGTGATATTGCTGCCTCCCGGGCAACGGAGTTTGAGTCGCGGCAATATGCCCGGGAACTACAATGAGCGTCCGTCTGTGAAGGGTTGTCCCGCATCCGTGGATAAAAAATAGGAGGTCACACGGCCGGTCATGTAAAGAGGCAGCCAGCGGGGCAGATGAATCAAACGCCAGATCCACAGGAGTTGCCGGAGGGGCGATCTGATATATTTTAAATCCCCGGTCAAGAAGGCAGAGTCCCCACTCCTGAAGATGTTGAAGAAAATCAGAGTCTTCCGAAATCCAGTTATCCGCTTCCTCCGACAGGATATAGAGATCACAGGGCTTTTCCTGGGCAAGCAGATGCTGGTAAAGGCCCGGCCGCGGCGCGTTTTCCATCGGTTCCATAATAGACCACATTTTCCGCATTTAAAGATTCGGGATGTACGGATGAATGTTCGGGTCTGCTTTCAATCGCCAGGGATTCGAAGGTTTGCATAAAACGGCCGACCTCATTAGAGTCCCCGCAGAGCCAATAATAAAGAATTTCTGATAACGGCTCTTTTTTTTCATGGTAAAGGCCTGGCGGATTCCTAGCATTTGGGAAAGCGCCTGGCGCTGATATTCCGTGGTACACCGCCTGGCAAAATAGGAGGACATGGATTTAATGTGTTCGCGGTTGCGTGGAAGTCTCCTGCCGGTGCGGAAGCGGCTGATCAGGGAAGGGTCCACCTGGAGTTCCTGGGCCAGCATCCGGTTGGTCGTTTGAGTTAAATTTAACAAAAAAATTAGTTTTTCATAAAACTGCATAGAGATTCCTCCATTATCAGGATGGTTATGCAATACCTATTTTAAATCATTGCGCCTGAAATGTCTATTTTGAAAGTGCCAACTTTTTGAGCCGTTTGTCCCCTAAAAATGCCGTTTGTACGCGTTAAAAGTGTCATTAAAAATGACCGATAAGTGGCATTGCCAAAGGCATGGCCAGCTTGTAATTTATTGTAAAAAGAAAGTATTCTTAACGAAAAGGAGGGTGTTTGACCGCTGTTGTTTTGCGCTCACGCCGCCTGAATCGCAAAGTGAATAACAGGCACAACTGTCGAAAGGCAGTGTCGCAAAGCTATAGGGGCTTCTCCTTCCGGCCGTGACCAGGAAAAGCCAGCCAGTTGTCTGAAAATGAAAGACCAGCTTTGCAATTACAAGGCTGTTTTTATGCCTGTGAATAAGCGGGCGCTAGGTGGAAAGGACGGGGACCGATGGATAAGGACAGGATGCTGAGGGGAAATCGCAGTGCGCTCCGGATACAGCGAAGAGGAGACGCGGCAATTTTATGCGGCCCTTGTGGATGTGTTTACGGAGGCTTTGGGAAATCGCGAATCCATAGATTGCCTTCCCGAATGGGGAAGCTTTTATCCCGAAGCTTCGGGATAATATGGGGAGACAGGAAAATTCACCGAGGGCAGAGAAAAAAGCCTCATTATTACATACGTTTCAGGCCGAGCAAGGAGTTCGAGCGGAAATTACTTTTTAGATATAAAGACAGACGAGACCGGAGGATGGGAAAACAAACCTGCCGGCCGCCGGTATGGGAGGTGATTTCAGATGAACCGTAGAGCGTAAGAAAATTGTACCGGGCGATATAATCGGCCTGTTGATGTGCGTTGTATTCGTCCCCATTATTGTGGTCAACCTGATTCTGATTGTCAACAGTTACCGTAATCCGGACGAACTGCCGGGGTGTTTGGCGTAAAGCCCGCGGTGGTACTCTCAGGCTCCATGGAGCCGGCAATCGAGACGGGCGATCTGATTCTGCTCCGCGACACGGATCCGCTGGCTCTTGAGAAGGGGGGGATGTAATCTGTTACCTGTCCTCCGGAAAGGCCGTCACCCACCGGATTGTGGGAATCACCGCCGGGGGAGGACGGGCGGCCGAGGTATGTGACGGGGATGCCAATAACGCGGAAGACCGTCTGCCTGTGACGCCGGATCAAGTGCAGGGATTTGGTTGGGCGCGCGGATCGGAGGCTTGGAAATGTCCTTCTGTTCATGCAGACGGCCACGGAATGCTTCTTTTGTGATCTGTCCGCTGATTCTGTTTATCCTGTGGGATATCTGGCGCAGACACAAGCTGGACAAGGAAGAGGCTGCCCGCACCGCCCTTCTGGAAGCAGAGCTGGAGGCGCTGAAGGCGGAGCGTAGCCGGGCGGATTCGGAGAAAAAATAACCATATGTATGCATCGGCCGGACACGCGGGCACAGCGCGTAGCCAGGCCATACAGAACCAGGCGCCATGGAATGGGACGCCTGGGATACTACGTTGCAGGCGCAGGGGAGCCGTGTCTGTGCGTTCAGACCTGGTTCCCAACAAAAAAAGAAAGCGAGGACGATTGCAATGAAGAAAAGATCAAGAATCGTGAGCCTGGGCGTCCTGGCGCTGACGCTGACGATGATGAGTACCTCAGCCTGATGGGATCAACTATGGCGCGGTATGTGACGGAGGTTACGGAAGCGCGACGGCTGCGGTGGCGGCGTGGAGTTTTAAGGCGGATGGTAAAGATTCCGTAGGTGAAACATTTACCGAGATTTACCTTGGTGATACTACTCACCGCGAGGCATATGATCTGAAAAGATATTGCTGAGGGGTTATTGCTCCTGGCACAAAGGGTAGTTTGACATTGTGATTGATGGAGCGGGGTGGGGTAGGAATTGATTATGCAGTGAAGATTGCTGCCGGAAAGATGTTATTTTGCCGGATGATTTGGTGTTTTCTACGGAAGCTATAACTGCTGATAAGCCTGGATCGAAATTAGATGATTTTCTCCAAGTGGTACCATTGATTACGCCGCTGGCGCTGATAGCATGAAAAAAGACTATCACTGTCAACTGGGAATGGGCGTTTGGTGAGGACGATACTGCTGAGGAAAATAAAAACGACAACAAGTCCGCAGATAACGACTGGCTGCTCAACATCGCCATCACCGGCAAACAGACTACGCCGGAAACAACAACAGCCACTCCCATAACAAAATCACCGCCCCCTGTGCAGAGGGCGGGCCTGCCGGGGTTCAGCCCCCGAAAGGGCGCGGATCACCGCGCCTTTTGCCATAGACTGAACCCTAGCGTTTTTCCATTAGGAGGAAAGATCCGATGAGAAGATAACAAAGCGAATACTGCGGACTCCTGTCAGGATCAGGAGCATGAGAGAAGCAGTCTTGTATTGGTGGTACTGCTTCTAGTGATTGTGCTGGCAACTTCCAGCCTGGTGGGATATATACTGGGAAGAAATTCCGGTCCCGCCCCTTTTTGGGGGCAGGTGATCGATACAATCCTCCTGACGCCGGAAAAAGCGGTCTGAAATAGAAGCCTTTCATCTTACCGGGCGGATCTTTTACACCGACGGAACCCCGGCTGCGGGACGCACCCTAGAGCCGTGTGGCTACAGCGACCCGGTCACAGCGGTGTCTGATTCGGCTAGGGGGCTTCCTGTTCCCAATATTCCCCAGGGAGAGCACACACCATCTATGTGCTGGATGGCAGCGGGAGCGTGGCGCTTCAGCGGGACATCGAAATTGTCCGCAGCAGCGAGGCGAGCGGTGGCGATTGATCTGCAGGACAACGGAAAATACGTGCTTGAGCTCTCGCTGGATATCGGGCTCTGGAGATCGAAATTGAGTTGGATGCGCAGAGCCTGAACATCAACCCGGAGCGTCTTACGCACCTACGGCGGTTTAGTGACCCACCTGCCGGAACCGCCTCCGTACGGGATGGGGCGGTGGTGACGCCGGGCGGAAACGTGTACTTGCCGGATGGAACGATTGTGCTGCCGGGCGCAAAAACAGACCCGGCATATCTGTTGAACCCACAGAAAATGTGTTGATGAATCAACCGGTTGTGACGGAAAGGGATCAGCGTGGCCGCCGACGGAACGGTGACCTTGCCGGACGGCGCGGTGATTGAACCGGGAGGTACGATCACACCGCCAGGCGAAGCGCCAAAGACACCGGCCGGGCGGCGCGATTGTGAGTGGGAACCGTAATTCCATCGGAGGGCAGGATGGGGAAAATACTTTTCCCGGCGGGACAGATGGAAATTCATCGGAAGCTTTGCTGCGGCCGGATGACTCTAGCTGCCGGATGGCGGAGCCAACATTACCGCCCCCTCTATTCGGAAAATGGCCAAAACCCGGCAGTACGGAAGAAACCGGCACTGCGGAGACGGACCAAGAGGGGACTGGCGCCGCGCCGGTCCGCCCATCTGATTCCGGCTGGTGAGGCGGACTAGGAGCAGCGGCGGATCAGCAGGCGACGGCGGGTCAGGGGAACAGCGGGGGAGGAAATTCCGGCGGGAGCGAGGACTCGGCGGAGCGAGGATTCCCGGCGGGAGCGCGAAGACCCCAGCGGGAGCGAGGACCCCAGCGGAGCGAAGACCCCAGTGGGAGCGAGGACCCCAGCGGGACGAGAATCCCAGCGGAAGCGAAAACGCTTCCTCGGGAGCCGGACAGCGGAGTGCTGCAGGTGATGAACGGAAAGACGGACGGCAACTTTATACCGTGGAGAAAACAGCATTATTGATCTTTTTTACAACCGTGAGACAGGGGAAGCCATGAAAATGGCGCCCGGCGCAGCGCGGATATTACCTGTTCCAGCTGGAAAATACCAGAAATGAAGCGCTGGATGTTACTGTGAGCTTTGGAGGCGAGCGGCAGCATGGCGCACCTTCCCTTGAAGTTTACACTGACCTCAGGGCAGACTGCGGAGGCGTTTCCGGGACGCTGGCGGAGTGGGGAAGTATTATCCCCGGAAAACCAGGATTGCGGGAAAGGAGCATGTGGTCTACAGGCTGACTGGGAATGGCTGTTTGAGAGCGGCAGCGACGCGGCGGACACGGAGGCCGGCAGTCAGGGAGGCGTCTATATGTTAATGCTGTCCATATACGCCCAGGGAGGAGTAGACGGATGAAATTCTGGAGAAGGGCAGTGCGATATCTGGGAATTGTCAGCGCTGGCCGCGATTGTCGGGTTCAACATCTGGCAGATTGCAGTCTGCTCCTGCTTGGGCAGGAGAGCTGCCGGGACTGCTCGGTTATTCGGCTCTGGGCCGTCAGCAAATCTGGCAGTATGAACCGCTATTTCAGCGGAGATTTGCATTGATCATCCACCGGAAGCCGTATACCAGGAGGGCGATGTATCAGCTTTTCAGATAATGGGAACTATACACACCGGCCGATCGGGCCAGACGGACGGCGGATTTATTACGCAGGGAGATTCCAACAATGTTCCTGATCCGGAACCGGTTTATGCGGAACAGATTGTGGGCGCGCAGTTCAGGATACCGGGCCTGGGCGGCGCCCTGATGTTTCTTAGACCCGGCGGGATCCTGACGGGATTGTTTGTATTGGCGGCGGTATTTCTTGCCGACCGGCGGACAACTGAGGGAGCGTGTTCGGTTCCAGGCGTTGACGGATCGTCCAGATAATCACATGACAGGAAAAGGACGCAGAGATGAAAACATTTGACAAAAAAACACGGATTGCCGTTTATATCGCCCTGCTCTGCCTGCTGGACCGACTGCCGCGCCGGCCATGCGGTTTACAGCCAGGGTGGAGGGCAGCGCCGTTGCGTCCGCCGCAGTTTGGGCATCGGAAAGCAGTGAGATCAAGATCGATGAGCGAACTTACCCCCGGCAAGACAAGTTTATAAATTTAAAGTCACGAACAAAAAGATGGGAAGGTCAGCCAGGTGGGCAGGAGTATTCCATCACGGTGAGACCACACAGTGGAAATCTTCCCCTGAAATTCGTGCTGGACCGGATGGCGTCGTCGGCGGTAGCCTTGCCAAGACCGGCGTAAAGTCTGATGTTTACAGATGGAAAATCTGGTTGTGGAGGGCGGTTTCGCCTCACACGGAGGAGATCACCCGCAGCTATGAATTGACGGTATCCTGGCTTGAATGACGAAAAAATGAATTCGTCTATGCCGATGAGATCGATCTGTTACGGTTATGCGGATGCAAAGCAGACGATGCCGGAGAGCCAAAGGTAAGGAGGCAAAAAGACATGATAGGAAAAGAACAAAACTGCCTCTTCGGACGCTTCTTGGTGTGCGGTGGCCTGGGGCTTGCCCTGCTGGCCGGAGCAGGCGTCACCGCGGCGCGTTATGTGATGCAGAACCGCCAGAGGTCAAGCGACGGCGGAGGAATTTTATTTCACCAGCGACCTTTGAGGGAGCCTCGGAGACGGCCTTGTACCATATTGATCCAAAGGCGCAGACATTTTCCTTAGCAATACGTAACTGAACGAAGA
>VOFH01002432.1_pt1 | contig 24030 bp, 53 predicted proteins | sample 5384091 | NCBI WGS metagenome assembly VOFH01 (sample SAMN12384727, study PRJNA508395) | human gut metagenome | isolation source: healthy gut G | host: Homo sapiens
CCCTATCTGTCACCTCTCTGGCCGGCTGTTCCGCCACAATCACTGGTTCCTTGTTACCTGTATGATAATCCGCCCCTGGCCTTCCCCGGTTCCGTATCTGTTTCCGTTTTCATTTTCCATGGATTATCTCCCTCTCAAGCCCATACGGTGCCATGTTCATGTGCCCAGATACAGGCACATGTTTGGAAAAGTATAACATATTTTGTAAAATAAAACAATCCGCCAGGGTATATCCCTATGGACAGCCTCTACAATTTTATGAATAACTGCATTCTCTTCTTAGGAGTATGCTTGAAAACGCCTTAAAATATGCTTTAGAACAACGGCACCACAGCGCCTTCCATAAGTTTCCTCCATGAACTGCTTTACCTCAGGGCTGGTCAATGCTTCCCACCAGGGCCTTGGTGGCGTCGCTGGACTCCTCCTCTTCTCACTGCCACCACGTTGCCGTAGGTGGTTGCTGCCAGTGACTGGGAATCAGTAGCCAGGGCATCGCTGACTTTTAAGCCCCTGCTTCAATTGCATAGTTGCTGCTGATAACCGCGATATCGCCGTCCGAATGGAACGCGGTGTTGAGCTGCCTCTATCTCAACGATATCCAGGTTCTGGTATTCTCCACAATATCATTCTTAGTAGCCTCCAGGCCAACGCCGTCTTTCAGCTTAATCAGATCCCTGAGCCTCCAGCAGAAGAAGTGCTCTTGCCTCATTGGTTACATCGTTCGGCACCAGTACGGTTGCCTTGTCTGAAGGTCATCCAGGAAGCTGTTCCTGCATAAATGCCGAATGGCTCTGTAGTGATGGCCCCTGCGCTGACCAACTTTGTTCCGTTCTGCGCATTGAAGGAATCCAGATATGGCTTGTGCTGGAAAATAGTTTGCATCCAGATCTCCTGAATCCAGTGCATTGTTAGCTGCACATAATCCGTATATTCCATTACGATTTCAGCTCATAGCCCTTTGGATGTGAACCTCTTCGCTGCATTGAGGATTTCCGCATGCGGTGCCGGGCTTGCTCCTACACCACGATTTCCTTCAGTTCTGCACTGCCTGGGTGGTCCTCCGCATTGGCACTCTGCCGCTGTGGTTTCCTCCTCCTTGGAATCAGCAGCCTGAGTCCCGGCAGTTGCTGCCTGTATATGCTGCCGTAGTCTCCTTTGGGCTGCCGAGCATGCGCTGAGCGCCTCCTGATACCAATACTGCAGCCAGTACGGCTGCGCCTAAGATGTTTTTCTTCATAATTGTCCTCCTCGCGTTGGGGCTCCCCTGTTATTTGCGCCATGATACGGGCATTTTATCATCAGCCCAGGCTGCACGTCCTTCCTCATATCCAATGCCGTTCCTTGTCAGGAAACCGACAGACTCCTCGGCAGATTCACATATAACTCTGTCTCACGGGACTTCTTCCCGGATTCTGTTACTGGATTCTGTTCCGCACTCTCTTAACTCTCTTCCGAATCTTTCTACCGGATTCTCTTATCACTTCTTTCTGGACATGCGCATGAGCGATTTCCTGATCAGCTGCACAATAATGACCAGCAGCACCACGGTCACCAGCATCATCCGGTCTGGTACCGTGGTATCCGTAACGTATGGCGATATCCCCAGGCCGCCGCCTCCGGTAAATCCTGCCATGGCAGAATACCAGGATTGTTGTCACGGAAATAGCTGCTCCCACCAGCAGGGACGGCTTTGCCTCTCAGGCAGCAGGACTTTCACGATAATCTGCCAGGTGGACGCCCCCATGGATTTGGCTGTTTCGATGACACCTGCATCCACTTCCTTCAGGGAAGACTCCACCATACGCGCAATGTAGGGGGATGCGGAAATAATCAGAGGGACCAACGGTTGCGCGATTGATCCTATGGTCTTCTTCCCTACAATGAGTCTGGTAATGGGTGGAACCATGATTAACAGGATGATAAAGGGCACGGAACGCAGAAGATTGATGATGAGAGACCCAGGACCCTGTTAAACAGAGGCACCGGCTGATGCCGTCCTTGTCCGTCACTCACCGGGCGATTCCTTAGGGAATGCCGATTACATAAGATAAGGCGGAGGAACAGCAGCACCATATAGAATGTTTCCCAATTCCTTTATGAGCATGTTGATGGTCGTAGCATCAAATTGCACCGCACCTCCTCGAACTTTTACATTGGCTGTTTTCAGATAGTTACAAATCCTGCCGGCATCCGTATCGTCCTCCCGGAAGCTGTATGATCATCTGGCCCATGCCTTTTCCTTCAATATCCCTGGTGTCCGCATGCATGATATTCACCGGGAACCTTACAGGCCAGCACCATGTTGGCAATTACCGGCTCAGAAGACTCTCCCGTCAAAAAAATAATGCGGATCTGGGAATTGCCAAAGTTTAAGTTCTGCTCAGCAACATCCCCAGAATCAGCTGGCGGCCGATCTCGGACTTGGGGCCGGAAAAGATATCGGACACATTTCCAACCCTCCGCAATATGGCTGTGGTCAATGATAGCCACTCTGTCGCATATGGCCTGAATAACTGCCATCTCATGGGTAATGACAATGACAGTAATTCCCATCTCCGGTTTATCTTCTTAAGGAGTTCCAAAATGGACTTGGTAGTGTTGGGTCCAGCGCGCTGGTGGCCTCGTCACACAGAAGGAGCTTTGGGTTTTGGGGCCCTGGCACGGCAACCCTCTGTTTCTGTCCGCCTGAAAGCTGCGCCGGATATGCTGCCTTCATCCTGTCCTCCAGACCCACCAGTGTTAAAAGCTCCTCTGCCCGTTTTTGGCCTGGCCTTGGACCCCCTGCAATTTCCAGTGGAAAGCATACATTCTGAAGCACATTTCTCTGGGACAGCAGGTTAAATTGCTGGAAGATCATGCCCATGGACTGCCTGGCCAGACGCTTTTTTCCCTGTCCTTCATCACAGACAGGTTTTTCCTTCAAATATGACTTTTCCTGAGTGGGCACCTCCAGATAATTGATGCACCGCACCAGGGTACTTTACCCGCCCGGACAGGCCGATGATACCGAACACCTCCATACCGGATTTCCAAATTGATATCCTCCAGGGCAGTAACCGGACCATTCATGGTCTGGAACTTTCCCAGCCCCACCAGCTGAATGATGGGATTTTTTCGTTATTTGCTTCCATAGGTTTAATTCCTTTCTTTTGTTCCTGCAGCACATATTCGGGGTCCCCACATGCCCGACCCGTGGCCTGCCGTTCAGGCAAAATCAGCAAAAAGGCGCATGTCCTGCACGGACTTGCGGCCCTGAATCTTTCCCTGCTGGGATATCTCCTGATTAATCACAATCCATACAGATGAAACTTACATTCAGTTTTTTGCCCATGCGGATACACAGCACATCATCAGTGTACATGCCGTTCATCATATCCATATTCATCTGCATTGGCTCTAAACTGATTCATACGTTCCTCCTGTATTGATTCCTATTAAATCGCTGGGATTTGTCTTAGTTAAGAAGATACATCACATGAACCTATTTGTCAAGCACTTTTTCCTGAAACACCCTTCTAAAATGTTCGTTATGATTTAAAGGGTGTCTCCTGAGACAATCACATCGGCTGCCGTAAATCCGGCCTCCGCCGTGCCGGCCATCCCACTGCCTCCTGATGGAACGGCGTCAAAAGGCCTGCCATGGTGCCCGCTGGCATCTGGTGCTCCCATTTATAAGCGGTTCCTGAAAACCGCCTGTACGCCCTGAATATAAAAAGTCATCTCCATGGCCTTCCTTCACAAGACAGGCATCTGATCCCAGTCTGGCCGAGCGCATGCGCCTTTTCCTGCTTAAGCCGGAAGGCCCGCTTGTCTTGGTGTTCCTTTTCCGCCTTTTTTCTGTTCCTGCGCCTTAAGCCGCTCCCGCTCCAGCTTGCATCTTCCTGCCGCTGCGGCCCAGCAGCTTCTGGGGAACGCAGGGCTCTGGATGCCTTTACACGCTGTTGGTCATCACTGCAGGCTGCCGCCCTCTTCAGATTGGAAATGGACCTGTATATGTCCCACAGCCTCCTGCACCTGACCCTTGGTGCGGGCCCTGGCCACCGGGAAAAATGGCTGGAGACATTAAGTGAAACAAACTCGCGCACCCTAGGGGGTCGCTGCCTGCAGAAGGTGTCTCTTTTGCGCCTATGTGTGAGACCACAGGCACAGCCTCCTTCCGTTTTATCCTGCACAGACCAGTAGGGAAGTCCTTCCTCCCTAAAAATGCTCCCACGGCCCTGGTCTGTCCCTGTTTTGCCAACAAAGTTCCGGCCGCAGATACCAGCTCAGACCAGCACTGGCTGAAGTCCTCCCGGCTGCTGCCCATGCGCCCACAAATTCAGGACAGATACAGATGTACGCCGGTCCCTGCCTGGACAGCCAGGGCTAGCCAAATCACTGGCGTCCCCTTCTCCTGCGCCAAATGGAACACAATGCCCGGATACTGCTTTTCAGCTGTTCCAGCATACGGACAACCTGCTCTCTCCAATCATCGCGCCCTCTGTCCAGCTCCACAGCCTGATCCCGGCAGGCACTGTCGTTGCTTCTGACGGCCGTTGTTTCGGGACCATTTTACCCAAATCATCTGTTTGCTCCTGACGCCCCGGCGCCGCCGTCCGGGCCGCCTGGCATTTTCCATATAAGCGGATGGCCGCCCTGTTCCGGCACACATCCCAATCTCACCATTCCATCATCCCCTCATTCACAATCAGGTCACAGAAAAACAGTGTATATTTCCTCTATCAGCTGCACAGCGCCACAATAACCTGTGCAAATATTTTTGCGCTTAAGACAACTCATCCACCACTGCAAACTCATCGGCTCCATGCATACGGTTATCTGTTCCCGGCAGGGGCGCCGCCATAGGCAACACCATTCTTCAGAGAATGGACATGAGGTGCCCCCTCCTGTAGCCTGGCAGCTGCCCTCCAAGGCCTGTGTATTCCTCGTATACGGACAGCAGCGTCCTTACGAAATGAGAATTTCCGTCCACATGGTGAGGCGGTATCATGGAATCATTTTCCAGTGTAAGCCCCTGGTCCGCCATGGCCTGCTTTACCACTCCCAGCACAGATTCTTCTGTGGCACAGATTGGACACCGGCTGTCAAATACGCCTTCCAGTCCATCAGCGCCTACAGTCAGCATACTGAAAGCAAGGGTCAGAGCACCGGACAGCTCGTCTGCCATGCTGACTCCGGCTGCCTTTCCGCAGGTATCGCCGTGGGGAAAAGCTTCAGCAGGTTCTTCACCATATCCATCTGGGGCACTCTGCAAAAGGCAGGCGTGTCAGGTACACCAGCAGGCCTGTAGGGCATTCTTCCCCTCCTGGGGTGTGGATGCATGGGCGCCCTCCCCCTGGGCGGTAACTGTCATAACCGGCAAATCACCTTCCAGCACAAAAAGAAATTCCTGTCTCCTTCTCCACAGCCTCTGCCGCAGCCTCCAATGTCTTAAGGTCAAGACCTTCCACAACAGCCCTGGCCTTGCCGGAACCACATTCGCCTTTATTCCGGCTTCCACCTTCACCAGTCTTGGCATTGCCTCAGAAGCCTGGAAGGATGCATGGAAATGACCTTCCAGACGTCCTTTTCAATGTTGATGACCTGGAATTCCGCATCCGGAGAAAAGGTCATGGGCGCCTCTTCCTCCTTGTCGTAATAATTTACAATATCAGAGCTTCCGCACTCCTCGTCCGTACCCAGGATCAGCCTGACGTTTTTTATTTAACGGGATTCCCAGCTCCTTCACTGCCCTCATTGCATAAAGCGCAGCCACGGCCGGTCCCTTGTCATCCGCGGTACCGCGTCCAAAAGAGCTTTCCGTCCTTCTCCACCGGCTCAAGGGCTCGGTAACCGTCCAGCCCTCGCCGGCCGGAACCACGTCCAGGTGGGCCAGGGATGTCCAGCTGTCTCTCCCTTGTCATTGAGGTCGGCTGTTCCCACATAATTGTCATAATTGCGGATAGAAAAACCATAACCTCTGCCATGCCAAGAGCTGCCTGAAGGGCCTGGAACGGGCCTTCCCCGTAAGGCTTGCCCCTCCACATAAGGCATCTTCTCACTGTTAATCCTGCACAGCGTACAGATATCCTCTATCATTTCTTCCCTGTGGGAATCAATAAAACCTTCAATTTCTTTCCTATACATCGTAACCGTCTCCTTTTTCCTGCGAAGCTTAAGCCCTGCATCCTTTTTTATTATGCTGCTCTGTCCGCCTGCTGTCTGTCCGGCCTGCTGCTCAGCGCACCAAACCGGGGTGGACCGGGACCTGCAAAAAGCCCCTGGGCGTCCTTACCGGAACATGGAAGCCAGCGTCTCATTGACCAGCCTGCCGTCTGCCTTTCCCTTGACCCTGGGCATCAGGACCTTCATAATGGCTCCCTTATCCTTAGCCGTAGGGTTTTCGATTCCCATCTCAGACAGGACCGCACTTATAGCTTCCCGAATCTGCTCCGCACTCATATCTTCCGGCGCAAACTCCTTATAAACAGCCATCCTGGCGGCTGCCTCTGACCGGATGTCCTCACGGTCCGCCGGCGCCATCTCGTACGTCTCCTGGGTCTGCTTGATTTCCTTCTTAACGACCGCGTTCTCCTCTTCTTCCGTCAAAGGCTCCCTCTTGTTGATTTCCCGCATTTTTGAGGGCGGACAGCAGCATGGAAAAGAGAATCCTTCCTGGCCTTGTCCTTAGCCTTCATGGCTTCCACCATGGCAGCCCTTACAGCATCAATCTTACTCATAAATATTACCTCCTAGTTATGAGCACTTAGGGACCGTAGTCTGGTCCCTTACGTGATACATTCCGCTGGCACTTAGCGAGGTCCTTTCGAGCTTAGTGCAGCGGCTCGTTATGAGCACTTAGGGACCGTAGTCTGGTCCCTTACGTGCGATACATTCCGCTGGCACTTAGCGAGGTCCCTTCGAGCTTAGTGCAGCGGCTCGTTATGAGCACTCAGGGACCGTAGTCTGGTCCCATGGTCCTGTTTCCTGCATGGGATCAGGCTCTTCCGAATTCTGAGAGCTTCAGCGCCGGATTGCGGTCAATACCATGCCCACGCTCCAGCTGTTGATAAACAGCAGCAGCGGATTATCCTTTAAGTCCTTAATTCGTTTCATATCAGATGTACCCTGAATCCTGGCCACATCCACCTCGCCCGGATTTTCCACCCAGCGTATGTGCTCAAAGGGCAGCTTCTCCAGGATGACCTCCACATTATATTCGTTTTCGCAGACGGTAGGTCAGCACCTCAAACTGCAGCACGCCCACCACGCCCACAATGATTTCCTCCATACCGGAATTGAATTCCTGGAATATCTGGATGGCGCCCTCCTGGGCAATCTGGTTCACGCCTTTTTATGAACTGCTTGCGCTTCATGGTATCTACCTGGCGCACCTGGCAAAAATGCTCCGGCGCAAAGGTAGGTATGCCCTCAAACTGAAACTTCTCATTGGAAGCGCACAGGGTATCGCCGATGGAGAAAACGCCGGGATCGAACACGCCGATGATGTCCCCGGCATATGCCTCCTCCACGATTTTCGGTCCTGGGCCATGAGCTGCTGGGGCTGGGTCAGACGGATCTTCTTTCCTCCCTGCACATGGTTTACCTCCATCCCTGCCTCGAACTTGCCGGAGCAGATACGCATAAAAAGCGATTCTGTCCCTGTGGGCCTTGTTCACGTTGGCCTGGATTTTTAAACACAAAGGCGGAAAAATCCGGGCGGAACGGGTCTATCACCCCGTCCAGGGTCTTCCTGGAAAGAGGCGGCGTGGTCATTTTAAGGAAATGCTCCAGAAAGGTCTCCACTCCAAAATTGGTCAGGGCCGATCCGAAGAACACAGGGGACAGATCTCCTATCCTGACCCGCTCCATATCTAACTCGTCGCTGGCCCCGTCAAAGGAGCTCGATGTCGTCCCTCAGCTGCTGGTGATAGTCCTGCCCGATGATGGAATCCACATCCGCGCTGTCCACGGCAAATTCCTGGCTGTCCACTTCCCTGGCACCGCCCATGGCAGCCGTGAAGGTGGTTATCTTCTTTGAGAACCGGTCATATACGCCCTTAAAACTCTTGCCGCATCCAATGGGCCAGTTCACAGGGCATGTGCGGATTCCCCAGCATTTTCAATCTCGTCCAGAAGCTCAAAGGGATCCCTGGCCTCCCGGTCAAACTTATTGATAAACGTAAAGATGGGGATATGACGCATGACACATACCTTAAACAACTTGATGGTCTGCGCCTCCACGCCCTTGGAGCCGTCGATCACCATCACCGCGGAATCCGCCGCCATCAGGGTGCGGTAAGTGTCCTCGGAGAAGTCCTGGTGTCCCGGGGTGTCCAGAATGTTGATGCAGTATCCGTCGTAGTTGAACTGCATGGCAGAGGAGGTGACGGAAATTCCTCTCTCCTTCTCGATGTCCATCCAGTCGGACACAGCATGTTTGGCAGCCTTGCGCCCCTTTGACGGTTCCTGGCCAGGTTGATGGCGCCGCCGTACAGCAGAAATTTCTCCGTCAGTGTCGTCTTTCCTGCATCCGGGTGTGATATGATCGCAAATGTCCTCCGCTTTTTTATCTCTTCTGTCATCTGGTTATCTATCTGTGACAAGTTATTCGTCCTCCGTTTTCCATTGAGTAAAAGATGGACGTACTTTGGAAGTACGCCCAAAATCATCCAATTTTTATTCTATTATGATTGGAAACATAAGTCAAGGCCTTTGGCTTTTGATTTTCCCTCTGTTTTTGGTTCTGTTTTTAGTTCTGCCCGTCAGCCTCCTTTCTATGGAAATCTCTGTAAATTACCGTTGCCGGCAGGGATGGTTCTATAGTATACTGTACTCATAAGATCCGCCCCTTCTGTAACTATATAAACAGACCTGTAAGGCCCACAAAGAGAGGAAAAAAGCATGAAATGCACAAAACCAAAGAAACGGGCCCTGGTATTCTGTCTCACGGCTGCCTGAGGTCCGCAGCCCTGCAGGGCTGCAGGGCCAAACCCCGAAGGATATGCTGGCCCGGATGCAGGAATTCTCCACACCGGATGACACTGCGTCCATTTACCTGGACAAGTCCTGGAAACCCAGGAGGCTCCCATGGACGGATGGCTGATTGCCGCCAGCAGCAGGGAAGACAACGCCGTGTTCCTGCTCCAGTTCATCAAAAACGGCCTCTCCAGCCAGGCCGGCAGCATGGAGGATGTAAAGGATATTTAAAACCAGCTACAATCTGTCCGGCGAGCCAAAGCCGAGGCCCCGGAGGTACCGGGCATGACCAATGTGACCGCCATAACGGAAGGATGTCCGTGGACAGCGCCGGTGGATGCCCTATATTGTCTATGGGAGACGGACTGCCTACTACTCCATGGCCTATGCGGCGGACAAAATGAATGACAGCAAGATCGCCTCCTTCAAAGGTCTCCCTGTTCTAAATTCCGTGAAAATGCTCTGAGGTGGAGGACAAGAACCTGCCGCAGAGCTGACGGATACCATTCGCGCTGGTTCAATGCTTCTACGCGGTCCTCACGGACTTAAACGGCTGGGACTACAACCGTTTTGCCGGCCTGGCAGCCAATGATGATGTCATGGCCATGGGCAGAAATCCCCTGGAGGAATGGTGGGCGTTACGACCCGCGCCACGGCAGACAGCACCCTGGACTGGATTCTGACCGAGGGACACCGCGCTACGTTTGCAGAGGACGCATGGCATACCTGGAAGAAGCAGGCATCGGGACATTGCCCGCAAAGAGATAGCGCTTTCCTGCTGGACCAGTTTGAGATGACTGAGGATGAGGCCCAAAATTATGCGGAAATGTTCCGGCTTCTATGAGCAGTACGGTCCTGACGCCATTGCAGCTGGGACTACTGCCGCGCCATGAACCTGATGAGCTTTTTACTATCTGGCCGGCTACTACACCGAGCAGGAGCACTGAATACATCCTGAAATCGCCCGGACCATGCAGCCCTTATTTGAATCCTGGGATGATTTGATGTCAAGCTATGCAGGCTATGAGTACTGGGCCGAGGCGAAAGCGCCGATGAACGCAGGGCTCTCATGAGGATTTAAAGACCAGGCAGGACAATCCCATACTCTGTGGACTTTAAAATGCAGCTTGAAAAGACATGGTAGCCCTAGAGCATGACAGGGATCAAAACAGGCATTAAAAAAATAGTAATATACAGGCGAAAACGGACCCGTTCCCGGTCCGGAAATTCCGGTTCTGGAGGGTCCATTTCTCATGTATCAATCTGTTGAAACTATTTAATCAGCTCCCACTTCCACAGGTATGGATTTCTCCACTGTCTCCCCTGCCATGATTTTGACAGCTGTCCCGATGGCTGTCTCCCATCTTATCTGGCTTCTGGGCTACCGTGGCCGCCACGTCCTTCACCGCCTTCTGGGCGTCGTCCGTGGCGTCAAATCCCACAATCTTTATGTCGCTTTCCGGAAAGGCAGCAACTGCTTCCACTGCCCCAAAGGGGGGCCATCTCGTCATTGTGGGCAAACACACTCACTTTGATAGGTTCCGTCGGACTGAAGTATGTTCTCCATAACCGTCATGCCCTCGGCACGGTTGAAATTAGCGGTCTGGCTGGCAGCCACCTGAAGGGATTGGTCTGCCACCTGGTGGAAGCCCGCTCCTGTCAATGGTGGCCGAAGCCCCAGGCACGCCCTGCAGCTCAGCCACCTTGGCACCCTCCCCCACAAGCTCCATGAGATACTCTGTTGCCATCCTGGCTCCTGCACATTATCTGAGGCAATCTGACAGTCCACATCCACCCCGTTGACCCCGCGGTCCCTGCAATCACCTTGATGCCCTGGGGACATGGCGCTCTTTACCGCCGGTGCAACCGCATCTGAATCCCACCGGGTTGACAATCAGCACGCACATTTCTGGACACCAAATCCTCGATGTCGCTGGTCTGTTTGGCAGCGTCGTCTCCGGCGTCCACAACCACCAGCTCCACGTTATTCTCTGTCGCGGCTTTTCTGGCTCCTTCTGTCAGAGTCACGAAAAACAGGTTGTTCAGGGTGGAGACAGAGAAACCAATCACGTTCCGCTGCTTCCTCCCTGACATTTTCTTTCCCCGTCAATGGTGATGGCGTTGCAGCCTCCCATTGTCATAAACATTGTGCCTGCTGCCATAAGTGCCAGTATTTTCTTTAATCTTCACGGTCTTTCCTCCCAAAATTCATATTCTTAATTTCATATCAGATTTCTGTGTGCTGTGTACTGTTTTCCTATCTCTTGCGGTCTGAGAGTACGGCAATCAGGATGACCAGACCCTTGATTACGTCCTGATAGTAGGAAGATACGCCAAGGATGTTAAGGCCGTTGTTCAGCACCGCGATAATCAGTACGCCAATCAGGGTTCCGTAGATTTTTCCCCTGCCGCCGCTCATGCTGGTGCCTCCCAGGGCCACTGCGGCGATGGCGTCCAGCTCATAGCCGTTTCCAAGGGTAGGCTGCGCGGAACCAAGTCTGGAGAGCAGAATCAGTCGGATAATGCCGCCATAGTGCCGGATATGGCATAGGCGATGATCTTTGTCCGGTGTATGTTTACGCCAGCCAGCTTGGCGGATTTCCGAATTGCTTCTGGTGGCGTAAATCCTGCGTCCGAAGGTGGTCTTATTTAACAGAAATAAAAAGAGCAGAAACAGGAGTATCAAAAGGATGACCGGAATCGGAACGCCGTAGAACTTCCCTTTCCAACCACCTTCAGGATGAAGCTGTCTCCCAGGTTGGAGATTGGCTTTCCGTTGGTGTATATCATGGTCAGGCCGCGGTATACCGTCATGGTAATGAGGGTTGCGATAAATGGCTGCAGACGTCCCTTTGGTGACCATAACGCCGCTGATAACGCCCATGGCGCAGCCCAGGACCAGTGCCAGAATCATGGCCAGCCCAGCCGGAACCCCTGCCGAAATCATTCCGGCGCACAGAGCGGTGCTGAGGGCCAGCACCGAGCCCACGGACAAGTCAATGGCATCCGTCAGTATGACGAAGGTCATGCCGAAGGCAATGAGTCCGTTAATGGAAGACTGGCGCAGCAGGGACAGGAAATTGGCCCCGGTGCGGAAACTTGGGCTGGCAATGCTGATGCCTGCCACCAGCAGGATGAGGGGCGATGAGCGCTCCAAAATCCTGGGCGTAATTGATGACTTTATTCTTATTTTTCATTCATGATAAGGTACCTCCCGTAGCCAATGTCATTATCTTCCTGGTCAGCCTCATCCTGTCCTATGATTCCCCTGACCATACCTTCGCGCACCACCATAATCCGGTCGCTCATTCCCCCCTACCGGCAGCTCAGAGGACACCATGATAATGGCAACCCCCTTTTCGGCCAGCTGGTTTATAATGCTGTATATTTCCTTCTTGGCGCCTATGTCCACGCTCTTAGGGCTCATCCAGAATCAGTATTCTGGGTTCCGTGTGTAAATCCATTTTGAATACCACCTTCTGCTGGTTGCCGCCGCTTAAGTTCACACACTCATGTCCGGGCCCGAAACACCTGATATGAAGCTCCTCTATGGCCTTTTGACCAGCCCTTTTTCCTTCTCCCTGCTGATTACCACCTTGCCCTTGCCTGAAATACGCCCCAGATTGGTCAGGGATACATTTTCTCAATGCTCTCCTCCAGCAAAGTCCCTCTGTCTTGCGGTCCTCTGTTATGAAGCCGATTCCATGTTCAATGGCCTGCAGGGGATTCTTAATCACTGCCTGCTTTCCGTTGATAAAAATGCTGCCTCTGTCATAGGGCAGGTTTTCCGAAAACAGCCTGCATGATTTCCGTGCGCCCCGCTCCCATCAGCCCGGATACCCCCAGCACCTCGCCAGCCTTTACCGAGAAATCCACATCGCGGAACACCCTCCTTTGTGAGGCCCTCCACCCGGAATAACCTCGTCTCCAATGGCGCAGTCACGTTTGGGATACCGCTCGCCGATTTCACGGCCAATCATCATTTGACGATTTCATTCATATTGGTTTCCGGAATCTTCTTTGTGCCTATGTATGTGCCGTCCCTGAGAACGGAAATGCGGTCGCAAAGCTCAAAGATTTCCTCCATGCGGTGGGATATATAGACGATGGACACTCCCTTTTTCACCAGGGACTGCATGACCTCAAACCCACCTCTGTCTCGCTCTGGGTAAGGGCTGCCGTGGGCTCATCCATGATGATGACCTTTGCGTCCACCATCAGGGCCTTACAAATTTCTATCATCTGCTGCTGTCCCACGGAGAGCTCAGACATCACACCTTGTCCGTGGGGATGCTGACCCCAGACGTTTTAAGGTTTCCTCTGCAGCGCCTCATGGCCTTCGGTCGCATATTCCAAATCCCTTTTTGATTTCCTTGCCCAGAAAAAAGATTTTCCTCCACCGTCAGGTCAAACAGCACGTTCAGCTCCTGCTGGAAAGACAATGCCTGCCTGTTCCGCTTCCTGGGGACTTTTATAGGTCACTTCTTTCCGTCCACAATGACAGTGCCCCCCGTCGCGGGTGTAGACGCCGGTCAGAATTTTCATCAGCGTGGACTTGCCTGCCGTTTTTTCTCCCATCAGGGCGTGCACCTCCCCGTCGTCCAGCACAAATCCAGCGTCCTTTAGAACCTGGTTCTGTCCAAAAGGTTTGTTGATTCCTTTCATTTCAATTTTCATGTTGTTCCCTCCAGATAAATTCTGCTTTAAAAAAGATACAGCCGGACTGCAGGATAATGTTGGCATAGGGCGTTGTCTCTCCTGTCCTGATAACGGCCCTGCATTCTTTGTCATCTCCTTAAAGCGTATAATGGACAAATTCTACTTTCTCTGGTTTGAAACCGGTTTCAAGACTGGCAAAAGCTCCTGGATTTCCTCCAGGATTTGTGGATTCTGTTCTTTGATTTCCTGCCAGAACCACTGCTTCTATTTTCATATCATTTGAAACTGCTTTTCAAGACGTCCGTAAACCGGGGATTTCAAATGTCACAGCCAAATCAATGCGCTCGTCCCTCTGGTACAGGCAGTCCGCGGTCAGCGATTGCGATTCTGTCCGTATGCCCCATGGCTGACAGTACCCTGGAAATATTGCTGTTGATATGCCGTATCTCTTCATGTTTTGTTCCTCCGTCTTCTTTACGCCGAAAGCGTATTTGTCAATGCTTTACATGTTTTCCTGATTCATGGCTTCCAGTACCTGGCTGCGCACAGGCATTCCGCCCTGGGCTCCGAACCGCTCAGTGGACAGGCTGGCTGCCGTGTTGGCAAAACCAGGAGCTTCCTCCATGGTGCTGCCCCCCGCAATCTCTACGGTAAATGCACCGTTTATGTATCCCCTGCTCCTGTGGTATCCACCATTGCCCTTTCTGGCAGGTACGGTAAGAATTTCTCCTGTTGGAAGGCATGTGGATACGCCTCTGGAACCCTGGGTAATCACCAGCTTGCCGGGATATTGCCCTCAGCATCTCCTCCACGGGCATATCCCCGGGCTGGATGGCTGCTCATGTTCATTTGGCGTAGGTAATCCACCTTTGCCAGGACTTCCGGCTTCACCGGTCTGGCCGGTCCTGATTCAGCACTACCTTGACCCCATTTTTCATGACAGATATCAATTACATACTGATGGTATCCTGGGGTATCTCATGCTGCAGCAATACCACGATATCGCACGCCAGCAGAGCATCCCCTATGCTGTCCACATATTCCCGGTCCACCTTGTCATTGGCTCCTGCCACCACCACGATAGTGTTGTCGTGATCCCCCACGGTGATGACCGCCAAACCTGTGTTCACCCGGGAGCCACTTTGATGTGGGTGGTTCCCACTCCATGTCTTCCATGTTCTTTGTGAGGCTTCTTCCCTCATCGCCGCCCACACAGCCGAACATCTCCACATCTGCCCCCAGCTTTGCCATGGCAACGGCCTGGTTGGCGCCCTTCACTCGGGTATGTAGCGGATGTCTCTCCCTTCAGTGTTTCCCCTTTAAGAATCCTCTCTGCTGTCACTGTCATGTCCATGTTGATGCTGCCTACCACTGCTGTCTTCATAATTCCTCCTTTTCTGCTTTACATTTTTATTTTATGGTTACCGTTTTATCCCTTTGATGCCCGGAAATGGCCTGGTACTGCGCTGCGCCATTTCCTAAAAGTTGTGTCCCTTTTAATCAGCTTGACATCGAACACCTTATTCCGGTTAATCTGCGCCCCGGCAGCGTATTCAGTCAGCATACGAAACCGCATCCTGCCCCATCCTTTGATGGGCTGGGCAATGTTGGTAATCTCCGGCGTAAACAGGCTGCTGAGGGAAATGTTGTCAAACCCGATTAACTGCATATCCTCAGGCACCCTATGCTTTTCCCAGAAGCTCCTTATAAACCGATATGGCCACCATGTCGTTGGCCGCTATGATTCCGTCCGTATCGGGTACTGCTCCAGCAGCCGCGCCGCCATCTCGGTTCCCGACTCAAAGCTGTAATCTCCCCTCTATCCAGGCAGGCCCGATTCCCCGCTCCCTGCACATCCAGGTACCCCTGGTGGCGCTTTCTGGCACTGGAAGATGAAGGGGACCGCTCATCTGCACGATGTGCCTGCAGCCGCATTCCAGCAGGTGCTCCACGGACATCCGCCCGCCCTGGTAATGGTTGGACTGGATACAGGCAATTTCCCCCCCTCAATCTGCCGGTCAATCATAACTACCGGAATCCGGCAGTTTCCCCACTTCCTTATGTATCTCATCCATGTTGGTCATCAGGATGACTCTGTCTGCATTCATCCGTTCCAACAGGCTCAGGTTCCGCTTCTCCTTTTCCAAATCATCGTTGGAGTTGCAGAGCGTCAGGCGGTATCCCCTGCGGTCGCATTCCTCCCTCCACAGCTCCTGCCAGCTCATTAAAAAACGGATTGATGATGTTTGGCACCAGTATGCCGATGATTTTGACGAACGCTTGTAAAGGACCTGGCCACCCATTTGGTTGGAAACCGGTTTCTGAAATGGCCCGTTCCACCTTCTGTCTCTTTTTCATCATCCACCCTGGCCGTTCCGTTCATTTACCCTGGATAGGGGATTTGAGGGGGGATACTCTGCCAGTTTGCCACATCGCGTATGCTCGTCATAAGCCGTCATCCTGCCTGTCACCAGGATTATACGCCTGGCCTTCCGCTCTTTTGTATGTTTTATTCTTGAAACCCGTTTCAAGCATGACTCAATTATACATTCTGACAGTTCCAAAGTCAATATTCAAATTTTTGTTTCACCATTTTAGTCTAAACTCACAATATGAATAGGACATTCACCGTGAATTCCACGGTTTTTTTAGATACATTTCACAACAACTTTGTTAAACCATTGTCAGTCTGTTTCCGGCAGAGCATAGGAATAAACAGGGAACGAAAAGGACTGAACCCTGTTTCACACAGGATTCAATCCTCATCATCTGTCTGTACCGCTTATTCTGTTATTTGAATATTATGGTTTTTATAGGTATCTGCCGGGCCCGTCCGCGGTTTTATCCCTGAATTCTGTCCTATTCTTTTGTCCTTTTAAAATCTCAGTCAGCAGGCAGTCAGTCCTCTTCCTTTTGTCCTTTTAAAATCAGCGTCACCACATTGGTATCCGTGCCGAATCAGCGCCTTCCACCTTCAGGTTATTGGCTACAATCATGTCAATATGCTTTTTGCCAGCTTGGCCCTGGAATTCTCCAGCATATTCTGGGTCTCCATGGAAAATCCCGCAGAGGAACTGTCCGTCCCTCCGGTTCTGCCCCAGCCATCCCAGGATGTCGTCAGTCCGCTCCAGGGCAATGGATAAATCACCGTCAGATTTCTTGATTTTTCTGTGCCCACCGTGGCAGGCCGGTAATCCGCCACTGCCGCTGCCTTGACAATGATGTCCTGCTCCCCTGCTCCTTGCGTAACCGCCTCGAACATTTCCCTGGCGCTCTCCACCAAAACCGTCTCCACAGAACAGGGGACGGGGCAGGTCCACCGGGCCGCTTACCAGGGTAACATCGCGCCCCTGTAGGCTGCCACCCTGGCAATGGCATATCCCATCTTGCCGGTAGAGCGGTTGGTGATAAAACGCACCGGGATCAATGGACTCCCTGGTCGGCCCGGCTGTCACAAGAATCCGGCGGCCGGCCAGATCCTCCTGGATAACCGGCCTCCCGAAGTATATATTCGTAGAGTACTTCCGGCTCCGGCATCTTGCCGGCCCCCGTGTCCCCGCAGGCCAGATAGCCCGTGGCCGGGGTGATCACCTCCATGCCGTAGCGGCGGCAGATATCCAGGTTGTCCTGGACGATGGGATTCTCGTACATATTGGTGTTCATGGCCGGGGCAATGATTTCCTGCAGCGGCAGGCCAGCACGGTGGTGGTCAGCATGTCGTCCGCGATGCCGTGGGCAATCTTTCCGATGACATTTGCCGACGCGGGAGCAATCATCACCACGTCCGCCTGCTTGGCGATGGCGACGTGCTCTACATTGAACTCAAAGTTTCGGTCAAATGTGTCCACGAGACACTTATTGCCGGTCAGGCTCTCAAAGGTTATGGGGTTAATGAAGTTGAGCGGCGTTCCTTGTCATCAGTACATGGACCTTCACCCCCTTTTTCACCAGCATGCTGGCAAGGCTGACGCGATTTTATATGCCGCAATGCTTCCGGTCACCCAAGAAGGACTGTCTTTCCTTTAACATATGATTCCTCCGGTTGTCTTTTTTTTCTTTTTCTATGGTACAATCCATGATAAAGTATATCATATATTTTTCCAATGATTGAAAGGAGTTCCCCAATGATTTTAGCAATCGACATGGGCAATACCAACACCGTCATCGGCGGCATTGATGAGAAAAAACATATTTCATAGAGCGGGTCACAACGGACCAGGGACGCACGGACACGGAATACGCGGTGAGCTTTAAGAACATCCTGGAGATGCATCAGATTGATATAGCAAGACATAGAAGGAGCCATTCTCTCTTCCGTGGTTCCTCCGTTAACTCCGGTCATCCTGAACGCAGTTGAAAAGGTGACCGGTATCCGTCCCCTGCTGGTGGGGTCCGGCATGAAAACCGGCATGAATATCATTATGGACAACCCCAAGACGGTTGGAAGCGACCAGATTCGTGGACGCGGTGGGCCAGCCACGAACATCCCCTGCCCCTGGTGGTCATAGATATGGGCACGGCCACCACTGTGTACGTCGTGGACAAAAAGGAAATTATATCGGCGGTGTCATCCTTCCCGGCCTCAAGGTCTCCTTAACTCACTAGCAGCAAGACGGCCCAGCTGCCCTACATCAGCCTGGAAGTTCCCAGCCATGTCATTGGGGAAAAATACCATTGACTGTATGCGCTCCGGCATCATTTACGGCAACGTGGACAGGATCGACGGATTCTGGACCCGCAGGGAAAAGGAGCTGGAGAGCCTCCCACCATCATCGCTACAGGCGGATTGGCCAAGTTCATCACTCCCCCTGTGCCGCCATAAGATAGTGGTGGACGATGCGCTGCTCCTGAAAGGACTGCTGATTTTATATCGGAAGAATACGGAAGTTCATTAGAACAGATTCCGGCACCGTCAGTGCCCCGCCCTTGGCGGGCCGAAAACTGAACCAGGGCTGTCTTACGCGGACAGCCCTGGTTTTTATTTTATTTCCACATACTCATAATCGCAATACCCATCAGACTCCCCGGTTTTCCCGTGAGCAGGACCACAGGCAGAGTTTTGCACCGGTCCATGTGGCGTTTTAGAGGAAAGGAATATTCTATCCGGTAAAAGTTCCTGCCGTCAAACGAATAGGAAAACATATGTCTTATCTTCCTCCAGCACCAGTCTGAACCAGGCCTGTTCCTTCTGCTTCCTGTGAAAAACCAGCTTCTCACCGGCTTCCCCCTCAAACATGGGTGTGTGACCGTTCCGCGGCAGCACCTTACCTGATTCCCTCTCCTGTAATACAGACCTGCATATCCGTAATCATGGCCCACCATGCCGATTCCACCAAAATCACCGTCCTCCCTGCCGGAAAGAGACAGCTTCACGGTCATGGCCAGCTTCTGTTTCTGCGGAATCTGGGTCAGCACATTGGGCGCATACCAGAGCAGGTTTTCCCTGCCCGGATTCCGGTAGCAATACAGCCGCAGGTGTCCCGGATTTTCCCTCAGGGAATAAAATCCCGCATCGGGATTGGCCTGCCACTGCCACTGAAGCCCCAATGTCTTTTCCTCAAAATCATCGGACTGGCGGATGGCGTATTCTGGCACGTCTCCTGCGGTCTTCTCCCGCCGTACGTTCTTCCGCCGCACGTTCCCCTTCGTATGTTCTCCCTCCATATGTTTCTCCCTCCGTATGTCCTTCCGCCGGAACGGACCACTCCTTAACCGGCTCTCAATACCGTCCCCATTCTGGTCCTGGCCAATGAACGGCCAGTCATCCAGAAAACACATGGGCTGCAGGTGGATGATTCTCCCCAGCTCCACCACATCCTGGAAATGGACGAACCAGTCCCTTCCATCGGGGAAGTTACCCAGCCTCCCTGGTGGGGCCGTTTTTACCCGGGAATTCCCTGGTGCATCACCACCCTATAGTCGTAGGGCCCATAGACAGACCTGGATCTGAGGCAGGACTGCCATCCGGTCTCCACGCCTCCTGAGGGCATCAGAATGTAGTAATACCCGTTCCTTTTGTACATCTTGGGGCCTTCTGATGTGGGCGCAATCTGTTCGCCGTCAAATATAAGCCTGGGCTCTGTCAGAAGGGATCGGCACTGGGAATCTATTTCCACCAGCGACAGCCGGTGTTTTATACCGGAGCGGCTCTTTGCACAGGCAAAACCATGTAAGCCTTGCCGTCATCATCCCAGAAAGGGCAGGGGTCAATCCATCCCTTTGATTCACACAGCATATTCCATTCAAATTCCCCGTAGGGATCCTTGGATCTGGCCACCAGGATTCCCTCGTCCACCAGAGGATAAACACAAAGAACGTTCCCTCATGATAGCGGATGGATGGGGCCCATGTGCCGGAACCGTGGCATGGAAGGGCATATTTCTCAAAAGGAAGCTTCTTCACACAGTGATTAATCAGCTCCCAGTGAACCAGATCTCTGGAATGTAAAAGCGGAACCCCGGAATATAGGTAAAGGAGGAGGATACCATATAATAATCCTCCCCACCCGCACCACATCCGGGTCGGAATAATCCGCATACAGAATCGGATTTTTGTACGTTCTCATATTTTCAATTAACCTCCTTTTTTCTGCCATATATACGGCCAGCCTTTCTGCTATCATCCATGCCCCAGGTCCGATGGATGTAGTCCGTCCGACGACAGCCCCGGGGAGTATCCATGGCCTTAAGCCCGTTTATATAATGAAGCCTGCCCCCATACTGCCCGGAAAGAACTGCCGCGCAGCGCTGTATGGCGCCGCGAAACCGTGCCGCCCTTTTGTCCCCTTCAAAATCATAGCGGTTATAATACATGTCTGTCACAAATACCTGTTTATCCGGCCTGGCTTCCAGCACAGCAGCCAGGAATGCAAAGGGCTTTGCCATAGAGCCGGTCCCCATCCCATGTTTCGATCACATTGACCCCCCAGCTCAAAAGGGCCATGTCCCAGTCGTCCCTGGACCCTATATATGAGGCCATGGCTTCATCCATTTGGCAGCTTCCCGCACACCCCAGATTAATCAAATCATATCCCAATTTCCGGGCCAGTCTGAACGCGTATGTACCGGAGGGCACCGACGCGTTCCCACCGTGGGTAATGGAAGAACCGTAAACCAGCAGGCGCTTTTCGGGCATCTCCTGTTTCTTTGGAGGACGGATATCCCCCTGAATGTCCCTGAGACAGCATCCCCAGTCATAAGGAAGCAGGATTCTGGTCTCGAAGGATGAAAGAATAACCCTTTCCGGCAAATCTTTGAACGGCAGACCAGTCCTGCCTGCGGATTGTAATTTCAGTTCCGTCTGTCGTTACGGACCAGGGGGCTTATTTCGTAGCTTCCTGGTAATCCCCTGAAACACCTCCAGAACCCCCTGGGGAACGGATGTCGCCTTCAGCCGGCATACGCCTGAGTCCCAAGACGGCACTGTCTCCCTTCATCACGAACCGAATCTCGCTGTTGCTGGCAAAAGTATATTTTTCTGCGCTTTCATGTTGAGCCCCAGCCTGGTGGGTTCCGGCACCCGGCAGAGCAGGTAATCTCCTGCCTCTTCATCCCATATCAGGCTTTCCACATTGTGGGTATGGTGCTGCCAAATTCCATGTTCCCGTCGTCTCCCCTCAATACATGTTATTACACCTTCACCCAATCATCCCTTCAGGCCGGAAGTTGCAATGCCCTCCACAAAATATTTCTGGGCTGCAAAGAACAGCAGAATCAGCGGAATCACGGACACCAGCGCCATGGACATAACCTGGTTCCACTGTATATTGGATGTCACGTCAATACTCACCCGGAGGGCCAGTGACAGGGAATTTTGAAACCGTGTTAATGTAAATGTTGGTGTTGAAAAAGTCATTCCAGGTCCATAAAAACTGGAACAGGCCCGCAGAAAACAGAGCCGGCTTAAGTAAAGGGCAGCAGAATCTGTATAAAACACTGGAACGGCCGCAGCCGTCAATGCAGGCAGACTCATCCAAATCCCTTGGAAGTCCCCTTAAGAACTGCACCATCATGAACACAAAGAAGGGTAGCATCCACGGCAGCCGGCGCGTAAAAGGTCATATAGGAGTCCAGCCAGCCCAGCTTGTTGAACAATGCGTATCTGGGTATGATGATGATTGCATTGGGAAGCATCAGCGTGGCTATGAGCACCATAAAAAGAAACTGGTTGCCGGGGAAATCAAACCTGGCAAAACCATGTAAGCCACAATGGAGCAGGACACCAGGGTCAGCAGCGTGGTAGGAACCACCAGCGCAAAGGTGTTTATGAAATACTGGGCATATGTGTAGGTTCCCGTGGTCTTCCATCCTTGATAAATGCCTCTGTGCTCCATCCCTGGGGAAGAAGGCTCAGGCTGCCGAATATCTCGTTATTGGTTTTAAAGCAGGCAAAGAACATCCATATGACAGGAAACAGCATCACCACGCCCACGATTCCGAGAATAACATAGGTAATACCGTTTTTAATCTTTTTCTCTTTCATGCCCGTCCTCTCCTAATTATCGTAATAAACCCATTTCTTCGAGGTCACAAACAGGATAATGGTCATGACCAGGATAACCATGAACAGAATCCATGAGGTAAGCGCAGGCATATCCCATCTTAAAATACTTAAATGCATCCGTATACAGCTTCATTCCCAACACATAGGTGGCCTTATTGGGACCTCCGTTCGTCACCACAAATGCGGATGTAAAAGTTTCTGAAGGGCTGTGATAAGCTGCATAATGATGTTGAAAAACGCAATGGATGTAATCTAGGGCAAAGTTATCTTAAAAAAAGAACATCCTGGGTTTTGACGCACCATCAATCCTGGCCGCTTCATACAGGGACTGGGGGGCACCTGCTTAAAGGGCGGACAAAAACAACACCATGGAGGAACCAAACTGCCATATTTCCAGCATACAGATGGTGATTACAGCCATATCCGGGGTTCCCAGCCATTTAACCGGGCCGATGATGAACCAGGCCCAGAAGATCTGTTGATGAAACCGTCATTCATAAGTACCTTCACAGGATTACCCGCAACAAGAGCCGCTGAGCAGGGATGGTATGTAGTATACGGTTCGTATAAAATTGATTCCTTTCAGGTTCCATTTCCAGAATCACAGCAATAATAAGGGCCAGTAACCATTTTTGCCCGGCACTGTGATGGTATACTTCAGTAACTGCCATTGAATTCCAAAATTCCCTGTCCTTTAAACATCACATAATTATCAAGGCCAAATTCCGGCGCATGGAATATATCATAGTTTGTAAATGAATACAGCACGAGCTGATAAAGGGGTACAGCTGGAACAATTGTGAAAACCGAAATCCAGATACACACATACATGAATCCAATCCCTGCGTTTGGTCCAGCCGCCGTGCCCCAACTGCCTTTTCCATCCTATCTTCCTCTATCCTCTCAAGCGGCCGGGGGAAAGGATGTCGGGCCGCCTCTTTGCTTATGTTTGTTCTGGAGCCTGTTGAGGACGCCTTTTTAGTTCAGGCCGCTCAGATAGTCATTAATCAGCTCAATGGCATTGTCGGCCGCCTCTTCAGGCGTGCTCTGTCCATAGGCAATACTCTCTATCATATCTTGCATAAACCTCCGCTGGTAGTATATCCCTTGTCTTGTTAAGCCCCTGCCGCCAAATCCACTGCATCCAAACCACGGTCTGTGCAGGTCCTTATCCGCACACAGCTGTCTTGCCGTGGATGTGGGAGGAATGGATCTTACGTCCTTAAGTGTCTCCTGGGCCTCTGTATTGTTGTGCAGAAATAGTTCAGAAATCCCTGCTTCCTCCACATGTTCAGAGTTCTTATTTACAGTCATATACTGTGGAGTATCAAAGAAACCGTCATTACCCGGTCTTTGCCATCGGCATCTGAACAACGGTACACTCTGGCGAACAGCGTCCATCAGCAGGTTGATGCTGGAGGAAGGGCCGTAGGCAAAATTACAAATTTTCCATCCATCCACTTTGGATTGGTGTGAATCTGTCCCTTTAAAGGTAGCGCTGTCCTCCGCCGGTTCAAAGACGCCTCCGTCATAGCAGTCCTTGATGTATGTAAGCTTACCCTACCAGCTGTTCCTGGTAAAGCTCATCTTCTTTTCACTGTGTCAATAAAGCGATTCTCCTGTCATCTGACGCAGATACGGCCTGGAGCACGTACCGCAGAGTATCTTGGTGTCAGTATTCAGGTAATAATCGGATTCTCCGCGTGAAGCTTCTACCGTCCTCCAAAAGCATGGAATCCCAGGTAATCTGCTTTGTCAGGTCCACGCCGCAGGTCTCAGCTGCGTTTTTATTGGCCACGGTTGCCAGACATGACATACCGGTAGGCAGGGCCAGAAGCTTTCCGTCAAAGGTAAAATTGAACTGGCTGATGAATGTTTCGTCAAAGCCGGATGTGTCAAATGTATCCTTGT
>VOFH01004270.1_pt1 | contig 24028 bp, 40 predicted proteins | sample 5384091 | NCBI WGS metagenome assembly VOFH01 (sample SAMN12384727, study PRJNA508395) | human gut metagenome | isolation source: healthy gut G | host: Homo sapiens
AAAATTCATCATAAATCCCTTTCCGCACTTCTGTGCTGCGATGCTGTTTTCCTGTCCTCCTCCTGGTACTTCCGGAGCTTGGCGAGGACAGAAGGTTTCTTCGGTTTGATTGCTTCCTTCTGGGGAACCGATTTTGCCGGCTCTTTGGAGCCGTTATTGATAACTCCGTCAATCATGCCGTAATCATCTTCCAACTGCATTTCCGCATTTTTCAAAGGATTATCCGTGCTGCGGAAGTTGGTCAGTTCCTTATAGCCAATGCTGTCAACATAGTGGTGAGGATACCACGCCTGCCTGCTTTAACGCCACGATGTCGCTGACAGAAAGGCTGTGCCCTGTGAAATCCTGCGGATGTTCACGTTAAAATACGGTACAGCCCCTCCAGTTTTTCAATCTGGCTCCCGTCCCCGGTCAAAGCCCCGGTATAGACAAGCTCGTAGTTTTCATATTGCGGCTCGATACCCTTGGATTTTAGATCGTCGGAGTTCATAAAACGTAAGTCGTCGGTAGCGTCATCACGCTTTAACTGGTAGATAGCATAGGTGTCGCCGGAACTTTCGAAAACGCCTGCTCCCGTTTCCAGCGGACCGTTTCCATATCCATCGGCGGGATTTGGTCTTTAATAGAATCCCAATCTTCACGGGTGATGCCAAAGCAACCGGAGAACAACACGATGTCCTCGGCTTCAAAGGCCATCGCTTCGGTGTTGCCGTCGTAAAGCATATAGATGGGAACATCACGCTCAAACAGCTCCAACGCCCGTTCTTTGGAAAGAGGGAACATATCCTCATCGGTATAGCCATAAGCGTTCATTGCTTCGATAGACATAGACGGGTCTGGCATATAGCCGTTGTCGGGAGCCTGGACAGGAACTTCGGACTGCACGTCACGAGCGATAGTGTCGATGGAACCTGTGGTATCAACGGCAGTTTCCACCACATTAACCTCGGGGGACGCATCAACAGTTTCCTCCTGTTCAGCTTCTATCTCTGCCGCATCAGGTGCGGCAACCAGCTCCGCTCCACGCTCTTTCGTAATCTCTGCATAATGGCGGTCAATATCCGTGATAAGCTCGGAGGAAGTTTTGTTGATAGTCTCAAGGCTTGCACGAAGCTCTTTCAGCTCCTTATCTTTCGACCATGAGGCGATATAGCCAAAGCTGTTTTCTCCAGTAGCGATACCGTAATAAGCACAGACGGCAAAAGAAATACTTTCGGCTTCAACTTCCTCCGTGTTGCGGTCCTTCCGTTGTTCATTGAAGAAACGGTAAGCGGACATCTCGCCGCCAGTAAAATTCAAGCCGTTTTCCTCGGTAAATGCCAGCCGCCCTTCTTTGCCAAGGGCAAGGGCTTTGCCGTAATGACAGAACCAGCGTGATTGACTGCGACATGGTTTTCAACCGTTACAGGCATACCTGGGTCATCGTCAGAACCCCGCAAATCATAGCAATACATTCCTTCGGGAATATCAGCAGGGGAAATACGCCCGTTAGAAAACAGGCCGGGCACATCAAAATCTCAATCTCTTGGTATTTTGGAGCATCTTTCGGTTCCTCGATTCTTTTGTCATTGTGGAGCTTGGAGTGCGCAATCTCGTGAACGACGGCAGATACGGTCTGTACCTCGCTCATCCCCTCACGGATAGAGATTTTCTGATTGTCCAGAGAGAAGTACCCGTCTGTGCCGTCACGGATGGGGATAATCTCAATGGGGACGGAGCAGAGCGGCGCAGGGCTTCCATAAAGACCTCATAGTTCTGCACATTGCCCGACAGGTCAGAAGCAAGCTGCGGCAGGGGTCTTCCGTCTGTCTGGGACACATCAAACACCGTTACCGGCTTATACATCGGGATTTTGATTTCCTTTTCCTCGATGATAACCTTGCCGTCCGCATCCAAAACAGGTAGGTTCGTATCAGGGTCCCGCTTTTCCTGCTCGATTTTCTTTTTATAAGGCGTGGGAGCGATAATCTTGATTCCCTTTTCTCCCTTCATCACATTGCGGCCAAACTGGTCTCCATTTGCTGAATCCGGCGACCAATGTGGCGTCCGGTTTCTGCATATAGATGAGCATGGTGTTGTTCACGCTGTATTTGTGAAACCGGCTCATAGTGCGAAGATATTCGGCATATTTGTCCGACTGAAAGAGGTCTTGTATCCCTCGTTCTATGCTGTCGGTAATATCCTTCAGCCGCTCTTTATTGGTTTGCTTTTCGGCCATAGAGTGCTCCTTTCAATTTTTCGCCAGCAAGTAGACAAAATTCTGCCGGCCTATGGGATATGACAGTCCCCATAGACCGGCATCGGCCTTATTCCTTGCTGAAATCCAAGCTGTAGATGGTTTTGTGCTATCATCCGACAGCACGAGGGTAGCGTCATAGGACTTGCCGGTTTCTCAGAGAAGATACCCTTAACGGGGATTCTTCTGTTTTCTAACAGCGTCGCCGCCATCTTTTTGTCAGCGTGATTTTTTTGCTCGTTAGGAACTTATTGTCGCGCCACAGGCCGAAGCGGCAATCATTTTTCTCGCAGAAAAGCCCTTTTGCTCTCAGTGACATCGCCTCCGCAGCGGGGGCATTTCCCAATCACTTCACGGCCGGACGGGAACAGGACTTCCGCACCCTTGATGACAGAGTAGGTTTTCACAAGCTCGCTCACCATCAGGCTGATTTCCGCCATGAACGCATCCGCATCCATCTCGCCTTTTTCCACCATCTTCAGCTTGTACTACCATTCTGCGGTCAAAAGCGGGGACTGGAGTTGTTCGGGCAGCACGGTAATGAGAGATACGCCCGTCTGTGCGGGAACAAGATGGGTGGTCTTCTTGGCTTTCTTTCGCTCCACAAAACCCGTGGCAATCAGCTTCTCAATCATGCCTGCACGAGTCGCAGGTGTTCCCAAACCTTTTCGCTCGGCGTCCTCGGCATATCCTTTGCCCCTGCTACTTCCATCGCAGAGAGCAGGGAATCCTCGGTAAAGCGGGCGGGCGGCTTCGTCATTCCCTCCTTGATTTTGGAATCTGCGACCTGCAGCTCATCACCGTCCGAAAGCTCGGGCAGAATCTTATCAGCCGGCTCCTTTTCGTTATAGGCTTTCCATCCCATGTTCAGAACGGTCTTTCCCTTGGCGGTATAGCGGTTGCCGTCACAAGTGAGGACAGCGACCGTTTCACGGTAACGATAGCTTTCACTGACGGAGCGAAGCACCTGTCTGGCAATCATCATAAGGATTTTCACGCTCGCCGGCAGGCAGAGAACCGATGTCTGTTTCACCGGCAACGATGGTGGGAATGATAGCGTGGTGGTCGGATACCTTTTTGCTGTTGCACACCTGTTCTGCGCAAACCGCAGGCGGAACATCCGCTTTCGCAAATACCCGCCGAACAGGATACAACAGCGTTTACCCCCCTCCACCATATCATCGGTAAGGTATCGGCTGTCAGTACGGGGATAGGTGCAGAACTTCTTTTCATAGAGACTCTGCACATAGTCCAGGGTCTGCTGTGCGGTGTAGCCCAGCAGACGGTTGGCGTCCCTCTGCAGAGTGGTCAAATCATAGAGTGCGGGAACATTTTCCGTTTTTCTCCTTGCTGGTTACGGACTTCACCGTAACAGGTTCGCCAGCCTTGGGGCGGCTGCATCCGCTTCGGCCTTGTCCTTAAATTTCTCACTTGCTGCGGTAAAGAGCCAAAATCCAGCTCCGCCGTATAGTAAGGCTCCGGCTTAAACGCACCAATCTCAGCTTCCCTCTGGACAAGCAGCGCCGGGGTGGGAGATACCACACGCCCTACATTGAGAGTGCGGTGGTAAAGGACAGAGAACAGGCGTGTGGCGTTGATCCCACCAGCCAATCCGCCCACTCCCTGCAGCGGGCGGCGGCAAAGAGATTGTCATACTCCCTGCCGCTTTTCAACTCACGGAATCCCTGTTCGATGGCGCTGTCCTCCATAGAGGAAATCCACAGGCGGTAAATGGGCTTTTTACAGCCGGTCATCTGATAGATGTTGCGGAAGATAAGCTCTCCTTCACGTCCCGCATCACAGGCGTTGATAACATCGGACACATCCTCCCGGTTCATCAGCTTCTTCAGTGTTGCAAACTGGCCGTACTTATCCTTGGGGATTTTGTACCTCCAGTTGGCGGGAACAATAGGCAGGTCATCATATCTCCACTTGGCAAACTTCTCGTCATAGGTGTCGGCGTTTGCAAGCTCAGCCAGATGGCCGAATCCCCAGGATACAATATAGTCACGCCCCTCAATATAACCGTCCTTTCGGTCTTTTGCACCGAGGACGGTAGAAATGGTCACTCCAACAGAGGGCTTCTCAGCAATCACAAGTCTTTTCATGTTCGGTTTTCTCCTTGTCCTTCTTTGCGGCATAGGCTTTCGCCCGTTCACGCTCCTGATGGAGCTTTTTTCAGATACTTCTCAAAAGCAATGTCGCTGGCGATGTCCTCAGCGACATCCGCCAGCGTCACACGCTCAGCACAGCTATCAAAAAATCTCATTACGTTTCCTCGTCCTCGCTTTCCGCTTCCGCCATCAGGTCGGCGTCATCCAACTCAGTTTCTTCTTCCTCGTCCTCGCCTTCCTCTCCAAAATCATAGTCATCAAGGTTACTGTCCCCGGAGGTTTTGGTCTTGGGCTTGCGGAACTTGAACCAGTACACAGCGCCGCCGGCACCTCCTGCAAGCAGGAGGATAAGGACCGGCATGGGATTGGAGCCTTTCTTGGCATCCTCGGGTTTCCTCCGTAGGCTCGGTCGGTTCGGGTTCGGAAACATCCTCCTTGCCGGTACACTCGCTCATATTGGAACGGCAGACTTCGCAGCTTGTGTTGATAGCCCCCACCACGCACTTATCGGCACAGGAGCAGGCCGGGGCTGCCGTCTCTCCGTTCTCATCCTCCCTGAGAGCCATCAGGTCAGCTTCGTCCACGAGGTTCATAAAGTACACGTTTTCCGTATCGCCGTTGCGGTCGATAACAATGTAAAAGGTGTTGCCGTTCTTGGACTGCAGGGTAATGAATTGCTTTTCCATCTGCTCCGTGTCCTCGGTGGCAAGGGCTTCAATTTGCAGGAAATCGTCGATTAGGGTCATATTGCCGTCGGGCGTGAATGCCAAGGAGGATTTTTCATCCTCGGAGGTCTCACCGTCAGCAAACTCCAGACCCAGAATTCCCATGAGTTTCGTCAACGTGTCAGCGTTGATTTCGATGTTCTGCCCGCCATTTTCATCAATCTCAGATAATCGCTGTGGACGAAGCCCTTCTTTTCGGGCACGATGACCTCGTACCAATCGCCCTCGGAGCCAATGACGGTGACTTCCTCCCCAGGGCGGAGCTGGTCGATGATTTCATAATCCATGCCAGCGCCTGTACGCAGGTTCAAACGGCTGCCGCCCGTTACCACCGTACCCGTAGCTGTGATTGTTACCGCTTCACTCACCCCGTCGATAGTGACGATAAAGGTTTCCATCCTCGTCGATGGTATAGCTGAATGGGATTTCCACGTTCTCAACGGTTTCATCCGACGCAGGAACACGGTTTCGGTTTCAGCAGAAGCCGTATCGTCGGGCAAAGCAGTTACATCTTCGCCACCAGAAGCATGGGCGGTAATAGAAAAGCCCGCCATGCAAAGCACAGCGAGCAGCAAACAGGATCGCTTTTTCAGATTATTCCTCACGATTATTTTCCTCCATTTCTCTGATTGCGGAATCGGACGCAGGCACGGGGTTCTTTCTGCTCGCTTTAATAAGCTCAAAAGAGCATATCAGGAGTTAGCCCCACCTCACGAACCATGCCGATAATGTCCGTATTCTCGATGGAGATAATATCCGCATCAATCTTTTTGTTTCTTGCCTGCAGCGAAGCAATCTTCGCCACATTTTTTTCACGCTCCTCACGGAGCTTGACTACCCTAGGGTTCATCAAATCCTCCTTTACGGTTGTGGTAAACGGCCATACGACAGGAAGTGCTGCTGCCAGTAGCTTGATGTGATATTGGCTACTGGATGGGGTCTCCGCAGTGAATCATCGTATTGTCGCCAAGGTAAATGCCGACATGGGAAGCACCCGTTGTATCATAAGTGCCCTCAAAGAAGATAAGGTCTCCCGGTTTGGCATTTGCCGGAGACACATAAGAGCAGGTGCGACGCAAGCCTTCAGCGCCAAGCCTGCCGATGTTCCAGCCAACACCGCAGTTGTTCACTACCCAGGAAACGAAACCGGAGCAGTCAAAGGAGGTGCTCGGGCTTGAGCCGCCCCAGACGTAAGGGTATCCGAGATACTTTTCCGCTTCTTCCATCATGGCGGCAAACTGTGGGTCTGAAAGGGCTTCCTCAGAAACTTCATAATCCTCGTACTCGGTGTTGATATAGATGTCCACATAGGACGAACCGGGGAACAGGTCCGGGCGGTTGCCGAGGGTACTCATATAGGTCGCATACATAGAGAGCTGTGCTTCGCTCATAATGTACACGGGTACATGGGAGAGGTTGAAGTTTTCCAGTGTCACGGTGCAGATATAATAGTCATACGGCACTTGGTAAGTGTCGGTGTGGGTATTGCCTTCTTCATCCGTCCAGGTGTCTGTCTCCGTCCGGTAGCGGGTCTCCACTACCACATCTTCCGTCAGGATATACTGCTTATCGAACAGCATTTGAATCGTGCCGCCGACTTCTCCAATGGTCCATTCGCCGCCCTGAAGGGCTGTAATGGCTGAAATCAGAACATAGGGGTCATGTTCAATTTCGTCCAAGTCAAAATGATACTCGTCATAGTCGTGGGTGCTTTCATAGGTGGCCAGATATTCCTGCAGCTCCGCTTCCAGGGCGCAATACTGCGCTTCCGCCGCAAGCATATCCCCATCCTCCACAGGGTAGGTGGTAGCTCCAATGGCGGAAACGCCACTCTGCATCATCACGGAGCAGGAGGACACAACGCTTGACAGGAACGACACCAGCAGGAGAAGTGCCAGCACAATCAGAGCGCCTTTCAATGCCGGGTAACAAATCCCGCCGACTTCTTTGTGTTCCCGGCAGCTTTCTTAGCGGATTTGGCTGTTTTCTGTGTTGTCTGGACGGTACTCATCCCGCCCTTGCCGGCTTTTGCCGCCATATATTCCTTTTGATAGCCCGTTTCTGCTGCCACCTGGAATAGGGGTTACTGGAAAACTGCGGATTCTGTCGCTGGGCCTGCTTTTTTGCAAGGCGTGGATATTGGCCTTGTCTGCCGCCGCTTCTGCGTGGGCTGCGTTGCGGTAGGGCTTGAGCCTGTGGGAGCGGTATGCGGCATCCATCATCCGCACACCGCCCTCGGCGGTTTCTTCAAGCCGGTGGGCGCTCTCCACACCCGCATTATCCTCCTCAGACTGCCGTATTTCCCTGTGGGCCGTTGCCAGAACCGAATTGACGGGGCCGCTGCCACCGCATGGGTCAGCTTGGACGGCGGCTTTTTCTTGTCCACCTCCTCAAAACAGAGCCGTGTGGATACCTTTCCGTTGGCATCCGGTCAATGAACGCATAGAACAGAAGTCCTTCGCCTTCACCGGAGTTGGTTACGTAGGACAGCTGATGGGGCGAAATGTTCAAACGCTTTGCCAGAATGCTTCTGTCCTCACTTGCCTGATTAAGCATATAGATGAAATCAGAGTTTTCGAGGATGTTGGCAATCTCCGGGGAACGAAGCAGGTCTTTGACATTCTGAGTAATACCGGTCGGCAAGCCGCCCCATTTACGGAATCGCTTCCAGATTTCTACGGAATAAGTTGCCGTCTGTTCATCTTTCAGAAGCAGGTGGAACTCATCAATATAGTATCTGGTAGATTTACCGGCAGAACGGTTGGCAGTTACACGCCCCCAGACCTGATCCTGAACGACCAGCATACCGATTTTTTTCAGCTGATTGCCCAGCTCCTTAATGTCAAAGCACACCAGGCGATTCTGAATGTCCACATTGGTTCTGTTGTTAAACAGCTTCAAAGAACCCTTCACATAGATTTCCAAGGCGGTCGCTACATGGTGGGCTTCCTTTTCGTCCTGTTTCAGAAGGGCATCATACAAATCCTCAAGGATCGGCATATTCTCAGGGGCAGGATTGTCGAAATATCTCTGGTAGATCTGATGCACACAACGGTCGATAACTGTCTTTTCGATAGGCTGCAAGCCATCCTTACTGCCCATAATCAACTCACAGAGGGACAGGATAAAATCAGCTTTCAGTGCTACCGGGTTGTCATCCTCAGAGTAGTTCAGGTTGATGTCCATAGGGTTGATATAGTTGGTGCTGGAGGAACTGATTTTTACCACCTGACCATGAAACTTATGAACCAAAGCGGAATATTCCGCTTCGGGGTCGCAGATGATAATATCGTCATCCGTAACCAGGAACGCATTGGTGATTTCACGCTTTGCGGAAAAGGATTTACCGGAACCGGGAGTACCCAGAATCAGTCCGTTGGGGTTCTTGAGCTTCTTTCTGTCCACCATAATCAGGTTATTAGACAGAGCATTCAAACCATAATACAGCGTTTCCGGTCCATTCTGGAACAGCTCCTGCGTGGTGAAAGGCACAAAAATAGCCGTGGAACTGGTAGTCAGGCCACGACGAATCTCAATCAGGTTTTGTGCCAAAGGCAGGCTGCTCATCAGTCCGGATTCCTGCTGAAAATCCAAACGACGCAGATTGCAGTTATGCTTCTGGGCGATGCTCTGTGCCTGGAACACATTGTTCTCCAGTTCCTGCTCGGTGCGCCCGGTGTTCAGCACCAGAAATGTCACCATGAACATTCGCTCATTCTGGCTCTGCAATTCTTTCAGAAGTGACTTCGCATCTTTACCATAGGTAGCAAGGTCAGATGGGATAATGTCCATGTCATAGCCAGAACGCACAGCCTTTTTCTGTTCCTCGATTTTGGAACGGTCAAGCTCGGTGATGATTCTCTTGATGGTCTTAAGGAAGCAGACCTGCACGATGTTTCGGACAATCTTTTTCAAGAGGTTGTCCGTTCTTTTCATACATAGCCAGGAGCATAAAGGGCAGCAACACGATAATCATAACCGTCGCCGCTGCGCTTGAGTTCATAAAATTTTGCACAGGAAAAACAGAGGGACCGCCACAGCCGCACCGGAGCCAAAGCAAATAAGCTGGCGTTTCGTCAGGTTGAAAAGCACCTTTGTCTTAACTGCGTTTAAGTCTTTGGGTACAGGCACATAAGCCAAAAATATCACCTCCGTCTTTAGTGCGCTGAGAAAATTGATTTCGCCATCGAACCGGTTTTGAACAGGGTAAAACAGAGAAGGACCGTGTACCCCATACAAGTCCAGATGGCGGTGCTGATGTCCGTGTCAACGGCGATATTCTGGACGAGCGCCGCATAAATCGCCACACAGACGATAATGAGAAATGCCTGGAATGCCAGGGCAAACAGGGAACGCAGGTAGTTCTGGCCCATATTGCCGCTTTCCTTGCTGACCATCGTTGCCATCGGTATTGGAGCAACGGAGGTCACGAGATATATTTCTATCATACGGCCATAGGTGATGATGAAAATGTAGATGGTGAGCGCCCATGTGCAGAATGCCGACGAACAGGCTCTGGAACCAAAGTCCCAAAAGGGGGCCGATGTCCATTTCCATAAGTCTTGTTTCCAAATCCACCACAATCGAATCAATGTCAATGGATGTGTCGCTTGTTATCACGCCGGCGGCACTGTCTACAACGCCCTGACCCACATCGAACACGCCCATCACGATATTCCATGTGTTCGTCACGATAAGGATGGCACAGGCCGTTTTGAAAATCCACTTGAAGAACATCCAGGTATCCACATCGCCGTGCATATTGTTCTTCTCCGAGACCAACTGAATAAGCTCCAGCGTCATCACGAACGCAAGCATCACGCCGGCTATTGGGATAATGACGTTATCCGAGAGTGAGCGTATCATGTTGTAAATTGTTCCGTTCCACGCCTGCGGGGGTTGCACCGACCTGACCTGCAATTTCACCGACCTGCTGATTCACACTGTCGAACATACCGGAGAGATTCCCGATAATACCGCTGACCAATATCTCCTTTAGCCATTCCGCAATCGAATCAAGAACCATGCCCATAGGCGGCAAATCCTCCTTTCCGGCTCCCACCTGATAAGCCAGGTGGGAGCCTTGGGGTGTCAGTTAGCGGGTGCATTGCCTGTCTGGATTAACCGAAAGGCCGGCAAGCTGGGGTACGAGCATCATGCCGATAAGGGCAACGCCGCCGCCCGCCATGAGCTGCTTCATTCCCTGGCTTTTCGCACCAGGGTTGTCGTTGCCGTAGCCTTCCAGGAGGTTGATAACACCCCAGATACCAAGGCCGGCACCGAGTGCAATAACGAGGGTCTGAAGAACATCAACAGCAGAGTTAAAAATTCCATAGATTAAACGTTGCTGAACGAAAATCGTGCAAACGCACAGACCACAGGACTTACCGTTCAGCTCTCCTTTCAAAAATTTTGATTTTGTTTGATTTTTGAAAGTGGCCGTTCTGTCTTGGATGTCTTATCTATGATAAAAACCGCCGTTAAGCGGTTGTTGACTCATCGGATGCGTCCACCTCGTAAACCTGGTAGACCTCATCCGGTTTGGTTTTTAAGCCGTGTGGAAAGGTATTTCTCTATATCGAAGTTGTTTTTCGGGTCAGCGTCAGAAAGATACTTGTAGTTCGGGTGCTTCGTTATGTCATATTTGGATGACATGAACGGACGTACACCACGGAGCTGCAGGATACATTTGCCGCCGTCAAGGACCGCAAGCTCATCTATTGTAGCAAGGTCCTTCCTGAGCTTCTGATAGTTGAGAGAGTGGGAAATCTCTCTGCCACGGCTCACCGGTATTGAACGTGTCGATGGTCTCCTTTCCGAGAGACTGATTCAGCTCTTTCAGAGTGGTCGGTTCGGAACCACCGAGAAAGATACGGCTATCCATGTTACCGATGATGGTGTCTGCGTTGTCCTTATACAAAGCCTTTAACTGTGACTGTGCCTGCAGGACAAGACAGGCCGAAATTTCACGGCTTCGGATGGTTGCCACGAGCTTTCAAGGTTCGGTATCTGACCAATGTTCGCCGCCTCGTCGATAAGGCAGCGCACATGGACGGGCAATCTGCCACCGTACACATCATCCGCTTTTTCGCAAAGCAGATTGAAAAGCTGCGTGTAGATCATGGAAATGAGGAAGTTAAAGGTCGAGTCGGTATCGCTCATAATGAGGAACAGAGCTGTCTTGTAGAACCTCGTATCCTTTTTGTTGTTCGGATTGACGAAGATTTTATCTCCAAGGGTATCGAGCTCCAGTTCGTCATACATGGTAATCTCACGAAGCTCCGCAATATCGAAGGAGCCAATCGTGCACCACAGGACACCAAGATCGACTTTGCCGTTTTGCCCGCCGCAAGAGAATATTTCTTGTACTGACGGACGGCGAAGTGGTTCGGCTCTCTTGCTTCCAGTTCTTCAAACATACGGTCAACGGGATTTTGTACTCCTCGTCATCCTCTCGGACTTCCATAGCGTTGATGAACTCAAGCAGGGTCGTGAAGTTCTGTTCTTCGGGCGGTGCTTCATAGTGGATGTAGCCGATCAAGGCACAGTACAGAAGCGTTTCCGCTTTCGTCCAGAACTCATCACCGGATTTACCGTCTCCTTTCGTGTTGGTGATGAGGGTCGTCACCAGCTTCAAAATGTCCTTTTCGCTGTGGATATACGCGAAGGGGTTGTAGTGCATCGACTTCCTGAAGTTGATGGTGTTGAAGATTTTGATTTTGTAGTTGTTGCGTTCAAGTAGCTTGCCAACCTCGCAGACCACGCTGCCTTTCGGGTCGGTTACGACGTAGGAGCTGTGCATCTGCATAAGATTGGGTTTAAGGAAGAACCTTGTCTTACCGGAACCCGAACCGCCGATGACAAGCACGTTCTTGTTTCGTGCGTTCTTTGGCTCTTTGGGGCGGTTTGACATCATAAGGCTTTCCGTCTGCGTGAGGATGACGTTGTTTTCAAACACGGGGTCCATAAAAGGTGCAATATCCTCTCGTGTGCCCCAACGGGCAGAGCCGTATTCCAGATTCTTTCTGAACTTCTTGGCGTTCTTGCCTTTGAAATACACCACAAGTCGGATGATAACTCCGGCGGCAATACCAACAAGCAGGTCAATCGGGTGGAAGCTCGGCATGATGTTCTCGAACGCCATCGAAATGCCTTGCATAATGTTCATAGCCTTGAGGAAAAATCAACGCCCGGAGAGAGACGAGCCGCCTGTCCGAGCTTTGTGGCGAGCAGACCTATGAACACATACGGGATATTGGGCAGAATGAGCTTTTTTATAATTCACGTTCTTCATCGTGCATCCAGCTCCTTCTTGCGAATCTTCGGCGTGTCGATGTCCGCTGCCACTTCCTTGAATTTTCGGAGCTTTTGAGTACGGAGGGGCGTTCCTTCTTGCGGTCGGTTTTCGCCGTGTACTCTTTGAACGCCGCTGTCAGAGCATCGGCATCACGAGCCTTGAAGAAAACAAGGTACTTTGGGATTTCTCCCGTCTTATCCTTTTTCAGAGCGAAGTCCACGCCATATTTCCTCGCAATCCGCTCAAAGTCCTTGATGTTCTTGTCGGTTATCTCAATGTTGGTCACGCCCTGGTCTTGCCCCACGAGCTGCTTCGCGCTCTGCTTCCCCGCAGGGCTTAACAGGACCCTCACGCTTCTTTTCCTTTCGATACGCAAGGTACTTTGAGATTGCCGATTTCAGCACGTTGGCTGTCATTTTGGAAGTGCTTACTGCCAATGTTACTGTTCGCTGTTCAACTTCTTCCTGCAATAGACATACCTCCTTCCTTTGGAAATGAGCGCAGGCGGTTGATCGGGTTCTCGCACTAAGGTGGTTTCACCCTATGGTAGATAAAGATTTTCAAATAGAACCTCCTTTCCCGGCATGAAAAATGCTCCCGTGTTTAATCACGAGAGCCGCCACCGTATAAATCATGCTGAACCAACGCCGAGTAATAGCTGCCGATAGTGGTGGGGGCATTGTACAGCGTGGTCAACAGGTATTGCTTGATGTTGCGTATCTTGGTCGTGTTCTCTTTAAGACAGTCAAACACAAACCGGATGTGCTCCATGTCCAGTTTCAGCAGCCTCGAACGGACTACCTCGGCAGGATAGTCTGAGCCGGCAACACGGATATACTTTTTCGTGGAGCAGACCGTTTCCACGAGCAGCTCCAGAATCTCATCCAGGCGGTCATGGTCATAGGGCATATCGGAACGGAGATAGTCATAGCCGATATTCTCCTTGATGATTTCCCTGTACAAATCCATATCTCTGTATTCCGTTTCTTTTCGCTTCGCTTCAAGAGAGGCAAGCACAGAGGGGCGAGCCTCATCGGAAAGAATAGAATGAGTATTTGATAAATCCGTATTTGATTCATCTGTAATTCTTTTATCTATATTTATTTGTGCGGGAGTTTCCAGACGTGGCAAAGCCATATCCGGTTTTACCATATCCGGCTTTTCCGTATCTGGCGATGCCGTATGTGGCTGCTCATAGATGACGTACTCCATATCGACGATTCTGCCGCCGCTGTCCCGTATACGTCTGCGCATGAGATAGCCGTACTGTTCCAGCTCCTGAGCTGAGCGGTTATCCCGTCCACGCCGTCCTTGCAAATCTTCGCAAGCCCTCTCGTGGTGTAGTCCCAATTTTCGGGCAGGGACAGCATGGTGGAAAGAAGCCCTCGTGACTTGTTGGACAGGTTCGGGTCCCGCAGATGATAATTCGACATGGTGGTATAATTCTTGTTTTTCTCAACTCGACATACTGCCATGGTTCCTCCTGTTTTGGGCATGGAAAAAGCCAGACAAGAAATATGCGGCATTCCTGTCTGGCTTATCGCTCCATATTCATCTTAACGCTGGTGGTCACGCTGCCGTTTCTTCATCCATGTTTCAAGCAGCTTGATAATGGTTTCCTCCATCCTCTGAGGGGTGTAGGAACGGGGAAAATACTTTTTGATTTTTTCTCCATCGGGAGCTTCAAATCCCATGTCTCAGGTTTCTTCTGCTCCATCATAATGCCGAGCATCGCATCGTCACTCAGTTTGCCCTCCTGGGAGAGACGTTTCATTCGCTGTGCCTGGGAGAGAGACGGCGTGGCCTGTTCGCTGTCGATGGTTTCAATGAGCAGCTTCTGTTCCTCGGGTTTAAGATAGGAAATCTCCACCGCTGGGGTCATAGCGATTTTTCCTCATCAACCATCTGCATGAGCTGTGGTTCAAGCTCGGTCAGTCGGATGTATCGCTGAATCTGCGTTGCGCTGTCCGGGCTGTTTTCCGCAATCTGCTCCCTGGAAGTCTTACCCTCATAATTCTGACCAACTTGGACAGAATTTCTGCTCGGTCTGCCGGCCCTCCGTTTGATGGCCTCCAGCTTCATTTTGTAGGCTTTGGCTTTCTCGCTGGGGAGAATATTTTCCCGCTGAAGATTGCTGTCCACCATGATGATAGTAGCGGTGTTGGGGTCTATGGCCCGAACAATGACCGGCATGGTCTTTAATCCGGCAAGCTCGCAGGCGTGTTTTCTTCTGTGACCTGCGACAATCTCGTAGCCGCCGTCCTCACGGGGCCTTGCGATGCCGGGGACGAGTACGCCATACTCACGAACGCTTTCCACCGTCTGCTGCATTGTGTCGTCATCCCTCACACCAAAAGGATGATTCGGGAATGGATGAAGCTCATCCAATGGGATTTCCTTAATTGTCTCTGCCATAATTACCTCCGATTCCTGAAACGACGAAAGGCGCTCATCGGTTATTCCTAACCAACGAACGCCTTGTCCTTGTCGTATTCAGTTTTCCGCCTCCTTTGCCTTTGAAGTAGCATTTCCTCGAATTTCTCCGAAAAATGCCCGATAAACAAAAAAATAGGACTAAAGCGACGCCCGTTTTGTCGGGTTTTGCTTTAGTCCTATTATATCAGTGGCATCAATGTATACGTCAACTTCATTCCAACCCGCTGCCGCACATAGTTTTGGAGCAGCAGCTTCTGGTTCTCGATACTGACGGATTCCCGTCGCGTTCATCATCGTTGCTCAGACGGCAGTAGATGCCGACGTTGTATGTTTTTGTGGTCATCTTTATTTTCCCTCCCGACAATCCAGATTCCATACCTCGTGCGGCGTGATGGCTCCACAGGAATATCCCTGTATGAACATCGTAACGGAAAATCCATCGCCGCGCAGGGTGCGGGTCGCCGGTGGCGACCTCTAAACGCCGAAGGCGATTAGAAGCACCGACCGGGCCGACAGGCGAGAAGCGGCAAAGCCGGGAGGATGGTGTAACTATGTGGCCGTGTGCGCGGAGCAACCGGCAGGTGTGGAAACCTCCGACATGGCGCGCCGGACGGCCAGCTGCTCCAGTGTCTTTCCCAGCTCTTTCTCGCCCGAAAAAAGCTGGTCACACGGTAAATGGTTCTCCCAATTTTGACCTCTTTGTAGGAGGTCGTAGGGGTAATTTGCTGATGCATATTGACGCACCTCCAGTCAAAAACTGCTTCTTCATAAAATATGAGGAAACAGTTTGTCTCAATTCATATAAAAAAAAGCAGCTGCACCGATAAAGTCAAATGGATAAAGAACCTGTTGATTGGTGCGGCTGCTGTATTGTAGTTTGGTATGTATTCGTCATATTTGCCACGCCCCTGACGATGGGGACATTCCTGGCCTCCGCTGGCGCGGCTGTCATAACTCCGCAGCGTCGTTTTACTCGTGCGCCGCAGGGTTCCCCCCAAGTCTATGGCGGGCCGTGAGGAAGTATCTTTAAGCCCCATGCAGTCACCGCGCCCGAAGTGCCGCCTCCGGGATTCAGACTGGCGTTGATCGCTCAGGACAACCGGTTCATCACCTCCTGGGTTGTCCATCCTGGCGGCGCGTCTGATTCGCTCGTACATGGGTTATGTACCAGAAATGCCGTCTATTCAGTTGTCAATGTACCAAAAGAAGGGAAAGGTTGTCCTTCTAACAGTAGTGAAGGAAACGGCGATTTTTTCGCGCTGTCAGTCAGACTTTTTCAAAATTTTGGACAATCGTTTCAAGCCTCGATGGATGCTGTCGTACACCCGGCTGAGGTCAACGCCTTCTGCCTGGGCAATCTCCTTGACGGTCATTCCCAGATAGAAACGGGCATAGATCCGCTTGGCCTGCTTGTCCGGCAGCGCCATGACCGCAGCATAGAGCTGCTCCTGCAGCTGCTTGCTCTCCAGGATTTCTTCCGGGGTCGGCGGGTGCCGCAGCACGGCCTTTTCAATGCCGTTATCATAGTCCAGGGAGTATTGGGCCTTGTAGTTATACATCTGGCGCTTACGGGCAGCTTCGGTTCTCTTATCCGCCAGGAACACCGCCTGTATTTCATCAGACACTTCCAAAGAGACATCGGTTTTATAAATATCGGGATACAGCTCCCGAAGGTTGATTTTCTGCATTATGTACCTCCATTTCGATTCACGGTTCGTTGACGGGTGAATCGAAAGGAGGAGGAGATCGGCAGTGGGGCAGAAGTCCAGGGCAGCATGGTCCGATGCTCCGGCTCCACAGGCATAGAAAAACGCTCGGACAGCAGAAAGCTGTTCGAGCGCAAAAGTACGGTATTCCGTTACATTCTGACAATTTTCGCGCCGCCGGTCAGACAGGGGCCTGTTCGGTGGCCGCGCTTTTTTGGCGGCGGCGCAAATATTGTCTGAATTTGCCGGTAGTCAGAGTATTTCATGGGCGGCTCCCTCCTAAAGCCGCCGTGTCAGCGTATAGGCGTCACTCCTTTTGTGAGGGCATAAAGGAACGGCGGCCTTGCGTGTACTTCAAAGCCGCCGTGATGGAATCAGGGCATGGGTATTCGGCTGCTGCACGACGGCTTTTTTTTTTGCCGTCGTCCGGCAGAATGTCGAATTGCAATTTTCATGGAATAGACTGCCAGCAAAATGTGAATTTCTCTCTATTCTTACTGCACCATATGATGGAATAAAAACTCCTTGACCCTTTCTGAGCGCGGGTTCGTGAAAAGTTCCTGCGGCGGGGCGTCCTCTTCAATGACGCCTTTGTCAAGGAATAACACGCGGGTGGAGATGGTACGCACAAAGGTCATCTCATGAGAAACGATAATCATGGTTGTTCCCCTTTGCGCCAAGGATTTGACTACCTCCAGCACCTCGCCCACCATTTCCGGGTCCAATGCACTGGTAGGTTCGTCGAACAGCATCAGCTGGGGTTCCATGCACAGCGCCCGGGCAATCGCCACCCGCTGCTTCTGTCCACCGGAGAGTTCCACTGCGCCCCGGTGTTGAAAAGCTGCCATGCCCACCTTTTCCAGATTTTCCAGAGCGATAGCTTTTGCCGTTTTTCGGTCCAGCCGCTTGACGGTTATCAGGGGGAGCGTGCAGTTTTCCAACACAGTGTGATTTGCGAATAGGTTGAAGCTCTGAAAGACCATGCCCACCCCTTTCGTGCAGTTGTTTCAGGGGAGCCGACATATTTGCATAATCCGTCCGTCCAAAATTACGGAACCCTTGTCCGGCTCCCTCCAGGAAATCAATACAGCGTATCAGGGTAGACTTTCCAGACCCGCTGGGGCCAATGACGGAGATCACATCGCCTTGATACACGTCCAAGTCGATTCCTCGCAAGATGGATTCGCCGTCAAAACTCTTTTCCAGCCCCCGCACACGGAGGACACATTTTTTCTCATCCATTGGCTTTGGCCCCTTTCCGGGATTGCGCCGGCGCAGGGCGCAGTCCACCAACTTGTTCAACCCATAGGAGAGCAGGACAACCAGCGCCAGATACAACACAGCTGCCACAAGGTAGGTAGGGGAGATACCGGTAGGTTTTACCCGCAATAGATGTGGTGGCGAACATAAGCTCTCCAAAACCAATAACCGTGAGCACCGATGTACCCTTGATATTGTTAATCAACTCGTTGACAATGGAAGGGAGGCTGTTGCGTATGGCCTGGGGGTAGACCACCCGGGTAATAGACTGCCAAGGCGTAAAGCCCAGGGAAAAGGCCGCCTCCTTTTGACCCAGTTCCACAGAATCGATTCCGCCGCGAAGCACCTCAGCTAAATAAGCGGCAGAATTCAAAATCACAGTAATCAATGCAGAGGCAAACAGAGACCAAACCTGATTGACCTGCGTGACAGATGCCCCCCGGCATCAGGGCCTTCACAATGGCGAAGCCTCCGTAGTAGATAATGCAGGCCTGCACCATCATGGGCGTCCCGCGGATAATGGTCACATACAGCTTCTCCAGCGTCACCAATATGTATTTTACATACTGAACAGGTCTGGGGTCCCGCAGCGTTGGCTCATTCTGCCGGATGTAGGCCAGCACCACGGCAAAGGCAAAACCAATCCCTGTGCCCGCTGCCGAGGCCGCCAGGGTCTGGCCGATACCGCTGATCCACGCCTTGCGCTCGCTCATCAGCAGATAAAGCATAGCATCCAGATCGCCTTCCGGCATTTCAGGAAGCCCCGCCACCCGGATAAACCGGTATATCATCCATACGGCCAGGACAAGCACGAGAGCAGCAACGGCGCCCCAGAACCAGCAAAAATTCTTTTGCTTTCAAACTCGTTTTCATAATTGATTACTCGCCTCCGCGCTCGATAGCAGCGTCAAAGAGTGCCGTTCTGTCTGCCTCGCTGATCTCATCCAGTGCTGCATTGACATCTTCCAGCAATTCCGTGTCGCCCTTACGCACGCCTACGCAAATGCCGCTGAAATCCAGCTCAAAGCCTTCTCCTTCATCGAAAGTAAGGCCAATCAATTCCTCATATTGGGAGGTATAGACCTGCACGGTTTCCCGGTTAATGACAATTCCGTCTACCGTCCCCTTTGAGCAGCCGATCCAGCATGGCGGGAATCGTATCTACCGGAGAAATATGATTGACACCGGGAATCTGGTCAATCACCGTGTCCAGACGGGTACCCCGCTGGCCCAAAATAGAAGCGCCGCTGAGTTCTTCCAGAGACGTTGCCCCGGCATAGGCCGAATCCTTATTCACCAGAACGGTTACTCTGTTTTGGTAACAGCGTATGTATTGGAAAAATCTGCGGCCTGACGATGCTCCGGGGAATCCAGCATACCGGAAACAACCATGTCAATCTGGCCGTTATTCAGCGCCTGCATCAACCCGTCAAAAGAAACCTTGACGAACACAGGCTCCTTGCCCATGGCTTCCGCCACCCGCTTGGCAATTTGCACATCGTAGCCATCGCCGTAAAAGCCGTCATGGTTTTCAATCGGCATATTGTATTCGGTGGCTACGTCCTCTTCCCAGTTGCAGGGGACATAGGCGAACTCACAGCCAATGCGCACCGTATTATCCTCCGTTTCCGTGGAATTACTGCTGCATCCAGTGGGCAATAAGACCGCCGCCATCAACACACAAAAACCTTTTTCATAAATTTTCATCCTTTCTTTTCAAAAAATCTTCTCTTAGCCTCTTTTTGGATTTTGGGCCTGTACCAGTCTTGAAACAGCAGACAGCATCTTGCGGTGTCAAAGGATGTACCATTACAGCAATAGCTATGCAGCACAGCGGATCGCATAGCCAAATCATGCTGAATCTGTCTGTCAGACGGGAACTCTTGGGTATCAGGCATATGGTTGTTTTTTCCGCACTTTCAACCGTGCTTTTCTTTAGGCGCAATCCCATATACTACTACATTTCCTCCCTTAAGCTACTAAATTTCACCTTCATATTTTCAGAAAAGACGGTAGTAAGACGAAGAAGCTCTACAATATCCTCGTCGGCCATGTCAGCCATAGCATTTATTTCCGCTCTGGCAGCGGGTGGGACAATGCCTTTCGCATACTCCAGTCCGGCATCCGTAAAACGGACAATCTTATTCCGGCGGTCATTTTCTGATTCTGTCAAAGACAAATAGCCCAATTTCCAAAACTTTTTGATAATGGCACTGATCGTCTGCTTGGTTGCCGACATTCGATCACTAATTTCCGATTGCAGGCAACCATCTGAAGAAAACCAGATGATGTCCAACACAAACAGTTCCTTCGCCGTCAAGCCATGCTTTCTGGCGCACATTTCGTAGGCAGCATATTGCAAATCCCGCAGCCTGCCATATTGATTGACATAAGCCCTCACTTTTCCAGCTCCACATGATTATCCTCCCATTTTTGATGGTCTAACTTTTCTGACAGGCAGGACAATAGGTACTTCCTCTGCCGCCAATTACCATACGGCAAAGGAGTTCTCCACAAACGGAGCAAGGTTTTCCTTCACGACCATATGCCTGTAGAAAAGGTGTATTACGATAATCCTGACCTTTGGTTTCAAATATTCCTCCGGTGTCATTTGGTTTTTTTTGATAAAATATGCTAATTGCTGGGGAATGGCTGTAGCAAGCCGTGTCCACTCGTCTGCTGTCAAACTGTTAGCGGGACGTGCCGGATGAAGTCGTGCCGCAAACAAAATTTCATCAGAATAAATATTGCCGATACCTGCAACGATATTCTGGTCCAGCAGACATTCCTTAATGGCTTTTTTTTGCGTTTTCCCAAACGCTCCCGCAGCGATTCTGCACTACAATCAGAAGACATCGGCTCAACTCCCAGCTTTTCGATCCCGCTGTATGTATCGGTTTCTTCGTTTGCAATCAACCAAAAGCGACCAAAACGACGGGTATCTGAAAAGCGCAGCTCCTTGCCATTGCTTAGTCGAAAAACAAGATGGGTATGCTTTTCTTCCGGCATATCCGCAGGAGTTACCAGGAGGCATCCGGTCATTCGCAAATGCAGGACAATATGGTCGCCGCTCTCGAACCAAAGCAGCAAAAATTTCCCCCGGCGCTCGGCGCGGTCAAAGGTCTGTCCCATTAACCTGCCGCAAAACTCGTCCGCAGAGGGATGTTCAATAATCTCCGGCCTATGAACCCCAATATCCTGAATCGTAAGACCCTGCACCTGTGGTTCCAGCACTTGTCTGATTGCTTCTACTTCCGGCAATTCTGGCATACTCCTTACCGTCCTTTCTTTCCTATTCACATTCCTTTTTTCGCACTTTTCTTTATTTTTCGTGGTAAAAATAATTGACAATGACAGGGGGCGCTTCAAAAAAGGACGCATCATACTGTCATCGTTCACCACATAGTCAAGACCGGTTTCTGCGGCATAGGCTTTCAGTTCTATATCCAGCAATTCCCAATATTCTGGATTTCCCTTTTGATAAATCTCCTGGTAAATCGGCAACAGCTCCGGGTGCTTTTCCCGTATATACTCCAAAATTACCGTTTTATAACTGCCCCGCAGGTTGAGGTTTTCCAGCCATACCAACTGACACTGATCCTTTACCCTATCGATAATGGAAGGCACATCCGTCAGCGCCGGAAAGATAGGGGAGATGAAACAGGTTGTTCGGATGCCTGCCTCATGCAGCGCTTTCATGGCGGTGAGCCGTCTTTCAATCGAAACAGCTTTATCCATATCGGCCCGGAACGTCTCATCTAAAGTATTGATGGAAAAACCAACCCGGATGTCTGAAAAAGTCTTAAGCAGGTCTATATCCCGCAGAACCAGGTCAGACTTCGTTTGGAGTGTTATTTTTACGCCGCTGCCCTGTAATTGTTCCAGCAAAGAACGTGTGCGGCGGTATTGTTCTTCCTGGGGATTGTATGGATCGGTCACGGTACCAAAGAACAGCTCTTTTCCGGCATACTTTTCCGGTTTTCTGATCTCCGGCCAATACTTTACATCCAGAAACTCTCCCCAGGGCTCTGGATGATTGGTAAACCGTTTCATGAAACTGGCATAACAGTATTTGCATCCGTGAGTGCAGCCCACATACGGATTCACAGCATAATCACAGACAGGAAGGTCTGTCTTTGTGATCACGCTTTTGGTATTGATTTCTTATTATCATATTGCTGTCATTCCTTTTGCGCTTCTGAGCGCCGCGTCCTGAAAATGATTGCCGGGATTCAGCTCAAATGTTACCTCAATCCCAAGCTGCCGGTAATGCTCCGCAAGGGCTTCCGTATTGTCCTGCACGGTTTTCAGAAGCGGATGTCTTGTCTTTTTCTCCTTGTCTCCCAGGGACAGATAGATCCTGTCTGGTTTCCGCAGCATATCGTGGCCTGCAGCAAATTCCAGAAAATCAGGAAACCAGAGTGAGCCGGATATACTTGCCGCACGTTCAAAGGCATCGCATTGGTACATAGCATAAAGGGCGAACAGCCCGGCAAGAGAGTAGCCTGCGATACAGGTACGTGTCGGGTTGCCGCAAATAAGCATCCTGGCCTTTGGAAGTATCTCGGAAAGAAGCAATTCCAGGTATTCATCTGCTCCGCCCGTAGCCGCCGTATCATCCGCCGACAGCGGCGGACAATACCACGGCGTCATATCATGGTTCCAGTCAAGGTTCCTGATGACAAGCACATTGACATCACCCGCGCTGATTTTTCTCACTTCACGCATGACTGATTCTCCATCGCCGGTATAGGTGTTCAGGACGATCAATGGCCGGTCAGCCTGCATGGCAGGGTAGAGCGTGATTTCTTTTTCCCGATACGCTGAACTTTCTTTTTTGCAAATGGGGATTCGGAGGATAACTGGCTGCACATTTTACCAGCCTCCCATATGGATATGTCCATCCGGGCTGCTGCTATACTGCTCTAAAACCAGCTCGTCCTCCTTCGGGTATCCTACTCCGATAAAGCATGGGGTCATCCACCCCTGCGGTACTCCCAATGTATTCAGTACAACATCATGTTCTTTGTTCAGCGGAATCCGCAGCGAGTAGCCTAATCCCTCATTGATAACAGCCAGCATGATATTTTCTGCAACACACCAGGCGGTGGTAAGGGGATTTAATTTACTTTACCCATTCCCCGTTGAGCCTGCTGCATTTGAATAATGGGACGATTACATAGGGACAGTCCACCAGCATGGTATACTGCCTCGGCATAGCATAGGCATACATTTTTCTGCGCCAGATTGGGGCGCGTATATGTGCGATTGCTGTCCACATAGCGTTTGGCAACAGCCTTTGCATAGGCAAAGGCGCGCTCCTTATCCTCACGCTCATGCAGAACAATAAACTGCCAGCTTCGGTAGTGATCCCAGGAAGGGGCCTTCATGCCTGCTTCTAGAATCCTTTTGATTGCCTCAAAATCAACCTCCCGGTCCGTCCACTCACGGCTTGTTTTCCTTTGATTGATCACTTCATGAAATTCCATCGTATCATACGCCTCCTCGGATTTTTTACCATTTGTTCCAGCGGACTTTATTTTCCACGGTTGCCTTGACCTGTGCGGGCAGGAGCGGGTCTTTGATGGAGTACCCCAATACCACCATAGCGGGCAATCCCCAACCATCCGGCACCTTCAGAAAGTCCTTGATCTGCTCCGGCTCTTTCACCGGGATATGAACCACGCTGCCAACTCCTTCAGCGGTGGCAGCCAGCAGCATATTTTCAATGAGCGCCCAGGTCGCACCGTAATCCATCAGACCATAGCCGTTCTTGTCCTCGCTCAGAGGTACTTCTGCTTGTAATAGGGAAGAATGACGCAGGCTGATTCCTCAATCATGCTGCGCTGGCGCGGGTAAGCAATCTTAAACATTTCCTGCTGCGGGGTCTTCGGCTCCTCAATCCGGCAGGGGTAGGGACGGATAAACTTAGCCAGCTCCATTATCATAGCTTTATCCGTCAGGGTAAGAAGTTCCCATCTTCTTTGATGATTGGAAGAAGGAGCCTTCAAGCCTGCGTCCAAAATCCGCTCCAACACCTCTCTGGAAATCTCCCTGTCCTCAAACTGACGGATGCTTCTTCTCGTGTTAATGACCTCATAAAATTCCATTTGTTATTCCTCCGTTTCCTGATTTACCAACATCGTTAAGTTCTTTGTAAATGTCCGGGACAAATCAACCAACTGCTTTTGTTCCTCCGGCGTAAACATCGACATAGCTGTGTCCTCCGCCCATGTGATATGCCGGACTACCTT
>VOFH01000282.1_pt1 | contig 24001 bp, 33 predicted proteins | sample 5384091 | NCBI WGS metagenome assembly VOFH01 (sample SAMN12384727, study PRJNA508395) | human gut metagenome | isolation source: healthy gut G | host: Homo sapiens
TCTGTACCTAAGTACACTGGTATGCGCCATCACAGACAATACCGGAACCATGAAAATGTTCAAAGCTTCTATCTTTGCCACCTTCGTGATCCCGGTACTGATCTGGGCTTATACGTTCCTATACAAACTTACGCACAAGAAATAATTATTTTTCTGTTGTTTCTGTAGCTAAGACAGATTCTGTCTCAGTCTCAGTCTCCGTCTCCAAAACACTTTCTGTCACATTTCCCATGGATGCATTTGGTCCGTCATTCTCTGTGGAATCCAGTTTCCCTGCGTTTTTGCTGATAAAAATATAAGCAACAATGCAGATCACCAGAAGAATGACCACCACAAGCATCTGTATTTTCTGCTTTTTCATTCTTTATTTCTTTCTCCTTACCATAAAGATTACAATTCCTCCGGCCAGTAACAGGATTGGAAGAATCACGGTAACCAGCAGTCCCAGAAGTACCGCATGTAATGCATTTACTGTCAGATTACTGAGCATATACTCTTTTTCCGGAATTACGCTGCCTGCCGACCGGGTATCCGTGATCATGTTTCCGATGACATCGGAAAACAGTGCTGCATTGTTTGTCGTCATCTGGCTTGCCTCATCGCTGAATACATATGGACTTGCAAATACCACAAGCTGCGTCGTATGATCATCATCGACTTTATCTTCTACCGCCAGTCCGACACTAAACGGTCCCTTGTCGTCTCCGTCTTCGTATCCATAATCCTGCATACTGTTTGGATCGTTCTTTGCAACCGCATCATCGGAAGTATCCAGTAAAGAAGTATACGTTGTCTTGCTCTCTTCTGTACTCTCCGTGTCATCCGTCGTACTCTTCTGCGGATAATGGATTCCCAGGGAAACCGGAAGATATACATATCCGCCGGAAAGACTTCCGGTATACGAACTGCTGTTTACATTTGGCAGCAGATACAACGGTCATCCTCCCATATTGTAATAATGCTGTGCATCATTATCCGCGATCGGACCTGTCGTAAAGCTTACGCCGTAAGTATCCAGAATCGATGCAAAATTCGGCATCTCAGTCTCGGAATACAATCCCACGATAACCGCTTTTCCGCCTTTTTCAGATAATCAATAACTTTCTGTGCATCATTTTTATTAAAATCTTTCTGCGGTGCATTGATAATAATTGCTGCCGCATCTTTCGGAACACTTTCTTCATTTAACAATTCCACGGAAGATAATGTCATATTGGATTTGCTGATGACATCCGAAAATGCACTTCCGATTGTGGCCTCGTCATGTCCGGTGATCTGGTATACGACAGGAAGCTGGTCCGCATCCATCGTTACATACTGGATGGCACTTGTAATCTGTCCTTCCGCATCGAATCCCTTCAGTTCGTTGTTGTAGGAATATGTGGAATAATCCATGTTTGACTGATAATCATAGATATCATAATAATCTATCACTTTCGAACGCTTGTCACTGACAACGATCAGACTGTTGCTGGTCGGTGCATTGTCCGTATAGTCCTTATAAAAATAAGGTTTACTCTTCGGATTGACGTATTTTACCCTGATATGCCCGGACAGATCTTTGTAACGCTCCAGCATGGAATCAATCTGTGCGTCCTTGCTTTTTTCCGCTGCCAGAACATAGATGGTCACATCACTTTTCAGTTTTTTCATGTTCTTTTTCGTATCCTTTGTAATGGAATACAATTTAGAATACGAACAGTCCAACGAGGTAATTCTCGTCGGCAGTGCATCGACTGCCAGGTTGGCAACCACGGCAAGAGCGAAAACTACGACAATAAAACTGCTTGAAAAAACGCTGAGCGAAAATGTCTTTTGCTGATGCTCCAACGCCGTTTCTGAATGGCCTGCACGGTAAAGAAATTAAATAATACAATAACCGTTACATAATAGAGGATTGCCGTAATGTCCAGACAGCCCCCTGGAATTTTTCAAACGGTGCATACAGATCCAGACCGTTTAAAATCTTTGTCAGCCAGTTTCCATCCGATGAAATAAGTCCTGTCAGACTCTGCATCATATAACTGATAAACAGTACCACAAACGTCAGAACTGCCGCAATCACCTGGCTTTCCGTCAATGCGGAAATAAACATACCTACCGCAATGGAAGCTGCTCCATATAACCAGAACGCCAGTATGGCAATATAGCTCTCGCCCATGGGAATGGTTCCAAACGCCCGTAAAATGAGCGGTGTCACACAGAAAACTGCAATATCCACGGTAAACACCGCAAGCATTGCCAGATATTTTCCGAGCACAACCTTTGCCACCGGTACCGGTGCTGTCAGCATCAGCTGATCCGTTTTATTTTTCCGGTCCTCTGCAAAACTGCGCATGGTAAGGATCGGTACCGCAATCATAAAAATAATCGTAATGGCACTTAACGTATAATACAGATACGGATATCCCTGCCGGAGATTATACACATAAAAATACAGTCCGAACAGTGCCATAAGGGCGGCCACAAACAGCCAGCCGATCACATTCTGGAAATATGACCGGAATTCTCTTTTCAATACGGCAAACATTACTGTGCACCTCCTTCCTGGGTAATCTCAAGGAATACATCTTCGAGAGATTTCGTCACGGTCTTCATCTCCAGCACCGGAATGTTATGCTCTGCCATCTGCCGGAAGACTTCTTCCCGCACATCGGCACCTTTCTTTGCATAAATACGGATTTTATCATGATCCGCCTGCTCCACCCTTGCAATGTTTTCTTCTCCCTGTAAGTATCCGGCTGCTTCCCCGGCACCGAAACCATAAATTTTCCCGGTTCCACAACGAGTGATGCAGAGGTAATTCCGTCAATCGCCTCTGTAATATTGGAAATTGATGCTACCAATTCTTCTGAGGTTGCACTAAAATCCGATACCAGATCATTAATTTTAGATGCATCCATATTATAATCATCTGCCATTTTCTCAAACTCGCCAAAACTCTTCACAATATCTGTATCTACAAAATCCAACAGATGATTAGAGTCATTTGCAAGATTTGCTACTGCATTATCCACATTTTCCGTCACGGCCTGAATATTTGCCACGGCATCTTTAGACTGCTCTGCCAATACCCGGATTTCCTCTGCAACAACTGCAAATCCCTTTCCGGCCTCGCCAGCACGTGCTGCCTCAATGGATGCATTCAGTGCAAGCAGATTAGTCTGTCCGGTAATCGCAAGGATAGAATCAGCAAGCACGCCGATCTGTTCCACAACCTTTGCCTCTTCAAGTGCCTGCTCCAGCCTTCCCCTGATTTCTCCGAGCATCGTCTGAACTTTCTGTCGATTCTCCACCGTTGCTTCCTTCGTCTGTGCTGCCCTCTTATGAATTTCTTCTGCTTCCGTAGCCCCATCCTGTGCACGTATCGCAATCTCTTTCGCTGCACCATCAATCTGCTGAGTCATACTGTTGATCTGTTCTGTCGATGCGGCAGTTTCCTCAGTACTTGCAGCAAGCTGCTCGGTTGTCGCAGACACATCCTCAATTTCCCCATTCAGATTTGATATACTGCTATCCATCGCTTCCACAACTGTATCAATATTTGCTGCCTCTATCTTTACCTGGGAAAGCAATCCGCATATTGATTCCCTCATTGTCTCAAGTGTTCCTGCCAGCTGTCCGAAATCATCTTTCCGTTTCATCATATTGTCCTGCATTCTATGCGCAAAATTACCACCTGCAATCACTTCAATCTCTGCTACAACTTTCTTTAGTGACTTTGTAATATCCTGTGCGATCATGAAAACAAGTACTGCAACAACCGCAAGCATCACAATACATACCGCGATCAGTGTGATTGCCTTTTGCATTGCATAGTTGGAAAATACCTTGTCCTGCTTTTCAATGGCAGTATCAATATAATCGGTATAATTTCCTGTACCGACCACCCAGTCAAATGGTTCAAAATACTCACTGTAGGAACGCTTCGGTGAAGGTTTAGTCTCTCCTTCTTTAGGAAATACATAATCTGTGTATCCTCCACCATCTTCCACTGCTACACGTATGATTTCTTTCACCATCTTGTATCCTTTTGCATCCTCTGTCTCCATACGGTTCGTTCCCTCGGTATTGCTGCCAAGCAGAACTACATTTGTTCCATCTGACTGATCAATCCAAAAGTAACCTGTCTCTCCGTAACGCATCTGCCGAACCTCATCCGCTGCAATTTTCTTGGCTTCATCCAGCGTATAAGTTCCCGCTTTATATGCGTCATTAATCTCCGACAACACCCTGTGTGTGATATGCAAGAATCAGGGAAAAATCATGGTTTCTCGTAAAATCAAACATGGCAATACTCTCCGGGACGCTGAGCGGTGTCTGTCCCACGTAATCCCTCGGTGCCGGACGGTTATACCCCTGTTCAAATTTTATTTTCTTTGCCATATCCCATCCTGCCGGAAACTGCAGATTCAGATCCACACCCTGGATATTTGCCTTCCATCCGTCCGGAAACGGAATATCCGGGAATCCGGACGCAATGCGAGACCGCACGGCGATAATAAAATCCTTCCGTCAAAAGCCCATTTACCAGATCCACACCATCCGGATTAACCAATGGTACAAGATACAGGGAATATTCTTCAAACAGCCGCTCCGGGTACAGTTCTTCATACATACGTTCGTCTGCATATGCCTCTAACAGCCGCTCCACAAACTTTAAAAGTACCGGTGTGGTAATGCTCTCATTGGCATGAAAGGAAGCATTGTACCCCACCTCTACCGGACCATTTCCCAACTGCAGCGACCACAGGGGTGTTCCCATAACACTTCTTCCGATCGTTCCCACCTGCAGATAGGGATAACGTGCCTGCAAGCCCTCGATGATCCACCCGGTAAGCAGGGAAGTGTATGGAACTTCTCCGGAAACCAGCGGAAAATTAAATGGTACAACAACCGTACTTCCAATCTGTAATGCTCCGGCATCCGTTCCGGGATTTGCATGCATCACTCGCTCCATCGTTGTATCATACATTTTCGCAATGGAGAAAAAAGTATCTCCTGCTTTTTACCTCGTGTGTGATATACCCACGTAAAAAGGGCAGTAGACGGTTCCACTGTGCTTCTTTTACCGCACACTTTCCGCTGCTGCCCATTACTTTTTCCACGGCTGCACAGGTCTTTGGTCCAAAAATTCCATCCAGCATCACCTGCTGTCCTGCACGCTGCAATGCCAGCTGCAGATATTGTACCCAGATTCCCTGATCCCCAGGATATAATTCTTTCATTTTGTTCCTGCCTTATTCTCATTCTTTTTATTTTATGAGAATCAGACAGTTTTGTTTCCATTATGCAAATGCTTCTGCTACATTTTCTTCTGTTACTTCTTCCTTCTCATCGAGCAGATTGTTCATGCTCTTTAAGCTGATCAGAAGTGTGGACGTGTTGTGAAGCAATGCCGATGTGGTCGGTGGAAATACCCCTGCCACACCAAGAACGATCAATGAGGTGTTAATTCCTACGATCAGACGGTAATTTCTGTGAATCCGCTCCATCAGCCCATTACTGATCTTCTTTAAGGTAACGAGCTCATGGAGATCATCTGCACCCACCGTCACATCTGCAATCTCGCGTGCGATCTGTGCACCATCACTGATGGCAATGCCGACATCCGCTGCAGACAATGCCGGAGAATCATTGATACCGTCACCGACCATGATCACCTTTCTTCCGGCATTCTTTTCTGCCTCAACAAAGCTTGCTTTATCTTCCGGCAATACCTCGGAATGATACTCATCCACACCGACTTTTTCGCAATCACAGATGCCACGCGGTCGCTGTCTCCGGTCATCATAACAACCTTGGAGATTCCGAGTTTCTTTAACTTTGCAATAACCTCAACCGCTTCCAGACGAAGTGGATCTTCGATGCAGATCACTGCCACAAGCACTCCGTCAATCGCCATATACAGGTGGGAATACTGCTCCGGAAGCTGCTCAAATATCTCTTTCTTTCCCTCCGGAATTGTAGCATTCTCATCCTCAAATACGAAATGATAGCTTCCGATCACAATATGTTTCTCCCCGATCTTGGAAGAAATACCGTGTGCGACAATGTACTCTACCTTTGAGTGAAGTTCCTCATGTACCAGATTCCGGTTTACTGCCTCACGTACCACAGCCTTTGCCATGGAATGTGGAAAATGTTCCTCTAAACAGGCAGCAATACGAAGCAGTTCATCCTCGGACTGATCATTGAAGGAAACAATCTTTGCCACTGTCGGCTGTGCCTTGGTCAGTGTACCGGTCTTATCAAATACGATGGTATCCGCTTCCGCCATAGCTTCCAGATACTTGCCTCCCTTTACGGTAATGTTATAGGTACTTGCTTCCCGGATTGCAGAGAGCACGGACAATGGCATCGCAAGTTTCAATGCACAGGAGAAGTCCACCATTAACACAGAAATTGCTTTTGTCACGTTTCTGGTAAACAGCCATACAAGCCCTGTTCCCAGGAAGGTATATGGCACCAGTTTATCTGCTAAATGTTCGGCTTTTCCTTCCAGTGAGGATTTCAGTTTCTCTGATTCCTCGATCATCGCCATGATCTTTTCATACTTGCTTGATCCGTTTACTTCTCTGACGCGGATCGTAATCTCGCCTTCCTCGACAACAGTTCCGGCATATACCACGCCATCAGGTACTTTGCGGACCGGAACCGATTCTCCGGTTAAAGATGCCTGATTTACCATTGCCTCTCCGTCCGTTACCGTTCCGTCAAACGGGATCACATTGCCCATATGAATGCGCACTTCATCTCCGGACTGCACGTTGTCTGCGGAAACGAGTACTTCCTGTCCATCACACATCATCCATACCCTGCTGATGTTGAGTGACATACTGCGTGCCAGATCTCCCACGGATTTCTTATGTGTCCATTCTTCCAGCGTCTCTCCGATACCAAGCAGATACATTACAGATCCTGCGGTCGCAAAATCACCACGGATAATGGAAACACCAATGGCAGTTGCATCCAGTACCGGAACCTCGATCTTACCCTGAAACAGAGTCTGAAGCCCTTTCCAGATATACTTCACGGATTTCACCGTTGTGATTACTGCACGAACGGAAAACGGCAGAAACAGTTTGTTACCGAAATGCCAGAACGTCTGCTCCACCAGCTGATCCCAGTAACGCTGATTCATTTCTCTTCCGGAATTTTTAATATAGGTATCCGGAACATCCGTCTTTTCATACGAAAATGCCTTTAACACTTCAAGGATTGCATCTCTGTTTCCTTCATAACAAATGGTCACATCTTCGGTACGATTTTGAATTTTTGCGGAAATCACAGATTCACACTGTTCCAGATAATACTGTAATGTATCTGCCTGTGCAAATGACATACGACTCTGGATCACATGAATCCTCATTCTTCCCCTTATCTCATGTCTGATTTGAAATTTCATATCTATAACCTGCTTTCGATAAAAGAGATGTTACATATAAGGTAACATCTCTTTCATGCGTTTTTATGCTTCTGCTGTCTCTTCTGTAGTTTCTGTCTCTTCGGCAGTTGTCTCTTTGGTTACTTCCTCACCATCAAATACTTCCTCTTCTTTTGCTGCACGGTCTTCGTTGATCTGCTTTGCTTCTGCATAGATATCCTCTGCATTCTCCTGTACCTTTGTAGCGGTCTTTAAAACAACTTCCTTTGCACGGAGTACAGCTGCTGTACAATTTGTATAAAGTTTCTTTGCATCTTTGCTGGAAAGAATCTTGATTCCTGCTGTACCAAACAGTACACCTGCTGCAAAAAGTCCGGTTTTCTTTGCATCAAAATTTTTGAAATACTTTAACATCGTTGTTTCCTCCTTAGTAACTGATTTATAATTTTGTTTTCCTGTTTAAAAACGTATTTTATGCCCCATTTTTCCAATTTGCAAGTATTTTTTAGTCACCACGGCGTGCAAAAAGAGCATAAAAAAGGACTCACACCATCTATCATCCGATAAATAGCGGAGTCCCACACTTTATACAACAGCAATCCGGCTGTCCTTATTGAGAAAACTTATCATTACTGTTCCACGCCGGCTTTTCCTGCTGCAATCTTTTCTTTTTTCTTTGTTCCAGAGTTTTTCTGCGGTAGGTGTCCAGTTCTCGGCATAAGGAGCAGCCTTTTCTTTCAGATGTTCCGGTGTCTCCGGTGACTGATAATCGGTATTTACTGCCTTTGACTCTTTTACCATCTCTCCAAGCTTATCCGGGTTCTCAAGCATTGGACATGGACGAAGCATATTGTCATTAAATGGCTGGTTGTCATGGTATGCCTTGAATAATGGACTCTTTAAGGCATCTAACAGGCTGCAGTCATGAATATTTGCATTGGAATAATGAATAAATACGCATGACTCCACATCACCCTTGGCATTGATATGTAAGTATCTCCGTCCACCGGCGATACATCCACCGACAAACTGTGCGTCATTCTGGAAATCCATGCTGAAAATTGCCTTTGTCTGACGGAACTTACGGATACGGTGGAAAATTTCCTCTCTCTGTTCCGGTGTCGGTAACAGATCAACTGCTGCACCGTTTCCAACCGGCATATAATGGAAGAACCATACAAATAATGCACCGCTCTCAACCAGCATATCAAAGAATTTTTCGCTGGTTACATCATCTAAATTCTTTCTGGTATAACAGGTAGAAATACCAAATGGTAAACCATGGCTCTTTAACAGGCTCATGGCGTGCTGTACTTTATCAAATACACCTTCGCCTCTTCGTCCATCGTTGGCTGTCTCGAATCCTTCCAGACTGATCGCCGGAACAAAGTTCTTGACACGAAGCATTTCCTGGCAGAACTCTTCATCAATCAAAGTACCGTTTGTGAAAGAAAGGAACTCACAATCCGGATGCATCTCACAGATCTTGATCAGGTCTTTTTACGTACCAGTGGTTCTCCACCTGTATAAATATACATATAGGTACCAAGCTCCTTACCCTGACGTACGATAGAATCAATCGTATCCAGATCCAGATTCAGCTGATGGCCATACTCTGCTGCCCAGCATCCGGTACAGTGTAAATTACATGCAGAGGTAGGGTCTAACAGAATTGCCCACGGAATGTTACAGTTGTTTTCTTCAGCAAGCTGCTCCTGCAGTGCGCTGCCTTTTAAGCTTGCATTGAAAATGAAATTCTGGAAGAATGCCTTACGGACTTCCGGATTCAGCTGATAAATGCGAAGAATCAGCTGGTACCAGTTTCCCCTCTCCTGAATCACCTTGCGGATCATATTTCTCTGTGCCTCATACCATCCGTCCGGTGCAAATTTGTCAACCATATCCATCAGTTTCGGAATATTCTCCTCCGGATCTTTCTCCATATACTTTAAGGCCTGCTTGATTCCAAAGTTCTGAATACTCTTCTGTAATGACATTTTATTCATAATCTCAACTTCCTTTCATTCTGTCGCCATAACATGACAGAAATGTTTTTGTGTAATCTGAAAAGTATTATATCTTTTCTCTTCTTAAATTCAAGTGGACAAATGCACGAATGTGGGTAAAATTTGTCGAATTTTTCCAGATTACAGAATACTTCTGCCCTTATTTCTGACTGTGCAACACATACTTTGCAATCATTTCCACACTCGAACGCAACAGTGCACTGAATTCCTGCGGGGACACACATTCCCTGTCCTCAAGCCATCTCACCAGTGCTGCCAGAAATGCATCCGAAAAGAAATGAATATAAAATTCGTCGTGCTCTCCTTTTTCCTCTTCCTCTACCATCGCAAGAAATTTACGATTGACAGGGACTAAAATATCCCGGAAATGTTCTGTAAAAGAGTTCTGCCCCTCAATCTGCAGTACTTTCGAATAGAATGTCCGGTGTTTATAAAAATACTCACAGATTTTTTCCAGTATATCCCATGTAAAGCCGGCATTTTTCCATTCTTCTTCTGAAAAAATCTTTGTAATTTCAGTGTCAAAAATCCAGTTGACCAGATCATATTTATCTTTAAAATGATAATAAAAACTTTTGCGGTTCATTCCGCATTCTTCGCAAATGTGTGATACACTGATCTTCGCAAAAGGTTTCTGTTCCAACAGTTTTCGAAGAGCATCTGCAAATGCCTGTTTGGTGGCGTTTGAGTATGGCATAACCGACTCCTCCTTATTCCTTTTCTCTTATCCATATTTTAACTATTGTACCACACTTTTTTTATTTTGTTACCCTTTTATATCTCTCATATGGAATTTGTATATATAATAGGAAAGAACCGCTACGATATACTCGGTAACGGCAAATCCGTACCACACACCCGATGCCTGTAACAACCGGCTGAGCACAAAAGAAACCGGCAGCATCACAACGATATAGCGCGCAAGAGAAATCAAAAGTGATGGCATGCCCTTTCCCAGTCCCTCCAGGACTCCGGAAAATGTAACGGAAACCGAGGATACCACGAATCCAAAACTGATGATTCTGAGTGCCGCACCTCCGATTTCCATTGTTGCGCGGCTTGTGGTAAACAATCCCATCAGCTGCTGCGGAATTGCACAGGAAATTGCCATTCCCATAACCATAACCAGTGCGATCAATCCCATGGAGGTGTGCGTAATCTTTTTCACCCTGTCATATTCTCCCGCTCCATAATTATATCCAACGAGCGGCCGGATTCCCTGCACAATTCCGTTTGCCGTCAGATAAATAAATGTCTGCAGTTTATAATAAACTCCGAGCACCAGAATATAACTTCCCGGAAACGGCGCAAGGATTGCATTTAATGCGGACACCTGAATGGAAGGAAGTGCAAGATTTAAAGTTGCCGGAATTCCGATGGTATAAATATTTTTCATTACGTTTCCGGTTGTCTTCATATTTGCGACGTTGACCTTTACATGCATCGGACGTGCAAAATAAAACAGCAGATACCCCGCCAGCGTCACACACTGACCGATTCCCGTGGCATAAGCCGCACCCGCAATTCAAGCTTCGGTACCGGTCCCAGACCAAAGATCATAACCGGATCTAAAATAATATTGGTTACACATCCGAGCATCATACAGATCATCGACACCTTCATCCGCCCGACTGCCTGAAAGATCTTTTCATATGCAAGTCCCAGACCGATCACGGGTGCAAACGCAAATACCCGCGTGGAATACGTGCATGCCAGTGCGATCACCTGTGTATCGCCTGTAAACATCCGAAGAAACGATGGCATAATGACAGAACAAAGCAGTGCCAGCACCAGACCGTGGATCAAATTTAACAAAAGCCCACGGATGCCGACTCATCCGCCATTTTCTCTTCTTTTGCTCCCAGATAAAAGGCGACCCTTGCATTGATTCCGATCGCAAATCCGATAACAATGGCATTGACGAGATTTTGCATCGGAAACACAAGGGCAAGCGCCGTCATCGCATCTTCACTGATCCTTGCCACAAAATAACTGTCCACAATGTTATACAATGCATTCACTGCCATGGATATGACCATGGGAAGTGACATGGAAAGCACCAGCGGCAGGATTTTTCTTGTTTTCATGTACTCCTGATTCATACAAACTCCTCTTTTCTGCCGGATGTTCCGCAAAAAAGACTATAGACCGACGGTTTGAATCAGAAACCGTAAAATCTATAGTCTTTTTTCAGACATCCTGTTTTGTGTATCTTATCTTACTTCAATTGGTCTGTTTTTGCAAGTCTTTTCTAAAATAAAGAGGTGTCAGTATCTTTCCGGGATTTGTGGAGCCGTAAGGAAACAGACGTATTTCTATGTACAATACCGGAATGTCCGGTCGGTCAGAATTCTTGCAAAGATCAGACCAAGCGGCAGTGCCACAATAATTAAAATTGCAGAAGCAAACCAGGATGCAGAGGTATTCAAAGACATCGCCCCCAGATTGTAAATTGCCCGGTACAGATACAGTCCCGGTACCATAATGACAATCGACGGAACCGTAAGTGAAATCCTTGGATATCCCGCCTGGTTTTTGATCAATGATGCAAGGATTCCTGCCAAAAGTGCTCCCACAAAAGCCGCCGCAGCCGGAGGAAATGAAGCAAGATCCACCAGCTCCAGCCGGAGGGTGTTGGCCACTGCTCCGATCAGTGCTGCCGTTGCCGCCAGTTTCCACGGACTGTTAAACATAATCGAAAATCCGAACACGCCGCAGAAACTGAAGACCAGACGCAGTATGATATGCATGGGAACGGACATGGAAAGCGCCGGAAAATCCACCGGATGCAGATGCAAAAGCAGTGCCATCAGCCATGCCGTAATGGTCGCAACAACAATGATAATGATCGCATAGGTCAGCCTCTCCAGCCCGGAACGCATATCCAGCTTGGCAAGGTCAATTCCGCTTGTAATAAACGGAAAACCCGGAATGATAAAAAGCATGGAACAGATATATCCCGCCTCATGCTGCAGGGAAACCCCGGCAATCAGCTCTGCGATCCGAAGCAGAATGGTATAGGTAACGCACGCCGAGGCAACGGATGCCACAATCCCGAGAAACAGTGTCAGATGATGCTTTGTCAGTTTGCAGCGGACAAAGTTTCCAAGTCCTGCCCCGCAAAAAGCAAACAGCATTTCCACGGGCCCTCCGCCAAGCAAAAAAATGTGAATGCGCCGCATGCCAGTGCCGCGGCAAATCCCAAAGCCACCGGGGAATAGAGTCCATGAATCCGGTCGATCTCATCCAGATGATCATGGAGCTGTTCGCCCGTCATGGTTTTCCCCCTACGGTTGAAAATTCACCGATAAAACGCTCCAGCCGGTTCAGTTTTGATGTGTTGACTCCGGTATTGGTCAGGCAAAGAGACTGGGAAAATCCACTTGTTCCATCAAAACAGGTATATTCAATCGACATCAGACCGATATCTGTCGAACATGTAATTCCGAGATTTTGTGAAATCGTATTCATGGAACTGCGGACACGCCAGGCTCCCGTTCCACAGGATAACAGCATCAGGCCGACACGGCCGACGATTGAAGCTTTTTCGGTCAGGTCTGCCTCTGTAATCGGACAATTTCCGTGGCCGCTGTACTCATGCCATGGGATATCCATGTGATTTTTAGGTATTGCAGTGGTTTGCATGAATCATCATCCTCTTTCTTAATGCATCAATACAATTTTGTTTGCAATATCAATGTTTTTCTCCAATGCCTTCCGAAAATGGTACATCGGCAAAAACACCCCAAGTGCATCGTAACGGTTTCCCTTATTTTCCATGGAATCCTGTCCGTAATAAACGACCGAACGTGGCAGGATTTCTGCAGATCCATCAGGATATCCCAGATGGCCGCATATGCCTGCGCTTCTGTCTCCTGTATTTTTACCGTATCCGGCATTTCATAGACAAGCAGCACTCCGATATGCTCTCCCATACGGATTTCCTGTGCTTCCATGGTATCTCTGTCATAACAATGCCGTTTACGGAATCCGTATGCCAGATACATCTTCACCTGTTCACTCTTTTGAAATACCTTAAAAACTGCTCATAATTTTTGTCACTGACATGAAATTTGATATCCGGAATTAATTTTCCATCCTCATCCGTCAGGATATAGGGATTTGTCTGACCATTGGCATTAAAACGAAACGGAGCCAGAAACGAATTCCGCAGCAGATCAAACATACTGTTCTGGCAGATTGCCATCAGAAACGCCGTCAGATCCTTTTCCTCATAAGAACGAAACAGTGCGGTTGCAAACTGCTCCGCAGAAAGACCGTTGCCCTCATAATCATCGCCCACCCGAGCGCATCATAACGTTTCCATCAGGCGCTCACATGCCTGCGGATTCTCTTTAATCTTTTCAAAAAGCATTTTTGCCTTCTGTTCCCTTGGAAAAATTGTTGCCATAAAAATACACTTCCTTTTCTCAATCTCGCTATCTTTTATTATAAAGAATATTTTTAAAAAGGATAACGTATTTTCTATATAAGTTTCATATTAAATTGACATATTAAAATGCGGTGAAAATAATCCTTTCACCGCATATAATACTTACTGCTCTGTCTTTTCAATCTGCGTATCCATCTTTAAAATATGATTGATCAGCCATCCGCCAAGGAACTCGATCAGCTCATGCAGATATTCCTGCTGGTTGTCATCAATTTCTTCCAGCTTATCCAGATCGATACTCATCAGCTTGTCCACAAATGCCTGATGCGCCCTCTTTTGCGCTTCCAGCATCGGGCTGTTGATTTTCTGCATATAGGCCTCTTCATCTTCAAAATGAAACTTGGTATATTCCCGGAGTTCATCCAGCAGACGTACAATTTCATCGTATTTGTCATGAAGCAGGTCGTTATGGATCAGTGCATTTACCTCTCCGATAATCTCAAACAGCTTCCGGTGTTCCCTGTCTACCAGTTCAATTCCCGTATAATATTTCGCGGTAAACACAAACGGATCTTCTTTCTGCATTTTCCCGATCATCATGTCACTGCTTAAAATATGCCGGTACAGCCAGCGTACCAGATAGGTCAGAATCTCATCGAGCATCGCCGATGCATTCTCCCCGGTGAGTGGCTGCTTTTCCAGAAGTTTTACGTGATCGGCAAATGCCTGATGCTCTTTTTTCTGCAACGGCAGTTCCGGATCGTTCTGTGCCTCCATATAGGCTTCTTCGTGTGCAAAATGGTTTACGGCATAATCACTTAAATGTTCCAGTATATTTTTTACCGTCTGTGATGTGCGTGCTTCTTTCGGCAGTTCAACCGCTTCATTGATCAGCGAAAACAGTTTTCGGTGCTCTTCATCGATCTGGTCGATGCCCGTCAGACAATCCTGCGTAAATTCGTACATTATTACGTTCCTCCCTCAGTGTATTTTCTCTGTGAAAACAAAAGTTCTTTTCTGCCACTATATAATCATTTTTTGGAATTGTCAAATACGAATTACTTCTATCATACGCTGTGCCGTTACACCATTAAGTATCCGTGCAGACATTTCTCCATAATACCAGAGTACTCCAAACTTTTTTGCATCCATAAAAAAATTCCTCCTATATCTTTCTGGTTCTAAGCTTAGAAAATATAGGAGGAAAAGTCAATCTACGATTCCTTTATATCGCCTGATTCCGGCGTATTCTGCCCCACAGCCGCGGGGTATACAGTGTCAGAATCTTATTTACCTGATTTACTACCTTTGGATTAACAAGCAGGTAAATCACGCAGATACTCAGACAAATCAGAACAAACAGCGCAAACCATCCCCAGTCTCCGAGATAGTCATAGATTCCCGCAAACATCAGGATATCCGCAGGATCCGGTGCAGCATATATACCGGCATCGTATTCTGTCCAATCACTGACAGACAGGTTTTCCCACGCGGCACAAAAAACATAATCGCCCACGAAATCAGAAACGCGGCAATCATCAGTGCCAGACGAACAAACGGCCTTCCCACACATCATCCAGTTCATAATAGGAAATGTTTTCATAGACCATGCCAAGCTCATCTTTTAACTTTGAGCCAAACGCCAGAATTCCCGCACAGATTGCCACAGCAGCCGGTACAACAACTCTCCGGTAAACCGGTCGCAATGCCCGTTCAAGCACCGGTTGTTCCATATAATATCCCAGATAAAAAGAACGGACCAAATACCAGAATACGGGACATGCACAAAAAATCGCCGATATTTTTGAAATATCCGGCGATCAGGCCAGCGCAACCGTCACGATTAATACCGGTATCTCTTTGTACTTCCGGATGACAGGAATGGTAAGATACCACACAATCATGGCAAACAGATACCAGGTGCCCCACTCTGCGAGAAAAAATTAATCTCTGAGAAATCCCGGAATCCACACAGTGCATATACTATCTGAATTGCAATAACAAATATGATGTACGCCTTGATCAGATACAATATTTTTTAAAATTATACTGCCCGTTTTTATATATTTTCTTTGCAAAATAACCTGACACAAATACAAAAAAGCGGCATATGAAATACATAGATCAGGCGCTTTACCACCACAAGAACACTTTCTCCGTGGATAGGGAGCAAAAAATGCCCCAGCACGACTAAGAATATCAATACCGCTTTCAAATTATCAAAAAATAATCTCTCTTTATTCATTCGACACATCCTCTATTACCGAGAATGTATTATAGAACTTTTGCCGAAAAAGTCAAGAACTATTACGCTTTTTGTTGAAACATTCCGTAAAATACCGCATCGGTATGTTTACGGATTTCCCCAAAATCATGGTATGGCACTTTCATGTTCCAGAAACACAGATGAGTGGAATGATTAATTTCCTCCATCACAGACAAAACTCCCGGCTGATCGGATTTCGTGATATAAAAAATCACGGAATCGAGAATCTTTTTTTCACTGTAACTATATTCAATTTTCTTACGCGTATAGCGAAATTCCGGTGTACAATCGTATTGTCTGAGTTTCAACTCAATCAATGCCCGGATTCCCTGCATGGTATAAATAGAATACGGAGCTTCAAATCCAAACCAGAAACCTTCTTTCCGGTAGAAACTCAGTTCCGTAACATCCGGCCGCATATATTCTTCCCGCGCAACAACACGGATTCCGTCTGTATAATAAAATGTTTCTTCCGTATACACCATGATCGACGGCATAAAATCACCTCATCTGTACAATGTGCCAGTCATCTGTTCGTATCTTATTTGCGAAGAACAAAATCAGATACCATCTCATCCAGACTTTCAGCAGATGCAGAAAGTTCTTCACTGGTTGCAGATACTTCTTCAGAAGTAGCAGAATTAGACTGCACAACCCCGTTTACCTGCTCAACAGCAGCGGAAATCTGCTTTACCGATTCTGCCTGCTGATCAGAAATCTGACGGATCTTAGCCACCTCCATAACAACCGCATCCAGCTGTTCGATCATTTCCGACATAAACTGGGAAGTCTCATCTGCAACAGAGCTTCCGACACCCACCTGATTCAGACTGTTTGTCAGCATGACACGGGTTTCTTCTGCCGAAGAAGCACTCTCTTCCGCAAGGTTTTTAATCTGTTCTGCAACAACCGCAAATCCTTTTCCTGCTTCACCGGCACGCGCAGCCTCAATGGATGCATTTAAAGACAACAGGTTTGTCTGGCTGGCAATGCTTTCAATCTTTCCGATGACAACCTGGATATCATTGGTGGTCTCTGAAATATGCTGCATGGCTTCGACCAGTTCTTTCATCTTTGCACTTCCGCTGTCTGCCTTGATTGCAACCCGCTTTGCCTGGTCATGTACACTGTCTGTAGACTTTGTATTTTCTTCGATATGTGTAGCAACCTCGGCAACCGAAGATGTCAGCTGCTGTACTGCCGCTGCCTGATCGGTAGCTCCCTCTGCCAGTCCCTGCGCACTCTGTGCCAGCTGGTCAGCTCCTGCGGATACCTGATTGGAAGATTCCTGTACATTTTTGATCGTCTGGCTCAGATTATTTTCTGTCGCTTCCAGTTTCTTTAAAATTTCACCGAAATTTCCCTGATAGGCTTCAATATCATGGGATCTCGCATCAAAGTTTCCTTTTGCAAACTCTGTAAGGAGCTGATTGATATCGTCCACAACACCCCTTAAATAAAAAGATGTATTGCGGAAACTTTCTGCAAGCTTTCCCAGTTCATCTTCCCCTGATAAGAAATATCAATTTCGAGATTTCCGTGTGCCATGTCATCTGCGGCCTTTTCTATCTGGTCTAACGGTTCAAGAATATTTTCTGTCAGTTCCTGAATGATCATTTTGGAAAGCAATGGCATACCAACTACTGCAATGACAGGAATGATAATCCATACCGGATGTCCAAATACAAGCATTAAAATTGCAAACAAAATATTGTTCACCAGTAAAATTGCAAAAATTGCTTTCATAACCATTTTCAGCTTATCCGCAATTTTCACATTTTGAAAGTAATTCTTACTCATACGTTTCCTCCTATGTATCGTATACTATTTATCTATAATTTTACATCGAAATGTACATAATATCAAGCAGAATTATCCAAAAATTATACAAGTCTGTCCAAAACTGCTTGAGATCTGCAATTCCACACACGGAGCATCCGGATCACTGCTGCCTTGACCTTTACATTCCACATGTCCGCCTGCATTGCTGTGTTCAAAGTATCATGTGCATTTTGCTTGCCACCAGATATACCGCAATAAAAATAAGAATAACTGCGTGAAGCCCACAAAGGTAAAAAAGGAGCCATCTGTTTCAGATGACTCCTTAAAAATCATATGGCTATGCACCAGCCATAAGTCTCTATTTTACTGTACGGACAGATAAGAATATCCCATCAGACTTGTATCCACGTCATGTGCCACCTCACGGCCTCACGAATTGCCCAGACAACCAGTGACTGTCCTCTGTGCATATCTCCCGCAACAAATACGTTCTTTACATTTGTTGCGTATGTTCCAGGCTCTGTAGCTACATTTGTTCTCTGGTTCAGCTCTACACCGAATGCCTTTGCAATGTATTCCTCTGTTCCAAGGAATCCTGCAGCGATCAGTACAAGTTCTGCCGGAATCTTCTTCTCGGAACCTGCAACTTCCACCATATTTCTGCGTCCGGTCTTCTCATCCACCTTGCTCTCAAGTCTGACGATTGTCAGACCATTCAACTTGCCGTTCTTATCCTTATGGAATTCCTTTACGGTTGTCTGATAGATTCGTGGATCTGTACCGAAACATGCAATCGCTTCTTCCTGGCCATAGTCGGTCTTTAACACCTTCGGCCACTCCGGCCATGGGTTATTTGCTGCCCGCTCTGCCTGATCCCAGTTTCCGGTATAAACAAGGTCGTTCCACTCCGGCACCAGGTTGTGCAGAGGGCAGCCTGATGTCATGCCGGCTATTGTCATTCCCGACTGGCAGAAAGGAACACCGCAGTCCATACAACGGGCAGCCTGTTTCTGTTGATTTTCTTTTGAAAGGAAACATGGAACATCGTTAAAGTTTTTGATTCGTTCCTTTGGTTCCACCGAACGCGCCTCACATCTGTCGTATTCCATAAATCCTGTTGGCTTTCCCATTTTCTTCGTCCTCCTTATGCTCTCGTGCTGGCATAAAATGCCTCAATCTGTGCCTGCTCTGCGTTAAGACCCTTTTCTTCCATCTGTACAATAGCCATCTGCATACGGTTGTAATCGTAAGGAATAACCTTCTTGAACTTAGGAAGATACTCACTGAAATGATCAAGGATTTCCTTACCCTTTTCTGAGTTTGTAAGTGTTACATGCTCTTTTATCATTTCCTTAAGTTCTAATACATCGTACTTGTTTGAGACCTCCTCAGTAAATACCATCTGCTTGTTGGTTCTCATGTAAAGGTCATTGTCCTCATCAAGCACATATGCTATTCCACCGCTCATACCTGCTGCAAAGTTTTTTCCGGTCTTTCCAAGGATAACTACGCGGCCACCTGTCATGTACTCACAGCCATGATCACCGACACCCTCAACTACTGCTGTTGCACCGGAATTTCTTACGCAGAAACGCTCACCGGCAACACCGTTTATGAAGGCTTTACCGCTGGTAGCTCCGTAAAGTGCCACGTTTCCGATGATGATATTATCATCCTTCTCAAACTTGACTCCTGCAGGTGGATATACGATGAGCTTTCCACCTGAAAGACCCTTTCCGAAGTAATCATTTGAATCTCCGACAAGCTCAAGTGTAAGTCCCTTAGGGATAAATGCTCCAAAGCTCTGTCCGCCTGCACCGTTACACTTGATAACAAATGTGTCTTCATCCAGCGTATCGTCATATTTCTTTGTAATCTCAGAACCAAATATTGTTCCGAGAGATCTGTTTGTATTTGTTACCTCAATCTCAATCGCGCGCTTTTGTCCGCTCTCAAGTGCGCTCTTAAGCTGTGTCATGATCTCAGTCATATCCTTTGTCTTTGAAAGCTCAAAGTCATATACCTGCTTAGGATCGAAGATAACACTCTGCTTTTTGCCGTCAAACGGATTATTAAGTATGCAGTCAAGGTCAATCTTTGACTGTTTCTCGCTTAGATTATCACGCTTCTTTAAGAGATCTCCACGTCCAACGAGCTCATCCACTGTCTTTACGCCAAGCTTTGCCATATACTCGCGAAGCTCTTCAGCGATAAAACGCATGAAGTTCTCAACGTACTCCGGCTTTCCTGCAAAGCGCTTACGAAGCTCAGGGTTTTGTGTGGCAATTCCTGCCGGACATGTATCTAAGTTACATACTCTCATTACACAGCCCATTGTTACAAGCGGAGCTGTCGCAAAACCGAATTCCTCGGCTCCAAGACACGCTGCTATTGCCACATCACGGCCACTCATCAGCTTACCGTCTGTCTCAATTCTTACTTTATTTCTAAGACCATTCATAAGAAGAGTCTGGTGTGTCTCTGCAAGTCCAAGCTCCCATGGAAGTCCCGCATTGTGGATTGAGCTGCTAGGTGCGGCTCCTGTTCCTCCGTCGTAGCCTGAGATAAGCACTACCTGTGCTCCGGCCTTTGCAACGCCTGCCGCAACAGTTCCTACACCGGCCTCAGAAACGAGCTTGACTGAGATTCTTGCATCTCTGTTTGCATTCTTTAAGTCGAATATAAGCTGCTCCAAATCCTCGATAGAATAAATATCGTGGTGTGGTGGTGGAGAGATGAGTGCAACACCCGGTGTTGAAAGTCTTGTCTTTGCAATCCAAGGATAAACCTTCTTTCCAGGTAAGTGTCCGCCCTCACCCGGCTTAGCACCCTGTGCCATCTTAATCTGAATCTCCTGTGCGCTTGTTAAGTATCTGCTTGTGACACCAAAACGTCCTGAAGCAACCTGCTTGATTGCTGAACAGCGGTTCTTTCCGTCTTTGCCAATTGTGAGACGATCCTTGTCCTCTCCACCTTCACCGGTATTTGATTTTCCGTGCAGATGGTTCATGGCAATTGCAAGTGTCTCATGTGCTTCCTTGGAAATAGATCCGTATGACATAGCACCTGTCTTGAAACGTGTCACAATTGAGTCAACGCTCTCAACCTCCTCGAGCTTGACACCCTTCTTAGGATAGTTGAAATCCATGAGTCCACGGATGTTTGTATTTTTCTCTTCCTCGTCCACAAGTGCTGTGTACTGCTTGAACAGATTGTAGTCACCGCGCTGTGTCGACTGCTGGAGAAGATGGATTGTAGCCGGATTGTACAGATGGTCATCAGCTCCGCTTCTCATCTTGTGTCTGCCCTTGCTGTCAAGTGTAACATCTGTCTCAAGTCCGAGCGGATCGTAGGCCGCAGAGTGAAGCTCATCCACATCGTTCTCGATATCCTGTAATGTAATTCCACCGATACGGCTTACTGTATTTGTGAAATACTTATCAATAACACTCTTGTCAATACCGATTGCCTCAAAAATCTTTGAGCCCTGATATGACTGGATGGTTGAAATACCCATCTTTGCTGCAATTTTTACGATACCTGTGATGATTGCATGGTTGTAATCATCGATTGCTGCATAATAATCCTTGTCAAGCATATGCTCGTCAACAAGCTGCTTAACTGTATCCTGTGCCAGATAAGGGTTGATTGCACTTGCACCAAAGCCAAGCAGTGTAGCAAAATGATGAACCTCTCTTGGCTCTCCTGACTCAAGAATGAGCGAAAGCGATGTTCTCTTTTTTGTCTTTACAAGATACTGCTGCAATGCAGCAACTGCAAGCAGTGAAGGAATTGCAACGTGGTTCTCATCAACACCCCTGTCTGAAAGGATAATAATGTTGGCTCCGTCCCTGTATGCACGGTCAGCCTCTATATAAAGTCTGTCTACAGCTTTCTCAAGACTTGTGTTCTTGTAATATATAATAGGTAAAACCTCTACCTTAAAGCCATCTGCCTTTAAATTCTTAATCTTCATAAGGTCAGTGTTTGTAAGGATTGGATTGTTAATCTTAAGTACACGGCAGTTTTCCGGCTTCTCCTCAAGCACATTTCCGGCCTCACCGATATAGAGTGTGGTTGATGTGACAACCTCCTCACGGATTGAATCGATAGGTGGGTTTGTTACCTGTGCGAAGCGCTGCTTAAAGTAGTTGAATAATGGCTCCCTGTTACCTGATAAAGCTGCAAGCGGTGTATCAGTACCCATTGCTGCTGTGCCCTCAACACCATTTTTAGCCATCGGAAGGATTGAATCCTTGAGTGACTCATATGTGTAACCGAAGGCTCTCTGCATTCTCTGGCGCTCTTCCTTTGTATACTCAGGTACTCTCTGGTTAGGAATCTTTAAATCCTTAAGATTTACCATGTATCTGTCAATCCACTCACCATAAGGCTGCTTGTCTGCATATCTCTCCTTGAGCTCATCATCATCTATGATTTTTCCTGCGACAGTATCCACAAGGAGCATCTTTCCCGGACGGAGACGATCCTTTTTTCACTATCTTTGTAGGATCAATCTCAAGCACTCCGACCTCAGATGAAAGGATAAGATAATCATCATCTGTCACATAGTAACGTGATGGACGAAGTCCGTTTCTGTCAAGCACTGCTCCGACTAAATCACCATCTGAGAATACGATTGAAGCCGGACCATCCCATGGCTCCATCATTGTAGCGTAATACTGGTAGAAATCCTTCTTCTTCTGAGTCATGATTGAATTGTTTGCCCATGGCTCAGGAATCATTATCATAACGGCAAGTGGAAGCTCCATACCACTCATTACCAGAAATTCAAGCGCATTATCAAGCATTGCTGAGTCAGATCCTGCCGCATTGATAACCGGCAAAACCTTCTGGAACTCTTTTTTAAGCTTAGGAGACTCCATGTTCTCCTCACGTGCTGACATCTTGTCAGAGTTTCCAAGAATAGTGTTAATCTCACCATTGTGTACGATAAATCTGTTTGGATGAGATCTCTCCCAGCTTGGGTTTGTATTTGTAGAGAATCTTGAATGTACTGTGGCGATTGATGACTCATAATCAGGATCCTGTAAATCCATGAAGAACTGTCTGAGCTGCTCTACAAGGAACATTCCCTTATATACGATTGTTCTGCTTGAGAATGAAACCACATATGTATTGTCGTTTGACTGCTCGAAAACACGTCTTGCAACATACAGCTTTCTGTCAAACTCAAGTCCTCTCTCAACATCCTCAGGTCTTTTTACAAAGCACTGCATGATGCATGGCATACAGTCTCTGGCTTTTTTAGAAAGCTTATAGCCAGCTCAATCCGGCCACGAATCGTCCCTTTCCCCATAACTTTTCCTCCTTGGTATTTTTATATTTTAACACTACTATACTTTAACGCAATAAACAAGTAAAAAAAGGCATCTGATTTTTTCAAATCAGATGCCTTTGAAACGCCTCTATGCCTGCCGGTCAATCACCTTTCCTGTCCGGTAATAGGTAAAATCAGCAGTAACCAGAACTCTTTGATTTTCATCCATAAGTTTCACGGTATATACGCCGATCCGTTCTCCCTGTCTTTGTACTTCCGCTTCACCGTACACGTAGCCGGTATCTTTCACAGCCTCCAGATAATTCATTTTCCCGTCAATCGTTGTAACATAATTGCCATAGGTGGATGCCGCCAAACCAGCAAGCGTATCAGCAAGCGCATACGCACATCCGCCATGCATTCCACCGTAAATATTCGTAAAATGCTCATCCATGCGCATTCTTCCGTAAGCATAGCCTTCCCGCACTTCCAGCAGTTCCATTCCCAGAAGCTGTGCAAATGGATTTTTCTCCAAAAGCCGGTTCAGCTTCTGTGGTGTCAGTTCCTGTGGCTGCTGTGACTGTTGTACTGCCTTTTGTTCTGTTGTTTTCACGGCAGAAATATGTTTGTGTTTCTTACTCATGTTTTCTTCCTTTATTGATGTTTTTTATCTGTCCTGCCTCTATCTGCTTTTCAGATATTTCTATATCTCTGTACATAGCAATCTGTCTCATGGTTGACTCATAAATCTCCATGCTCATAATTACCATATCTCCATAGCCATTTTTCGTAACATAAATTGGCTCCTCTGTCTTATGACACATATCAGATATCTCCGATGTATTCTTCAAGTCTTTAATTGGAA
>VOFH01000314.1_pt1 | contig 24001 bp, 35 predicted proteins | sample 5384091 | NCBI WGS metagenome assembly VOFH01 (sample SAMN12384727, study PRJNA508395) | human gut metagenome | isolation source: healthy gut G | host: Homo sapiens
AAAACGGTTTATGGTATGGGGTATCAATGGACAGGAGGCGAAAAGAAATGAATCTGAATAACCTTTCTGCTAAGAAAATTTGTAGACTGGTTAGTGCTGGCATGGTTTTCTCTATGCTGGTAATTACCGGTATTTTCGGCGGTATAATGCAGGATATACGAATTTTTATAGTGGGTGGTGACACTCTGTGCGTTTTTCTGGATTTGGCTATTGGTGCTGATTTTTGGAAAACGCCTTTCTCATTTTACTTCTAATTTGTGCCGGACGCTGGACAACATGATTGATGGAAACGAGGAATTACAAAAGTCAAATGATAGTGAAACTCTTTTTGCCCGTATCGACCACCGCTTAATTCGGTTGTATGAGATTATGCAGGAAAATCGGCACAAGGTAGACATGGAACGACAGGAGCTTCAAATGCTGATTTCTGATATTTCGCATCAAGTCAAAACGCCTGTCAGCAATTTGCAAATGGTAACGGACACACTTTTAACAAAGCCTGTTTCAGAAGAAGAACGGATGGACTTTTTGCAAGGCATACGCAGTCAGACTGATAAACTGGATTTTCTGTTCCAAGCACTGGTTAAAACATCCCGGTTGGAAACCGGAGCGATACGATTAGAAAAGAAAGACAGCAGCTTATTCCATACGCTTGCACAAGCCATGAGCAGTATTGTATATGCCGCAGAGAAAAAAAGAAATTGCTGTATCCGTGGATTGCCCGGAAAATTTGATAATCTCCCATGACAGCAAGTGGACAAGCGAAGCCCTTTTCAATCTGCTGGACAATGCAGTAAAATACACTCCGTCAGGTGGAAAGATTTCTGTATCAGTGGTTCAGTGGGAAATGTACGTAGAGGTCAAAGTGACCGACACCGGCAAGGGCATTTCAGAAAGCAATCAGGCTGCCATCTTCCGGCGCTTCTATCGTGAGGAAGAAGTACATGATCAACAGGGTGTAGGAATAGGTTTGTATTTGGCTCGTGAGATTGTAACAAGGCAAGGGGGCTATATCAAGGTTGTTTCAGAGCTGAGGCAAGGCTCAGAATTTTCTATTATGCTTCCTGTAAGGTAAGATATAACCACTTTTTTTTGAAATGTCCGAGCGTTGTAACATTTCACTCTGATTTTCGATAAAAATTTTTTCTATCTCGGACATTTGTGTAACATTTGTGGTTTACAATGGCTTTATCAACAGATAGAAAGCCTTGAAAGGAGCATTTGAATATGAGCATTTTACAAACAATCGACTTAAAGAAGTATTACGGCACAGAACCAAATATTACTCGTGCCCTTAATGGTGTAAATTTTACTGTGGAACAGGGAGAATTTGTTGCCGTAGTTGGAACTTCCGGCAGCGGTAAGTCTACATTGCTTCACATGATGGGAGGACTTGATACCCCCACTTCCGGCAGCGTGATTGCACGGGGAGAAGAACTAGCAAAAAAGAATGATGATGAATTGACAATTTTCCGCCGGCGTAACATCGGATTTATCTTCCAAAATTATAATCTGGTTCCGATTTTGAATGTATATGAAAATATCGTCCTGCCTGTGGAACTGGATGGCGATACAGTAGACCAGAAATTTATGGACGAAGTTGTGTATATGTTGGCTTTAGAAGATAAACTGGAAAATATGCCGAACAATCTTTCAGGCGGTCAACAGCAACGTGCGATTGCACGAGCTTTAATTACGAAGCCTGCGATTATCCTTGCTGATGAACCGACCGGAAATCTTGATAGCAAGACCAGTGCAGATGTGTTAGGGCTTTTGAAGCGTACCAGCGGAGAATTTAATCAGACCATTGTAATGATTACTCACAACAACGAGATCGCTCAACTCGCAGACCGCATTGTACGGATTGAAGATGGTAAAATTGTTGGCTAAAGGAGGTGGGAATTATGAATTATCCTTTTGAAAATGATACCAGTGCAGTAATTAAAAATTAGCACGAAAAAAGTGTGCGTTTTGATAAGAAGAAAAACTTATTTTGCCTTTCGGCAATTATTGTAGCCGTTGCTATGATAATGATGTCGTTGCTCACAGTGCAAAATATCATTTATCAAAATCAGAAAGAAATCGAAGGATTACATCAAGGGATTTTCTTTGACATTACGCAGGACAGTAAAGAAAAGTTGTTAGCAAACGAAGAAGTAAAAAGTGTAGGACTTTCCTGTAATATCAAAACAGTGAAAGAAAATTCTAAAGAACTGTCTCTGATTTATTATGATGATGACATGCTTAGTTTGATTCCTGCCTTTGACGGAAAATATCCAGAGAAAGCAAGTGAAATTGCTGTTACAGATGCCTTTTTGCCAGTGAAAATAAGTCTCCGGAAATCAACGCCATAGTTCAGTTGAATCTGGATGGTACTTTGAAGAATTATACTATTGTTGGTATTTATCATGATAAAACTTCTACCGCTTATCCTGTTTTTGTTTCACTTGAAAAATGCCGGGAATTACGTGGAAATAACCTGCTTAATGGATATGTTTGGCTTGAAAATGCAGATACCCTTACAAAAGACGAAGCAACAGAAATATTATCTCAAATTTCAGAGGAGACTGGACTGAATAATTGGACAGTCAGCAGTTACTATGATTATGTAAATACAACTTTGTCCTTCAGTAATTATGCGGTATATGGTGTAGTTGCTGCCATTTTGTTTTTAGCTGCCGCACTTGTAATTTACAGCATTTTCTATATTTCGGTTGGACAAAAAGTTGCTGAGTTCGGACAGCTTCGGACAATAGGGGCAAGTAAAAAGCAAATTTATAAAATAGTTCTTAAACAGGGTTATATGCTTGCAGTTCCGGGGATTTTAATTGGTAGTATCATGGGAACGATCATCAGCTATTGTCTGCAATCAAAAGGCTGGTCAGTATTTGCATTTATTGTTTCTCTATGTGGCGCATGCCTTTTGGAATACTGCTTGTTTATATTAGTGTTCGTAAACCAGCAAAAATTGCAGCGAATACTTCTCCAATTTCCGCCCTGAAAAATCCAGTGGGAATTGTAAATTACCGCACTCACAAAAGACATCGTATTACGCCTGTATATTTAGCGAAAATCAGCTTTTCCAGAAACAGAAAAAAATCTCTATTGACCATTTTATCATTGGGACTGTGCGGAGTTATATTTTTCCTTGCAGCGAGTTATCAAAGTTCTTTTAATGCCGAGAGTATGGCTCGTTATTGGGATATGAAGTACGGAGATTTCAAAATCAGCATTGATTTAGAAAACGAAAGTGAAAATTTGGATGCTCTCTTGCAGAAAGAATATTTTTCTGATTATGTAAAGCGTGTTGGAGATATAGAGGGAGTTAGCAATATATTTACTTATGCTACCGTACCAGTTGATTTCTCAACAGACAATGATATTTCAGATAGCACCTTGATGCTCGGCTATAATGAAAAGGATTTGGCATCGCTAAATGCAGCGGTTTTGTCTGGAAATATTACTGATGATACAGAATTAGTTGTAAGTGATCCCGATCGTATTTATGATGTTTACCATTGGAAACCTCAAATTGGGAATACTGTGACCTTTAATTTCAAAAATAATAGTGGTAAAACAATAACAAAAACATTCAAAATTGGTGCAATCACCTCCAGTAATGATGGAATGGGTGGCTATATTTTCAGAATGCCGGAAAATATGCTCAAAGAACTTGCAGGTTATGACTGTACATACGCAATCGAAATACAAGCAGAAGCTGAATATCAGGAGATAATCGAGCAAGAACTCAAATTACTCGTTTCTGACAATAGGGATGTTCGCTTACAGACCCTTCAAGATTTTATTGTAGAACACCAATCAGACAATCGTGCAGGTTTTACATTAGCTTATGCGATTGCAGCCATCTTGTGGATATTTGCGGTCATCAATCAAATCAATCTTACTGTGACAAATCTTTTATCACAGAAACAGGAAATGGGCACACTAAAATCTATTGGTATGACAAATAAGCAGTTGAAGCAAGCATTTATGATGGAAGGTCTTTTTACTACTTTGATTGCATTGCTTATAACTGCTGTTGTTGGAATCCCCGCCGGATATGCAATCGGTATATTTTTGAAAAATGCAGCCATGTCTACGGGATTTGTATTTCCGGTTGTTGCTTTTACTCTTTTTTTGCTGTTGCTATGTTTATGCTTGAAAGTTTGATGACAATATTGCTTATTCATTCATGGAAGAAGCAATCTGTTATTGCAATAATGCGAAATTGATGATAGAAAGCTTTTCATATCTCGGTCAGCTCCACAAGTACATTACTCTGCTGATACAGCCAGTCCGTAAATTCTTTCGGGCTGGCTGTTCCTGTTTTTACAGCCTTTTTTCTCTGTAATACTTCTTTTCATACAGTAAATTTTCACTAGGCTGGTATGGAGTAATTTTACTGTCTATACAGTAAGTTGAAAATACTAATATGGTCTTTTTTCTAACCAAACTTTAAGATAACATCTAATTCCAACATATGCGCCCTGCGAAAGTACGAAAAGCAATAGAAGATTTACTGACAGTACTTTTTTGATTGATTCTCCAAAATAAATGACAATAGCAACACTTGTCAGTATCATTAGTAGAGTAATAACATCCCAACAGTTTTTCTTATATAATTCTATAACCTTTATTTCTATCAGTATCGCCAGCATCCCTGTTCCTGCCATACATATTCCTACAATCAATATTAGCAATAACCAATATACCATTCCGGCTATAAAAGCATTTGGAATTTTTGTACTAATCTGTGCCGCAGAATGCCCGGCATCAATCGTCCATCCGACAAAGGTTTGTATGAATGATGCTAAATCATTGAAGAATGATTTACAATCGACAAGGAACATATCTGACTGTACTGCCTGAAAAAGAGTGGTTGTCAACGAATACCATGCAAGAAGGAACAAGGTTGTTTGGAACATTACCGTTTTTGCTTTATACTGTCCTGCAAGTCGCTCTTTTTGTGTTTCGTATCTTGCTTTTGCATTCTGATAGGCTGTCCGGTTACAGGCTTCACATTTTTCATAGAGTACCGGCTTTTCTACCGGTATTTCTACGATTTTCTGATGTGTCCGGGCATAATCCCGTTCCTGTGTTAAATAGCATATTTTATCTTGACATTCCTCTATCATGACGTTTGCGCTTCGCAACTTCTCTTTCTCGATCCGCAATGCTCTGTCTGCCAGCTTCAAGTCGTTCTTTAATGCTTGAATATTCACGGCTCTGTTCTCTTTGTTTAATTTCTCGTTCAAGGTCAGAGATTCGCTGAGCTGCGTCTTCAGTTCCACGATAAGCTGTTCTTTCTGTTCTAGTTCTTCTTGTATCTCCTCGGTCAAGAGCAGAAGTTCTTCCAACTGTTCGGCGTTCTTTGATTCTCTGGATTCGTTCATCTATATCACGTCCTTTCTCTATCTGCTGTTCCAGTTCAGCAATTCGGTGTTCTGTTTCAGTAATAAACTGTTTTCGCTGTTCAGCTTCTGTGCCAATTTCTGCCATTGCTGATTTTCGTTTTCCAAAAGCTCTATCTTCGTTTTCTGTTCTTCCATCTTGGAAAGCAGTTCCTCGGTATTTGGCAAAATGTTGAGCAGCTCGGATAACTCGTTGTTTAATTTTTGTAATTTCTGATTCTGTTTTTGCATAAGAGAGAGTTGAGTGTCCCGGTTCTGCATTTCCAGAATCATTTCTGCCATTAGGTTCTGCTGTTCTTCGATTTGACCAATCATGGATTCCATTAAGGGTATAATTTCCCGGCTTTCTTCTAATGTCATTTAATCGCTCCTTCCATAATGATAATGCACCCGATACTTTCCCAAAGGTGTTTAGTATCTTTTGCAATAACGTGTTTTGTTGTTTTATGATTTGATTTTCCGCTACTTTCCACGAGCCTTTTATTTCCTGCCCGGCAAAAAACTTTTGTTCAATCTTTCTTGCGTCAGCTCCTTCATGGATGGTAGGAATCTGGAGTTTTCCCTGCTTTTCATAAGAACGATGATCAACTTGATTATGCAAAGGCAGATGTTCATTACATACCTTTGCCCATTCACTCCGCCACAGTTCACAATTTTTTGGATTGTTCCATCCAGTAGCATCGGTCAGCACCCGTTTCCATTGCAGGCGGTTTCTTGCTCCAATCTTCTGAATTCCGTTTTCGTCTAATACAGGGATACGGATTCCATGACGGTCAGGGTTTTTCTTATCCTGCCACCAGTTCGGATGGGATTCATCAATCACGATATTTCCGTTTTTATCTCTGACAAAATCCCAATCCTTGACTTCTTTCTTTCCCCAAGAATGATCCGGGTTAAAAGGACGCATAGTTAGAAGCAGATGGACATGGGGGTTGCCATCCCCTTTGTCGTGGATACTCCAATCAGCGCACATTCCTCTATCTACAAAAGTTTTTTGGATATAGTCGGTTGTATATTGAATTTGTTCCTGTCTGCTCCATTCTTTGGGGAGGGCAAATTCAAATGACCTGCCAAGTTGGGCATCTGCATTTTTTTCAATCTTCAATACCTCATTCCATAACCTCTGTTTCTGAAATGTGATTTTGAATTTTTCTAAAGCAGCTTCTTTATCTTCTGACCTTTTGTAGCGGACAGATTTTTGAAAGCGTTTTATATTTTCTTCTGGTACTATCTGCCATTCAGGAGGTGCGTTTTCACACATCATCAGACTGGTGTAGACCACTTCTTTTTTAGAAGTGTAATAACTGATTCTCCCGGTTTCCTCGTTTTTCATCACATCCCCATTGAGATATGCGGAAGCGGAGATAACAGATTTCCCTTTACTTCGTCCGACTATTTTGATTGTGTAATGAAAAATCGCCATATCTGGATTCCTCCTTTCTGCACATCCGGTATAGATTTCCGGCAACATTGCTTTCGATTTTAGAAAAAGCAGCATTGCCAGAACGCCCTCTGCGTAAGAGTGCCCTGCGCATAGCAGCCTGCATGGAATGCGCCTCTCTGGCGAAGAGTGCCTCCTGTGGCATGAGCAGGTCTGGCTGAAAGCCCCGCCGACGGAACGGCCCTCGGCAAGCGTGAGCGCAGACCGGTTGCCACTTGTGGCAAACTTATTGGGACGACCTCTGGTTGTCCATAAGTGCGCCCTTCATGAAAAAGCAATGAAGGGAATGAAAAACTCATCCCATCCGCCATTACACTTCCTCCATATCGGTATTTGTTTCTTTCTGCATTGCCTTTGAGAAAAATTTCCCATTGGCTTCCTGCTTTTTCAGAAAACCAATCAGCTTTGGGATGTCTTCCTCCTCAATAGTCGCACCAAGAACGGATTCCACCGCACCGCCAACCTGACAGAGCCTATGGGTTCGTTTTTTACTTTCTTCGGCTTTCTTTCGTTTTAGAAGTTCTTTCTTCTGTGCTGCATATCGTTTTGCTTTTTCAAGGCTTTCCTGTTCCTTCTTTTCCATTTCAAGCATTCGTTCTTCATAACTTTTTGTTGATTTTGCCATTCTTACATTCTCCTTTCCTTCACAAACATAAGTTCTCGGTTGCGTATCAGAAGAAGCACATGGTATAATCTTCTTGCGTGTAGGTATATCATGGCTTCGGTCTGATAGAACCTTTGGCGGTTTCTTGGGAAGCCGCCTTTTTAATTTGCCGCAGTTCTTGTTACGGCTTTTACATTTCCTCTATCCCTCAAATCACGACCTTCATTAGCTTCCATAAACATTTCCAGAATATCGGTTTTAATCAGGACTTTGCGACCAACCTTTAATACTGGAAGTTTCTTCCATTCTACAAGCTGTCTTAAGGTATTTCTGCCGATTCCCGTATAGTCAGCAGCTTCTTCGATGGATAATGCAATTTTTCTTTGCGTCATATAATCACCTCCTTATAAATTGCATTATGCAATTCTTGTGATGTAAGTATATCCTTTTCATATCTTTTTGTCAAGCGTTACGAAATATTAAAAATAATTTTTAAGTTGCATATTGCAATTACAGAAAAACAATGCTATAATTCATACATACCGAAAAAGGAGGCAGTCAGCATGAAAGATAAAGAACTACGCAAGCTGATAGGCAGCAGAGTAAAACAGCGCCGTCTGGAATTGAATCTGACACAGCCTTATGTCGCAGAAAAGATGGGTGTTACCGCTTCTACAATCCTGCGTTATGAGAATGGTTCGATTGACAATACGAAAAAAATGGTGCTGGAAGGTCTTTCGGAAGCACTCCATGTATCTGTGGAATGGCTCAAAGGGGAAACAGATGAATATGAAACCGACATTACGGATAAGAGAGAGTTACAGATTCGTGATGCGATGGGAGATATTCTGGAACAGTTACCGCTTGCCCTTACCAAAGAAGAAGATGCTTTTTCAAAAGATTTATTACTGCTGATGTTAAAACAATATGGTCTGTTTTGGATTCCTTCCAGTTCGCCTGCAAAAATTTCAAGGGAATGCTGGTCAGACGGATATTGCCAAAACAATAGGGTTTGAATCGAATGAGGAATATAATGAGATTATGTTCTTAAGGGAAATCACTCCTACCATCAATGCTCTTAATGAGATGGCAGACGTTGTAAGGCTCTATTCCAAGAAACCAAAAACAGCAGAACAAAGGCTTGCAAATCTTTTATCAGAAGTCTTATACGAAGATTCCGAATCGGTATAGTAAGACAACCGGAGTTATGATATACTTACACGCACGAAGCATTTCATCAGTTCCGATTGTCTAATATCGAAAGGAGATATACGATTATGGCAAAAGGATCTGTAAGAAAAAAAGGAAAGAAATGGTACTACCGCTTCTATGTAGAGGACGCAAGCGGCAATCTTGTTCAAAAAGAATGCGTTGGAACAGAAAGCAAAAGTGAAACTGAAAAGCTGCTCCGTCAGGCAATGGATGATTATGAAAAAAAGAAATTTGTTGCCAAAGCGGAAAATCTCACAGTCGGACAACTTCTGGATGTGTGGGCAGAGGAGGAATTAAAAACAGGTACGCTCAGCAATGGTACTGTGGAGAATTACCTCGGAACAATCCGAAATATCAAGAAACACCCATTGGCAGAACGGAAATTAAAAAATGTAACCTCTGAGCATTTGCAATCCTTCTTTGATTTGCTTTCCTTTGGGGGAGTTCATCCCGATGGAAAAGAGAAAAAGGGTTACAGCAAAGATTACATCCATTCTTTTTCCGCAGTCATGCAGCAGTCCTTCCGCTTTGCAGTATTTCCAAAACAGTATATTACGTTCAATCCTATGCAGTATATTAAACTGCGGTATCAGACGGACGAAGTTGATTTGTTTTCGGATGAGGACATGGACGGAAATATCCAACCAATTTCACGAGAAGATTATGAAAGACTGCTTACGTATCTTCAAAAAAAGAACCCAGCCGCAATACTTCCAATCCAGATAGCCTATTATGCCGGGCTTCGTATTGGAGAAGCCTGTGGTTTGGCATGGCAGGACGTAAATCTGGAAGAACAATGCCTTACCATAAGACGCAGCATCCGATATGATGGCTCAAAACGCAAATATATCATCGGACCAACCAAGCGGAAAAAAGTGAGGATTGTTGATTTTGGAGATACGCTGGTAGAGATTTTCCGTAATGCCCGGAAAGAGCAGTTAAAAAATCGAATGCAGTATGGAGAACTTTATCACACGAACTACTACAAAGAGGTCAAAGAGAAAAAGAGAATTGGAAAAACGGAATTTACCTATTAAGACATACAAACCGTTGACAATAAAGCTCCTATATAGTATAATTTTAACAAACTACTATATAGGAGCTTTTGCATGAAAACAAATGGCGGATTTCTTGTCACCAAAATAAAACAACTTGGAGACCGGATTTTTGAGAAGATTCTCAGTGAAAAGAATATTGATGCGTTTAATGGAGCCCAGGGGCGTATTCTTTATGTGCTGTGGCAGGAGGATGGTATCTCAATCAGGTCACCCTCGACTAAATGCGGATTAGCGATAACATCTCTTACTACGATGCTGGAAAGAATGGAAAATCAAGGGCTGATAAGCCGTGTTCAGTCTGAAACGGACAAAAGGAAAACACTTCTGTTTCTGACTGATAAAGCACATGCCTTAAAGGGCGAGTACGATTCTGTATCTGATGAGATGGGCAGTATTTACTACAAAGGTTTTTCAGAGGAAGAAATTACCCAGTTTGAGGAATGTCTCGACCGCATCAGAAAGAATCTTGAGGAGTGGCAGAAGTCATGAGTATTTGTATCAAAGAGCAGATTCAGAACATGAATATCGTCATTGTGGGGTGTGCATATTGCTATGCCCGCAACAACGTGAAACGCTGGCATATGATTGATGACTTCGCTGCCCCTGAATTCTTTCCGGGTAAGCTCAAGATGATGGAAAAGAAACGTCCGCAGAACTTTCTTCTTACTGGGATGAGCGATCTCTCCGGATGGAAGCCGGAATGGAGAGATGAGGTATTTGCAAAGATCCGTGAAAATCCACAGCATCAGTTCCTGTTCCTTACCAAGCGACCTGATTTGCTGGATTTTGATACCGATCTGGAAAACGCATGGTTTGGCATTACGGTGACGAGGAAAGCAGAACTGTGGCGTATCGACGCCATTCGGAAAAACGTTAGAGCAAAACATTACCATGTTACCTTTGAGCCGTTATTCGACGATCCCGGCACAGTTGACCTTTCCGGAATCAATTGGATCGTTGTGGGCACCATGACCGGAGCTCAGAGCAGGAAGATTCATACGGAGCCGGAATGGGCATGGTCTCTGGCGGACCAATGGCGATATAAATATTGAAGTTGAGCTAAGTCCAGAATTAGAAACAGTTTGGCTAACACAGAAACAAATGGGAGAATTGTTTGAAGTAAAACAGGCAACGTTAAGTGAACATATCAATAATATTATATCGTCAGGCGAGTTGGATGAGACTTCCGATTACGCTTATGATTGCAGAGTCAAGACCAGAAGAAAAAGATATAATGGTGAATCTTGTAATGAATTTTTTGACAATGTAGTTAGTTCGTGAAATTTATTATTTAATGAAATTGATAAATCGGAATTTACAGGAAGTGTGACAAGAAAGCCAAAACGGTATACTGGGAAAAAGATTAAGAAAAGAATAAAGAGCTGGTTTTAATTGTAAAATTTATGGGGAACTAACATCAGCTTATTGACATAAATTTAAAAATAAGTATAATAATAGTTGAGTAATTGTTCAACTATTATTATTTGGAGGTGAATATATGCCAAAAACGTCTTATATTTGTAATTGCGATGTAATTCATGAGGATATTGTGAATGATGTGAAATCCAAGATGCAGCCAAAAGATGATTATATCCAGTTGGCTTCTTTGTTTAAGCTATTTGGAGATGGAACTAGAGTACAAATCTTACACGCTCTAGAACAGAGTGAGATGTGTGTATGTGATCTTGCAGTGCTACTGGGGGTAACAAAATCTGCAATTTCGCATCAGTTAAAGGCATTACGCCTTGAGAGTCTGGTAAAATTCCGAAAAGAAGCACAGATAGTTTACTATTCGCTGGCAGATGATCATGTGAAAGAGATTATTGACAAGGGATTTGAGCATCTTTGGCAGAAATAATATTTTTAACATTATAGTTGAGTAATTGAACAATTAAACAAATTATAAGGAGATTATCATGAAACGCATATTTCTATTAAAAGGGTTGGACTGTCCAAATTGTTCCGCAAAAATTGAAAAAGAAGTCGGAGAGTTGGATGGAGTGCAATCCTCAGTGGTAAATCTGATGAAGCAGACGCTTACAATCAATGTTACTCAGACAGCCGCAGATACGATAGCCAGTCAGATTGAAACGATTGTTCATAGTCATGAGCCAGATGTGGAAGTTCAGGAAGAAACCGTTATGAATGTTACAAAGAGTTATTCGTTAAAAGGATTGGATTGTCCGAATTGTTCCGCAAAAATTGAAAAAGAAGTCGGAGAGTTGGATGGAGTGCAATCCTCAGTGGTAAATTTGATGAAGCAGACGCTTACAATCAATGTTGCTCAGACAGCCGCAGATACGATAGCCAGTCAGATTGAAACGATTGTTCATAGTCATGAGCCCGATGTGGAAGTTTCTGAAATTGTACAGGAATCTTATATACCGGAAAAAAAGCAGGAGGCCAATGAATCCTATAACAATGAGGATAAGAAGTTGACAGTTCGTTTAGCGATTGGTGCAGCAATCTATGCTATTGGTATGGCATTGACTGTTTTTGCGAAAGTGCCACTGCCTATCGAGTTAGCTTTTCTCATTGTTTCTTATGTTATTCTTGGTGGAGATGTTGCATGGCAAGCTGTGAGGAATATTTCAAAGGGACGTGTGTTTGATGAACATTTTTTGATGAGTGTTTCTACGATTGGGGCTTTTGTCATTGGTGAATATCCGGAAGCAGTTGCTGTTATGCTGTTCTATCAAATTGGTGAATTTTTCCAGTCATTGGCTGTTAAGCGTTCCAGAAAATCTATATCAGACTTAATGGATATACGTCCGGATTGTGCTACAGTCAGAAGGAACGGAGAATTGATTACCATATCTCCTGAAAGTGTTGCCATTGGCGAGATTATTATTGTAAAGCCTGGTGAAAAAATCCCATTAGACGGTGTGGTATTGGATGGAGATTCTATGCTGGATACGAGGGCTTTAACTGGAGAATCGGTTCCGAGAAGCGTTCATAAAGGAGACGAAGCACTTTCCGGTTGTATGAATCAGACGGGTGTTTTAACGATTAAGACAACGAAAGCATTTGGTGAATCTACTGCTTCAAAGATTATTGATCTTGTGGAGAATGCGTCCAGTAGAAAAGCACCAACAGAAAATTTCATTACTACATTTGCACGTTATTACACTCCTGTTGTTGTAATCTTAGCAGCTATTCTGGCGATTCTGCCACCGATCATTCTTGGCGGAGGCTGGACAGAGTGGATTCGCAGAGGATTTGTTTTCCTTGTGGTATCTTGCCCATGTGCATTGGTCATTTCAATCCCGCTGACTTTCTTTGGAGGCATTGGTGCGGCATCTAAACGAGGTGTTCTTGTAAAAGGAAGTAATTATTTAGAGGCGCTTAATAATATCAGCATTATTGTGTTCGATAAAACCGGAACACTTACAAAAGGTGTTTTCAATGTGACGGATATTTTGCCTGCAAATGGATTTTCAAAAGAACAGGTTCTGGAGTATGCGGCCCAGGCAGAGAGTATTTCTAACCATCCTATTGCAAAATCCATTCTTGCTGCTTATGGAAAAGAAATGGATCAGTCAGTGATTTCTGATTATAAGGAAATTTCAGGATATGGAATCAGTGTAATGGCAGGGGAAAAGAAAGTTTTTGCTGGCAATACGAAACTTATGGATACAGAATGTATAGAGTACACAACCTGTGAAAAAGCAGGTACAAAAGTTTATTTGGCTGTAGATGGTCAATATGCAGGATGTATTTTGATAACAGATGAAGTGAAGCCGGACAGTAAAAAAGCAATTTCTGACCTGAAACATATCGGCGTGGAAAAAACAGTCATGCTTACCGGTGATGATGAAAAAATTGGGAAGTCCGTTGCAGAAGAATTGCAGTTGGATGAATATTATGCACAGCTGCTTCCTGACCAAAAAGTGGAAAAGGTTGAGCTTTTAGATGGTAAAAAGAGACCGGGAAGCAAATTGGCTTTTGTTGGTGATGGTATCAATGACGCGCCTGTCCTTGCCCGTGCAGATGTTGGTATCGCAATGGGTGGTCTTGGTTCAGATGCGGCCATTGAAGCTGCGGATGTGGTTCTGATGACAGATGAACCATCTAAGCTGGTGGACGCGATTGAAGTAGCAAAAGCGACAAAACAGATTGTCATGCAGAATATAGTGATTGCTCTTGGGATTAAGAGTGTGTTCCTGATTCTTGGCGCTCTTGGTATTGCGGGAATGTGGGAAGCTGTATTTGGTGATGTAGGCGTTACCATAATTGCTGTTTTAAACGCAATGAGAATTTTGAAAAAATAGGAAATGAGGTGGAAATGTGAAACGAAAACTGATTCTGTTAGTTGTTACGATTGTTTTTCTTGTAGGTTTTGGTGCCATTTTACATTCACCGCCTTCTATGATTGATGCAGTCACAGGAGCAACACCGAAGTCAAAAAAGGCGGCTCAAGCCTCCGCACAGTTGGAAGGCTCTTATGTTCTCGGTATTAATATGATGTCAGATGGTCTCGACAACGAGAACACCCGGAATAAATTAAAAGAATTGGCACTGGACGATTCGGAAACAAATGAAACAGATCTCATGAAAACGGACATTAGTTTTCGGTTATATGTATCTGAGACGGATTATCCGCTTGTCAGTTATGCTAAGAAACTCTGTGACAGGTTGAAACAGGCCGGTTTCTCCGTAGATCTGAAAGAGTACAGTAACACAATGATGCTATCAAGAGCGGTAAGTGGAAAGTATGATGTATTCCTGGCATCGGATGATTTTATTGACGTTACAACGCTAACACAGATGGACTATATGATCATGGACAGCGAAGAAATGAGGTGAGCGGGAATTTATGAGAAAATGGAATACGATTTTGTCTGTTTTAATGCTTCTCATTTTTATGATTCATGGAATCATGGGCAGTTTTATGCTGAACGGAGTTGGAAGTAGCGCAGGGAAACTTCTTGCATGGATTGGTGTTGGTATTCTTGTTGTGCATACGGTGATTGGTGTCATCCTGACAGTTCAGAGTTTACAGACAGCGAAGCAATGAGGAAAAATGTATCTGAAACAGAACGCCATATTTTGGGCGAGACGAGCCAGTGGGATGGCAATACTGATTCTGCTGTTATTCCATATTGGCTTGTTTGGAAAGGTGCAGAATGGGACATATATTTTGTTCCCTTTTACAACGGTAAAGATGGTAACTCAGCTTTTGTTCGTAGCGGCAATCTTTGTTCATATTTTTATCAATATACGCCCATTGCTCGTATCACTGGGAATCATCAGTTATAAAGAACGAAGGAGTGATATTTATTTGATTCTTTCGGTGCTTCTCCTTTTTATAGCGGGAGCGGTTATTTTATATTATATTGGGTGGCAATATCTATGAGTAAGACAATTATTATTATAGGTGCTGGACTGGCAGGACTTTCAGCGGCTTTGCAGGCAGCGGAAAATGGATGCAATGTAAAACTGGTTTCCTCCCTTCCGTCAGAGCGGGCACAGTCTGTTATGGCGGAGGGCGGTATCAACGCAGCTTTGAATACAAAAGATGAAAACGACAGTCCCGAAGAACATTTTACAGATACAATAAAGGCAGCATGTGGTCTGGCAGATCCAAATGCAGTTTGGGGAATGACACAGGCAGCACCGGAGCTGGTGCACTGGCTGCTAAAACTTGGAGTTAAATTTAACATGAGTGGCTATGATGATGTGGATCTGCGGAATTTTGGCGGGCAGAAAAAGAAACGGACCGCTTTTGCACAGAGCGATACCGGGAAGCAGATCATGACAGCTATGATAGACGCTGTTCGCAGGAAAGAAGCATCTGGTATGGTAGAACGGGTCAGCCATCATTCTTTCCTAACACTTAGTCTGTGTGGCAATATTTGTTGTGGCTGCGTAATCAGGGATGAATACAGTCAGGAGACTGTGGAATTACCGGGGATGCGGTTATTGTTGCCACCGGTGGTATGCACGGATTGTTTGGAAATACAACGGGTTCGCTGAGCAATACAGGAGAAGTCACCGCAGAATTGTTCCGGCTTGGTGTTCCTCTGGCAAATGGCGAGATGATCCAGTATCATCCGACAACTGTGAAATGTGGTGGAAAACGCATGCTCATCAGCGAGGCGGCCAGAGGGGAAGGTGGCAGGTTGTTTGCCATGAAAGATGGAAAACAATGGTATTTCATGGAGGAAAAATACCCGGAGCTTGGAAATCTGATGCCACGAGATATTACCGCCAGAGAGATATGGAAGGTCAGCCATGAATCAGAGGTATTTCTTGACATGACGGAAATATCGGAGGAGATTATTTCAAATAAGCTATCTGGTCTGGCAGACGATTGTATGACCTATCTGCATAAAGATATACGAAAGGAACCGGTGTCTGTTTTACCGGGAATTCACTATTTTATGGGAGGCATTCTGGTGGATGAGCAGCACAGAACGCCGATTCAGAATCTTTACGCTGCCGGAGAATGCTGTGCCCAATATCATGGTGCCAACCGTCTTGGTGGAAATTCTCTGTTAGGAGCGTTATACGGAGGACGTGTTGCGGCAAAATCAGCATGTGAACAGGCAGATGTAGTAGATCTATCTTGTGCGACACAGATAGATTTTCCACCAGCGTCTCAAATTTCAGAAATAAAGCAATTAAACAAAGTGATGCAGGAGACTATGGGCGTTGTCAGAAATGAGAATATGTTGTTAAATGGGATTAAAACGGTACAAGCGCTGACAGGAAATCTTCCATTGCTGGCATGGCAGTTCTAAAGAGTGCTCTTGCAAGAAAAGAAAGCCGTGGTGCACACTGGCGGGAGGATTATCCGAAGAGCAATGACGATGATTACCTTAAAACAACGGTAGCCAGATTTGATGGAAAGCAGATACAGATTTCCTTTGTACCTGTTCCAGAAAGGCGGTGATTCACTTGGTATATAAAATAAGAATCAGGCGGCAGGAGAGTCAGAAATCAGACAGTTATTGGCAGGAATTTGAGTATGACGGAAGCAAAAAAACAGCTCTGTTGCCAATGTTCTAAAGGAATTGAACAGTAGAACCCCTTTGAAAGATAACTCAGGAAATATAGTTACTCCCATCAGCTGGGAATGTAGCTGCATGGTGCGAAAATGTGGGGCTTGCGTCATGCTGATTAACGAACGTCCGAGGCTGGCATGCTCTACATTTCTACATACGTTAAAAGGTTCTACAATCACCTTGGAACCTTTAAGCAAATTTCCGCTTGTAAGAGATTTGATCGTTGATCGGTCAATTCTGTTTGAAAATTTGAAAAAACTGAACCTTTGGCTTGAAAGTGAAGCTTATATGAATCCGTGGACACATGAACCGAGATACCAGTCGGCACGCTGTCTGATGTGTGGCTGTCTGATGCAAATGGGACTTTCGCAGGCGCTGTTGCTGCAGTGCATTTCGGATTCTGAATGAAGAACAGGAAAGAACTCATTTGAATGAGATTTCTGCTGAATATAAGAAGAGATTTTTTGAAGGATGCGGGAAGTCGTTATCTTGTCAAATTTGGGTCTTTCTTGTAAGGTCGAATGCAGGCTGTTTGGGGCAAATAAAATGGTTGCATTATTGCAGTCAACGACGGAAAATTTAAAAAACAATTTCTGAATGAAGAACTTGTTTGAAAAATTGAGAAAACGTAATATTGGAAAAAGAACTGTGCACTCATTTGTAAAATGAGATTTTCTTTTCTGAATGCTGAATATGCAAAAAAGACGCTTTGCAGCAGGTGCGATTTTTTTTTGAAGGATGCTTTGCCGTTACCTGGAAGATTTCTTCATTTTCGTTATCTTGTCATGATATTTGTCCGCTCAATTGGTCTGCCAATAGTTGTTTTGGAAGAACTGCTTGTAAAGGTATTTTCGAAAAAATGAAGGCAGCGGATTTTGTTCAATGGGAGTCAAATAAATTCAGGTTGCTTATGATTCCTCTGAGGAAAAGCAGAAGCAGGAATTTAATTCATTTAGAAATATTCCTGATTCATTTAAAAGATCGTGGTAGTAAACGGAACAAAAAGCCTTGGAGAAATGAGGAAGGCTTTGTCATGGGAATGAAGTATTTTCTGCTTAATGCGGATAGTTTGGAGTTTTAGAAATATTGCTGGTATATTGCCAACGAAGTAATGAAAAATAGTGAAAAAATAGTGAAATATTAGTGGAAAAATAATTCACAAAACAATATAATATATAAATGAAATGGAGGTGGAACATGTGATTAAAGTTACTCTGACAAATGAAATTTTAAAAAGGATATCGGGAATTGATGAAAATCGTTTTTCACTTAGTTCGATAGAAATGCCACCTGTTACAAAAAACAGGCTAAGAAAAAACTCCAAGAAAAAAGCTCCTATGCTTCTAATAAGATTGAAGGAAATCCATTGACTGAAAAACAGGCAAATGAAGCTATTGATAGTGATCCGCACAAACATTTTTTAAAGCCGGAACAGGAAGTGCGAAATTACTTTTTGGCCTGACAAATGAAATTTTTAAATGTTTTAGAAGAAAAGCTGCAAAAAAAAGAAGGAACGTTTTTCAAAAGAAATGATTTTAGAAGTTCAGTTCAGGCAATGGTTGAAAAAGGTGCTTCAAAAAAGAAAAGATAGCCTAAGAGGCCCTATGCCACCAGGGATGCTATTTGCAGTATATGATTCCGAGACAGGCGCAGCGGAATATATTCCGCCAGAGTACATTGATATTCCGGATTTACTGGAAGAGCTTGTTGAATATGTAAATACTACAGATGATCATCCGTTGATTATCGCTGCTATAGTTCATTATCAATTGGTTACCATTCATCCTTTTGAAGATGGAAATGGAAGAACCGCCAGATTAATGTCAGGATATATCCTTGATTATTATGGATATGGTTTTAATGGAATAGGTTCTTTGGAAGAATATTTTGCCTATGACCCAGATGAGTATTATGCATCACTGCAAATGGGGTTGCCGGCGTTATATTATTCAGGAAGAGAAAATCCTCCTCATCCAGAAATTTGGATTAATTATTTCTTGAGAATGATGGAATTGTATTCTAAAAAAGTATACGAATTATCAAAAGAATCCGAGAACGATGAGTTAGATGGAAGCCTGTCCTATTTAAATGCAAAAGAAAAGGAATTCTTAGCATTTCTGTTAAAAAAGCGATTATATGAGTTTACACCAATTGAAGTAAGCAAAATGCTTGGTGTAACCAACAAAACGATTATTAATAGATGTGCAAAGCTGGTAAATAATGGTTTGTTAATTCCAATCATTGTCAAGACACGGATCCGATCCTATCGGTTAAGTGATTTCTCAAAGAAAAATAAGAAAACGATCTTGAAAAAACTATCGTAATAGATGCATGAGATGTACAAAGACATATGATAAAGAAAATAAGAAACCGGTAGTCCTTCAGTATCTTTCCCGTGTAAAGGATTGGCTTTGTTTGATTGATGCCCACATCGTGGGTGAACTCTTTTTTCCTTTTTCATAATAGTGTCATTATGGTATAATAGAGACATCAAAATCGGCATTTGCATTTGTGGGATGCTTTGGGTTTTACGCTGGAAAACCCGATATGGAAATTGTAAGGAAAAAGCCTGAAGGTTTTAAGATTATGGTTCCTCAAAATAAAGAGCCTCTTGTTATATAAATTTTCAAGTGATATACTGAACACATGAAAAAGAACCGTGCGATATTACAGTCTTGCATTGCGCACGGTTTTTTAGAAATACGTGGTTAGACGAAGCTAACACACGTGTGATTTACAGAACGATCTAAAAGAGGATTAATTTTTATGAGAATATTGATTTATGGTGCTGGTGTGATTGGATCCTTGTATGCGGCTTTATTTGCAGAAGCCGGTTATGATACAAATATTTATGCCAGAGGTAAAAGACTTGAGATCCTAAAAATGATGGATTACTTTATAAGAAAAATCAGGACTTAATAAAGGCAAAAATTAAGATTCTCGAAGAAGTGCCAGATGATGATATTTATGATTTTATTTTACTGACTGTTCGGGGAAAATCAGCTGTATGAAGCACTTACTGAATTGAAAAATAATAAAAGTAATACGATTGTTACAACAGGCAAAAAAGAAAGATATTCCAAATGCAACATTTGTGGTAGGAGACTGTGAGAATTTTCCTTTTGAAAATGATTCATTTGATGCAATTATTTGTTCTATGAGTTTCCATCATTATCCGGATCCACAGGCATTTTTTGACAGTGTAAAGAGATGCCTTCGCCCAAATGGAAGATTGATTTTGCGGGATGTGACCAGTGACAATAAAGTATTGGTATGGTTGATGAATACACTGGAAATGCCTTTGGCAAATATATGTGGACACGGAGATGTCCGGGTTCCAACAAGAGATGTGGTTATGAAATGTTGCAGAAGAGCAGGGTTAAAAGTAGAAAAATTTGAAATCCGTAAAGGCATGAGGCTGCATTGCGTTGTAAGAAAACAATAGCGGAAGGCGATAGATAATGAAAGAAAAAGTGAATGTGACAGGTGTGCCGGAAACGATGGTACAGACTCTGTATGCAAGAGCAAAAGAAACAAAAAAACAAAATGCAAAAATTAAGGATGAGATTGCAGTAGAACTTGTGAAAAAGCTGGACTATGACTTTTCCAAAGCAGATAAGGATAAAGCAATGACTTATGGTGTGATTGCAAGAACAATTGTATTAGACCGGATGGTTCGGCAATATCTGGAGAAGCATGAAAATACAGTTGTTGTAAATATTGCATGTGGACTGGATACCAGATGTTACCGGATGAAGGAAAAATATCTGAGATGGTACAACGTGGATCTGCCGGAGACTATGAAGATAAGGCGGCAGTTTCTTCCAGAAACAGGTCCGATATATCAGATTGCAAAGTCTGCAATGGATGATTCCTACGTGGACGATATCGATTATCATGGAGAAAATGTTCTGGTGATAATGGAAGGACTTACGATGTATTTGTGTGAGAAGGACATCAGAAAGATATTTTCTATTATTGAAAAATCATTTCAGAAAGTAACCGTAATGGTCGAAACCATGTCACCATTTGTTGTAAAACATGTGAAAGAAAAATCCATAGAGGGAAGCAATGCAAAATTCACATGGGGTGTTAAAGAACGGAACAGAACTACAAAAGATTGTACCGAATTTTTCTATCCTGCAGGAAGTCAGTCTGGTTGAGGGAATGAAAGAACTTATGCCTGTTTATTGTGTGATAGGTAAAATTCCAGCTGTTCGGAATATATCGAACAAAATAATCGTTATGGAGAAATGTGACTGATATTAAGGAGATGATGCAGATGCAGAAAAGACATTTTGACATGGAAACAGAGGGATTTTATGGTGCATATTGGAAATGCAAAACAGGCTCAGGCTGTGCAATGATCGCCATGATCGGAGACGATTCAGAGGATTATCTGGCGCGTACATCTGTGAAATGGCTGCATAAACTCGGTGTGAATGTGATGACGATGTCACCCGGAAAAAAGGATTATGGACATCATAATTATCCGCTGGAACGCATAGAGAAAGCAATCAATTGGTTAAAAGTACACGGTAATCAGAAAATAGGAATTGTCGGGGCATCTACTACAGGAACACTCGCTTTGACTGCCGCTTCTTATTTTGAAAATATTACATTGACGATCGGTCTGACACCGAGTGATTTTATCTGGCAGGGATTTATGCAGGAAAAAAGACGGCTGTAAGGAATGGCCGATCGAGGGAGAATCTCTTTTTTCTTACAAAGGAGAACCGCTTCCGTACATGCCATTTTGTTACAAACATCCGGACTACTGGCATGTCGTGATTGAAAAAGAAACAAAACGGACCGGTGATATGATCAATTCAAGAAAACTGTTTGATGATTCAGAAACGGCTCATCCAATCACAGAAGACGAGATGATCAAGATTGAAAAAATCCATGGAACATTATTGCTGATCGGCGCAGAAGATGATGTGTTGTGGGATACTGCAAAATATATACGCCGTATGGAGCTGCGTATGAAAGAGCATCCATATACGTGCAGGTTGGAGTCTGTTATTTACGAGCATGCGACCCATTTCGTTTTTCCGGAGAGTATGTTAAAGACGATGCTTCACTTTCAAAAACACAAATTTTTTTTATTTTTTGAAAGTGGAAACTATGTAAAGGAGTGTCTTTGTCTGATTGACACACACCTCGTGGGTGAGCTTTTTTTCCGTTTTCATAATATGATATTACCTTCGGCTCAAATGAAAAAGTATGGTGGAAGGGGTTCATTCCTGATAGCAAAAACGGCACCCTTTTCGCTTGAAACTGGAATAAGTCATTCACTAAGACTTTATTTCTGATGATAGCCACTTTAGCAGGTCACGGAAAAAGGAAATATAAATAATTCAAAATAACTCAAAAACTTGACTTATAACATTGACTAAGTTAAAATAAAACAAATTGAGTTAAAAGGAGAATGAGAAATATGCTTACAAGCGTATTCGGGATTTCTATAAAATGTGAAGCATGGAATCATCAGGATTCTTTGCCTGTTTATATTGCAGGGAGTTATGATTTTCATACAGCATATATTGGAAACAGACGCTGTATAATGCTTGCTCCAACAGAAGAACTTGCCACACTTCCGGCATTGAAAAAACAAATTGTAAAAATACAGCAGATTGATAATGTGCCAGTCGTATTTGAACTTACAACGGTATCAAATTATCGAAGAAAAAGCCTTATAGAAAATAATATACCGTTTATTACTGATAAGCAGGTCTTTCTTCCTTTCATTGGGACAATGCTTTCTGATGAAAAAAGAACCCCAAAAGCTGACGGGTAAGTTTGTTTACTCCACGCAGCAGTTGTTTTTATTTTATCTGTACAGTAAGAAAAAACGATTGTATACTTCAGAAGCCGGAAAAGTGCTTCCGTTTACAGCAATGACCTTGACCAGAGCAGTGAAGCAGTTGGAAACGACAGATTTGTTTCTTGTAGCAAAAGACGGTGTTAATAAGTTTATTGAGTCAAAATATAAGCGAGATGAATTATTTGAAAAAGCAAAAAGTATATTTGACGACTCCTGTTCGAAAAACAGGATATATAGATAAGACGCAAGTTACAGAAAATATGGTCTTTGCAGGGGAAACGGCACTTTCTGAAAAAACAATGCTAAATCCAAGCCGAGTTGTTACCTATGCAATTAGTGAGAAAGATTATGATAAAACCTTGCTGACTGATGAATTGATAGACCCGGATAAACAGGTAAGACTTGAATTATGGGCATACAACCCGAAACAATTTTCAGAGGATAACAGTGCTGATGATATTTCACTTGTTTTATCTTTTACAGATACAAATGATGAAAGAATTGAAGAAGCAGTAGATGAATTGCAGGAAAGAAGGTTGCATGAGTAATGGTCAGTGGATTTACAAAATTTAAGGAAAGATTTCAAGGTTTTGAAAATCAATATGTCATCATCGGTGGGACAGCGTGTGATTTGATTATGGAAAACGAAGAACTACCTTTTCGTGCTACAAAAGATGTAGATATTGTATTGATTGTTGAATCCATAACAGCGGAGTTTGGCAGGCAGTTTTGGGAGTATGTCAAATAGAAACGTTCGATGGTACAGGCAGTTATTTGAGCGGCTGGATAATTCCAGATTCCGAAGCAGTTTCCATCTGAAGCAGAAAGATATTGATTACATAAATGAAAAAGGGTTGGACACAATCAGACAACATGCAAAGGATTTTATTGCAAAGAGAGAAGCTCCGGCATATATAGCAAATGATGGCAAGCAGACACCAATGAAGGGTCATCCGGTATTTATCGCTCAGCATGCAACAGCTACATGCTGCAGGGAGTGCATCCGAAAGTGGCATAAAATGCAGCCGGGCAAGGAATTGAGTCAGGTGCAGCAGGATTATCTTGTAGATGTAATTATGACATGGATTCAAAAAGAAATCGAGGGGCAGGAACATAAAATATGAGTTTTGTCAATACATGCTGGATAATGATATTAATAATTGGATACATCATTATGCTTATAATTTTGCTGTTGGGAGTAGTATTACTGTAATAGTGTTCATATAGAGGGTGTATTATGGGAAACGAATCAGGTGAATGGATTATGCATGGCATGAAGTGGGACAACCCGGATTGCATCCATTCTGTAGATGAAGCAATCAAGTATATAAATGAATTTGGCTTTTTGCCATTATTTAAGAATGAAATAGATGGGTTTTCACTTGAAGAAAGAACTGTTCCAGAGTACTGGTGGAGTGATAATCCGGAGATTGATCCATGG
>VOFH01000566.1_pt1 | contig 24001 bp, 54 predicted proteins | sample 5384091 | NCBI WGS metagenome assembly VOFH01 (sample SAMN12384727, study PRJNA508395) | human gut metagenome | isolation source: healthy gut G | host: Homo sapiens
CTACACCAAATGTAGTTTTACAGAAAAAGACAGTGGAAAACGATGGATACGAAGCTGTACAGTTAGGATTTGAAGATGTAAAAGAAAAACGTAGCACAAAACCTGAAATTGGTCACGCTGCGAAAGCAAATACTGCTCCAAAACGTTTTGTTGAAGAAGTTCGTGACTGCGAACTAGAAGTTAACGTTGGAGATGAAGTTAAAGTTGATATCTTCGCTGCTGGAGAAACAGTTGATGTTATCGGAACAAGCAAAGGTAAAGGATTCATGGGTACAATCGTTCGTAACAATGCGAAAATCGGACCTAAGAGTCACGGTTCTGGACATCACAGACACATCGGTTCTTTGGCAACTAACGGTATTACATCTCGTCAGGGGAAAATCCTGAAAGGGACAGTAATGGCTGGTCAGGAAGGATGCTATAGAACAACAAACCAAAACCTGACAGTTATTAAAGTAGATGTTGAAAACAACTATCTATTAATCAAAGGAAACGTGCCTGGTCCTAAACGTGGAATGGTAATGGTACGTACTGCTAAATGTTCTAAAGGTAATTCAGAACCTGTAACATTAGTAGATTACACGAAAGAGGAGGAATAAAAAGATGCCTAAGATGGTCGTATTAAACCAAGCTGGTAAAGAGTTGCACGAAATCACTCTTGCTGATGCAGTATTTGGCATCGAGCCAAATCAGCAATGTATCTTCGATGCTATCGTAATGCAGCGTGCTAGCATGCGTCAGGGAACACACGATACTAAAACCGTACTGAAGTACGTGGTGGTGGACGTAAACCTTGGCGTCAGAAAGGAACTGGACGTGCTCGTCAGGGTTCTATCCGCGCTACACAGTGGAGAGGTGGAGGAACTGTATTTGGACCTACTCCAAGAAGCTATGCATACCAAGCTGAACAAAAAGTTCGTCGTCTAGCTTTAAAATCAGTTTTATCTGAAAAAGTACTAGAAAACGCAATGAGCGTTGTAGATAAATTTGAATTGGAAGCACCTAAAACAAAAGCTTTCAACGAAATTATCGCAAATCTGGAAGCACCTAAGAAAACTTTATTCGTAGTTTCTGAAGGTGAAGATTTTGAAAATGCATTCTTAAGCATGCGTAACATCCCAACAATGATGATGTTAACTGCTGATGGATTGAATGTTTACGATATCGTAAATGCTAACAAAATCGTCTTTACAGAAGCTGCTGTTAAAGATGTTGAGGAGGCACTTGCATAATGAACAATTATAAAGATATTATTATCCGTCCTATCATCACTGAAAAAACAATGAGATACATGGACGAAGACAACAAAGTAACTTTTGAAGTTAAAAAGAGCAAACAAAACATTGATCAAACAGGCTGTTGAAAGCATCTTCGGTGTTGATGTTGTTTCTGTAAATGTTGTAAACGTAAAACCTAAAACAAAAAGAATGGGTAAATACGTTGGTAAAACAAAAAGCTGTTCGTAAAGCTTATGTAAAAATTGCTGAAGGACAGGATATCAATTTATTCGGTGAAGAAGCTGAATAATCATCAGGAAGAAGACACGCTATTTCCTGAATAAATATTGCGTAAGGAGGACATTAGAAAATGCCAATTCAAAAAGTATAAACCGACCACTCAGGTCGTCGTGGTATGACTAGCTTGTCTCGTGAAGAGATTACAGCTAACAAACCAGAAAAATCACTTTGGCACCTTTAAATAGTAAAGGTGGGAAGAAACAACAATGGACGTATCACAACACGTCATCAGGGTGGAGGGCACAAACGTGCTTATCGTATCATCGACTTCAAACGTAATAAAGATGGAATCCCTGCTCGTGTAGCAACAATTGAGTACGATCAAACCGTTCTGCAAATATCGCTTTATTGAATTATGCAGATGGTGAAAAACGTTACATCATTGCTCCAAAGGATTAACAGTTGGTACAACTGTTATATCTGGAAAGGTGCAGATATTAAAGTTGGTAATGCGTTGGAATTGAAAGATATCCCAGAAGGTACTTTCATTCACAATATTGAATTAAAACCTGGAAAAGGTGGACAGATGGCTCGTTCAGCTGGTACATCTGCTCAGATTTTAGGTATTGAAGAAAAATATACAACAATCCGTTTAGCATCTGGAGAAGTTCGTAAAGTATTGTCTAACTGCCGTGCTACAATTGGTCAGGTTGGTAATGAATCACAGTCAGTTAACTATGGTAAAGCTGGACGTAACCGTTGGAGAGGTATCCGCCCAACTGTTCGTGGTTCTGTTATGAACCCTAATGATCACCCTCATGGTGGTGGGGAAGGACGTACGCCAATCGGACGTAAATCTCCAATGACTCCTTGGGGTAAAAAGCTATGGGTGTTAAAACTCGTAAAGCAAAACAGCCGTCTACGAAGTTAATTGTTCGTCGTCGTAATGGCAAATAGGCAAAGGAGGAAATGAAAAATGAGTCGTAGTTTGAAAAAAGGCCCATTCTGTGATGACCACTTAATGAAAAAAGTGGAAGAACTGAATGCTGCTGGTAAAAAACAAGTTATTAAAAACTGGTCACGTCGTTCAACGATTTTCCCTCAGTTTGTGGAACATACATTTGCCGTTTACAACGGAAAAGAACACCTGCCTGTATATGTTACAGAAGATATGGTAGGACACAAGCTTGGTGAATTTGTCCCAACTCGTAAATATACTGGACACGATGACGACAAAAGCTAAGAGATAAGGAGGAAACGTTACATGGAAGTTAAAGCAACAGCAAAAACATTACGTATCCCACCTAGAAAAGCTCGTATCGTTATCGATCTAATTCGTGGGAAAGACGTTGCGGAAGCAGCTGCTATTTTGAAATTTACACCAAATGCTGCAGCTGATGCAATCGGTAAAGTATTGAAATCTGCAGTAGCTAATGCAGTAAATAACAATGAAATGAATGAAGAAAAATTGTATGTTAAGGCATGCTATGCTAATGAAGGTATTACTTTAAAACGCTTCATGCCTCGTGCAAAAGGATCTGCAAGTGCAATCCACAAACGCACCAGCCACATTACTATCGTGGTTGACGAGCGTGATTAAGGAGGTAGCTCATGGGACAGAAAGTTAGTCCAATCGGATTACGTGTCGGTGTTATCCGTGACTGGGAATCTAGATGGTATGCTGACAAAGATTATGCCGATTTATTATTGGAAGATGTTAAAATTCGTGAATTCTTATTCGCTGAATTAAAAGCAGCGTCCGTTTCAAAAATTGAAATCGAACGTTCTAAAAACCGTGTTGAAATCATGATCCGTACAGCTCGTCTGGTGTGATCATTGGAACAAATGGTGAAAATATTGAAAACCTGAAAAAGAAATTAGAAAAATTAACAGGTGAAAAAACATTTTCTTAAAAGTTTTAGAAATCGCAAACCCAGATTTGGATGCTAAATTGGTAGCTCGTAGTATTGCTGATCAGTTGGAACAGCGTGCAAGCTTCCGTACAGCACAGAAAAAAGCAATCCAGAGAACAATGCGTGCTGGAGCTAAAGGAATCAAAACAGCTGTTTCTGGACGTTTAGGTGGAGCTGATATGGCTCGTACAGAAGGATACAGTGAAGGTGTTGTTCCATTGCATACTTTACGTGCTGACATTGATTATGCTTGGGAAGAAGCACATACAACTTACGGTCGTCTAGGAGTTAAAGTTTGGATTTGCCGTGGTGAAGTATTGCCGGGACAGATGGTTCAGGAACCAGAAGCTCCAAAAACAATATGAACGACAGACGTCGTAACCGTCGCGGAAACCGTGGTGGAAACAGAAATAACAGAAGAGACAACGCTGCAGCAAGTGCTCCAAAAGCTGAAGGAGGTAACTAATTATGTTAATGCCTAAGAGAACAAAATATAGAAGACCTCACCGTTTAAGCTACGAAGGACGTGCAAAAGCAGGTCGTGATGTATCTTTTGGTGAATATGGTCTAATGGCTGATACTGGTGCTTATATCAGCAACCGTCAGATTGAGGCCGCTCGTATTGCCATGACACGTTATATGAAACGTGGTGGTAAAGTTTGGATTCGTATCTTCCCTCACATGGCAAGAACGAAAAAACCATTAGAAGTACGTATGGGTTCTGGTAAAGGTGCTCCAGAAGGATGGGTAGCAGTAGTTAAACCAGGACGTGTTATGTTCGAGATCGCTGGAGTTTCTGAAGAAGTAGCACGCGAAGCATTCCGTTTAGCTTCTCACAAATTGCCAGTAAAAACAAAATTTGTTGTTAGAAAAGGAGAGGAGTAATTTATGACAGCGAAAGAGATCAGAGAAAAAAGCAATAGCGAAATCCTACAAGAGATCGAAACGCTTAAAGATGAACTTTTTAATCTTCGTTTCAACAAGCAACTGGACAGTTGACAAACACTGCTCGTATGAAAACAGTGAAAAAGGATATTGCCCGTATGAAAACCGTATTGACTGAGCGTGAGCTTAGCAATCAGGATTAAGGAGGATCACTAAGCTATGGAAAGATCTAACCGTAAAGTATATCGTGGAACAGTTGTTTCCGATAAAATGGATAAAACTATTACTGTAGTAGTAGAAACTAAGAAAACACATCCATTATATGGAAAACGTGTAAATTATTCTAAAAAATTCAAAGCTCATGACGAAAATAACGAAGCTAGAATCGGAGATAGAGTAGAAATTATGGAAACTCGTCCATTATCTGCAACTAAACGCTTCCGCTTAGTGAAAATCGTTGAGAAAGCTGTACAGCTGTAGACGCTAGGAGGTAGACATTCATGATCCAGAATGAAAGTAGATTACGCGTCGCTGATAACACTGGTGCCAAAGAAGTTTTGGTTATCCGTTGTTTAGGTGGTAGCGTTCGTAAGTTTTCAAACATCAGGGGATATCGTTGTCTGTGCTGTAAAACAGGCTGCTCCTGGTGGAACTGTTAAAAAAGGTGATGTTGTTAAAGGTGTAATCGTACGTACAAAACGTGGAGTACGCCGTGAAAACGGAACATACATCAAATTTGATGACAATGCAGTTGTTCTTATCAAGGATGACAAAACACCACGCGGCACTCGTATTTTCGGACCGGTTGCCCGTGAACTGCGTGACAAAGACTTTATGAAGATCGTGTCTTTGGCACCGGAAGTACTGTAAGGAGGTGCCCTAGTGAAAATCAAAAAAGGTGATAAAGTTCAGGTTATTACAGGTGCTTACAAGGGCACTATCGCTGAAGTAATTAAAGTTTTCCCTAAAAAGAAAACAAAGTTATCGTTGAAGGAGTTAACATGGTGAAAAAACACCTAAAACCTACTCAGGCTAATCCTGATGGAGGAATTGTTGAAAAAGCTCCTATTCATGTATCTAACGTAATGGCTTACGATGCAAAAGCTAAGAAAAGCTAGCCGTATCAGATTCGAAATTAAAGAAGACAAAAAAGGCAATAAAACAAAAGTTCGCGTCTACAAAAAAAACTGGCGCTGAAGTTAAGTAAAGGAGGTTATAAAGGATGAACCGCCTAAATCAAAAATACAATGAGGTTGTAGTACCTAACTTGATGAAAAAATTTAATTATAAATCAGTTATGGAAGTACCTTACGTAGATAAAATTGTTATCAATATGGGTATTGGTGAAGCTATTTCTAACCCAAAAGTATTAGATGATGCAGTTGCTGAATTAGCACAGATTACTGGACAGGCTCAGTAGTAACAAAAGCTAAAATCAATCGCAAACTTTAAAGTTCGTGAAGGAATGCCTATCGGATGTAAAAGTTACTTTGCGTAAAAAAAAAATGTATGATTTCTTAGATAAATTAATGAACATCTCTTTACCACGTGTTCGTGACTTCCGTGGTGTTTCAGATACATCTTTTGACGGTCGTGGAAACTACACTCTGGGTGTAAAGGAACAGCTGATCTTCCCGGAAATCGATTACGATAAAGTAAATAAAGTACGTGGTATGGATATCGTAGTTGTTACAACTGCAAAAACAAACGAAGAAGCTAAGGCATTACTAGAAGAATTAGGTATGCCTTTCAAGAAATAGGAGGACTTGAAATATGGCAAAGAAAGCAATGATTAATAAATCAAAACGTCCTCAAAAGTTCAAAGTGCGCGAGTACACCAGATGTGAGCGTTGTGGACGTCCTCACTCAGTTTACGTAAATACAAACTCTGCCGTATTTGCTTCCGTGAGCTGGCTTACAAAGGTCAGATTCGGGTGTAAAAAGGCAAGCTGGTAAGATAGGAGGAATAAAGTCATGATGATAATGACAGATCCGATTGCAGATATGCTTACTAGAATTCGTAACGCAGTTCAGGCTCGTCACGATGTTGTAGAAGTTCCTGCAAACAAAGAAAAATTGAAATTGCAAAAATTTTAAAGAAGAAGGATTCATCACAGATTACAAAGTAGAGGTGAAGTTAAGAAAACTATTACTATTACTTTGAAATATGGTCCAAATAATGAAAAAAGTAATCAATGGATTGAGAAGAATTTCAAAACCGGGATTAAGAGCTTATGCTAAAGTTGATTCAATTCCTCGTGTATTGAATGGTCTTGAGTATTGCTATTATCTCTACATCTCATGGATTAATGACAGATAAAAAGCTAAAGCTAAACACGTTGGTGGCGAAGTTATCGCTTACGTGTGGTAGTATAAAGCTATAACGGAGGTAAGGAAATGTCACGTATCGGTAATAAAGCGATTACCATTCCTGCTGGTGTTGAAGTTACTATCGCTAGCGGGAATGAGGTGACTGTTAAAGGGCCTAAAGGAACTTTAACTCGTCAGTTCAATTCTGATTTAGGTATCAAAATTGAAGAAAATATTTTAACTGTTACTCGTCCTAATGAAGAGAAACATACAAAACAGTTGCACGGAACAACTCGTGCATTGTTAGCTAACATGGTAGAAGGTGTAAGCGAAGGCTTCACTAAAGAACTTGAACTAGTTGGTATTGGGTTCCGTGCTGCAGTTAGTGGTAAAAAACTAACATTAAATGTTGGTTACTCTCACCCAGTTGAATTTGCTGTTGAAGAAGGAATCAGTGTTGAATGTCCATCAGCTACTGAAATTAAAGTATCTGGTATTGACAAACAGCGTGTCGGCGAATTCGCTGCAAATGTTCGTGCTGTAAGAAAAACCAGAACCTTACAAAGGAAAAGGTATTCGCTATAAAGGTGAATATGTTCGTCGTAAGGAAGGCAAGACGGCGGGTAAGAAATAGTGGGAAAGGAGAGAGTGAACAATGCTTAAGAAAGTATCTAAAAATGATGAGCGTTTACGCCGTCACGTACGTGTTCGTACCAAAATCAGTGGTACTCCTGAATGTCCCCGCCTGAACGTTTTCCGTTCAAACAGCCACATTCACGCGCAGATCATTGATGACGTTAATGGAAACACATTAGTTTCAGCTAGCTCAGTTGAATTGAAACTTGAAAATGGTGGAAATGTGAAGCTGCTAAAACAGTTGGAACAGAAATTGCAAAACGCGCAATTGAAAAAATATTACAAAATGTAGTATTCGACCGTGGTGGATATGTTTACACAGGTCGTGTAAAAGCATTGGCTGATGCGGCTAGAGAAGCCGGACTGAAATTTTAGGAGGTTATGCGAATGGAACGTAAACCAAGAAGAGACCTTGAACGCGATAAAGAATTTGAAGAACGCGTTGTTGTCATCAACCGAGTAACCAAGGTTGTTAAAGGTGGACGTCGTTTCCGCTTTGCTGCTTTAGTTGTTATCGGTGACAAAAAAAGGACGTGTTGGATTCGGTACAGGAAAGGCTAACGAAGTTCCTGATGCAATTAAGAAAGCAATTGAAGATGCTAAGAAAAACGTGTTCAGAGTTACCTGTTAACAATGGAACTACTATTCCTCATGCGGTCACCGGCGTACATACGGTGCAGGTCAGGTATTCCTTCGTCCTGCTTCAGAAGGTACTGGAGTTATCGCAGGTGGAGCAATTCGTGATGTATTAGAATTAGCTGGCGTTAGCGATATCCTTTCTAAATGTTTAGGAAGTCGTACTCCAATCAACATGGTACATGCAACAATGACAGGTTTAAAAGAATTAAAAACAATCGAAGAAGTTGCTCAGCTCCGTGGAAAAAACCAGAAGAAATTCGCGGTTAACAGGAGGAATTTGACATGAAATTACATGAAATGAAATATACAGAAGGTGCACGTAAAGCTTCTTATCGAGTTGGACGTGGACATGGTTCTGGTAATGGGAAAACTGCTGGTAAAGGACATAAAGGACAAAATGCAAGATCAGGTGGAGGCGTTCGACTTGGTTTTGAAGGTGGTCAGACTCCTTTAGCTAGACGTTTACCTAAACGTGGATTTACAAACTTTACACGTAAAGAATATGCAATCGTTAATGTTGCTTCTTTAAATCGTTTTGAAGATGGAACTGAAGTAACTCCAGAATTACTAATCGAATGGATTAGTAAAAAAAGAATTGGATGGTATTAAAGTATTGGGTGAAGGTGCATTAGAGAAAAAAATTAACAGTAAAAAGCTAATAAATTCTCTAAATCAGCTTTAGCTACAATTGAGCAGGCAGGCGGAAAAGCAGAGGTTATCTAATATGCTAAAAACGATTATCAGCATGTTTAAGAGTAAAGATATCCGTAATCGAATACTCTTTACTCTCGCCATGTTGTTTATCTTCCGTTTTGGCGCAGCATCACCGGTTCCGGGAGTTGACATTTCAACAATGACAAATGCTAAGAGCAATAGTTTATTTGAAATGATCAACCTCCTTGGTGGGGGGGTGGTCTTGAACAGTTATCTGTTTTTGCTCTAGGTGTAGGCCCTTACATTACAGCTTCCATTATTATCCAGTTATTGTCAATGGATGTTATTCCAGCATTAACTGAATTAGCAAAAGGTGGGGCTACAGGAAAAAAACAGATAGATAAATATACGCGATACCGGCAGTAGTTTTAGGCTTTTCCAAAGCTTCAACGCTAATATACGGATTCTCCCGTGCATACAGCGGACTTTTAGTTGAGGGAGATGGATGGGCTTCCATTTTGTATATTTCAACTGTTCTAACTGGTGGTAGTATGTTCCTTTTATGGATTGGAGATCGTATTTCTATGAAAGGAATTGGAAATGGTATTTCTATGATTATTGCCGCTGGTATTATTGCTAGATTGCCGCATCAAATGATTACAGCATGGGAGACTGTTGTAGATACATCTAGTAGTTCAGCAACTTTCAATGGTATCCTTGGTTTTGCAGGGTATATTTTATGTTATCTACTAATCATCGTTTTTGTAGTATTTATGCAGACTGCTGAAAGAAAAATTCCAATTCAATATACTTCAAGTACTGTTACTACTAGAAAGAAAGATATGACATATTTACCTTTGAAAATAAATTCAGCAAGTGTAATCCCAGTCATTTTCGCTTCTTCTCTGATGGTAGCACCACTGTCTATTGTTAAAATGATTACTTCAGCTGACTGGGTAAATACACTAGAATATTTTTTAGGATTACAGACACCGGTGAGTTTAGTGATTTATGTTGTTTTAACAATATTATTTACTTTCTTCTATACACAGATGCAAGTAGATCCATCAAAGATTGCTGAAAATTTAGGAAAATCTGGTACGTACATTCCGGAATTCGTCCGGTAGTGAAACTAAAGAATATATAAATAAAGTACTAAACAGAATTACTGTTTTAGGTGCACTTGGCTGTGGCATTTATTGCTGTATTGCCTCATGCTCTTCCATTGTTTACCTCTCTACCAGCATCTATGGGTATTGGTGGAACGGGAATTATTATCGTTGTTGGGGTTGCAATGGAAACCGTAAAACAAATTCAAGGACGTATGACACAGAAATCTTATCGTGGGTTTCTTCAGCGATAAGAGGTGAATAAAAATGAATATTCTTATTATGGGAGGACCGGTGCTGGAAAAGGCACTATGTCAGCAAAATTGTTGAAAAATTTAATGTTAATCATATTTCAACAGGAGATATATTCCGTAGTGAAATTGGAAATGGTACAGCTTTGGGGTTAGAAGCAAAAAGCTATATGGATAAAGGTTTACTAGTTCCTGATGAATTGGTTAACAATATGGTTAAAAGTTATTTAGAAAATCTAGAAGATAAGAAGAACGGATACTTGCTAGATGGATACCCAAGAACACTGGATCAGGCAAAAGCTTTTGATGCTTTAGCAGGGGATAGTGACCTTGCAATTGATAAAGTCATCGCAATGGAAATTGATTTTGATGTTTTAGCAGGTCGAATTACCGGTCGTCGAATCTGTAAAGATTGTGGAGAAATCTATCATATAGAATCTAAACCTTCTAAATTAGAAGGAAAATGTGATAAATGTGGTGGAGAACTTTACCAGCGTAAAGACGATACTGTTGAAAGTTTGACAGTACGATTGGATGAATACAGTAAACAGACTGCTCCAGTTTTGGATTACTATGCAGAAAAGGAATTGTTAATAAAATCAATGCTGATCAACCAATTGAAAACGTCTGGAGCGATGTCCTGAAAGCATTGGAGGACTAAAATGGTCAAATCCAAGTCTATTCAGGAGTTGACATATATGAAAAAAGCAGGTATAATTGTTGCGCTTGCACATCGTGCAGCGCAATCAGTTATACATCCTGGAATAAAAACCAAAGAGATAAATGAAATTGTAGAAAAAAAAACAATTATTGAGAATGGCGGTTATCCGTCTTTTAAAGGTTTATATGGTTTTCCAGCTGCAGCTTGTATATCTGTAAATTCTGTTATAGTACATGGTATTCCTGATGATTCAGTACTAAAAGACGAGACATTGTTTCAGTAGATATCGGTGCCTGTTATAAAGGGTATCATGGAGACTCGGCATGGACATATGCTGTTGGAAATGTAGGTGAGCAGACAAAACGACTCATGTGCATTGGAGAAAAATCTTTATATGAAGGTTTAAAAATGGCAAAGGTCGGGGAATCATTTAACTGATATTTCTCATGCTATCGGAGAAATATGTTTTCAACATGGTTATTCGTTGCCAAGAGATTATGCAGGTCATGGCATTGGAACTTCTGTCCATGAAGATCCGACAGTTCCAAATTTTGGTCCGGCAGGTCATGGAATCATTCTTAAAGAAGGTATGACTTTTGCGATTGAGCCTATGGTTCTAGCAGGAAGACCGCAAAACGATTGTTAAAGGATGGATGGGGTGTTGGCACTAGAGATGGTAAAAAATGGTGTACACTTCGAACATACAATCGTAATTACAAAAGATGGGTATGAAATACTCACAAAAAGTTTAAAGAGGAGGAACACTCAAATAATGGGTAAGCAAGATGTTATTGAAATTGACAGGGGGTTGTTACAGATACTCTGCCAAATGCAATGTTTAAAGTGAAATTGCCAAATGGACACGAAATACTGGCTCACGTTTCTGGTAAAATCCGTATGCATTACATTCGCATTTTACCGGGGATCGGGTTACCGTGAAATTTCACCGTATGATTTAACACGTGGGCGTATTACATTTAGACACAAATAAGTCGGTAATAAGGAGGAAAAACGCATGAAAGTAAGACCATCTGTCAAACCAATATGCGATAAGTGCCACATCATCAAGCGCAAAGGCCGCGTTATGGTTATTTGTGAAAATCCAAAACACAAACAGAGACAGGGAAACTAATGGAGGTGTAATGAAAATGGCTCGTATTGCAGGTATTGATTTGCCACGCGATAAGCGCGTTGTAGTATCATTAACTTATATTTATGGAATTGGCCGCCCAACTGCGGAAAAAATTCTAGCAAAAACAGGAATCAGCGAAGATATTCGTGTAAAAGATTTAACTGACGAACAGGTTAACGCAATTCCGTCAGGAAATTGACGCAATCAAAGTTGAAGGTGATTTGCGTCGTGAAGTATCATTAAATATCAAACGTCTGATGGAAATCGGATGTTATCGTGGAATTCGTCACCGTAAGGGGATTACCGGTTCGCGGTCAGCGTACAAAGACAAATGCTCGTACGCGTAAAGGTCCAGTTCGTACAGTAGCAAACAAAAAGAAATAGGACGATAGGAGGATAGTAAATAATGGCAAAAATGTAAAAACGGGACAAGCCGTAAGGCACGTAAGAATATTGCTCGTGGATGGCGTTGCACATTCATTCAACATTTAACAATACAATCGTAACGATTACCGATGAAAGCGGAAATGCCAGTCGCTTGGTCTAGCGCAGGTGCATTAGGCTTCAAGGGTTCTCGTAAATCTACACCGTTTGCCGCTCAGATGGCAGGCGAAGCTGCCGGCAAGGCTGCTGTCGATCACGGCATGAAGGTTGTCGAAGTCAACGTTAAGGGTCCGGGACCTGGACGTGAAGCAGCTGTCCGTTCATTACAGGTTGCGGGATTAGAAATTACAATGATTAATGACGTGTAACTCCAATTCCACACAACGGTTGTCGTCCACCTAAACGACCACGTGGTTAATAAATAGCGTAAGTGAGGAGGTATAATATGCAAAATTCGAACGTGCACATTTTGAAGTCAAAAGAATACAGTGATTCAGAACATTACGGTAAGTTTGTATTTGGACCTTTGGAAAGAGGGTTTGGATATACTATTGGGAATGCACTAAGACGTGTTTTGCTCTCCTCTTTACCGGGAGCTGCCGTATTCTCAATTAAGGTTGATGGAGTGTACCATGAGTTCACTTCTATTCCTGAATTGTTGAAGACGTTACGGCAATGATTTTAAATATTAAAACTCTGGTAATGAAAATTCAAGATGATGAAATTTATACATTAAGAATTTCAAAACAGGGTCCAGGCGAAGTAACAGGTGCTGATATTATTTGCCCAGAAGGTGTAAGAAGTGTTAAACAAAAGATTTACATTTGTACATTGGAAGAAGGTGGAGTTTTGGAAATGGAACTGCAAGCACGCATTGGGCGTGGTTATGTAAGTGCTGATACTAATAAACAGTTATATCAGACACCTAATCAGCCTTTAGGAATCATTTATACAGATTCTATTTATACCCCAATTGAAAAAGTATCATATAGTGTAGATCCAACTCGTGTTGGTCAGGATGCACACTATGATAAAGTTACTTTGGAGGTATGGACTGATTCTTCAATTAGTCCTGCAGAATCCATCGCATTATCTTCTAAGATTTTAATTGATCATTTAGAATTGTTAACAAGTGTTGACGAAGCTGTAAATGATATGGAATCTTTAATGAAGGAAGCTCAAGGTGAAGTACAGAACAAAGGTCTTGTAATGATGATTGAAGATCTTGATCTTTCTGTTCGTTCATATAACTGTTTAAAACGTGCAGGTATTCAGACCGTAGAAGAGCTTACACAAAGAACTGAAGAAGAAATGATGAGAGTCCGGAATCTGGGTAAAAAATCGTTAAAAGAAGTCAAAGATAAAATTTATGATTTGGGCTTAAGCTTCAAATCATATGAATAGAAATACGAAGGAGGCTAATAACCAATGTGGAATCGTAAATTAGGACGCACTGCTGACCACCGGAAAGCATTGTTACGTAACATGGCTACATCTGTAATTGCTTATGGTCAGATTGAAACTACAGAAATGAAAGCAAAAGAACTTCGTACTGTTGTAGATGAACTGATTACATTAGCAAAACGTGGTGATCTTCACGCACGTCGTCAGGCTGCAAGTTATGTACGTGATGTAGTAGTTAATGAAGCTACTGGGCAGACTGCTCTTCAGAAATTATTTGATGAAATTGGTCCAGCATATAAAGATCGTAATGGTGGATATACTAGAGTAATCAAAACTAGAGTACGTCGTGGTGATGCTGCTCCAATGGCAATCATTGAATTGGTTATAATTTATAAAAGGCTGAATATCAGCCTTTTTTCTATTTATGAATTGAATCAATAAAAAAAAATGGTACCATACACTAGATGAATTTTTCTTTAGGCAATATTACAAAATAAAGGATAAGGTGAATATACATGACATTGATTGAAGAAATGGAAGCATATGCAAAAAGATTTTGATGTTCCTATTATGCAAAAAGAAGGAATTGATTTTATGTGCAAATTTATAAATGAAAATAAGATTACTTCTATTTTAGAAATTGGAAGTGCAATAGGGTATTCAGCTATTCGTATGGCACAGTTAAATAAGAATATTCATATTACTACGATAGAGCGTGATGAAGAACGATATAAAAAGGCAGTGGATTACATTCAACGCAGTGGATTAGAAAAACAAATAAATATAATCTATGGAGATGCATTAGAAACGGTAGTTAATGGTAGTTATGATATGATTTTCATAGATGCTGCGAAAGCTCAATATATACGTTTTTTGAAAGATATGAAGGTTATTTAAAAAAAGATGGATATATTATAACAGATAATTTAAAATTTCATGGTTTCTGTAGAACACAAGGAATTAGTAAAAAATAGAAACTTAAGACAGTTAGTTGGTAAAATTCAACGTTTTGTTGACTATTTGAAGAATAGAGAAGATTTTGATACTACTTTTTATGAGTTTGGTGATGGTGTCGGAATAAGCAGAAAAAATAAGATTCTTTTCTTGTATTATTTATTTCGTTTTGTGATACAATAATATAAAGAAAGTGGTGATGTAAATGAAAAAAATAATTCCAGCTTTAGCAGTTCTTGGAGGAGTTGCTGCTTTTGCAGTATACAAGCAAAAAAAAAGAAGAGAAGAAGCATGTTGTTGATTTAGACCAGGGACTTCTTTATGATGAAGAAAACGAAGATGATATTTTAGAGAACAGCTTTAAAAAAGCAGAAACTGAAGTTCAAGATTTACCAGAACATAATGATACTATAACAATGGATAATGAGTATCCTAGTTTAACAAGTACTGAAGTTGAAAAATTTAAAAATGAATATAATACAAAAGTTGAGGAATTAGCGAGTGAAGGCGATATGCTTACAAAGGAAATACCAGTTCGTCAGAATGTATGTTTTATAGCGAAGTAGACTTAGACCATTTTAAAAAAGAAGTAATTAATCGTGGATTTGTTATTTCTACCGGAGAAGAGCCTTTAAATTTGGTTGTTTTACATATATCTCCTATAAATACAGAAAAACTTGTAGATAATATTTTATATTTAGCAAGTCGAGCAAAAGAAAATAAGGGAACTTATAAAAACTGGGAAACAAAAGTTATTTATGGATAATCGGGGATAATTATCTCCGATTTTTTCTGAAAATTGAAAAAATAAGAAAAAGTGTTATACTAAACCATGATATAAAAAGAAAGAAGGAATTTTAATGACGAAAATAGATATTATTTCAGGGTTTTTGGGCGCTGGAAAAACAACGTTGATCAAAAAAAATTATTGCAGGAAGCTCTGCAGAATGAAAAACTAGTATTAATCGAGAATGAATTTGGAGAAATTGGAATTGATGGTGGATTCTTGAAAGATGCAGGTATTGAAATAAAAGAAATGAATTCTGGTTGTATTTGTTGTTCTTTGGTAGGAGATTTTTCAGAGGCTTTAAAAAAGTTCTAGAAACATATTCTCCAGATCGTATCATAATTGAACCAAGTGGTGTAGGTAAATTGTCTGATGTAGTGAAAGCAGTAAAAGGTGTAGCAGATACAACACTAGAAATTAATAGTATTACAACGGTTGTAGATGCACAAAATGTAACATGTATATGAAAAACTTTGGAGAATTTTTTAATAACCAAATCGAATATGCGAAAACAATTGTATTAAGTCGAAGCCAAAAATTATCAGATGAAAATTTACATGAAGTAGTTCATGAATTAAAAGAACATAATGGTGCTGCTCATATCATTACAACAGAGTGGGATAAACTAGATGGTAAAGAAATTTTAAATGTCATGGAAAATCAAGGCAACTTGGAATATGAACTTTGCAGGAAAGTGAAGTTTGTCCAGAGTGTGGTCATGTTCATAACCATGATGAACATCATCATACTCATGAACATTGTGAATGTCATCATGACCATGAAGAACATGATGGACATGCATGTGATTGTAACCATGAGCATCATCATAAGCATAGCTGTGGATGTACACATGAACATCATCACCATGCGGATGAAGTATTTACAAGTGTTGGAATGGAAACTGTTCAACACTATGATAAAGAAGAACTTGAAAGTATTTTAAAACAATTATCAGAAAGCGATGAATATGGAACAATATTACGTGCAAAAGGAATGTTAGAAGATAAAGAGGGAAAATGGATGTATTTTGATTTGGTACCTCATGAATATGAAATTCGTGAAGGACAGCCTACATATACAGGACGTTTTTTGTATAATCGGATCAAAATTACAAGAAGAAAAAACTAAAAGAACTTTTTTAAGATGTAGGAGGAATATACAATGACAGTACCTGTATATCTGTTTACTGGTTTCTTAGAGAGTGGAAAACTTCTTTAATAAAAGATACTCTTTTTAGATGAAGGGTTTAATACCGGTGAAAAAAACGTTATTATTTGTCTGTGAAGAAGGTGTAGAAAAGCTACGATGAGGAATTTCAGAAAAGACAAACACTTCAATTGTAATAGTTGAAGCTAAGGAAGATTTAACATATGAATTCATGAAGAAATGTGACAGTATGATAGAACCAGAAAGAGTCATGATTGAATTTAATGGAATGTGGAATGTAACAGAATTTTTAGATACGCTAGATTTCCCATTTGACTGGCTTTTAGTTCAAATTCTATCAACTGTTGATGCTTCTTCATTTGAACTTTATTTATCAAATATGCGATCTATTATGAATTCACAACTGCAGCATTCTGAAACTATTATTTTCAATCGCTGTGATGAGAATACAAAGAAACTATATTTAAGAAATAATATTAAGGCTGTTAACAAAAGGAGCACAATTAATTTACGAAACAAAAGATGGTCAAATCGTTGATTTGAAAGAAGATGAATTACCGTTTGATAAACAAGCAAAGGAATTAGTGATTTCTGATGATGATTATGGATTGTGGTATATGGATGCTATGGAACATCCTGAAGATTACGATGATAAAGAAATAACAATGAAAGGTAAAGTTATCAGCACTCATGTGGATGGAATGCAGAATGTATTCGTATTTGGACGTTATGCGATGGTTTGCTGTGCTGATGATACTTCTTTGATTGGATTATTATGTCATTTTGAACAAGCATCAAAGTTGCTTCCAAAAGAATGGATAGAAATGAACGCCGTTATTAAAGTTGAATTTGATGATGAATATAATGGCTATGTTCCAGTAATGTATGTGAAAAGAGTAAAAACAACAGAACCATTAGTAGATGAGTATGTGTACTTTACTTAAATAACTAAAAAAATTAAATCGTTGAAAAGAGTGGCAAATAAAGATATGTCATTCTTTTTATTGTTAATTGGTAATTTTATACAAATGTAAATTACTTGTAATGTCCAGTATCTTTATGTATCATATAAACTAATAAAAGTTTAGGTAGGTGTTCATATGGAAAATACTTTTTTAACTCAGTTTATTTCAATCAGTAACATAGAAACAATTATATTCTTATTTGTTTTTATAGGCATATCCCTTATATTAAAAAATATGGCTAAAAAGAAAATTAGTTTTTCAACACGTGTATTATTTGCGACAGTTGCGGGCTTATTATAGGGTTTGTGATACAGGCGGTGTCTGGATTTGTAAATGATCCATCAAGTGTTTCTTTTGTCAGAGAAACAACCTTATGGTATGGATTGATAGGAAATGGATTTGTTGGCTTTATTCGTATGCTGGGTGATTCCTCTTGTTATGGTTTCTATTATTCATGTTATTTTACATATGGAAGAAGGAACACATGTAAAAAAACTAGTGCAAGAGGAATCCTAACAACGATGGGAATGGTAGCTGTTGCGGCCATCATCGGACTATTATTTGGAATATTATTCCATATAGGTGGAGATGCAAATGCAATACAGCAGGAAAGTGCGAGCGCAAAAGAAATTGTTCCTGTTGTAACCACTCTGCTAAATTTAATACCTGCAAATCCTATAGAAGCTATGATACAAAATAACATTGTAGGAATTGTGATTTTCTCTACTTTTATTGGTCTTGCGGCAAGAAAGATGCAGAAAAAATATCCAGATATTTTAAGTAGTTTTATTCATTTAATCGATGCTTTGCATAAGATTGTTATTAGTATGGCACTGATGGTAATAAAAGCTATGCCATATGCAGTCTTAGCATTACTTGCTAATACGATTGCACAGCGTGGAATAAGCAGCATTATTGAAGTGGGGAAATTTATTATTTTAATTTATGTTTCTTGTGGAGTTATGATGGTCGTACAGTTATGTATGCTAGCTATATATAAAGTAAATCCATTTATTTATCTAAAGAAAAGCTTTTCCACTTTGTTATTGGCATTTACATCACGTTCTAGTTTAGGAGTATTACCTGCTACTATCGAAGTATTAGAAAAAGAGATGGGGTTTCTTCAGGTACAGCTAATTTTGTTGCCAGTTTTGGTACAACAGCGGGAATGCAGGGCTGTGCTGGAATCTTTCCTGCATTACTAATTGTTTATGTAGCAAATACAACTGGAATGACCATTGATTTTAGTTTCTTTTTAATGGCAGTATTAGTTATTACGATTGGCTCTATAGGTATTGCAGGAATACCAGGTACTAGTACTATGGCTGCATCAGTTGGCTTATCTGGTACAGGATTAGGAGGATATTTTTCATTCATTACTCCATACTTGGGGCGGCATATACCCTATTTCGTTGAGAGGGTCTAAAGGGCTCATCACCTGTCCTAGGTGGTGGGCTCCTTTTTCGACCATCTTTACGCTTTTGTCTTTCTCGTCGATCGCAAATTCTATGCCTTTTTCAAGGACCAACATGCATCGGTTACGGAATCGTTCCCAATTGGTATATCCGTTGGCTGCCTTGGTAATCAGCTTGACGGTTCCGTTGAGTCGTTCCATCAGTGCGTTGTTGAGCCTTTTATATCCGACAGTGATTTGTCCTGTCTTTCTCGAGAGCTTGTATTCGGTTTTGGCTATGTAGAAAGAATTGATGATCTCGGTTTGCCAGTTGGCTAATGTGTAACTAAACTTGACCATTTCTTCTACATTGCTTTCTCTGAAATCGGTAATGACTTTTTCAAAGCAGCAGGTGCCGTTTCAAGTGTGTTCGAGACATAGAAATCCGTAAGTTCATCCTTTAATTCCCAGGCCGTGTTTATATCCGGATGAATAGATACAAGCGCATTGGCATAATCGTATGGGTTCATATATCGTTTTAGAACCTTATTATATTCTTTTGGTCTTAAAATATCGAAAAGTGGTTTTCCATCGGCGCCTTTAGATCTTGTGAAGTGCTTGAACAGGAGTCCGTTCTTGTGTTTTAACAGATAATAGTTTTCTTCTTGTTCCTGGGTGCGTTTCGATGTGTTGATGCATCGCAGGGGGTTCATGATCCTTAAGCGAACCCTGTCCACTCTGCGGTGCAGTTCCTGTGAAACATGATAATGGTCGACCACATGAATCGCATTTTTGAAATGTTTTTTAATGATCCTGCGGTATGGTTCGTACATATCCGTAATCATGATATGGACCTGATCTATTTCATATTTTGGTATATTTGAGAAGTATTTATCTAAATATTCATATCGTCGACTAGGCAAGATATCGATTGGCTGCCCATTGGTCTGATCGATCAAAAGACAGATGTACTTACTGTTTTGTGTTTTGGAATGAAAGGCATAGTTTTCATCTGTGCACATGATTTCTGGCAGTTTTGCCCTTGGAATCGAAACAACCGAATCGAAGATCGATGAAACAGAAGTTGGAGAAATATGATATCTCTTAGCTGCGTGGGTAAAGGTTTCGCCAGGTTCTTGTAAGTCCTTGAGGATCTGAAGCATCAGATCTGAAGAAATCTTCATGTTCTGGAAGACGAAAGGATTGTATTCATAGAACGTTTTGTGGCATATTGGGCAGATATATCGCCCGGCATGGTATTGAAGAACACATTTTTTATCGGCCAGTAACGAGTGCTGGATTGTCTTGGTCACATATCCCTTGATCTTCGTGATGGGATTTCCACATTCAGGACAAGCTGGTCGAGAATCTAAAAGCTTTACATCGATGATCGTCTGTTCATTTCGTCTAATACAGGAACAGGATTCTAAAATCGATGAATCCAGATTGAAGATTGTGCAAATAGAAGCTTCGCAATTGATAAAGTCTTGCATATTGTGTCACCTCCTGATAAAGCAAGTCTTCGTACACCTTAACTATAAGCGAAGCAGGCAAATCTGGATATACATATCAGGTTGGTCGCTGTTTTATCGACTTAAAAATGCATAAGAACCGAATTTTCGAAAAAGCGAGCTCCGGCGTAAGAAGGCAAGATAATCCGAATCTTCTGAAGATTTTGGAAAAGGTGGGAAAAACTTTTGATGAATCTGTAGAAATAAGAATCTTCTAATGATCGGTCAGGCTCTTTATTCAAAACCTTTCGGATGGATAAATAGACATGATTGAATCCTGGAACTACAAAAAAGAAGGAAGAATGATATGAATAGCACCACATTCTTTACACCGACATCGCTGGGCATTGATCAAAACAGTGCGAGTCACAAAGATAAATTTACGAACACGATGTCCATAAAAAATCAAAGAACCCTTCGCATGACAACGAGGACATTCCATGGTATGGATCGTAATATTAAATTTATTGATTAAATTGTCATATGAGCGTTGATTAAGAAACGGTATTTGAACTTGTCATTCCTATGTTGATGGCAGATATCATTGATGTAGGTGTTGCCAATAGGGATACACATTATATCTTTATACGAGGTATATTGATGATTGCCTGTGCTTTTTTTGCACTTCTGTTAGAGTATTCTATGCAAAATATGCAGCTACGGCAGGGCAGGGATTTGCGGCAGAATTAAGGAAAGCAGAATTTAAAAAAGTTCAAAGTTTTTTTTTTCAAATATGGATCATTTTTCTACATCAAGTTTAATTACACGTTTAACAAGTGATGTTACCATATTACAAACTGCAGTATCCAATGGAATTCGACCAATCGTACGCTCACCCGTCATGCTTATTACCGCGTTGTTTTTAACATTTTCCATCAATGCGAAATTAACGATTGTATTCCTGATTGCGATACCGGTTTTAGGAATAAGCTTATTTTTGATTGTGAAAAAAGTAGGTCCTTTGTATCGTTTGATGCAGACATCTGTTGATCGAGTAAATACGATTGTACAGGAAAACTTAAATGCGATAAGAGTTGTAAAATCCTATGTAAGAGGAGATTATGAACAAGAGAAGTTTGAAAAGGTGAATGCAGATTCGCTCTTCCAGTGAAAAGGCATTTCGAACTTCTGTGTGGAATCTTCCGATGTTTCAATTTGTTATGTATACAACAATTATCTGTATACTCTGGTTTGGGGAAATATGATTTTTTTTGGAACTATGAAAGTTGGGGAGCTAACAGGATTTTTAAGTTATGTATTACAAATATTAAACTCTTTAATGATGATTTCCAATGTGTTTTTAATGTTGACTCGATCACTTGCAAGTTGTGAGCGTATCATTGAAATTTTTGATGAATCTATTGATATTTCTGAAAATGAAGAAAAACAGGCACAGGTGGAGAATGGGGATATTGTCTTTGATCATGTTTATTTTAAATATCAAGACAGTGCGAAAGAATATGTTTTACAGGATATTAATTTGCATATAAAAAAGGAAGTACAGTTGGAATCTTGGGAGGATGTGGTTCCGCAAAAACAACTTTGGTACAACTGATTCCTCGTTTATATGATGTAAGTGAAGGAGAGATTCGAATTGATGGAAAAAAATGTAAAAGAATATCCGTTACATCATCTAAGAGATGCGATTGGAATGGTCTTGCAGAAAATACTTTGTTTTCAGGAACAATTGAGAAAATCTTTTTTATGGGGAAATGAGCAGGCAAGCCAAGAAGATTTAGATTGGGCATGCCATGTTGCCTGTGCAGATGAGTTTATAGAAAGCTTTCCAAACGGTTATGAGAATGATTTAGGTCAAGGAGGAGTAAATGTATCAGGTGGACAAAAACAGCGCTTATGTATTGCCAGAGCCTTATTAAAACATCCAAAGGTCTTAATTTTTGATGATTCAACCAGTGCGGTAGATACTCGTACAGAAGCAAAAATAAAAGAAGGATTAGCTTTAAAAAGATACAACCAAAATCATTATTGCACAGCGTGTAAGCAGTATTATGCATGCCGATCAAATTGTAATTTTAGATGATGGAAAAATACATGCGATAGGAACACATGAAGAATTGTTGAAGAAAGATTATGTTTATCAGGACATTTATACTTCACAGCTGGAAGGAGCTGGTTTATAATGGCAAAAGCTACAGGAAAAAAACCGCAGAATATGGCGAAAACATTACGAAAACTCATGCAATATATGGGGAATCATAAGTTCTCTTTATTGCTTGTAGGGATTCTTGTTATATGCAGTGCGGGGGCAAATTTATATGGTACTTATATGCTGCAGCCTATTATTGATGAATATATCGTACCAAAAGATTATGATGGTTTGGTATCTGTGATTTTATTTATGGCATTGATGTATGGTGGGGTATGTGCAACAGCTATTTATAAACAGTTGATGACACATACAGCACAAAAGATTACACAGGAAATCCGCAGGGATTTATTTAAGAAAATGCAAAACTTCCTTTTGCGATTCTTTGACTCACAAACTCATGGAGATATTATGAGTCGATTTTACCAATGATATCGATACTTTTTGCAGGACGCTTTAAATAACTGTTTTGATAACCTTATTCAAAGTTTTACGATGATCATAGGTACACTAACAGCCATCTTTATCCTAAACTGGCAATTGTCTTTGCTGGTCATGATATTTATGATCATTATGTATTTTTAATACAGTTTTACAGTAAACGCTCTAAATATTATTTCTCTCATCAGCAGGCAGCTATGGGAAAACTAAATGGTTTATATAGAAGAAATGGTAGAAGGAAGCAAGGTTGTAAAAGTATTTAACCATGAAGATATAAGTTTTAAAGAATTTGAAGAACGAAATGAAAGACTTCGTATAGCTGGGACAAAAGCTTTAACGTATTCTGGAAAGACGATACCTACGGTTGTCGCCATCTCTTATATCAATTTATGCAGTTGTTGCCCGCATAGGTGGTTTTTTTGCGATAGCAGGAAAAATTCAGTTAGGAGCATTGGCATCTTATCTTGTTTATGTACGTCAAACTGCATTACCTATTAATCAGTTTTACACAGCAGTTAAATTTTATTTTGGCAGCAATGGCTGGAGCTGAACGTATTTTTACAATGATGGATGAAAAGAAGAAGTAGATGATGGAAAGGTAACATTAACAAGTGTGCGTCTTATGGAAGATGGAAGTTTAGCGGAATGCAAAGAGCATACAGGTCATTGGGCATGGCGTCATCCTCATGGAAATCAAATAGAACTTGTTCCTTTACAAGGGATGTACGTTTTCATGATGTTGTTTTTTGGTTATACTTCCAATGTAACTGTGTTAAAAGGAATTCATGTATATGCGAAACCGGGGACAAAAATTGCCTTTGTAGGTAGTACAGGAGCAGGAAAAACAACCATCACAAACTTAATCAATCGTTTTTATGATATCAAAAGTGGGAAGTATTACCTATGATGGAATTGATGTAAAACTGATTCAGAAAGCAGATCTATTGTTGACAAAGTGGTACTTATAAACAAGTATCGCTTTTCTTTTTTCTTAAAATAATTTAAAATTGTGCTTTTTATTAGATTTTGTACAGTTTTAGAGAGGTTTTTCCACCTCCATCTGGACATTCTTTTTAGATTATAACACGCAAAAATCATCAGCGACTGATGCTGATTTTTTGTAGCCCTCTTACTCTGGTATATCTCAACGTGTGATGTTCTTTACAGTCTGCGAACACCCTCTCTATGCTTTCTTTACGCCTTGGATAGATTTCTTTCCATTCCGGTGTATGTCTTATCTC
>VOFH01000627.1_pt1 | contig 24001 bp, 27 predicted proteins | sample 5384091 | NCBI WGS metagenome assembly VOFH01 (sample SAMN12384727, study PRJNA508395) | human gut metagenome | isolation source: healthy gut G | host: Homo sapiens
TTCGGGATGTGCTGCGCCGCCTGGTGGACCGGCAGCGTCTGAGCGTGCTCATCACCACCCATGATGTCAACGATATGCAGAAGCTGTGTAGCCGGATTCTGATGATTTGCAAGGGAGAGAAGGTCATGGATGTCACCAGCGGCCAGTTCGAGCAGCTGCTGTCGCGGCACAGCGTCCTCATCACCGATTGCCCGCCGCCGCTTCTCCCGAACGGGGTGCAGCTTCTGGAGAGAGAAAACGGCTGTAGCCGCTATCTGGTGCCGTCGGACCTGGTGGGGCAGTTCAAACGGGAAATTCAGACCGGCGCTTGCCGCATTCTGAAAGCAGGAGGAACCGAGGCTGGAGGATATCTTGTATGAGTATTATCGTTAAGTATGCTGGCCTCTCCATCAAGAAGAATTTTACGTACCGGGCCAACGGCGCGCTGGTGATTCTGGACACGCTGATGGACTGCTTCTCCGTGTGGCTTTTCTGGATGTCTCTGATGGAGCTGGATTTGCAGCTGACAGGCTGGAGCAACCGGTCGCTCCAATTGTTCATGGGGTTTTCCTGATTTCCTCCTCGGTTTCCAACCTGTTTGTAGGCGCATGGGACCTGGAGTCTCACGTGCTGGAAGGGACGTTGGACGCATATCTGGTGAAGCCCTGTTCTCCGATGCTGCTGATTCTTTTGGAGCGGGCCAACTTTTTGCGTTTTTTGTGACCTTTCCCATAGGATTTGGGCTGGTGGCCGTCCAAGCCGGACGCGCGGGGCTGTGGGACGCCCTGCTGGGAACAGCCCCTGTGTATCGGGGCCACCGTTTTGGTGGAGCTGCTCATCCTGGCGATTTATGAGCTTGTCTTCTGGGTGAAGAAGGTGGACTCCTATGCCGAGATAGCCGAGACGCTATGCTCCATCTCCCAGTACCCTCTGGTCCTTTTTGAGAAAAAAGCTGGCTCTGTTTTTTACCTATGTCATTCCGGTTGCTTTCATTGGCACAGTTCCCACGGAGCTGATTACCGGCGGGGAAGCCCCGGTCTTTGCTGGCGCTGCCGGTGCTCGCCGCAGGTATTGTGGGATTGGTCTGCGTGCTGTGGAATCGGGGGGAGGAAACGGTATGAATCGGCGAATTAAAAACGGCTATCTGATGGGCATGGCGCTCCAGCTGAAGGAGGAGAAGTGGTTCGGGGGGGCGGAGTTCTGGATGTCCTATTTTGTCATTTTCATCAAATGTGTGTTTTATGATCAGGTGTTCCGCGTGCTCTTCCGGAACTCTGTGGAAATCGAGGCGGGCGCCCCCTCACGCTGTACTATATCATGGTCAACGTCGTGGCTTTTACCATTGCCCCGGCGCAATACGTCGCTTACGACCACATGGAGGGAATCAACAGCGGGGCCATCATTCCGTTTCTGCTGCGGCCCAACAGCTACATCCTGTCCCGCTATTGCAACCGGCTGACCTCTGTGGCTGTGCGCCTGATGGTCAATCTCTTGCTCATCTGGGGCGTCTCCTGGTTACTGGGGCGCGGGCTCACGGTGGCTGCCGCAGGGATGGGGCTGCTCTCTATTTTGCTGGGGTTTACCATTTTGTATCTGATTCAGGCGGTCATTGGCTGCTGCACCGTTTGGTTTCGGGATATCACGCGGTTTCGGGATGTGATATACTCCTGCTTCTGATTCTGGGCGGCCGCTTGCTTCCCAGTGAGCTGCTGTTTTCCGGCCTGAAGGAAATCGTCTATTACACGCCGCTTCCCTATGTCTATGATGTGCCGGTGCGGGTTTTGATGGGAGACGCGCCCCGGTTTGCCATCGGCATGCAGGTGGTATGGGCGCTATTATTTGGCGCCGGTTACCTCTTTTTGTTTGAAAGATGTGTGAAACACAATATGGAGCTTGGCGGCTAGCCGGTTGCCTGGGGCCGTCCGGAGGCGCTGCATGGACCCGAAGGGGGCGGAATGCAGCGCCTTTCGACGCATTGGAAATTTTTTGGGAGCCTGTTTGCAGGAATGGGGCCGGGGTGGTATAATATAATGAAAATGCGGCGTCTGTAGGGCCCGATGCGCATCGGGGTGCAATTGGAAATTTCTGAGAGGATGTGTTGCATGAAAAGAGGACCAAACTGGCCGACCGCCTCCTTCCCAACTACTCCAAGGGCGAGGAAATTATGAATATGGTGACGCACATGGCCGGCGGCGCGTTGGGCGCTGCCGCATTGGTTTTGTGTGTGATTCGGGCGGCTCTGAGAGGCGGCGGGGTGGACGTGGCCGGCGCGGCGATTTACGGCGTCAGCCTGATTTGCCTGTATACCATGTCCAGCGTCTATCATGGCCTGCGCCCAGGCATGGGGAAGAAGGTTATGCAGGTCCTGGATCACTGCACCATCTATTTTCTCATTGCCGGCAGCTATACGCCGGTGGCTCTGTCGGCGATCCGGCCTGTGGACCCGGCGCTGGGGATTGGGCTTGTGATTTTCCAGTGGGCGCTGACGGCGCTGGCGGTGACCCTGACGGCCATTGACCTGCGCAATTACCGGGTGTTTTCCATGATTTGCTACATCGGCATGGGGTGGGCCATTTTGCCCCTTTGTTCCCCAGGCAGTCGAGGCCCTGGGCCGGACCGGCTTTCTTCTGCTGCTCGCCGGGGGCATTGCCTATACGGCGGGCGCGGTGCTTTACGGCGTCGGCGTCCGTAAAAAATGGCTTCACTCGGTGTTTCACATTTTTGTGGTGTTGGGCAGCGTGCTGCATTTCTTTGCGATTTTTTTCTACGCGCTGTAAGGCGGAAGGCGCTTCCGGTGCAAAAAATTGGCTTTTTCGGAAAAAAACCCTTGCAATTGGACCTGCAGTTTGCTACAATATCCTAGCGTGGCCAAAAAGCCGCAGCAAAACCACACCCGGAGATCAGGGCCGCAGGTGCCGCCCAGGCGGTGCGTTCCTGAGATGATCGGGGTGGAGGCAAAACAAAAAAGGAGAAATATTATGGCAGTCGTATCTATGAAGCAATTGCTGGAAGCCGGCGTGCATTTCGGTCATCAGACCCGCCGCTGGAACCCCAAAATGGCCCCCTATATCTACACGGAGCGGAACGGGATCTATATCATCGACCTGCAGAAGACGGTGAAAAAGCTGGAGGAGGCCTATTCCTTCGTCCGTGAGTTGGCCGCCAACGGTGAGAGCATCCTGTTTGTGGGCACCAAAAAGCAGGCTCAGGACGCCATCAAGGAAGAGTCCGAGCGGGCCGGTCAGTTTTATGTCAACGCCCGTTGGCTGGGCGGTATGCTGACCAACTTCCGCACCATGCGGACCCGGATTGACCGTCTGGCTCAGCTGCGGAAGATGGAGGAGGACGGCACCTTTGCCATGCTCCCCAAGAAGGAAGTCATCAAGCACCAGGGCGAGATCGCTAAGCTGGAGAAATACCTGGGCGGCGTGAAGGAAATGAAGAAGCTCCCCGGCGCTCTGTTCATTGTGGACCCCCCGCAAGGAGCGTAACGCCATTGCCGAGGCTCGGAAGCTCAACATCCCCATTGTGGCCATTGTGGATACCAACTGTGATCCCGATGAGATCGATTACGTGATTCCCGGCAACGACGACGCCATTCGCGCCATTCGCCTCATTGCCGTCACCATGGCCAACGCCGTGATGGAGGGCCGTCAGGGCGAGAGCTACAGCGAGGAGCCCGCTGCTCCTGCCGCCGCTGCGGAGGAAGCCGCTCCCGAGGCCCCTGCCGCCGAGTAAGCATATTGAGACAAGGGGCTGTTGCCAAGCGGAACGAAGGGGACCGCTCCCGCCGTTTGCTGCAACGGCCCTTTTGAAAATACGGTACCAAGACGATACTAGGAGGATTTTGACTATGGCATTTACTGCTGCAGATGTAAAGAAATTGCGTGAGATGACCAACGTGGGCATGATGGACTGCAAGAAGGCTCTGACTGCCTCCGACGGCGACATGGACAAGGCGGTGGAATGGCTCCGGGAGAAGGGCCTGGCTGCCGCTGCGAAGAAGTCCGGCCGCATTGCCGCCGAGGGCGCCGTCTGCGCCGTTGTGGAGAACGGCGTGGGCGCCATTGTGGAAGTCAACTGTGAGACGGACTTTGCCGCGCAGTCCGACAAGTTTACGGACTTTGTCAAGGATGTGGCCGCCGTGGTGGTACAGTCCGCCCCTGCCGACCTGGACGCCCTGCTGGCTGCTCCCTACCCCAACACCGACAAGACCGTGGGCGAGATGATTCCCGAGAAGGTTCTGGTCATCGGTGAGAATCTGAAGGTCCGCCGCTTTGCCCGGTACGACACCGGCGTGACGGTTCCCTATATCCACATGGCAGGCCGCATTGGCGTCCTGGTGAACATGGAGGTCGAGGGCCTGGAGGCCGCTGCTGTGACGGAGCTGGGCAAGGATCTGTGTATGCAGGTAGCTGCCATGAACCCTGCGTTCTGTGACAAGGCGGACGTGGATCAGGCCACGCTGGACAAGGAGAAGGAGATTCAGCTGGCTCTGGCCATGAACGAAAATGCCAAGTCCGACCGTCCCAAGCCCCAGAACATCATTGAGAAAATGGTGATGGGCCGCATCGGCAAGTATTATGAGGAAAACTGCCTGATGCAGATGGAGTTTGTGAAGGAAAAGGGCGTCTCGGTAGAGAAGCATGTGGCCGCTGTGGCCAAGGAACTGGGCGGTCGGATCACCGTCAAGTCCTTTGTTCGCTTCGAGCGCGGCGAGGGCATTGAGAAAAAGCAGGAGAACTTCGCCGAAGAGGTCGCTGCGCAGATGAACCTGGGCAAGTAAGATCTGCCCGTCTCGAAACCGCTTATATAACGGCATACGGCATAGTCAGCTTTGACTATGCCGTATATTTTTATATGGTATGGTTGTCATAAAGGCCTCCCATAGGTAACCGTCAAATGTAACCGCATATGAAATCACCGCCGTGGAGAGCTTTGCAGGATCCCCACGGCGGTGAGCCGATTCACTTGGTATACAGTTCAGCCGGCGCATTCCAGGGCAGCAGACTTTGTACGACCTGCGTATCTGTCAGATCCGCATGGTTGGCTGTATGCATGAGCCAGGTCAGGTATCGGTAAGGATCCAGACCATTCTCCATTGTTGTCTGGATCAGGCTGAACATCACCGCACTGCCGGCAGCTCCCTTTGGTGTATTGGCGAACAGGAAGTTCTTCCGGTCAATAACGAAGGGCTTGATGCTTCTCTCTGCTCGGTTGTTGCTCAGCTCCAGTCTGCCGTCCTTCAGGTAATTGGTCAGGTACGGCCATTGCTCCTTGAGATAGTTCAGTGCCTTACCCAAAGCAGACTTGGGCGCGGCAGTTCTGGAATTTGCCCACGCAAATATCGCGTCTAAAACAGGTTTTGCCTGCTTCAGCCGCTCTTCATAACGCTCTTCTGTTGTTTTGTCCGCAATCTCCTGTTCCATTCTGAAAAGAAGATTGCAGTAGGTCAATCCCTGAGATGCGGAACTGCCTTTGCTTTTCCCTTGGGCAGAGACCTCACAGCCTCGTCGAATTTTCTTCTGGCGTGCGCCCAGCAGCCTACCACCGTGATTTCTTCCGGCAAATTATGATATCCGGCATAACCATCTGTGTGCAGGTATCCTTTGAATCCTTTCAGAAAGGCTTCCGGATGCTTTGCCCCACGTCCCGGCTGGTATTCGTACAGGACAATGGGCTTGTTGGTATCCCTGCTGGTACGGTACAGCCACATATAGCTTTCACTCTGCGGCGCCTTCCCTGGTTCGTGGAGCACCTGCAATGTGGTTTTGTCGGCATGCAGGACTTCCCGTCTCAAAAGTTCCTTATGCATCTGCTCATACACAGGCGTCAGATAATTCTCTGTGGCTCAGGATCCAGTTGGACATAGTCTGGCGGCTCAGGGGAATGCCCCGGCGGGTTCAGGTCCTGCTCCTGACGGTACAGAGGGCTGCCCATGACGAACTTTTGGGTCATGATATGGGCGACAGCTTCCGGTGTGGCGAAACTGCCGGGGATGATGTTCTTGTTCCACCTGGGTGGGGTATCCGGGATGTTGTCCAGGGTCTGTGCTTCTTATGCCGCTTATGGGCGGCTACAACAACGGCTTCTTCCTGTTTTGTGCTTACTTCCGCAAATACCTCAGCCTCATTGAACAGAAAGCTCAACTGCTCCATGAGGGGTTCCTCACTCTTTTCGGAGGAGGCTCCAAACTGCTTATGCCGGGCAAGACGCAGTGCTTCTGTCAGTACCGACACCTGATTTTCCAAACGGAAAATACGCTCATTCTGGGACAGAAGCTGCTGCTCCTGCCCCAGAAACTTCTCGTATTCCGCCCGGAAAATGGTGACTGTTTCCGGGTTGCTTGCAGTCAAATTCTGTTTCTTTTCCATGACTATGATTATACCATATTTCGGCGAAAAAGTATAGGAAAACCTGGTGATTCTCAGACGATTTCCAAGCCGGAAACCGGCTTGTGGGCCTTTGGCTGGTCAACGCTCAAGCCCTCCATGAGCCAGCGGTATTGCTGCGGCGTCAGGCTTCTTGCCTCGCTTTCCTTTCGCGGCCACTGGAAGCTGCCGGATTCCAGACGCTTGTAGAGCAGCACGAAACCGTTGCCCTCCCAGTACAGTGCCTTGATCCGATCCCGGCGCCTGCCACAGAACAGAAACAGGCAGTTGCTGAATGGGTCTAGTTGAAACTCCTGCTGAACCAGGGCAGCCAGACCGTCGATCCCACGGCGAAGGTCGGTGTAACCGCAGATGATGTACACCCGGTCGGCGCCGGTGAAGTCGCTCAGCATGACTTTCATACCCGCAGTACCGTTTCCACGGTAGCCGCGTCCGCGCCGCTGTGAATATCCGCTTCCGTTCCTGAGATTCGGACGGTAACCGCAATATTGCCGGAAGTGCGAACCGGCGTGACTTCTGCGAACCGAGATTCCTGCTGCGTCTGAGCCATGGTGAACAACTTCTTCTGCCACTTGTAGTAGGTCTGCTCATTGACTCCGTTTTCCCGGCGCCAGTCCTTTACACGAAGCCCACTGTTCCGGCATGACGATACCCGCTCGGCCCACAATGCCAGTTTGTTCTGTCCGTTTCCTGTTTCCTCTGTGAAAATACCCCCGTATTTCGGATCGTATATGGCAGTCGCATAACTATCCGCTACTATACGGGAGTATTTTGAGATCCGCAAGTCGGTGGTAGGTTTGACGCTTATCCCATAGCAGCCGGAGCGGACTAGCCCACCTCTTTGGGAATGGTGATGGTGAGGGTAATTTCGGTCCGTCTCCTGTTGCCGGCTGATGGCGGCAATTCCGGCGCTTTGGATTTGCGCCAGGCTTTGAGTCAGGCTGTTGAGAAAGCCCCGCACATCCGGCGCCCTGGGCGGCCGGGGGGACCGGGCATCCTGGGCCAAAAGCTCCTCCACATAGCGCTCGGTCCGGGCCACGGTATAGCCCCGCTCCACAATGACGGCGATGGCCTCCAGCTTTGCCTCCTCCTTGGGGAGCTTTAACAGCGCTCTGGCATGGCGTTCCGTGAGCCCGGCTGTGCGCAGGGCTTCCAGAACCGGGGGACTGTGGCGCAGAAGCCGGAGCTTGTTGGCTACGGCGGACTGACTTTTTCCCACCTTCATGGCCGCCTGCTCCTGGGACAGGCCGCCCAGCTGCATCAACCGGGACAGGCCCTGGGCCTCCTCAATGAAATCCAGGTCCCGGCGCTGAAGATTTTCCACCAGGGCGGCCACGCCGGACTGGCTTTCATCCATACTCATGAGCAAGCACGGCACCTCCTCCAATCCGGCAATTTTCGCTGCCCGTAGCCGCCGCTCCCCGGCGATCAGCTCATAGCTTGTCCCCACCCGGCGCACGGACAACGGCTGTAGAATGCCGTGCTGGAGGATGCTGGCGGCCAGCTCCTGGAGTCCGGCCTGCTCGAATACCCGCCTGGGCTGCGCCGGGTTGGGCCGGATGGACCGCAGCGGGAGAAACACCACCCGACCGGTCTCCATGTACGTCTTCAATTTTCCACATTGCAATTGCTTCGCCCTCCTTGGTTCCGGAAATCCTAACACTCCCATTCTACCGCGTCCTGCGGCAAAATCTAGCGAAAGCCTGAAGGGTTTCCCGGGAAATCCTGCGACGGGTTTTTGCGCGGCAAAAACCCCATTTCTACGCCGGAAAATGCCGTTTCCGCCCCAAAACCTGGGGCAGGATCTTTCTTTTTGGGGGGAACTCCGGCCAAATGGGGCAGATGCCGGTTTTGGCATTTTCAAGGGTACTTCAAGAACACTTTTGCGGCTTAGAAAACGCCCGCGTTTTTATCGATCAAGCTTACAAAATTTAAGCCGGGATCCCATATATCCTGGAAAAACCCAGGGTCCGTTGCAGAATTCGCGATCTGCAACGGACCCTTTTTACGGTAGGACCGGGAAACATGCCGAAATCTGGATGGAGCGGTCGGTATGGAGGATATCTCACTTGGCCCCCAAGTTCCGGCGGAGGTAATCCCGCAAGAACTGCATGGCCTTTCGGTATCCTTCGATGCCCAACCCGGTAAAGGTCGCCACACAAGCGGGGCGGATGTAGGAAATCTGCCGGAAAGCTTCCCGCTTGGACAGGTCGGTGAGGTGGACTTCTACCGTGGGGATGGAGACGGCCAGTAAAGCGTCCAGCAGGGCGACGCTGGTGTGGGTGTAGGCGGCGGGATTCAAGACGATTCCGTCGTAAACCCCGTAGGCGGCCTGAACTTGGTCGACCAGATCACCTTCATGATTGGACTGGTAGACGCAAGCCTCCAAATCCAACTCCAGAGCCGTCTGCTCAATCCGGCGCAACAAATCGTCGTAGGTGGCTGTGCCGTAGAGCGCCGGCTCCCGTCGGCCCAGGAGGTTCAGGTTGGGGCCGTTGAGAATCAGCAATTTCATGTTGGGGTTACCTCCCAAAATTTACCGGATGTTTTTTCGTCCCGCCGGTGGACGGATTTTACCTGAAATATGGCCGGCGGCAGTCGGGCTCGTCATCTTCCTGCGCCGGGAGCTCCAAGGCTTTACGGACGTTTTGAATTCGTTTCGCAACCCGGGCAAATTGCTCCGGCGTCAGGGATTGGGCGCCGTCGCACAAGGCGCAGGCGGGATCGTGGTGGACTTCGATCATCACGCCGTCGGCCCCGGCCGCCGTAGCGGCCAGAGCCATGGGCTCTACCAATTCCGCCCGCCCGGTGGCATGGCTGGGATCGACGATGACGGGCAGGGGACTGAAATGCTTTAAGATCGGAACGGCGGACAGATCCAAGGTATTTCGGGTGTCGGTTTCAAAGGTGCGGATGCCCCGCTCACAGAGGATGACACGCTCGTTTCCTTCGGACAGGATGTATTCGGCGCTCAAAAGCCACTCCCGAATGGTGGCGCAGAAGCCCCGCTTCAGCAAAATAGGCTTTTGTAGCTTACCTACTTCCTTCAGGAGATCAAAATTCTGCATATTTCTCGCGCCGATTTGGATGATGTCGACATCTGCAAACAGGGGGATTTGCCTCACATTTGTGATTTCGGTGACAATGGGAAGCCCGTTGCCTGCTTGGCCTCCATCAGGATTTCCATTCCGGCAGCGCCCAGACCCTGAAAATCGTAGGGAGAGGTTCTGGGCTTAAATGCGCCGCCCCGGAGTATGTGGGCGCCGGCATCTTGAACCGCCCGGGCGGTGCGGAGCATCTGCTCGTGTGTTTCTACGGAACAGGGTCCGGCAATCAGGCAGAAATGGCCGCCGCCAATTTGAACGCCCGACGGTTCCAGGGTGATGACCACATCCTGGGGATGGGTGTCTCGACGGTACCGGTTGCGTCGCTCCGTCGCTTGCTCCACAGACTGCACAAATTCCAAATCCGCCAGCAGGCTGGGGTCTACCCGGCCCGTGGTTTCCGTCAGCTCCAGGACGGTGCGGCCCTCGTGAACACAAATGCGGGGATTTCCGCCCTGGTCTTGCAGCCAGCGGTTGAGCCGTTGGATTTGCGCTTGGGAAGCGCCGGCTTTTAGGGTAATGGTCATATGCTTTTCTCCTTTGTGTTTGCCTGCAGGGATGAAACAAGCGGTGCAGGTTACTCCATCAGATAGGTTTGGCGCTGCAGGTAAATGCGGACGGCAGTTCCTGCGCCGGGGGTGGATTGGACGGAAATGGAATGCCCCAGTTGATTCAGGATCCGGCGGCAGAGATACAAGCCGATGCCGGTGGCCTGCTGATGGGTCCGGCCCATTTGACCGGTGTAGCCCCGGTCGAAAATTCTGGGCAGATCCTCCGGTGCAATTCCCAGCCCGGTGTCTTCGATGACCAGAGTCTGCGGCTCCTCCAGGCGAATGGTCACGCTGCCTCGGGGGTATACTTCACGGCGTTGGACAGAATTTGTTCCAGAACAAATAACAACCATTTTTCATCGGTGAGGACCTGACAGGAAACGGGGTGTAACGGAGCTGCAGCTGCTTTCGGATGAAGGAGGAGGCGAATTCCCGGATTGCCGCCCGGAGAATGCCGTCCAAATCGTAGGTGCGGATGACGAAGTCTGTGGTATCGCTGTCTAAGCGCAGATAGCACAGAACCATTTCCACGTACTGCTGAATTTGAAACAGCTCGTGCCGCAGGCTGCTGCTTTCCGGCTGGCGCTGGGTTTGGAGGATCAAATCCATGGCGGCGATGGGCGTTTTGATTTGATGGGCCCAGAGGGTATAATAATCCGTCATATTCTGAAAGCGCCGGGACTGCTCCGCCGCCTGAGAGGATTTTGCCTGAAACAGGTTGCGAATCAGCGCCTGATAATCCGCTTCCAGGCAGGAGGCGGGGGAGGCAAATTGTCCAGCGTGTTTAAAACCTCCTGCTCCAGATTTTGCAGCCGGTGGTGCCGGCGGCTCCAGCGAAGAAAATCCCAGAGTCCGGCTCCTGCATCAATGACGGCACAGATGGCGGCGGCGTAAGCCACGGCTTCCACCGGCAGCCGGTATAAAAGCAGCACCAGAAGCAGGATGGCAAAGCTGGACAGCTGCAGCAACAGACTGCGGCTCCGGTCCCGTAAATAGGCTTTCATGTGTTCCATCCTGCGCCTCCTAGCTGTCAATCAGGTAGCCCATGCCTTTTTTGGTGGTAATGAAGCCGGGAAGGCCCGCTCCTTCCAGTTTCCGGCGAAGCCGGGCAACATTGACGGTCAAGGCGTTTTCATCTACATAAGAGTCGGTCTCCCACAGTCGTTCCATCAGGGCGTCTCGTCCGACGACCTTCCCCTTTTGCTCCAACAGCGTCTGCAAGATCCGGCATTCGTTTTGGTCAGGGGCAGCCTGCGGCCCTCATACACCAGGACGGCGGCCGCCGGGTCCAGAACGGCTCCCTGGTGCTCCAGCGTGGCTTCCGGGGTGCCGAAATCATAAGCCCGCCGCAGCAGTGCCTGGACCTTGACCAAAAGGATGTTCAAATCAAAGGGCTTGGGCAGAAAATCATCGCCGCCCAGATTGACGGCCATGATGATATTTAAGTTGTCTGCAGTGGAAGAGAGAAAGAGGATGGGGACCTTGGAAATTTTTCGAATTTCTTCGCACCAATGATACCCGTTGCGGTAGGGCAAACTGATATCCAGGAGGACCAAATGGGGTTGAAAGGCGCGAAAGTCGGAGAGAACGTCCTGAAAGTTTTGAACCAGCCCCACCTGGTAGTTCCAGGCGGTGAGCTGGCGCTCCAACGCGCCTGCAATTTCCGGGTCGTCTTCTACCAAAAAAATCCGAAACATCAAGGTGTCTCCTTCCCGTACCGGGGTGAATTATACCACGCTTTTATAGAACCGAATGGTAAATTGGGCGCCGCCTTCCCGCCGGTTGGACGCCTGAATTGTGCCGTTCTGGGCTGTGATGATCATGCGGGCCAGGGACAGGCCGATGCCGACGCTTTGGGCGGTGGCATGCTTTCCCCGGTAGAAGCGCTCAAACAGGTGGGGCAGATCCTCCGGGGCGATGCCGGGCCCGGTGTCGGATATCAGAATCTGGCTGTATATGGGGTTTTCCGTCAGCTGGGCGGTGATGGAACCGCCTGCCGGTGTGTGTTCTACACAGTTTTTCAGGACATTTCCCAAAGCCTCGACGGTCCAGGCGGCGTCTCCCGAGAACCTGGCCTGCCCTAGGATTTGAAAGGACTGACCGCACAACTCCATGGCAACGGCCAGGGCGCCGCCGCCTGTTGGGTTAAACGGCGCAAATCCAGAGGCTCCCGGTGAAGCTCCACAATGCCGGCGTCCAGCCGGGACATGCGCAGCAAGGCGTCCACCAGCCAATCCAGACGTTCCAGCTGCCGCTGCAGCTCCCGGCCTGTCCCTTGCCGCTTCTCTGCCGGAAGCGATGGATCGGCCAGCTGTGTCCCCAGAAGATTCAAGGCGGTCAGGGGCGTTCGGATTTGATGGGAGATATCGGCCAGAAAGGCAGCGAGCTTTTTTCTTATCCTGCTCTGAACGGCTGGCCTGTTCCTGAAGCCGAATGAGCAGCTTGGTGAGCTGACTGTGCAAAAGAGACCAGGCGCCTTCGGTATAGGCGTCCAGGCAGACAGAGGAGTCTCCGTGCAGCAGCCGGTCCAGGTCGGCGCACAGAGCCTCCGTGGAGCGGTACCGCCGCCAGGTGCACCGGAGCGTCATCAGAGAAAACAGGCAGCACAGCGCGAGGACGAGGCATCCGGCCTGCCAGGACAGGGAAAAACCCAGCCATCCGCCTGCAGCGGCCAGAACCAGCAGGGTGAGAAGCTGCCTGCGGGTTTCCCGATCGGCGAGGAATTTCATAGAGCACCCTCCGCCTTGTACCCCAGCCCCCGGATGGTTCAGATGAGGGTGGGATTTTGGGGATCGGGTTCGATTTTGTCCCGGAGGCGCTTGATATAAACGGTCAAGGTGTTATCCGTTACATAATCTCCAGCCAAGTCCCAGATTTCATCCAGAATCCGGCTCCGGCTGAGTACCACGCCGGGATTGCTCAGGAACAGCAGCAACAGCCGGTATTCCAGAGGGGATAAGAGGAGGTCTGCGCCGTCTTTGGTGGCGACGCCCGGACGGATCGACCTGGATGGGGCCCAGATGCAGGGAGCCGTACCGGAACCGGACCGGCGAAGCACGCTGCGAATCCGGCTGACCAGCTCCCGGGGACGAAAAGGCTTTGCAATGTAGTCGTCTCCCCCCAGCTCCAAACCGGTGACGGTGCTGTTTTCATCCGCCAGCGCGGTGAGAAAAATAACGGGGATCCGGTATTGGGCTTTGATTGCGGTGCATAGGGCAAAAGCCGCTTCCGTCTCTCAGAGTGACGTCCAGCAGAGCCAGATGAAAACGCCGGGTCTCCAGCAGGGCGGTTGCCTGCCGTTGTCCGGATGCAGCTGTGATGGAAAACCCTTCCTGTTGTAAAAATCAGACAGGGTGGATACGATGGCGGATCGTCTTCGACCAAAGTAGCTCCAGCATTTCCGGCATCCTTTCTCCTGCTTTGTCAGGCGGCATTTCCCTTTATCATACCACACAGCGGCAGTCTTCAATGAATTTCGCACATGACTTCTCAGATTTGACGGAAGTTCCGGTGTATGGACTTACGTCCTGGGAGAAGGAGAAGGTCAAAATGCCACTGTGCAGCCTGCGCAAGGACTCCCAAATTTTCACAGGAAGGGATTGCAAATTTTTGGGAAAAGTATGATAGAATAAAAAGAAATCCATCTGAGCCGGAAAGGAGCGCGTCCAGCCATGAAGATCCAGGAATCGGCGGAAAATTATTTGGAAACCATTTATATGTTGCATCAGCGCAATGGCGCAGTACGGTCTATTGACATTGTAAACGAGCTGTCCTTCTCAAAGCCCAGCGTCAGCGTGGCGATGAAAAATTTGCGGGAAAACGGATATGTGGAAATGGATGCCGACGGCTTTATCACCTTGTGCCCCAAGGGGCAGGAAATTGCCGAGCGAATGTACGAACGGCATGTTTTTCTCTCCCGCTGGTTGACCAAGCTGGGGGTTGATCCGGATGTGGCGGTGGAAGATGCCTGCCGGATCGAACACGTCATCAGCGCAGAGTCCTTCGCGGCAATCAAACGGCATGTTTCCGGTCACGGAGGGTAATCCATTTGCCGGGCCGCCGCAAAGTCGGACTTTACGGCGGTCCCGGCAAAGGACGTGTTTCGTCTCCGATTCTGTTTGTTTCTTCCGGGCCGACTCAGGACGGAGCGGGACCGGGTACGGTGAGCTGAGACAGAGTGCGGCCGTTTTGAAACTGATAGGCATAGATGTACCGGCACGCTTTGAACTGTGCAAATCGCCGCCGGGCGGCCGCTTCGTTCCCGTATACCTTCCAACAGCCGGCGCATTTGCAGTTTTTCCTCTTCGTTTTCAATGAATCCCACCACATCGGCCAATGGATAGCCGAGAAACAGGCCGACCTCATGGGGGCAGCTTTGCCGGGCGGTTTTTTGCGCCAACCGGCCCAGCGCCTGCTCGGGATTTAACGAGGGATACCCCATTTGGGCTAGAAACTCCGGCACGCCGGGTTTTTGCAGGTCCTGAGCCAGCTTTGCCGGTCGGTAGACATACAAAAGCGCCCGGTCCGGGGTCCGGCGCAGAATGCGAATGCGCACGCCCTTGTCCTGTAGGGCCAGGCGGCAGCGGGACAGCTGGGCTTCCAATTCCGCTCCGGAAGAGTAAGAAAAGCAAAATAAGCTGCCTGTTTTCAGACCGGCCAAAGTGGGGGCGCTGTGGGTGATCAGGCTTTGTTCCAGCATCATAGCAACCTCCGAATTGCGTAAGGTGGTTTCGACTAGTTTCTGCAAATTCGGCGTGTGTATCCGCCTGTTGTGAGCCGAAACGAACTGCAGGGGCCGAACCGGCAGCAAGGACCGGAAGAGGTGTCCTACAGTTAGTTGAAACTAACATATAAATACCATAAGACGCCGCCTTTGTCAAAGGGTATTCCGGCGGCCAAATTGGCAGGCGCGCCCCAGAAGTCTGGTGTTGCCTCCGGAAACGGCGCCCCGTCACCAAGTGCTGGAAAAGGCGGGAAAAATGAAATTTTTCTGCACATATTACAGAATTCAGGAGTTGACAAGGGACGCGTTGCTATACTATAATGCAATAAAAAAAGAGGTGAAGTGGATGTGAGGGTGTTTCATGAGCCGTGCTATTTTGCTGAGGCAGTGTACCTTCTCTATTTTTTTGTCAACCAGATCTCCTATGAAGAGGAGTATTCCCGCATCTCCCGCAATTATTATAAGCGTGTCAAGGAGGATGATGAGGACGAGGCGCGAATTCTGCGGCGTGTCCGGGAGCTGAATCGGGTTTTGTCTGTTGTGACAGCCGGGCTGGATCGAGGCGATGCTAGACTTCGGTACTATTTTAAAGCGATGCAGCTTCCGAGCTTTAAAAATAGCTGCTGTCTGGCCCAGATTATGCTGGTAACCGTGCCTTTGGACTGCAGCGATGTGGAGGAATTTGCCGGGCGGCTGGAGAGAGAATATGCCCATATGCAGGAAATCGGATTTAAAATTAATGATTTGAATGCGATGGGCCTGGTCATGGACATATGGGAGGAGCAGGAAAAGCGGGAGCCTCTTATGGTTCAGTTGGAGCGGCTTCCCTGCAGTGCAGAGGAGAGGTGGAGCATTTTGCGGGTGTTGACGGAGTACGAGCCGCACCTGCGGGAGCTGACGGAGCTGATCCGGCCGGTGGCGGAGAGGCTGAAAAAGGAGATGACGGCGCTCAATGCCATGAACGAGGCGGCTCTGGATGCTTGGTGCCGGTATTTCCAGACCCATACCCCGGATGATTTCCAAAATGAGATGTTCAACACGACCTTTCCCCTTCTTGCCCGGAGCCAGAATTACGATATCTGGCTGGGGCTGTGGAATTTCAACCACTTTGGGACCTGGTCCGAATGGCTGGAGATGCCGGATGCAGACCACATGGTGCGGATTGCCTATATTGGAGCCGGCATCAGCTTCCGCTTTGCTGTGAAGAAGAAAAAGCGGCCGGATTCCGAGGGATTGGGCAGCATGCTTCGGGCTTTGGGTGGCAAGGACAAGCTGGAGATTCTCCGCCGGTGTGCCCAGCAGCCCTGCTCCGCCGCCAAACTGGCAGCAGAAATGAACGTCAATTCCGGGACCATTTCCAAAAATCTGTACGGCCTGTTTCAACTGGGCTATCTGGAAACCCGGAGCGAGGGCGAGCGGGTGAACTACAGCACCCGTTTCGACACGCTGGAACAAATATTTCAATGGGTGATTGAGTACGTGGGAGGCGGCCGGTAGGGGGCAGAGTTCTCTCTCTGGGAGCAGGCTTTGGGGAAGAGACCGTGGAAGCGCGCGGCGCATTTGCCGTTGCGGCTTCCACGGTTTTCGTTTTTTTGGCAGGGAAACTAGATGACGGACGGTCATTTGACCACGGGAGACGCAGTACCCAATTGCCCCGCTTCTGCTGTGACAATTTCCAAGAATAAAATGCAAAAAGGGACTTGCTTTTTTGAAGGCCCCATGCTATTGTATACCCAGAGTTAACCTGCAAAAATCGCAGGAATATAAGTCCAGTCACTGCCATAATGGCAGCAAAATTTCCAGGCATATTCCCGGTCCCCGGCGCGGCCTGTTCGGCGCCGGTGGATGTAGTGATTTCGGGTCAAACTGCAGAGCTTGGCGTGAACCTTGCCCGCCGCCGGCTGTGCAGTGTGATCGTGCTCCGGTTCCGGATGCACCACTTTTATCTCATATCATAAGGAGGAAAACAGTGAAAATGAGTAACAATGCAAAGCGGCTTCTGTCCTTGCTGCTGGCTGCGCTCTTGGTGTTCTCCTGAGCCTGACCGGTTTTGCTGCGGAAGAGAAGTCATTGCTGTCCTTGAGCCAGTCGGAAGACGTGGTAAAAGGCGGCAAAGTTACCATTCAGGTTGACACAGCAGTTGACGGGGTGGTAGCAGACGGAAAGCTGACGGTCAGTTATTCCGGTACCTCCCTTCGTTTCCTTGAGGCACAGGGTGGGGGCAGCCTGGTCCGAGGATGAGAACGTGAGCCTTCAGGTGAACGCAGAGAAGGAAGATACCGTAATTCTGGCGTTTGCCGGTGTGGAGGCCGCAAAGGCCGGGACTGTGTTTACTTTTGACCTTTGAAGCTTTGGAAGAAGAAGACGGCACAGTAGCGGTGCTTCCCCAGGACAGCTACGTCACCGGCGCAGAGGATTACACTCTGGATGCCAGCACAGCGGTTCAGGTAAGCTGCCCCTCCGAACAGTTTACAGATGTAGACACCAGCCGGTACTACCATGACGGTGTGGATTATGTGGTAAACAAGGGCTATATGATCGGTGTCGGCGACACCCGGTTTGCTCCGGAGAGCAAGACCAACCGGGCGATGGTCGTGACGGTTCTGTACCGGATGGCGGGTTCTCCTGAGGTGACGGGCGATATGCCCTTTGCCGATGTGAGCGAGGGCCGGTACTACTACGACGCCATTCTGTGGGCCAGCCAGAATGAGATTGCCAAGGGCATGACGGAAACTCTGTTTGCGCCCAACAAGCTGGTGACTCGGGAACAGCTGGTGACCTTCCTGTACCGCTATGCCGGCTTCAAGGGCGTGGACACCACCAACCAGGGCAGCCTGGAGGATTTCGTTGACGCAGGTAAGGTCAGCAACTTTGCAAAAGAGGCGATGACCTGGGCAGTGGCGACGGAGCTGATCATCGGTGTAGGCGACGAAAAGCTGGAACCGAAGGCTACTTCCAACCGCGGCCAGATCGCAACTGTGATTGAGCGGTTTGAAACCGGGAATCTGGCGTAAGAAAGGCAGGTATGAATTACATGAAAAAAGATTCCTGTCGTTTGTTTTGGTATTGGCTCTGCTTTTTGACCGGCGTGCCCATGGCTGCCGCTGCAGGCAGCGGCTTCGTGGACCCCACTGTGGTTCCCGAGGTGAGCCAAGAGAGCGGTCCCGTATCGCTCATCACTGACACGGCCGTATCGGAAGAAACAGAAGAAACGAACGAGAATACGGCGACTCCGGTCACTCTGGCGGAGGGCGAGGGTAAGTACGTTGACAATGACTCCGCTCCCTTCTCCCAGTCTGAAGCCGTTGAGAGCTATGCGGATACCGATGTGGTACATCTGATTGTCGAGCTGGAGAACAACTCCCTGCTGGCTGCGGGCTTCTCCACCGACGACATCGCGGCCAATACCGCTGCGGTGGCCTCTTACGAGAGCCGGCAGATGTCTGCTCTGGATGCCATGAAGTCCCGGCTGTCCAGCCGCTTCGGCGGCAGCGATTCCTTTGAGCTGGGCTATACTTATACGATTGCCACCACCGGTCTGTCCGTGAAGACGGAATACGGCAACATGGATACCATTGCCGCCATGCCCGGCGTGAAGCGCGTGTACGTAGCTCCCACGTTCCAGGTGCCGGAAGATACGGCTGTATCGGATGGATCGGACGACCTGCTTCAGCCCATGACGGACAATGCCACCCAGATGATTGGCTCCGACGTGCTCAACAGCACCGGCTACACCGGCAAGGGCATGAAGGTGGCCATTCTGGACACCGGCATTGTACTGGGCCATCCCAGCTTTGCTGCCCTCAGTGAGGATCAGCTGACTGAAAGCTCTATGACCGTAGAAGACATAGAGGAAGTTTGGCCCAGCCTGAATGCCAGCAGCTCGGGAATTCGCCCGGCCAATGTATATTACAGCACCAAGATCCCCTATGCCTTTAACTACGAGACCCGAAGCCTGGACGTCTCTCACGCCACGGCTGGCAGCGACCACGGCACCCACGTGGCCGGTATCACGGCTGCGAACAAGCTGGACACCACCGATGTGGTGGGCGTCGCCCCTGAGGCCCAGCTGATCGTGATGCAGGTCTTTGGCAGCCGGGGCGCCAACTGGGACACCATCTTGGCTGCGATGGAAGACTGCGTCCGGCTGGATGTGGACGCCGTGAACCTGTCTCTGGGTAGCGCCGCCGGCTTTACCACCGGCACCGAGGCGATGGCCGAGGTTCTGGACGCCTTCACCAAGACGGATATGGAGATGTTGATTGCCGCAGGCAACGACACTAATAACGCCCTGAACAACCTGCTGGGTTGGAACATGTCCAAGACCAGCAATCCGGATATCGGCTTGGTCGGTACCCCCAGCACCCTGTTCCAGGCCCTTTCCGTGGCCTCTGTAAACAATGACAAAACTGCCATGCTGTATTTCACTGTGGGCGACACCAAGATCGGATACAGCGATACCGGTGTCAACACCAGCTGATCCGGCTTGCCGGACAGGAACTGGAGTATGTGATGATCGAAGGCTACGGCGAGGCCGCCGACTTCGAGGGCCTGGATCTGACCGGTAAGGTGGCCGTCGTGGAGCGTGGCGGCGAGGTGAACTTCACCGTTAAGCAGGCCAATGCCCAGGCCGCAGGCGCGGTTGCCTGTATTGTATATAACAATGTAGCAGGCATGATGAACATGAGCATCACCGACACCGCCGGCAGCATCCCCACTGTTGGTATCAGCAAAGCCGACGGCAAGCTGATGGCGGAGGCCGAGGAGAAGGTGCTGGTGGTCAGCGGTTCCAGCGAAGAGTTTGTTTCCGACAAGGTGATGAGCGATTTCTCCTCCTGGGGCTGCACCCCGGATCTGAAGCTGAAGCCGGAAATCACCGGTGTGGGCGGCAACATCAACTCCACCCGGGACAACACCTCCGGTTACGGTCTCATGAGCGGTACCTCCATGGAAACTCCCCAGATTACCGGCGCCATGGCCGCCCTGATGCAGTACCTGCGGGCGAACAATCCCGAGTTCCAGGAAGATGTGCTGCGCCGGGTGGCAACCAACATTATGCTCAGCACGGCCGATCCCGTGATGTACAGCGACACGGAAGAGTACTCTCCCAGAAACCAGGGCGCCGGCTTGGTCAACCTGGTGAAGGCCACTTCCACGGAAGCCTACCTCACCAGCGCCGATACCTATGAGAACCGGCCGAAGGGCGAGTTCGGCGATGATCCGGAGCGTAACGGCGTGTACGAGTTCTCCTTCGAGGTCACCAACTTCTCCGAGGATGCGGATAAGACCTATACCTTCGATGTTTCGACCCTGACCGAATCGGTTTACGGCGGCGAATTCATTGAAAATGCGCCTTATGCGCTGAATGCAGACGCCAAGATCTTTACCAATGTGTCCACCGATGTTTTGAAGTATGACTTCAATGACGACGGCGCCATCACCACCGCCGATGCTCGGGTTCTCCTGCGGCATGTTGCCGGGGTGGAGACTCTGGGTACGGACAATGTACATGATGCCTATACCGACGTAAACGGCGACGGCCAGACCGACCGCTCCGATGTGGATGTCATTTTGGCTTACTGCGCGGAGATGGAAGTCGACGTGGATCTGCTGGCTAAGGTTTCCGCCAGCGGTAACCAGGCTGTGACCGAGATCACGGTTCCCGCCGGTGAGACGGTGAGCCTGACGGCGCAGATCACCCTGTCTCAGGAAGACAAGGATTATCTGAACGAGCTTCGAGAACGGCATGTTTGTAGAGGGCTTCCTCTATCTCCGCAATGCCGATGAAGAAGACGTGGATCTGTCCATGCCGTTTATGGGCTTCTACGGCGACTGGTCCGATGCTCCGGTGTTCGATGATGATCCGGAAGAGCCCAGCCTTTACGGTGTCTCTATCTGGACCAATAACAACATTATGATTGGCGCCAACCCCTACATTGTCAACGGGGCTTCCGGCGACGAGTACAATGCCATCTCCTATGCCAATCCTATGGCTGAGCTGGACTTCGGCCTGCTCCGGAATGCCAAGCAGCTGCGTTACACCGTAACGGATAAGAACAATCCGGAAAAGGAATACTTCTCCATCATTGATGAAGATGCAACAAAGTCTTACTATAGCTCCAGCTACGGCATGATCGTTCCTTACTACATTTACAACGCCAACGCGGACGAAGAGTATGTGTGGAAGGGCTACGACACCGACGGCGAGGCGCTGCCGGACGGCACGTCCGTGACCTACAAGATTGAAGCCTACGTGGATGACGGCGACGACATCGTGGACGACGTCTATACCTTCGATGTCACCCTCGACAGCCTCAAGCCTGAAATCGTCAATCAGGACACCCTGCAGGAAGACCTGTATGTTCGGGAAGAAGACGGGCATGTGATTCTGCCCTTGACCCTGAAGGACAACCGGTACATTGCCGCTGTGATCTTCATGGATGCCAACGGCACTATCATGGGAAAATATGCCGTCGATAATCAGCCGGGCGAAGAGCTCCAGATGGACTTCGACATCACCGGCTACGGCGCAGACTTCACCATTCTGGTATGCGACTACGCCTGCAACGAGACCTCCTTGGATCTGGCCCTGGAGCTCACCGGCGAAGTGGCCAACCCCAGTCTGAAGGCTCTGGAGCCGGGCCGTCTGTACGGCTTTGAGCAGAGTGGTATTTCTTCGGTTGTGGATCGGGGCTGGTTCAGCGTGAACAAGACCGATCTGTCCGACCCCTGAAATGAAGCCTATGCCAACGATGACAGCTACTACTCCGGCGAATACATTAACGGACGGGTGCTGGCCGAGCGGAATGACGGCGCTCTAATGCTGTTGACGCCTTACGGGAGTTATTGGGGTTCGCAGCAGGTTACGCCGGCGACCGGCACCTAAGGGTGATCCCGGTTTTATCGCCTTGTATGATATGGCCATGGATTACACTGAGCGCAGCGGTGAGATGAGCCAGCTGTTCCAGGATAAGAACATTTATACCGAGGCAAAGAACACCCTTTACGCTGTGGGCTGGACCTATTCCGGCCAAACCGATCCCTCCGGTGCAGACACAGGCGCCAATTGCCTGTATGTGATTACCAGTAACATGTACAACCAGCAGCTGAGCATCACGGAGCTGTTCCCCCTGAGCGGTCTGAATCCCGATGCGGAGATGCTGACGCTGGCTTGTGACAACGACGGCAATCTCTACGGCATTACCACCGACTGCAACTTCTATTCGGTGGATAAGAAGACCGGACAGTGTACTAAGCTGTTCTCCCTGGATGACTTCTATGCCCAGACCAGCGGCATTGGCCCTAACGTGCTTCAGTCTGTGTGCTACGATTATGAGGCGAATTGCATTTACTAGTATGCCAACTGCAAGATTGACGGTGCCACCAGCAGCAATTACGTCTCCAGAGTCTACCGGATTGATCCGAAGACCGGTGATGTAGAGTACATGGATAGCCAAGGTGTCAGCGGCGCGACTGCGTTGTTTGTGCCCACGGACAAGACCTCCGACGTATTTACGTACGGCGAGGTGGAGCCGGAAACCTTCACTCTGGATTCCTATGAGACGACCATGGTCATTGGGCAAGGGAAGCGGATCAACCTGACCTGGACGCCTTGGAATGCCAAGCAGAACGAAGTGACCTGGACCAGCAGTGACGAGAATGTGGTGACGGTTTCTGCGACCGGCTATGTCAGAGCTGTTGGCGCCGGTGAGGCGACAATCTCGGCCACAGCTACGGTTAACGATCCTTATGCCGGCGGTGTGCAAGAGCGCACTTCCACCTGCAAGGTCACGGTTGTTCCCTCTCAGGATAAGATTTACAGCTACATCATTTCCGATGATGTCAACCAGAGTAACGAGTATAAGTGGGTCACCTACAGCGACCTGGCCCCCTATGACGTGACGCAGCTGACAAAGTCTGAGGTCACGGCCCCCGACGGCGTGACCAGCACGGCCGCATGGCAGGGCGGCGCCTACTGGAACGGCTATGTGTATACGGTTTGCCAGCTGTCCTGGTCTGTTGAGAATTCCACCCATACCGGCTGCTTCGTGTACAAGTCCAAGGTGGACGCTTCCACGGATACGGTCATCGGCGCGCCCGAGCTGATCGGCTACCCGAAGGCATTGAAGTGGGCAGCCTGGGCTTCGACTACAACACCGGCAGAATGTACGGTGTCGACCTCACCAACGGCGGCCTGTGTATTGTGGATCTGGAGACCGGCTCCATTGATACCTTGGGCGAGTTCCAGTTCGATGAGGTCGACAATCCTCAGTCCGGCGATAATGTGATGCCGGCTATGACCGTAATCTGCCAGGGCGACGAGACCACCATTCTCTGCGCCAGCATGAACGGCAATCTCTTCATCGTGGATCCGGAGACCCTGCTCTGCGATAAGGTCGGCTCCGCCGGCATGGAGTACTGGTACTATGCTGCCATGCACTACGACTACAACACGGGCAACATCTACTGGAATCCTGCATGGGTCAGGGCAACAACCCCTGTACCTGGTGACGCTGGGTATGACGGATTGGGGCGAGATGCAGGCCGACATCATCGACATCGGCGATGTGGCCAGCAAAACCGGCGTGGAACAGACGGTTATGTTCACCATTCCCGAGAACGAACCGGAGACCAAGTTCATTCCGGTGGAGGACATGTGGCTGACCAACGGCGAGACGGCTACCATCGTGGCCGGCGGTTCCCTGATGCTGCGGACGGCCACCGAACCGGCTCGGCCCACGGTTCAGCGGATGACCTGGACCAGCTCCAACACCGATGTGGCCACTGTGGACAACTTTGGCGTGGTAACAGCACGCTCCGCCGGTACGACGACCATTACCGTCACCCTCACCGACCGGGACGGCACCCAGTTTACCGACACCATTGAGATTACCGTATTGGCTTCCGGCGGTACGCTCCAGGCCTTCCTGGCGGCGGATCCCGGCGCTTCCGGATACTATGACTTCTGGATCGAACTGACCGATGCCAATCCCTCTTTGGCTACGGCGGGCAAGAGCATGATCAATGTGTACAGCATTCGTTCCGGCGAATATTTTGACGGCTATTACTATGGGTATGATGCCGACAATAATTTCTACCGGATCAATGCAACAGAAGTCAATGATTACAAAGTTCTGGGTAACGCCGGGCAGCAAATCGTGGATATGGCCTTCGATTATACCACAGGCACCATGTATGGCGTGACGCAGCAGTACACGGCATATGACATCAATATCTATGAGTGGGTAGATT
>VOFH01000669.1_pt1 | contig 24001 bp, 38 predicted proteins | sample 5384091 | NCBI WGS metagenome assembly VOFH01 (sample SAMN12384727, study PRJNA508395) | human gut metagenome | isolation source: healthy gut G | host: Homo sapiens
GCAGCAAGTGATGATGAAAAAGAGAAAAAAGAGATGAAAGACCGCGTAAAGGCAAATATTTTAAATATTCTGTCCAAAGAGTACGGTGTGGACGAGGAAGCAGTGGCTGCAAAGGCAGCGGAGGCATCCTTTCAGGTCTTGAGTTTGCATCGGGCATCCCAGGAAGTGTTGGCGGAGCGATAGTCATGAACGCAGGAGCCTACGGCGGAGAGATAAAGGATGTCCTAATCGATGCCACAGTGCTCACAGCAGAGGGCGAGCTAAAGACTGTCACAAGGGATGAGCTTGACTTATCCTACAGGCACAGCATAGTCACGGAAAAAGGGCTATATAGTTCTGTCAGCCGATTCAGGCTCACTCCAAAGCCTAAGGATGAGATAAAGTCATATATGGCAGAGCTTCGCGCAAAGAGAGTGGAGAAGCAGCCGCTTGAGTACCCAAGTGCAGGCAGTACCTTTAAGAGACCGGAGGGCTATTTTGCAGGGAAGCTTATCATGGATGCAGGCCTTCGAGGTTACAGCGTGGGAGATGCACAGGTGTCGGAGAAACACTGCGGCTTTGTATTTAAAGCAGTTTGGAGTGAAGCTCGAACCGGAAGTTAAGATGATTGGAGAATTCTAGTGAAATTTGTAATAGTGACGGGCATGTCAGGTGCCGGAAAAAGCACAGCAATGAAAATGATGGAGGATATGGGATATTTCTGTATAGACAATCTGCCTATACAGCTATTAGATAAGCTCATAGACTTTTCAAACACCTTCCACAGTGATGTGTCCAAGGTGGCAGTCGGCATAGATGTGCGAAACGGTTCAGGAATTGATGAGATTCCACAGACGCTCGAGCAGCTAAGGCAGAAAAATTTTCCGTATGAGATACTTTTCCTCGATGCTGAGGATGAGGTGCTTGTAAAGCGATACAAGGAGACGAGGCGAAACCATCCTCTCGCAGGCAGTGAGCGCATCAATAAGGGCATCGTGCTCGAGAGGGAAAAGCTGCAGTATTTAAAGGACAATGCTGACTATATCATAGACACAAGCCAGCTTCTCACAAGGGAACTCAAAATTGAGCTTGAAAAGATATTTGTGCAGAATGAGGATTACAAGAATCTCTTTATCACGATACTTTCCTTCGGCTTCAAGTATGGCATACCGTCAGACTCTGATATAGTCATGGATGTGAGGTTTCTGCCAAATCCCTACTATGTGGACGGACTACGCGCGAAAACCGGCAATGATAAGGAGATACAGGACTATGTCATGCAGTTTCCGGAGGCAAATGAGTTTATCGACAAGCTTGATGATATGATAAAGTTTCTCATTCCAAACTATATCTCTGAGGGCAAGAACCAGCTTGTTATATCTATAGGCTGCACCGGAGGCAAGCACCGCTCGGTAACGCTTGCAAACGAGCTGTACAAGAGGCTTAGCGGCTGTAATGACTATGGACTTAAGATAGAGCATCGCGACATAGGAAAGGATGCATTGAGAGGTAAATAACATGTCGTTTTCCAGTGATGTAAAGGAAGAGCTGGCAAAGCAGGTATCAAAGAGCAGGCACTGTCAGCTCGCTGAGCTTGCAGGCATCATAGAGCTTTCGGGCCGTATCAATGAAAAAACAAAGGGACTTGAGCTCGACACCGAAAACCTGCTGCTTTTAAATAAATATGCCACACTTATGAAGCGTGCCTTTGGCACAGATACCACAAAGGCGCTGGATGAGCAGGATACCGGAAAAATACTTGCAGCGCTTAAAATCACGGCACAGCCTGTCAACAGACAGACTGCAGACGGACTGCTTCTTATGCAGACATGCTGCAAGAGAGCCTTTATCAGGGGAGCCTTCATGGCAGCAGGCTCGATAAGCGACCCCAACAAAGCGTACCATTTTGAGATAGTGTGTCATACGAAAGAGCAGGCAAGGCAGCTTCAGGAGCTCTTGTGCGGCTTTGATACGGATGCCAAGATAGTAGAGCGCAAGGGGCACTATGTAGTGTACATAAGGAGGGCGCCCACATCGTGGACAGTCTCAACATCATGGAGGCATATGTGTCACTCATGAAGCTGGAAAATGTGCGCATATTAAAGGAAATGCGCAACAGTGTAAACCGTAAAGTAAACTGCGAAACCGCAAACATCAGCAAGACTGTGAATGCGGCAGTAAAGCAGATAGAGGATATCAGACTGATACAGAAAATGAGAGGACTCGATGATTTACCGGCACAGCTTCGGGAGATGGCGCTGCTTCGGCTTGAATATCCGGATGCACCGCTAAAGGAACTCGGAGGATATCTGGATCCGCCAATGGGCAAATCGGGAGTCAACCACAGGCTTAGAAAATTATCGGCGATTGCGGAGGAACTGAGATAGATGAAGAAAAAGCTTTTATTTGTATTTAATCCCAAATCAGGCAAGGGACTCATAAAGGAGCACCTGGTAAATATCGTGGACATCATGACAAAGGCCGGATACAAAATCACCATTTATCCTACACAGTGTCCTGCGGGCAGCACCAATGACTTTGCAAACTCTCTCGGCATACCAAAAAATATGGAGGAGGCCGCAAGAGTTGCCGTAAACGGTACTCCATTCCCGTGTGATGTGGGAGGCTTCAACGGAGATACCTTCGTATATGTTGCAGCCTTTGGCCTTTTTACAGAGGTATCCTACCAGACCTCGCAGCAGATGAAAAATATACTGGGACATGCCGCATATATTTTAGAGGGTGCAAAGCACCTGATGGATATCACCTCGTACAGGATGAGGGTGAGCCATGACGGTGAGATAATAGAGGATGAGTTTATATATGGAATGGTGACCAACTCGCTTTCGGTAGGAGGCTTCAAGGGCATATCAGGTCCTGACGTACTGCTTGATGACGGCCTTTTGAGGTGACACTCATCAAGAATCCAAAAAACCCAATAGAGCTCAATAAGATACTTGCGGGACTGGCAAACCGTGAAAATGACAATGAGCTCATCTACTCCTTCAAGACCAGAGAGCTGCATGTGGAGAGTGAGGAGGAGGTACCGTGGACACTTGACGGAGAGTTTGGCGGAAGCCACACCGATCTGACCATCACTAATCTGAACAAACAGATTACCATTATGTGCTGATAAATACAAAATCGGACATAAAATAGTAATAGTACACAATTTTTTGTCTGATTGTGTTAAAAATTTAACTTTATTTTTATAAGGTTATGTAATATAATAACATTAGCTTTTAATTAACAGGAGGAAAAAATATGTTAGTATCTGCAACAGAAATGCTTAAGAAAGCAAAAGAAGGACATTACGCAGTAGGTCAGTTCAACATCAACAACCTTGAGTGGACAAAATCAGTACTTTTAACAGCAGAGGAGCTTAAGAGCCCTGTAATCCTTGGTGTATCTGAGGGTGCCGGAAAGTACATGACAGGCTTCGGTACAGTAGCAGCAATGGTTAAGGCTATGCATGACGAGCTCGGTATCACAGTACCTGTAGCACTTCACCTTGATCACGGCACATACGAAGGATGCTACAAGTGCATCAAGGCCGGCTTCACATCAATCATGTTCGACGGATCTCATTATCCAATCGATGAGAACGTTGCAAAGACAAAAGAGTTAGTAGCAGTTGCTCATGCAATGGGCATGTCTATCGAGGCTGAAGTTGGTTCAATCGGTGGCGAGGAAGACGGAGTTGTTGGAATGGGCGAGTGCGCTGATCCTGACGAGTGCAAGAGAGTTGCTGATCTTGGTGTAGATATGCTTGCAGCAGGAATCGGAAACATCCACGGAAAATATCCTGCAAACTGGCAGGGACTCAGCTTTGAGACTCTTGACGCTATCCAGCAGAAGACTGGTGTTATGCCATTACTTCACGGTGGTACAGGAATCCCGGCTGACATGATCAAGAAAGCAATCGACCTTGGAGTATCTAAGATCAATGTTAACACAGAGTGCCAGCTTTCATTCGCAGATGCAACACGTAAATACATCGAGGCCGGAAAGGATCTTGAGGGCAAGGGATTTGACCCTCGTAAGCTTCTTGCTCCAGGTGCTGAGGCAATCAAGGCAACAGTTAAGGAGAAGATGGAGCTTTTCGGATCAGTTGGAAAGGCTGAATAATATTATTGTAATTTAGTATTTTTGCACATACTACTTTACAAAATATTTATACCTTGTAGTAAAATTTTATAAAACTTAACTTTTTAACATAAACGCTTGATTTTTGGTACTCAAAGGAGTATCTTAATTTCAGAAATAATGTTAAGCGAAATGAACGAGGGCGTTCCACCATAGATGGAGTGCCCTCTTTTTTAATAAACTAAGAAGTCCGGCATAAAACAAGAATATTCGAGTTTATATGTTGTGCAGCTGTTTAAACATTATTTGAAAATAACAATTCACTCAAGGGGATTGATGAACAGAAAGGATGTAAGATATGAGCGAACAGGAATATTTCAACGTAGCAGACATCTTTGGAGAGAACGTATTTAACGATGCAGTTATGCAGGAGCGTCTTCCAAAGAAGGTTTACAAGAAGCTCCATGAGGTTATGGACGAAGGAAAGGAGCTTGATCTCGAGACTGCTGATGTTATCGCACACGAGATGAAGGAATGGGCCATTGAGAAGGGTGCAACACACTATACACATTGGTTCCAGCCACTTACAGGCGTTACTGCTGAGAAGCATGATTCATTTATCACTTCTCCAATGCCAAACGGAAAAGTACTTATGAGCTTTTCAGGAAAAGAGTTAATAAAGGGTGAGCCGGATGCTTCATCTTTCCCATCAGGTGGTCTTCGTGCTACATTTGAGGCAAGAGGATATACAGCCTGGGATTGTACATCACCTGCATTTGTCAGACAGGAGGATGCAGCAGGCGCAACACTTTGCATTCCAACAGCCTTCTGTTCATATACAGGCGAGGCTCTTGATCAGAAGACACCTCTTCTTAGATCAATGGAAGCAATCAACGATCAGGCACTGAGACTTCTTAGATTATTCGGAAATACAACATCAAAGAAGGTTACACCTTCAGTCGGACCGGAGCAGGAATACTTTATCGTAGACCGCGAGAAGTATTTACAGAGAAAGGATCTCATCTTCACAGGACGTACACTTTTCGGAGCAATGCCTCCAAAGGGTCAGGAAATGGACGATCACTATTTCGGAGCAATCCGTGAGAGAATCGCAGCATACATGAGAGATGTAAACAAGGAGCTCTGGAAGCTTGGTGTTTCAGCCAAGACACAGCACAACGAGGTAGCACCTGCACAGCACGAGCTTGCACCTATCTATGCTGAGTGCAACGTAGCTGTTGACCACAACCAGCTCATCATGGAGACACTCAAGAAGGTGGCAGGGTCACGGACTCCAGTGCTTACTTCATGAGAAGCCATTCGCAGGAGTTAACGGTTCAGGAAAGCATGACAACTGGTCAATCACAACAGATGATGGTATCAACATGCTTGAGCCTGGCAAGACACCACATGACAATGTACAGTTCTTACTTGTACTCACATGTATGTTAAAGGCAATCGACGAGCATGCAGCACTTCTTCGTGCGGCAGCAGCAGATGTAGGAAACGATCACAGACTTGGAGCTAATGAGGCACCACCTGCAATCCTTTCTATCTACCTTGGAGACCAGCTTGGAGACGTATTGAACCAGCTTATCGCAACAGGTACAGCTACACACAGCTTAAAGGGTGAGAAGCTTGAGACAGGTGTTAAGACAATTCCTGATTTCATGAAGGATGCTACAGACCGTAACCGTACATCACCATTCGCATTCACAGGAAACAAGTTCGAGTTCCGTATGGTTGGTTCACAGGATTCTGTTGCACAGGCCAACATCGTGCTTAACACAATCGTTGCTGAGGCATTCTCAGACGCTTGTGATATACTTGAGAAGGCAGACAACTTTGACCTCGCTGTACATGATCTCATCAAGGATTACGCAGTAGAGCACCAGAGAATCGTATTCAACGGAAACGGATACTCAGATGAGTGGGTAGCTGAGGCAGAGAGACGTGGACTTCCAAACATCAAGTCTATGGTAGATGCAATTCCTGCATACGTTGCTCCTGAGTCAGTTGCAGCATTCGAGAAGTTCGGTGTATTTACAAAGACAGAGCTTGAGAGCCGTGTTGAGATCGAGTATGAGACATATGCAAAGACTATTAATATAGAAGCAAAGGCTATGATTGATATTGCCGGAAAGCAGATTATTCCTGCAGTTATCAAGTATGTTACATCACTTGCACAGTCAGTTAACTCAGTTAAGAGTGCAGTTGCTGATGCAGATGTATCTGTTCAGTCAGAGCTTCTTACAGAGAGCTCAGCTCTTCTCTCAGATGCACAGGTTGCACTTGCAAAGCTTAAGGATGAGACAGCAAAGGCCGGTGCTATGGAAGAGGGCAGAGAGCAGGCTGTTTACTACAGAGATGTTGTAAAGACTGCTATGGATGCTCTTCGTACTCCGGTTGATGAGCTTGAGATGATTGTCGACAAAGAGATGTGGCCAATGCCATCATATGGCGATTTAATCTTCGAGGTTTAATCCTTGTAGTTTAAGGCCAAAAGCTTACGGAAAGCTGTTTAGAGCGGCATATATGATTTAATTTAACATAATAATAAAATGGAGACATTTTGCTGAACCACGAAGCTGTGGAAATTGGTGAAGTGTGTCTCTTTTTTTTATAAATTTTATTTTCGATAAAATGAAAAAATGAAAGAAGAAACAGGAAAGAGAGGACATTACTATGACAGAAGAGATTAGTGGAGTAATTTTCGGAGTCTGGTTCCTTATTGGAGCAGCATTGGTATTCTGGATGCAGGCAGGTTTTGCTATGGTAGAAGCAGGTTTTACCAGAGCAAAGAATACCGGTAACATCCTTATGAAAAACCTGATGGATTTCTGTATTGGTACAGTTGTATTCATATTGATTGGTTTTTCACTTTTATTAGGTGAAGATGTTCTTGGTTTCATCGGTAAGCCGGGATTTGACATCTTTACATCTTACAAAGATTTTGACTGGTCAAACTTTGTATTCAACCTGGTTTTCTGTGCGACAACGGCAACTATCGTATCAGGAGCTATGGCTGAGAGAACAAAATTTATTTCCTACTGTGTTTATTCAGGAGTTATTTCAGCACTTATTTACCCAATCGAGGCTCACTGGATCTGGGGCGGTGGCTGGCTTTCACAGATTGGCTTCCATGATTTCGCAGGTTCATGTGCCATCCACATGGTTGGTGGTATCAGTGCTCTTGTAGGAGCTACAATTCTTGGACCTCGTATCGGAAAGTTTACAAAGGATAAAAACGGAAAGATTACAAAGGTAAACGCTATTCCGGGACATAACATTACAATCGGTGCACTCGGTGTATTCATTCTCTGGCTTGGCTGGTATGGATTCAACGGTGCAGCAGCAAAATCAGTAGAGCAGCTTGGTTCTATTTTTGTAACAACAACAATCGCACCTGCACTTGCAACAGTAGTATAAATAAAACTTTCTATTGCACATATTATTTGGTATAATATATGGATAAAAGAATTTTTATTATTTCTGCGGGGAGAAAACTATGAACTATGGAAGAACTTCTTTGCGCCGGAGAGCAAAACAGCTGGACGCAAGAGGAACGAGAATACGTCATAAAATCGGAGTCATACTGGGGAAACTTCTACTGATTGGAATCATTGTGGGAGGCTGTGCGACAGTGAGTTTTGGAGTGGGTGCATTTAAAGGAATTCTTGCATCCGCACCGGATATATCCGAAGTGGATGTCATTCCAACGGGATATTCCACGAAAGTGCTTGCGGCAGACGGAAGTGAGACAGCAAAATTAGTGGCAGCCGGATCCAACCGGCAGTACGTGACAATTGACCAGATTCCGGAGAATCTGCAGCATGCGGTAGTGGCGATCGAGGATGAGCGTTTTTATGATCATAACGGTATTGACCTGAAAGGAATTGTCAGGGCACTGGTGGCGGATGTCCGGACCAGAGATTTCAGTCAGGGAGCAAGTACGCTTACGCAGCAGCTGATTAAAAATAATGTGTTGAGTGAGCAGTGGGCAAACGAAAATGACAGTAATATTTCCAAAATGGAAAAGATGGAACGTCAGGTACAGCGGAAAATACAGGAACAGTATCTGGCAATAGAGCTGGAAAAAAAGGTAAATGACAAGAACTGGATTCTGGAAAATTATCTGAATTCCATCAACCTTGGAAGCAATACCCTTGGGGTTCAGGCAGCAGCACAGCGTTATTTTGGGAAAGATGTGTCAAAGCTGACACTTTCGGAATGTGCGGTTATTGCCGGAATTACAAAGAATCCGGCAGGTTACAATCCCATTCTTCATCCAAAGGAAAATGCAAAGCGCAGAAAGAATGTGCTGGATGCCATGAAAAAACAGGGATATATTTCGCAGAAACAGTATGATAAAGCGATGGCAGATGATGTGTATGGCAGGATTTCCGAACACAATGATGTGAGGGAAGAAACCATGAACACATATTTTGTGGACGCGGTCATTGATGATGTTTTTGATGATCTGGTAAATATCAAAGGCTATTCGGAGTCAGAAGCATACAAGGCAATTTATCAGGGAGGATTGACGATCAAGTCCACACAGAATCTTCAAATCCAGAAAATCTGCGATGAGGAGGTGGCAGACAAAGCCAATTATGATGCGGGTACCAAATATTCATTCTATCTTTCTTTTCAGGTGAAGGAGAAGGATGGTACAATAAAAACATATACCAATCAGACAATGCTTTCCTATTATAAAAAGAAAAACAAAAGTCAGAATTATTCGATCAATTTTGCATCGGAGGAGGACTGCCGGGCTGCAATTGCACAGTATGAAAAAGATGTCCTCGGGAAAGGGGACAAGCTGGTAGAAAATTCAGAGTATATTTTCATTACCATGCAGCCACAGGTGGCGATGACGATTATGGATCAGTCGACCGGAGAGGTACAGGCTATTGTCGGCGGACGTGGAAATAAGGCGGGAAACCGTACCTGGAACCGTGCAACAAAGACCTGCCGGCAGCCGGGATCTACTTTTAAAATCATTGCATGCTATGCGCCGGCACTTGATGCCGGGGAAAAACGCTGGCATCCGTGCAGGATGATGCACCGTTTACAGTCGGAAATAAAACATATAATAATTACTCACATACATTCGGAGGTTTTACAAGCATCCGGAAAGCAATTACAAAATCCATCAATATTGTGACTGTAAAAACACTTCAGGATATTGGTGTGGATCTGGGATATGAATATGCAGAAAACTTCGGATTTTCCACGCTTACCGATACGGACAGAAACCTTGGAATTTCTCTCGGAGGTCTGACACAGGGTGTGACAAACCTGGAACTTACTGCAGCTTATGCCGCAATTGCAAATCAGGGAGAATATAACGAACCGAGTTTTTATACCCAGGTACTGGATCATGACGGCAACGTTCTTCTTGATAAAACACAGACAAAGGAACAGCATCAGGTAATAAAAGAGGATACCGCATGGCTTCTGACGGATGCCATGAAAGATGTTATGACGAGTGGAACGGGTATGCGGCCTATTTCGGAACCGGAATGGCACAGGCAGGAAAATCCGGTACGACAACGCTGAACAGGGATGCACTGTTTGCCGGATTTACGCCTTATTACACCTGCGTGGTATGGGGCGGATATGATGACAATTCCATTCAGTCAGCTACGGGATATCCAAAGAATTTGTGGAAAGCCGTGATGAAGCGGATTCATGCAGATCTTAAGGCAAAAGATTTTGAAAAGCCTTCCGGAATTACACAGGCTGTTGTCTGTGCAAAATCCGGACTTCTGCCGGAAGCGGATGTCTGTGATAAAGACCCACGTGGAACGCAAAGTTATACGGAATATTTTGCAGAAGGAACGGTTCCGACCGAGAACTGTGATCATCATATTTCTCTGCAGATTTGTGAGGCATCGGGAAAAGTTGCCGGAGAATACTGTCCGGCAGATCAGGTTGTGACAAAAACTTATATTGTGGGTGCCGAAAAGGGCTCGGCTGATTACCAGTACTGTGCGACAGAGAAATTTTTAAATGGAACATGCAATATACACGATGCCGAAACGCAGGATGAGGAGAAGCCGGAAGAAGAACCGGCAGATCCACCGGATGATGCAAAACCGGAAGAAACATATGAACCGGAACAGATACCGGAGAAGAATGAGGAATGATACAAAGGAGAATAGGATATATGCGAGTGGTCTATACCGGAGGAGAGGGTGAAATCACAGAGAAGAAATCTCGTTTTATAGCAACGGTAAAACCTGTTCAGTCAGAAGAAGAAGCGGTTGCTTTCATTAATGAGACAAAGAAAAATACTGGGATGCCCGTCATAACTGTTCTGCTTTTGTCATCGGGGAGAGGCAGGAACTGACGCGCTGTTCGGATGATGGAGAGCCGGCACAGACCGCAGGCCGTCCGATGCTGGATGTACTTCTCCGGGAGAAAATTACGGACGTTGCGGTTGTTGTTACACGTTATTTTGGAGGTGTGCTGCTTGGAACAGGAGGGCTTGTACGCGCCTATCAGGCAGCCACACAGGCTGGACTTGCAGCCAGCCGGCTCATAGAAAAATGTAAGGGGGCAGCAGCTATTGGTTCATACCGATTATAATGGACTTGGAAAGCTGCAGTATCTGTTCGGACAGAAACACACCGTGATTCTGGATACGGCATATGAGGCGGATGTTACCATGACAATTCTCGTACCTACAGAACAGAAAAAGAAATACTTCCGAAAGAGATTACAGAACTGACCAACGGATCTGCCGGACTGGAATGGGGAAAAACCTGCGTATATGCACTAATTGATAAAGAAGTTGTGTTTTTTTGAAAAAATTTGAAAATATGGGTTGACACTTATAGGGGTTCCATGTATAATACCATTTGTTGAGAGACATGAAACACATTCCCATCGCCAAATGGTAAGGCAACGGACTCTGACTCCGTCATTTCCAGGTTCGAATCCTGGTGGGCCTTCGATAGAAGCTGAAGAGCACTACATTATGTAGTGCTTTTTGTTTTATAAAAGATAAGAATAAGAAAGGACACGGTAATGTACGAATTTGACAGCAGGGTAAGATACAGTGAGACAGATGCGCAAGGCCGGATGACATGGCTGGCGCTTATGGATTACTTTTTCAGGATTGCAGCGTATTTCATTCAGAGGCCGTGAACCTTGGTGTGGAAGTATGGACCGATGCACAAAAGGCATGGATCTTATCTTCCTGGCAGATCTGTCTGAACCGGATGCCGCGGCTGGGCGAACAGATTACGACACAGACATGGGCATATGGAATGAAAGGCTTTTACGGTTACCGGAATTTCTCCATGAACGGCAGGGATGGGGAACGGATGGCATATGCAAATTCCGTATGGGTACTGATGGATACAAAGAAGGAAATTCCGGTCAGAGTGACAAAAGAAATCTCGGATGCATACGGATTGGAACCACAGCTTCCCATGCAATGCAGCGAGCGGAAAATTATGCTGCCGGAAAAATATGAAGAAAAAGATTCATCGGTCGTTCCTTCTTATTTCATAGATACCAATCACCATATGAACAATACCAGATATGTACAGGTGGCGATGGAATATGTTCCGAAGGAGTTTCGGACAATGGAAGTCCGGGTAGAATAGAAAAAAAAAGCTGCGATGTGCAGAGATGTAATTGTGCCGCATGTGACGATAGAAGATCCCCGTGTGACGGTTGCACTGTGTGCACCGGATGGGCAGCCATATGCAGTTGTTTTTTTTTGAAAGCGTAGGAAAAAGATGAAATTAGCAGAATATCAGGATTTGTATTATGTAAAAAAAGTAGACTTCGGAGTATATCTGGCAGAGGATATGGGCGGTGAGACACATGTGCTGCTTCCGTCAAAACAGGTGCCGGAAGATGCAAAACCGGGGGAAAAGATAAGGGTCTTTTTATATAAAGATTCCAAAGACCGGCTGATTGCAACAACCAACACACCGAAGCTGACACTGGGAGAATATGCACCGCTTGTGGTGAAAGAAGTTGGAAAGATCGGAGCATTTCTGGACTGGGGTCTGGAAAAAGATCTGTTTCTGCCATATAAAGAGATGACTTCACGGGTAGAAGCAGGTGACGAGATTCTTGTAACCCTTTATATTGATAAAAGCAAGCGGCTTTGTGCCAGCATGAAGGGACTGTACGATCTGCTTTCCAAGGATTCACCGTATCAGAAAGATCAGATGGTAACCGGAAGGGTGTATGAGTTTTCCGATAACTTTGGTGCATTTTTGTGGCAGTGGATGATCGCTTTTCCGCAAGAATACCAAATTCAGAGGATCACAGTTTCCTGAAAATCGGAGATGTGATTGAGGCGAAAGTTACTGCAGTAAAACCGGATGGAAAGTTAGATCTTACACTGCGGGAAAAAGCTTATATTCAGATGGACACGGATGCAGAGAAAATACTTGAATTGCTGGATTCCTATGCAGGAGTGCTTCCGTTTTCGGAAAAAGCGAGTCCAGAGGTGATTAAGAGGGAAACCGGATTGAGTAAAGCTGCGTTTAAACGTGCCATCGGACACTTATATAAAGAAAGAAAAATTACACTGGATGGTGGAAAAATCCGCAAGAGTTTCGTATAATGCAGGTAAAGGCAAAAGGAGGAATATAAAATGAAAAACGTAATCAGTACAGATAAAGCACCAGCCGCAATCGGACCGTACTCACAGGCGATTGAAGTGAACGGAACGGTATACACATCTGGCATTATCCCGGTTGTTCCTGCTACCGGAGAAATTCCGGAAGGATCTGTGGCACAGGCAAAGCAGGCATTTACAAATCTGTCACATCTGCTTGAGGCAGCAGGAACCGGAATGGAGAAGGTAGTAAAACCACTGTTTTTATCAAGGAAATGAATGATTTTGCAGCAATTAATGAAGTTTATGCAAAATTTTTCCCGTCACCATTTCCATCCAGAAGCTGTGTGGAAGTGGCACGTCTTCCAAAAGATGTTATGCTTGAAATTGAAGCCATTGCTGTAAAATAAAGAAAAGATCAAAAACGAAAAGAGATCTGTGCATTGCACAGATCTCTTTTGTTGTCTTTGCGGTTCTTTTTCCGGTCAGACGGAAACGTCAATGTTACTTCCTAAATTAGGATAAACAGAGTTCTCCATCATTTTTTTGCCAGCCCAACACCAAGCGATTCATTCGATGAGATGGCATTGTCAAGCATTTTAATGCTGACGGCATTTGCCAGAGAGCCGGGATCGGAACTGTTTACGGAAAGAAGCGCAGAACTGATACTTGAAATATCCATATGACAGATCTCCTTTTAAAATACTCGGTATACGTGTTTTTCTTTATTACATCTTTATTATGGCATAAATATACGAAAAATTCAATTGAATTCTGTGGATGGAAAAGGGGTTGACACATATCCGTGCCTTTGCTATAATGACAAAGTAATATTTGTAACAAATTCGTAATAAAGAAGTACAAAAGTCATTGGAGGCGAAAATGAAACGTAAAACATTATTAAAATTGACCGCATGTGGGTTAGTTGGGGCACTGACCATTGGCAATTTTACTGTAGCAGCTTACGCAGCACCAACTGCTGGAGTCGCAAGCCTTGCTTCCGATATTGCAACAACATCATCTGCACCGACAGCAGGATTTTCACTGGCACTCAGTGAAGTCGCAGAAAAAGTGGAAGATGAGGCAACCGTTGCAAGTGCACAGCCGGAAGTAAAAGAAGTTGAAGCACCAGTTGTAAAGTCTGAGTATGAAGACAAAGCGGTAGCTGTTGTGGATGATTACGTGAACGTTCGTAAGAAACCAACTACAGACAGCAAGGCTGTAGGAAAATTATATAAGAATAACGTAGGAACCGTCATCGGGGAGAAGGATGGCTGGTACAAAATCAAATCTGGATCGGTAACAGGTTATGTAAAATCTGAATTCGTATCCATTGGTGATGAGAAAAATTAAAGAAAGCAGGAAGAAGAGTTGCTCTTGTAGAGACAGAGACATTAAAAGTCCGCAAGGGAGCTTCCCAGAAGGCAGAAGTAATTACTCTGGTGCCGGAAGGAGACGATCTGACGGTACTGGATGAGTCAAAGGATGGATGGGCAAAGGTTTCTGTAGATGAAGGCAAAGGCTATGTATCTACAGATTATGTCACATTATCTACAGAATACACATATGCAGAGTCTGCTGCAGAAGAAAAGGCAAGATTACAGAAGGAAAAAGAGGAGCGTGAGGCTGCGGACAGAGCAGCACAGAAAGCAGAGAGTGCATCTCAGACAACCTCTTCAGGTTCTTCACAGTCACAAAGCTCAGATTCTTCCGTACAGGATTCATCAAGCGCATCTTCAACAGGATCAGCGGTTGCAAGTTATGCAGGACAGTTTGTAGGAAATCCATATGTATATGGTGGGACAAGCCTTACAAACGGAACGGATTGTTCCGGATTTGTAATGTCTGTATACGCACATTTCGGTGTCAGCCTTCCACACAGCTCAAGTGCTTTAAGAAGTGTAGGATATGGCGTCAGCACATCAAACATGCAGCCGGGTGATATCGTATGCTACAGCGGACATGTTGGAATCTATGTTGGAAACAATACGATTGTACATGCAAGCAATGCAAGAGACGGTATTAAATATACTTCTCCTGCAAATTACAGAACCATTCTTGCAGTTCGAAGAATTTTCTAACAATTAAGATAACATAAGTATAACAGGAGCACTTGCGAAAGCAAGTGCTCTTTTTCTTAATATTATTTAAGGATTTCTTAAATTTGCAAAAAAACAGATTTTGCAAGGGAAATAACATTGACAAGCACAATCATATAAAGTTACTATGTAAAATGAGTAGTTTATTGAACGGTAACAGAGGGAGGAACAGAAATTGGCATTTACCAAGGCGAAGATAGTTATGGCAGGACTGGCGGTGACGGCGGTTTGTATTGTGGCGCCACAGCAGTTAAAGGCTCAGGTGCCCGAAGCGCAGATGGATGGCGTCATGGGACAGAGCATAGAGGATGAGACCGTGTATGAGTCAAAGCCGGATCTGGATACACTGATAGAAAAGAATGCACCTGTTTTCGGGAATCGGACATCCTTGAAAAAAAGCATCGTCGTATTCGAGTGCTTTTTTGAATGCGTCTTTACGACGGCCGGTGATTATACCAGCGCAACCTATTATCACAAAGCGGACTATGCGGATGATGAACTGGTCAACGGAATTGATGTATCGTACTGGCAGGCGGATGCAGCACTGAAGAAAAAAGTATTCCAAAGACAGAACAAAGTGGACACAGACCGGATTGGACTGGGAAAGTATTCACGGAGCCGGAATTGATTTTGCTTTCGTGCGTGTGGCATCCAGAGATACGAAAGATGGAAGTATTTACAGAGATAATTGTGCAGACAGTCATATTCAGGGAGCAGTTTCCAATGATATCAATGTCGGACTGTATTTCTTTTCCCAGGCTCTGAATGAGACAGAGGCTCGGGAGGAAGCACAGTATGTGCTCGATATGATTGACCAGTACGGCTGGAATGTGTCGATGCCGATCATCATGGACCGGGAGGCAGGGGCAAACAAGCGTCTGACTGCGGGAAAACTTTCCAAAACAAAAGAGACAGCGGTATGTCAGGCATTTGCGGATACCATTACGGCAGCCGGATACCGGGCAGGCGTATATGCATCTTATGCGTGGATCAAAAACTATATCAATACGGATGCTTTGTATGACTGCTCCCTGTGGGTGGCCCGGTACAACAATACCACGACAAGCAATGCAAAGTCAGGGACACCATATGCGGATGCCGCATATGATTACGAATTCTGGCAGTATTCGTCAAAGGGGAAGTGGATGGTTATACAGGAGTCCTTGATGTGAATTTCTGGTATAAGGATACCAGTGAACAGATAACCGGACTGAAAGCATCGGATGGGACTTCGGGAATTGTGAATCTCAGCTGGGACAGTGTTTCGGCGAATGATGTGGACGGTTATCAGGTATGGCGCAGCGACTCGGATCAGGGAAAATATACGCTTCTAAAGTCGACAACCGACTGTAGTTATACGGACACAACGGCAGAAGGAGGGAAAGTCTATCAGTATAAAGTGAGATGTTACTGGACGATAGGGGGAATGCTTATTACGGAACATTTTCCTCTCCGGTTTCAGTGATTACCTCGCTGGAAAAGGTTGCTGGAATCGCAACACAGACGCGGACAGAGACTTCGCTTGGGTTGTCCTGGGAAGAAACACAGGGGGCTGTGGGGTATCAGATTTATCAGTACAGTGCAGCAAGTAGTCAGTATGAAATGGCAGCTGACGTGGGAGATGGAAGCACTTCTTATACGATAAGCGGCCTGACGGGGGCGAACGAATATAAGTTTAAAATCCGTGCTTATGAAAAAATAATGATCATGTACTTCGGGCCGGTTTTCGGATGTTTACAGTGATGTGACACTTCCGGGTCAGGTGGATCTGACGAATGTTTCTGCAACTGGGACTTCTTCCGTGAAACTGACATGGCAGACTGTGGATGGGATCACCGGATATATGATTTACCGGCTGGATACAGCAGACGGTAAATACAAACAGGTTGCGACAGTAAAAAGTGCCCAGACGCTTTTCTACACCGATCAGAAGCTTGCAGCAGGAAAGACTTATAAATATAAAGTATGTGCATACAAAACGTATAAGGATAAAAATTATAAAGGTGCGTATTCCACAGAAAAGCAGGTGAAAATCAAAAAACAGAAAAGCCTGCAAAAGTAAAAACGATAAAGCTCAGTACAAAAGATGCAGCAGTTACCGTGCAGTGGAGTAAGGTTTCCGGGGCAACCGGCTATCAGGTATACCGGCTGAACACAAAGACCGGAAAATATACAAAGATTGCAGCGGTCAAAGGAACTTCGTATCGGAATACAAAACTGAAAAAAGGGGCAACCTATCGCTATAAGGTCCGCGCATACAAAACGGTAAACAAAAGAACTATTACGGAGCATTTTCAAACACCACAGCAATTAAAGTAAAGTAGGAAACAAATGAAAAGAAAGTACAAATGAAAAAATGGCAGGCGTGTTTTTGACAGTGGCAATACTGGGAATTGGTCTTTTCCCGCCGGGAAACGTGTATGCGGCTGCAAATCAGGCGCCGGACGCAGATCCGGTGGTTGTAGTTCTTGATCCGGGACATGGAGGGCATGATCAGGGTGCCAGATATAAGTGGGACGGAAAAACATACAAGGAGAAACAGTTAAATCTTGCCATTGCAAAGACCTGTAAAACCGAACTGGAAAAGTATGCAGGAGTGAAGGTATATATGACGCGTTCTTCCGACCGTTTTGTGACACTTGGAAACCGTGTGAATTTTGCAAAAAGCAGGAAAGCAGATCTGTTTGTTGCAATACACAACAATGCTTCCCTGAAAAAACCGACCATGGAGCCTGTGTTTATTATCCGAACAGCGGGTATAAAGAAGAGGTGGGAAGTGAAGGAAAAATGGCGGCAGCAAGTATTCAGAAACAGCTGGTGGCACTTGGACTGAAAAATAATGGAATTCTTTACCGGAATTCGGCTGTGGGGGCTCGCTATCCGGATAAATCAAAGGCAGATTACTACGCCGTGATCAAGCGGAGCAAGTATGCCGGCTTTCCGGGACTGATTGTGGAGCATGCTTATGTCAGCAACCACGATGACAGTACAACATTTCTGAATGGTAACGACCGGCTGAAACGTCTTGGCGTGGCGGATGCCACGGGCATTGCAGAATATTTTGACCTGATTTTAGATCAGGCACCGGTTCTGCAGACACCGGTTGTAAATGCGGATGAGTCGGTGACACTGGCATGGAATACGGTGCAGGGGCTGATTATTATCGTATTTACCGCAGAATCGCGGGGGCGAAAACATATGTCTGTCTCGAAGAAACAGAGGAAACCGGATACACGGATACCGGGGTAATGCCGGGAACTTCTTATGAGTATACGGTATGCGGATGCCATGTGGGATATCAGAAGGATTCCTACACAAAAATTGCGCAGGCAATGCAGATAACCGTTACAGGGGAAAACGCGAATATACAAAGTGCACAAAAAAATCAAAACTAAGATGGGGATGGAAACCACAGATGTGGATAAAATGAAAAAATTATCCACTATCCGGAATCAAAAATGCCGAAAAATCGAGTTATACACGAAGTTATGAACATTATCCACATAATTTGGGATAAGTTGTTTGTGGATGACAGGGATAAAAACAAACGATTGTTTTGTTAACAACGCATAAAAAGTATGTATTTGAATGATTGCAAACGGGAGGTATTTTTGATATACTAGGGAAGTTATGATTAAAACGATTGATTTTGCTGGAATTGAATTGGACAATTATACCGTTCGGGAAATGATCATGAATGTAGAAAAGGATATGTCTGATCATGGATTCCATACAATAGAAGAAGTAAACATGGATACGCTTATGCTGGCAGAAACGGATGAACTTGTCCGCAAAGCCATAGGGTTTGCGGAACATACCGTGATTGCGGAAAACGGAATTTTAGAAGCTGTTGGTGCAGGATCTTACCAGCACCGTCATGAGATCGAACATCATGATTTCTTTTTTGAACTGATGAAGCGGGTGGAACGCAATCATCAGACGGTGTTTGTGATCGGAGATACCGCGGAACATGTGGAAAAGACCTGTGCTTTTTTTGTCAGAGCATTTTGGAAAATGCGAGATCCTGGGAGCAGAAGCGTTTGAAAACTGTCAGGGGGGACGGATGCCATGGTCAATGAGATCAATGCACTGACTCCTGATATGATCTTAAGTGTTCTGCCAAGTCCGGATCAGGAACATTTCCTGATGGAGAATTGTGAGAAACTGTCTGCCGGACTGTGGTATGGAATCGGTTCCTGGGATTTTACAAAGCGCAGGCAGGGACTGCTCGGAAATATACGGAATCTGATCCGCACGCATAAACTGGAGCGGCAGCTGATTCATTATCATGGAAAGCAGGAAAGCATATCATGAGGGCAAATGTCTGGAAAGAACTGGAAAATTATTTCCTGATTTTGCTGGGCACTGCACTTATGGCCATTGCCATTCAGTGGATTTTTGACAGGGTGGGGCTGATCACCGGAGGGTTTACTGGTCTTACCATTATCATACGAAATCTTACGGAAGCGCTTCTGCCGGGAGGAATTCCTCTGTGGCTGACGAATATTGTGCTGAATATTCCGATATTTCTGTATTCCTATATCCGGTTTGGAAAAAAATATATCGGGAAAACGGGCTTTGCAACCATTTTGCTTTCGGTGGGGCTTTATCTGATACCGGTGATAGATATGTCAGGGGATGATTATATGCTTGCAGCCCTGTTTGGCGGGGCATTTACCGGCATTGGCATGGCACTGGTTCTTAAGGCGGGAGCAACGACCGGCGGAACCGATATGGTTGCGGCGATCATCCAGTCACACATGCGGCACTATACGGTGGTTCAGGTGATGCAGGTACTGGATGCAGCCATTGTGATTCTCGGCTTATATGTATTTGGTTTAAGACCTACACTTTATGCAGTTGTTTCTATTTTTGTGTCGACAAAAATATCCGATGCCTTTCTGGAGGGCTTTAAGACTTCCAAAGCAGCTTTTATTATCACAAACCGGTATGAGGAAGTGGCAGAACGGCTGATGGATGAGCTTGACCGCGGGGTTACGGGACTGCACGCACAGGGGATGTACACAGAGGAGAAAAAAGTGCGTTCTGTATTGCGTTGTATCAAGGAAAGAGATCGTGCGTGTGAAAGAGATTGTAAATGATGTGGATTCCTCTGCGTTTGTAATCGTATCGGATGTCCGGGAGGTTTTGGGCGAGGGATTTCTGGAATATTCGGATGATTTTTAGAACGATATTGTTAAAATTTTATAGTGAAATATTACTAACCGGAAAAAGTGGTAAGAGAGGAAGCATAAAAATATACATTTCCTCTTTCTTTTTTTGGAAGAATGTATTAAAATAAAAGTAATTGTTCAGAAAACAGGTGGGGGAACGATAGATTTCTGGATGAAATATGGGGATAAGGAGAGCTGACTATGATATCCAATCAAATACTTCAAAATACAATTGACGGACTGAAAGCAATTACACGTACAGATTTATGTGTGATTGATGTAGAGGAAAAATTCTGGTCGCGACATTTCCGGATGCAGAACAGTTTGTAACTCCGGCACAGACCTTCGTGGAATCGCCGGCGGACAGTCAGGTGGTAAATGGCTGCCAGTTCTTTAAAGTGTTCGATGATCATCAACTGGAGTATATTCTGCTGGCATATGGAGACAGCGAGGATGTGTATATGATTGGAAAGATTGCTGCTTTCCAGATTCAGAATCTTTTGGTTGCCTATAAGGAACGTTTTGATAAAGATAATTTTATCAAGAACCTGATTTTGGACAATCTGCTTTTGGTAGATATATACAATCGTGCCAAGAAACTTCATATTGAAACAGAAGTACGCCGTGTGGTATTCTTGGTGGAGACAAACCGTGAGAAAGATGGAAATGAGCTGGAGAAGATCCGGGGACTTTTTGGTGGAAAATCAAAGGATTTCGTCACAGCGGTAGATGAAAAAACATTATTGTAGTCAAAGAACTTGCAGAAAATGAAACCTATGAGGATTTGAATAAGACAGCAGATGTAATCATCAGGCTGTTTAAATCTGATACCAATTGCAATATTCATATCGCATATGGTACCATTGTGAACGAATTGAAAGAGGTTTCGAGATCTTATAAAGAGGCGCGCATGGCACTGGATGTCGGAAAGATCTTCTTTGAGGGACAGGATGTGATTGCGTATTCCCAGCTGGGAATTGGCCGACTGATTTATCAGCTTCCAATTCCATTGTGCAAAATGTTTATCAAAGAAATCTTTGGTGGAAAATCACCAGATGATTTTGATGAGGAAATTCTGACGACGATCAACAAATTCTTTGAAAACAGTCTGAATGTGTCAGAGACTTCAAGACAGCTGTACATTCATCGTAATACGCTGGTGTACCGGCTGGACAAGCTGCAGAAGAGCACAGGTCTGGATCTGCGGGTTTTGAAGATGCAATCACGTTTAAGATCGCACTCATGGTAGTCAAGTATATGAAGTATATGGAAACACTGGACTATTAGAGATTGAAGGAGAGATTATGATTACACTGGAACATGTCAGCAAGACATATGCGGCAGGAGTTCCTGCCTTAAATGACGTGAGTCTGGAAATAGAAGATGGTGAATTTGTATTTGTTGTAGGAGACAGCGGTTCGGGAAAGTCAACCCTGATTAAACTGTTGTTAAAAGAACTTGAGCCAACGGAAGGAAGCATTACCATTGCAGGGAAAAAGCTTGGGAAGATCCGCAGAAAGCAGATCCCGAAATTCCGGAGAAACATCGGAGTGGTATTTCAGGATTTCCGTCTGTTGAAAGACCGCAATGTCTATGACAATGTAGCGTTTGCACAGAAGGTGGTTGGTGAGCCGAACAGCCATATTAAGAAAAAAGTACCGCTTATGCTTTCTATGGTGGGACTTGCCGCAAAATACCGTTCTTTTCCGAAACAGCTATCCGGAGGTGAGCAGCAGAGAGTGGCGATTGCCCGTGCTCTGATCAATGAGCCGAGCATGCTGCTTGCTGACGAGCCGACGGGTAATCTGGACAATAACAATGCGTGGGAGATTATGAAACTGCTTGAGGAAATCAACGAGAAAGGCACAACTGTTATCGTTGTAACTCATAATCTTGAGATTGTTAAGGTTATGAAAAAACGTGTGATCACAGTGAAAAAAGGGTACGATTGTCAGTGACAGTAAGGAAGGTGGCTACGACGATGAGAATTAATACCTTTTTTTATTCGATCAGACAGGGCTTAAAAAATATATTTCGAAATAAAATGTTTTCGCTTGCTTCCGTGGCAACCATGGCGGCCTGCATTTTTATGTTCGGTCTGTTTTATATTATTGTAACGAATTTCAGTGCAACGGTACATTCTATTGAAGAGGGTGTGTCAGTTACCGTATTTTTTGAAAATGATGCGACAGATGCACAGATCCGTGACATCGGAGAAAAGATTAATAAGCGTGCCGAGGTCAGCAAAAACGAGTATGTGTCTGCCGACGAGGCGTGGAAAGAATATAAAAAGTATATTTTCAGGGAAAAGAAGAACTTGCGGATGGATTTACAGATAATCCGCTTGCGAATTCTGCACATTATCAGGTGTATCTGAACGATGTTTCGATGCAGGATTCCCTTGTAACCTATATCAAGGGACTTACCGGGGTGCGCGAGGTAAAAGAGTCTGCCCAGGTGGCAAATACACTGACGGATTTTAATAAACTGCTGGGATATGTTTCCGGAGGAATTATTCTGATTCTGCTGTGTGTGGCTGTCTTTTTTGATCAGCAATACCGTAATGGTCGGTATCTCGTCCGTAAGGAAGAAATTGCCATTATGAAGCTGATCGGAGCAACGGATTTTCTTGTGCGTGCGCCGTTTATTGTGGAAGGAATTGTGATCAGACTGATCGGAGCAGCGATTCCGCTTGGTGTGCTGTATTTTATGTATCAGAAGATCATTGTCTATATTGCAGCGAAATTCAATTTTATCGGTTCGATGATCGTGTTTGAACCGGTGAAGGTTGTTTTCCGGACACTGATTCCGGTGGGAGTTATCCTTGGAGCCGGTATCGGATTTATCGGCAGTCAGATGACGATCCGCAAACATTTGAAAGTATAATATTGTTATTGTTGTCATAAAATGACAAGAAGCCATGCTGCAAGGTGTGGCTTCTTGATTTATAGGGAAAATTATGGAGGCAGGAATGCAGGAAGAACAGGAAGAAATGATCAAAACCGGGAAACCGGAAAAAAGAAGACCATCGGGCTTTAAAAACGGAGTGATTATCGGGCTGGTGCTGGGACTGCTGATTACGGGAATCGGTGCCGGAGTCGGAATTCGTGCGTATGCGAATCTTACAAACAATTATGTTATATTTGGACCACAGGGAGTAAAACAGACAGCCAAAGACAATGTTCTCGACCAGGCAGCAATAAAGAAAGTGGATGAGCTGTTGTCGTATATCGATTTGTATTACAACGATTCTTACAAAGAAAAAGATATCCGCAATGCCATTTATAAAGGAACGCTGAGCGGGCTTGGAGATCCTTATTCCGTATACTACACGGTAGATGAATATAAAGATCTGCAGACATCGACCAATGGAAATTATTATGGGATCGGTGCGGCGCTTTCACAGAATGTAAAGACCATGGAAGTGACAGTGGTTAAAGTGTACGAGGGAACACCGGCAGAGGAAGCGGGGCTGAAAAACGGAGATGAAATTCTATCCGTGGATAAGTATGAAGCGACCAGTATGGAACTTTCCAACCTTGTAAAAAGATACGGGGAAAGGAGGGGACAAAATCATGTATATGACAATCAGTTTATGATACTTGTTGATGGTGGCAAGATTGTAGATTACACAGCTGAACCGGGCTACTACAAGGTGAGCATTCATCTATGCCGTCACTTTTCAACGGACAGTTTGGGGATTCTTTAAAGGAAACCTTTGACCGTGTGAGATTTGGTGGACAGACACCACAGTCACAGAAGGTTTATTATATCAACCTTCAGGAAATCAAGGGAATCAAGTTTGGTACGAGAAATCCTATAAACTACTATGATACATTTTATAATGCGGAGCTTTTCCTTCGTGCCTATGGTACATATTCCATCAAAATTGTGAATCCGCTTCAGTTTTATGCAGAGGCTATTCCAAAGAATATGGATCATGTGGAGATTACTGATATCAATGAGCAGTATCTGTCAGAGTTTTTAGAGGCATTACAGTCTGCCATCAACCAGATGTCAGCGGATGGTACAAGAATTTCATTCGTCACAAGCAAGGCATCTGAGCTTGGAAG
>VOFH01000696.1_pt1 | contig 24001 bp, 39 predicted proteins | sample 5384091 | NCBI WGS metagenome assembly VOFH01 (sample SAMN12384727, study PRJNA508395) | human gut metagenome | isolation source: healthy gut G | host: Homo sapiens
GAAGCCTCTACCGCACCGGGGACCCAGAGTCGGTCCTGCCGCCTACGGCAGTGACGGCGGTTCTGTCGCCGGACAGTATCTGCGCTATCTCCAAGCAGAGGGTGTGCTGGACAAAGCCCTGACAATGAGCTCTCCAGCATCGCTACCCGGGCCCAGATGGCCCATATTCTGACAAACATTTTGCCGGAGGAGACACTGCCCTCCATCCACACGGACCTGATCACCCAGGCCTATGCCTCCCGCCGCTTTTTGACCGATGTGACAGAGTACACTCCCTATTATCAGGATATCCTGTCCTTGTACCGCAAGGGCATATGCCTTGGCAGTGACGAGACTGGTTCTTTCCTGCCGGACGCCTCGATTACCCGCGGTGCTGCGGCCGCCATGCTGACCCGGATGGTGGACCCCTCCCTTCGGGTGACCCCTCCTGGAATTTGACGGAGAGCGCACAGGGCACTGCCTTGGCGGACCTGGTGGAGCCCGGGCGCTATATCGCCTCTCCCACAACAACGGAGGAAATTGCCCAGGACATTCGCTATATGCTCTCTTCCGGCAGCAATCAGCTGACTCTGCAGTATTCCGGTATCTCTGCCATCCAGGCACGACAGGTGATGGAAAAGGCCTGTCCATCACCAAAAGTTACTGTGAGCAAAGCTATAACAGCGTCACCTGTTCTTTCCATCCATCCGGGAGCATGACACTGACCTTTTCTGCCGTGGATCTGACCTCTTCACAAATTGAAACCTATCGAACCGCCGCCATGGATTCCGCCATCGCCGTTCACGACCAAATGTGGGAGGAGGGTCTTGTGACCTCCGATATGACAGAGTGGGGAAAAGGCCCGGGTTTACTATACCTGGATCTGTGAAAACTGTGTGTATGACTATGATGCCACAGAGAATTCCCTCAGCCATATTCCCTACAGCCTGTTTACAGAGGGCACTGCCGTGTGCGACGGTTATACTGGTGCCTATAATTTGCTTTTTTAAAACTGGAGGGAATTGACTGCTACGCCCTCTCCAACAGTGGCCATATCTGGACTGTCGCCAGCCTGGATGGAACCGAGGTCCACATTGATACTACATGGGGAGACAGCGGTCCCACCCCGGACTATACCCTTTTTGCCATGACGCCTGCGGAGTCCTGGCAGCAGCACCCCCCTGGTAAAAAATCAGAAAGCCGTCAGATGGATAGCCAAGCCTCCAACAGTACTGCTTCTCCCCTTGGTGCGGCGGTTTTGCTGGCAGCGCACTGCCTGCCGGGCAATACCGTCAGAGTGGCATAGGCGTTCGGCGCTCTTTCGGAGACGGTAGCCAGTATGCATGGTAACATTCCGTCAAACACTGCGGGTCCCTTGGCGCGATGATTTTGAGGCGCGCAGGATCGCTATCACACCTGACGGACCGCCCCGGATGGCGGCCTTGGTTTAACAGGAAAGACAGCCTGGGAGGATTGCAGCAATCCCCCAGGCTGTTCCCATTCACTTCAGAGATAACGGGCCGTTGGCCCGTTTTTTTATGACTTTTCTTGCGCTAAATCTCGATAATAAGCCCCAATAGATCCACCACCGTTCCATAGGACTGGATGCCCCGCTCATCGCCATAGGCTTTCAGCAGCCCATCGTAAACCTGGTTAGAGACAGTCTGCACCACGCTGTCCTGAAACTGCGCCCAGTAGGCATTATTGTAAGCCAGATCCGCTTTCACTGTATCGGGCATGGCATTGCCGGATGGCCCAGTAGCTCTCGGGTCCACCCGGTATAGGGGGCGTTCCCAGATAAATATAGCCGGAGAGCCAGCCGGCGTACACATAGGCCGGATTACCGCTAGTGGTGGAAGCCAGCACTCCCAGGAAATTACACTCCTGCTCCGATGCAATTCCCCGCTGATGGGCCAGCTCATGCGCCACAGTCGCCGGAAAGAAGACATGCGGGACTGTCCACATTCACATTGCTCTCTCCGGTCCAAGCACAATAAACACCAGTAAAATCCATGATGCTCATCAGCCGCGAAAATGCCATAGCCTTTACCCCTGGATCGTCAAATTCCAGGAAGGAAACTCCTGCTCCAGCGCATCATATACCGTAGTGCTGGCGGAGAGAATGTCTTCTCTCGGCACATCAAACAATCCTTCCGCATCCCGGGACACGTCATCTGCCGCCTCCGCCGTTTTGTCTGCGAAGTATTGGGTTACTGCCAGCAAATCCTCCTGTGCCACCGGTTGGGCGGTAATCCCGGATTGATCCTGAAAGGAATCCGTCAAAAATGAACCCCCACAAAAGACAGGTTCCGGCGTAAAGCGTCAACGCGGCGCAAGCTGCGCCCAGCACCGCGCTGTAAGCCCGGTCTCCCCGGTGTCCTGCCGCTCTAACAACGGCAATTCCGCTTCCGACGACATATCCGGCGCATAAAAGCACCAGCAGTACCGCCAGCACTTCCATCACAGAGATTTCCGTCCGGTAGCAAAGCCGTCCCACCGTCTGCCGCAGCGGCCCGCCACATGTTTGGCCAAGGCATTCATCCAGGTCCGGTTTTTCCCTGACCAGGCAAAAACAGCCAGGAGACTAAGGTCTGTCAGCAGCCAAATATGGAGTCTTTGATGTTTTTGAAAAAAGTTTTCATCGCTCTTATGCTGCCGCGGGAATTCAGGATGGTTTCCATGGGCATTCTGATCACAGGTCCTCTGGTGATGCAGCTGCTGTATCAGTCGTATATGTCTCCGTCTCCACTGGAAGATTCTTCTTCCGCAGCCGGACATTCACATAAAACTCCAGGGCGCTGTAAATGCATGCGCACACCGGCACGCCGAAGAACATGCCCACCACGCCGAAAAGCTTCCGCCTACCAAGATGGCGAAAATCACCCACAAGCTGGAAAGGCCCGTTTTGTCTCCCAGAATTTTTTGGACCAATGACATTACCATCCAGCTGCTGAAGCGCCAGCACAAAAATGGCAAAATACACCGCTTTGATGGGAGAGGCCAGCAGAATCAAAAAACGCGCTGGGAATCGCCCCCCAGGAAGGGGCCAAAAAGAGGAATCACATTGGTGACTCCCACGATCACCGACACCAGCGGCGTATAGGGGAAGTCCAAAATCGAGCAGCCGAAAAAGCACAGCACACCAATAATCAGGGAGTCCAGCAGCTTTCCCCGAACGAAGCCAGAGAAGATACTGTCCACTTTATGCACACCGCGCAAAATCCAATAGACATGCTTTTTTGTGCACAAGCCGCATACAATCTTTCGTGCCTGGGCGGCGCAAATCTCCTTGGTAGCCAGAAAATAGACCGAGACGATCACCCCACCAGCAGGTCGCCCAGAAATGCCACCACGCCGAAAACGCCTCCGGATACAATCGTCATCACCGCGGTGGCCTGCGGAAGCAGCTCCGTCTGTACCCACGTCTCCATGGCATCATAATAAGTATTCATCTGCCCAGTCACCCAAGCCTCTATAGAGGGATAGGTTTCAGCATATGCACAACCCAGCCGCTGATCGTATTATAGTAGTTCTCACATTGGAGGCCAGCTGCAGCACGCTTTTATAGAGCTCCGGCAGCAGTACGGAGGCCAACAGATAGAATAGCACACCGATCAGCGCCCAGGTCAGCAGAATGCTGGCAGAGCGAACCCACAGGGGAACGCTTCGTCCGCGGGTGCCGCTCTTGGGTGCCAGCCGCCCCCTGGCCGCGACACCGTCAAACCAGTTGACAACCGGCGCCAGCAGATAAGCCATAAACGCGCCATAGAGAATTGGTGTGGTGGCCCCTAAAAAACTGCCGCCAGGTTTTCAGAAGAAACCGGCTGCCAAAGAGTGTGTCATAAAATAGCAAAATAGCGGCCACCGTACAGAACGCCGTCAGCCCCCATTTGATATGCTGCTCTTTCTGTCTCATGACCGTTACCCCCTTGTTAAGATTATTCTACACGCCGTCCCCGGGAATTGCAATCCCGTTTTTCCCGTGCTATACTGTCTTTACGCCAATTTAACACTTGCGGTTCATTTGCAGGAGGCATTTTTCCTATGGTGCAAAAAAAAGCTTCTCATGATTGTAAACCCCACAGCCGGCCGCAGCAAACCCCGCGGACCGCTGTTTGACGCGGCGGCCCTGTTCTCCCAAGCTGGATATCTGCTGTCTATCCGCCAGACCGAGTCCCCTGGAGACGCTATAAAGATTGCCGCTGAATGCGGTGAGGATACTGATGTGGTGGTAGCTGTGGGCGGTGACGGCACGCTGAATCAAACCATCTCCGGTCTGATGTCCCTGGAGCAGCGGCCTCTGCTTGGCTATCTTCCCCGGGGCAGCACCAATGATTTTGCCGCCAGTCTCCACATCTCCTCTGACCCGGCCGCTGCGGCGGACCAGATTCTCCACGGCCAGCGCCGCGCCCTGGATATCGGGCGCTGGAATGAACGCTATTTCGTGTATGTTGCCTCTTTCGGGGCCTTTACCCGCAGCTCCTACACCGCTCCCAGGCCGCCAAGAATGCCCTGGGGCATCTTGCCTATATCCTGGAGGGCATGAAAGACCTGAACTCTCTTCGTCCTTATCAGATTCGGCTGACCGCGGATGGGGAGGTTCTGGATGGAAGCTATCTATTCGGCGCCGTGTGCAACTCCACCTCCATCGGAGGGCTGATGAAGCTCAATCCAGAGCGTGTCGTATTGGATGACGGAAAATTTGAGCTGCTTCTGATTCCCAGCCCCCGCACCCCGCAAGACCTGCAAAAATTTGGTCCTGGCTCTTTTGAATCAGCAGTATGATCGAGAGGGACTGGTCTTTCGTCATGTCTCCTCTCTCCATCTGGAAACCCAGGAGGAGCTGCCTTGGTCTCTGGATGGGGAATATGCCGCCAGCGTTCCCGCTGTGGAAATTGAAAACCACCAGCGGTCGCTCACAATGTTGCTATGAGCGCGGCATTGGAGGCCCTGCGCCGTCGTTTTGACGGCCATCAGCCGGGACTGCTGGGCGCCCGGAATGAATATGCTGTTCTATGCCCGCTGCTGGAGCAGCCGGATGGCGTGCACCTTCTCTTTGAGGTCCGGGCCGCACAACTGCGCCAGGGAGGGAGGTATGCTTCCCAGGCGGCAGGCTGGAGTCACAGGAGACGCCTGCGGAATGTGCTCTTCGTGAGACAGAGGAGGAGCTCTCGATTCCCCGCTCTCAAATCCAGCTGCTGGGTGCTCCGGACTTTATCTGCAATCAGCGGGGCTTTTTGCTTCGCCCCTATTTAGGTCTGATCTCCCCAGAGGGTTACGCCGCCATCTCTCCTTCCTCCGCTGAGGTGGCGGAGGTCTTTACCGTCCCCTTTGCCTTCTTTCAAAACACAGCGCCAGAGCTTTACTCCTATGATCTTCTCCCACAGCTGCCCGAGGGCTTTCCCTATGAGGCTGTTGGCATTTCTCAGGACTATCCCTGGTCCCGGGGCAAGGTGGATGTTCCAGTCTGGTATTGGCAGGGACACGTCATCTGGGGCATGACCGCCCGGATTGTTCGGGATCTGGCACAAACGGCGCCATGAAAACCAGGGGCAGCATAGCCAGCGTGTTAAAGAGTGCCCCTTACAGCGCGGGGTTTTGGGGTCCTGTGAAACACGTGCAGGATGGCCCCTTTCCCGGCTTTCCCCGATCTTGGCTGCCTCTTCCCATCCCAGGAGTATTTCTTGGTTTTAAGGCATGCGAAAGGCCGGAGCAATGTGCTCCGGCCTTTTTTCAGCGGACCAATGCCGCCACATAGACGATGTAGGCTGCCAGCATCAAAACTCCCTGCCAGCGATAAAATCTTCCCTTGATCAGCGGCGGAAGAACCGCCAGGGCGCACATTCCAAGGCATACCGGCATATCCAGGCCGATGGTCTGACGGCTCAAGGTCAGCCGGCCGCCGGAGACTGCGGAGCATACCGGCAGAATCATGGTCAGGTCAATCACATTGGCCCCGATGATGTTTCCAACAGACATGGACGCCTCCCGCCTGGAAATGGCGGTCAAAGTCGTCACCAATTCTGGCAGGGAGGTTCCTATCGCCACCATAGTCACCCCGATGATCCCAGCGGGCACTCCCAATAAAATCGCAATCTTGCTTCCATAGCAGATCAGCATCTGGGAGCCCATAACAATGGCGGCAATTCCTACCACAAAGGCTGTCAGCTTTCCCGCCAGTTGCCGCCGGGAAACCGAGCGTCCTCTGCCGCTTTCCGTCCGGTTCTCCGCCATGCTGGTGCGGGCGTCTGTCAGGTTGCTGACCAGGTATACTGTAAATACCGCCACCAAGCACAGGCTTGGTCAACGGTCAGCCGTCCTCCCCGGCAGAGCAAAAATAGCAGCAGGGCACTTGCCGCCATCAAAGGGCCTTCAGGCGAAACTGCTGCTTATGGACAACCGAAGGGATGCACACCACAGAAATCCCAAGAATCAGCCCCAGGTTGGCCGTCACAGACCCCACGGCGTTTCCTACCGCCATATCCACCTCATTTTGCAGCACACCCGTCACAGAAACTGTCAGCTCCGGCAGCGTCGTGGCCACAGACACAATGGTTGCTCCGATAATAAATCGGGGAACCCCTGTAGCCTCCGCAATCCACACCGCACCGCTTAAAAACCAATCGCCGCCCTTGATAATCAACACCAGACCTACCAGAAACAGCAGCACTGTCACCCAAACGCTCATCCCAGCCCCCATGCTTGTTCACCCATCGGCAAAACCTCCTCCGCGCCTGACTGCCAGTGTTTCCCGCCAGTACACGCGGCAGAAGCCCGCCCCTTTTCCACACCCCACTAGGCCGTTTCAACCGTCCCCATCCTGTAGGGCTACAGGGCAAGCATACTCTGTTTGTCAGCTACAATCCTGCTGAAAAATGTCTCCAGTCTGTCATCGTCCTAAAAATTCCGAAAGAAATGCAATGTTCTTTTCCACGAACGCCCCATCTGTTGCGGGGTGAAACCCATACTCCTCCAAAAAGCTTCTGGCCTCACCATTTTCCGGCAGCGCAGCGAAGATTTTCCCACCGCCCGCCGCTCGGGTCTGCTGTACCGCCTGTCCGATCAGCTGGACGCCGAAGCCCCGGCGCCGACAGTCCGGCCGGATGCCCAGTAGGGAAATCCATCCGGAAGCCGCATCAAGCTGCAGCACGCCCACCGGCTCCTCTCCAAGATACCCCAGCAACGTCTCCTCCGGCCGCCGTCCTCCAGCAGCCGCGTCCGGTCAAATGAGCGCTGCCAAAGGGAAGAAGCCAACGCGCAAAATACTTCCGCCTGCTCTGGCAGCCGCAATGGAGCAAACCACAGCCCCGGCTCCAGGCCCCTTGGCCGTTTTCCTTTCTCCCCAGGAGCTGGAGGTGGCTGTTATCATCACGGAACACCACGCGCAGCGCATCTCCCTCCGCCTCCAGCAGTGAGACGGCTGTGTTGTCCCCCGTGGGTGTCCGGCCCAGTTCTTCCAGAGAATAGCCCTGTAAGTACGAAAGCAGCATCCGCAGCACATAGCCGTGAGAAAACACTGCCACCGTTTCCCCCGTATGCTGCGCTGCGATTTTTCGGATGGCAGCCAGCACCCGGCCTCTGGCCTCCAGGGGGTCCTCTGCCCCTCCAAGCGCCATAGATCCGGCCTGTTGGTGAAATGCTCCATCTCTTCCGGCCAGCGGCGGTAAACCTCTCCCCAGCTGCGGTGCTCCCACACTCCCACGCAGATCTCCCGCAGCTCCCGGCTGCGGTGGAGTACCAGACCCTTGGGTTTGTAAATCGCGCTGGCCGTGGCACAGGTGCGGTAGAGATCGCTGGCGTACACAGCGTCAATCTGGATATCCGCAAACCGCCGCTCCAAAGCTTGCACCTGCCGCCAGCCACGGTCTGTCAGATTGCTGTTGCCCTGCCCCTGGGCGATCCGGTAGAGATTGCCCTCCGCCTCGGCGTGGCGGACCAAATAGATGTGCGTCATGACTCCTCCTAAAAATTTTTTTCAAGTTTAGTATAGCGTATCCAGAACATTTTGGCAAATCTCCTCCGGACGGATTTTCTGGCCGCTTCCGGTCATACTAGCTCCCGTGCCGGAAAAGGAGTGACTGAATATGAAAATGTGTGCCGGATTTTTGGTCGGCATGGGTGCCGGGTTGGTGACCGGCGCCGCGCTTGGGATGATGACGCCCTACGGCAAGGACTCCATGAAAACGCAAGTGGGTAAGAGTATCCACAAGCTGGGTGTCGCCGTGGACCATGCCGTGGACAGCATCGTCTCTGAAATGCGCTGAGAAAACGGACGGGGAGGAAATCTTCCCGTCCGTTTTTATGAAAAAGTCTGACAATGCAGAAAAGCCGCTTGTAAAAGTCTGTAAAACGCGTTATAATACAGCCATTCATTTCAAAAAAGAGATTTCAGGTGATTTTATGAGCTACACAAAAATAGCGGCCATTTATGCCGACAGTGAGACGCTGTCCGGGCAGACCGTCACCGTGGGCGGCTGGGTCCGCACCATCCGGGATATGAAACAGTTTGGCTTCCTTGAGCTGAATGACGGCTCTTGTTTTAAAAACTTACAGGTGGTCATGGATGCCGGTGTTCTCTCCAACTACGCTGAGATTGCCGCTCAAAATGTGGGCGCGGCGCTGGTGGTCACAGGCGCCGTGGTACTGACGCCGGAGGCCAAACAGCCTCTGGAGCTCAAGGCTGCCTCCATTGAGGTGGAGGGAACCTCCACGCCGGATTACCCCCTGCAAAAAAAGCGCCACAGCCCGGAGTTCCTGCGGACCATCCAGCATCTGCGGCCCAGGACGAACCTGTTCTCCGCCGCCTTTCGAGTGCGCAGCGCTGCGGCCTTCGCCATCCACCAGTTTTTCCAGGACCGGGGCTTTGTCTATGTTCACACTCCCATCATCACCGCCAGCGACTGCGAGGGCGCCGGCGAGATGTTCCGGGTCACAACTCTGGACCCCAAGAATCCCCCCTCTGACGGAGGACGGTCAGGTAGACTTCTCTCAGGACTTCTTCGGCAAGCCTGCCAACCTGACAGTTTCCGGTCAGCTTAACGCAGAAAACTTCGCCATGGCCTTCGGCGACGTGTATACCTTCGGTCCCACCTTCCGGGCTGAGAACTCCAATACGCAGCGCCACGCGGCGGAGTTCTGGATGATCGAGCCGGAGATGGCCTTTTGCGATCTCAAGGGCGACATGGACGTGGCGGAGGCCATGATCAAGTATGTTCTGCGGTATGTGATGAACAAGTGTCCCGACGAGCTGTCCTTCTTTAACAGCTTCGTGGACAAAGGCCTGTTGGAGCGGCTAGAACATGTGGCCTCTTCGGACTTCGGCCGGGTGAGCTATACGGAGGCTGTGGAGATTCTCTCCAAGAACAACGATCAATTCGACTATCAGGTGTTCTGGGGCTGTGACCTGCAGACGGAGCATGAGCGCTATCTCACCGAGCAGGTATATCAGAAGCCTGTCTTTGTCACAGACTATCCCAAGGAAATCAAAGCCTTCTACATGCGCCTCAACGATGACAACAAAACCGTTGCCGCTACAGACTGCCTAGTGCGCGGCATCGGGGAAATCATCGGCGGCAGCCAGCGTGAGGAGCGGCTGGAAGTGCTGGAGCGCCGCATCCAGGAGCTGGGCATGAAGCCGGAGGACTACTGGTGGTACTGCGACCTGCGGCGTTACGGCTCCTGCCGTCACGCCGGATTTGGCCTTGGTTTTGAGCGGCTGGTGATGTACCTCACCGGCATCAGCAACATCCGGGATGTCCTTCCCCACCCCCGCACTGTGGGCAACGCAGAGTTCTGATTTTCGGGCTTTCGCGGCCGCAGGGTTGACAAGCGGTATCTGATCCGATATGATAGGCTTGAAATTGATGAAAAGGAGTGAAAGAATGTTTTCTGTTTCCTGCTGAATGAAATCTGGCGCTAACGCCGCCCCGGCAGAGGGTGTGCCGCTGCGCCGCGAGCAGGAAAGAGCCAAGCATTCTTTGACCCTATAGATCCATGCGCCTCCCGTAAAAGGAGGCTGACACAGGCATGGCTGGGCCGCAGGAAGTTCTTTCCTGCGGCCCATTTTTCTCATTTGGAGGGATGTCCATGATTCAGGTTACAAATCTGACCTTCTCCTACCCCGGCAGCTATGACGCGGTGTTTGACGGCGTCAGTTTCCAGTTTGACACCCAGTGGCGTCTGGGCTTTCTGGGCCGAAATGGGCGGGGAAAAACCACGCTCCTGCGCCTGCTGATGGGCCAATATGAATATGGCGGCAGCATTTCAGGCGTGCCGCCCTGTACCTATTTTCCTCACCCAGTCTCTAACCCCAGGCAACTGGCGCTGGAGGTACTCTCCGCCGTCTGTCCCACGGCTGAGGAGTGGGAGCTACTGCGGGAAAGCGGACTTCTGGGCGTGGAGTCCGAAGCACTCTACCGCCCTTTTGAAACTCTCTCCAACGGCGAGCAGACCAAGTGCCTTCTGGCAGCCCTCTTTTGCGGGGAATCCCGGTATTTGCTGATTGATGAGCCCACCAATCACTTGGACGCCGCTGGCCGCCAGACTGTTGCAGAGTATCTTCGCAAAAAGCAGGGATTTTTTTGCTGGTGTCCCACGACCGGGCATTTTGGACGGCTGTGTGGACCATATCCTAGCGCTCAATAAGACGGGTGTCTCAGTCCAAAGCGGTACTTTTTCCACTTGGTGGGAAAATAAATCCCGGCAGGATGCCTACGAGCAGGCACAAAAATGACAAACTCAAAGGAGAAATGAAGCGGCTCGCCCAGGCGGCGAAGCGGACCAGCACCTGGTCCGACCGGGTGGAAGCCACCAAAACTGGCTCTCGGAATTCCGGTCTGCGGCCTGATCGGGGCTATATTGGTCACAGGTCTGCCAAAATGATGCAGCGTGCCAAGTCCATCGACACCCGGCGTCAAAAGCGCTGGAGGAGGCCTCCGGCCTGCTGCGGGATTTGGAGCGGGCCGATTCTCTCAAGCTGCGGCCCTTGACCGCCAGAGGCCGACTGTTGGACCTGCGGGAGGTCGTTCCCCACTATGGCGGACGGCCAGTGTGCTGCCCCCTGACCTTTGCTCTGGAGCCGGGAGACCGTGTGGCCCTGACCGGCGGCAACGGTTGCGGAAAGAGCACTCTGCTGAAGCTGTTGATGGGCCAGGAGATTTCCTGGGACGGCACGTTCACGCAACTCCCGGGTCTCTCCATCTCCTATGTTCCCCAAGACACCAGTAACCTCCGAGGAAGCCTGCATGACTTTGTCCGGGAGCGGAACGCCGACGAAACGCTGCTGCTGGCCATTTTGCGCAAGTTGGACTTTCCCCGGGTACAATTTGAAAGGATATGGCGAACTGGTCCGCAGGGCAGAAGAAAAAGGCTTTGATCGCCCGCAGCCTCTGCGAAAGTGCCCACCTGTACCTTTGGGATGAACCGCTGAATTATCTGGACGTATGGTCCCGCATGCAGATTGAGCAGCTCCTGCTAGCATTTCAGCCAACCCTGCTCTTTGTAGAGCATGACGAAACATTCCGGCAAACGGTAGCCACCCGGCAGATCGAACTCCTGTAGATAAAGAGAGGCGGGACCTGTGGTCCCGCCTTGTCTCATGCTTCCTTTTCAAACACGTCCTTGCCCAGTCCGCAGGTGGGACAAACCCAGTCCTCAGGAACCTGCTCCCAGGGGTACCGGGGGCGATTCCGTTATCCGGATCGCCTACCGCGGGATCATAGACATAGCCGCATGGGCAAACATATTTCTGCATCATAATCTCCTTATTATCAGCCGAAGTACCGCTTCAGCAGGCCCTCGAAAGCCTTGCCGTGGCGAGCCTCGTCGCGGGCCATCTCATGCACGGTGTCGTGGATGGCGTCAAGCCGTTCTTCTTGGCGCAGGCGGCCAGATCGAACTTGCCCTGAGTGGCGCCGTACTCACAGTCTACACGCCAAGCCAGATTCGCCTTGGTGGAGGCCTTCATATTGGACTCCAGGTCCTCACCCAGAAGCTCGGCAAACTTGGAGGCGTGCTCAGCCTCTTCAAAGGCAGCCTTCTCCCAGTACAGGCCGATCTCGGGATAGCCCTCGCGATGGGCAATGCGTGCCATACAAAGGTACATGCCCACCTCAGAGCACTCGCCCTGGAAATTCGCCATCAACTGCTCAAAAATGTACTTCTTATCCTCTTCGCTGATGTCAGGGTTGTTCTTCACAGTCTTGGCATAGATGCCGTACTCATGCTCGGCAGCCAGCTTTGCTCCCTCGGTCATCTCTTTGAACTTGGAAGCGGGAACACCGCAGACAGGGCACTTCTCGGGAGGGGTGGCACCCTCGGCAACATAACCACAAACTGTGCAAACCCATTTTTTTCATAACACATATCCTCCTTAATAAGCCGTTTCTTGTTGTATGTAAGCTTTTTGTTTCCCCTTTGGATATGTTGAGTATATCAGGATATTTGCATATTGCAAGTTGCTAATGCAACACTTGCTGAAAATTTCTAAAATTTTCCCAGTTTTTTTCAACCGGTCAAGGACACCCCGCCCCTTGCCTACAGTTTTCTGCTTCCTTCTTAATCCAAAGAACCTTCTTGCCACCATATAACCAAAAGCAGGTCCAAAAGGACCTGCTTTGTTGGAAAAAGCTATTTTAACTGTTTCTTTTCGGTGGTGGAACAACTGCATTTTCACGGCGGCCGGCACTTTTTCACATGGCCCTCTCTCCGAGGCGGTTAGCCGAGAGAGATGAGCCAATCGTAGTTTTAAAGGTTTTTAGAGGGTTCGGATCAGCTCCGCAACCAACGCAACCCGGGTGGGAATCGTGTCGATCTGCACGTACTCCTTTGGATTGTGGAGGAAATCCCCGTTCAGTCCTAGTCCGCACAGGGAGGGACATCCCACAGAGGCGGTAAAGTTACAATCGCTGCCGCCGCCCAGCCGGGCGGGCTGATATGGATATCCCAATTCTTCAACAATCTCTTTTGCCCGGTTATAGACCTTCGCATGGATTTCGGATTGGGCGAAGGGCGGCTTTTTCCCGTCCGCCGCTGATCTCCAGATGTACATTCTTCAGCTTGGGACGCAGTGTGTGGAGCACCTCCTCCACCTCACGGCCCAAGTCCTCGTTTAGGTATCGGATATCATAGATGACAGAGGCATCTGCCGGGGTCATGGCTGTGGCTCCCACATCGCCGCCATGCAGGCTCACCGGGGAATACCAAACGCCCCGTTTTTTATCACAGAGGGATTCCAGCTCAATGATCAGATAGGACAGTTCCAGCAGGGGATTCGCCGCGTAATCCGGCCGGTTTCCAGCATGGCTGGCCTCTCCCCTGGCAGTAATCTCCACCACCGAGCGGCCAAAACGCTCCGCTGTCACATAGCCGGGGGCATTGTGCCCGGGCTCGGCTACCAGACAGGCATCAGATTGGGACGCCAGCGCCATGATCGCGTCCTTGGAAGTTCCGCTGCCAGCCTCTTCGTCACAGTTGAAGAAAAAAAGTGACCTCTTTATCCTCCGGCATCATATGCAATTCCCGCAGCGCCTTCATCGCCATGTAAAAGCTGATCAGGCCGCCCTTCATATCATAGATACCAGGGCCAAAAGCCTTGCCATCCCGCACGGTGAAGGGGCGCTCCCGCGTTGTGCCCGTTGGGAAAACAGTGTCATAATGGCCCACCAGGAGGACCTTTGTGTGCCGCTGCCATAGGTTCCGGTGACATGGATTCCCACATCCCCCACGTCCATGGTGCCAACCGTGAACCCAAGCCCCTCAAAGAGTTCTTTCAAATAGAGTCCGCATCGGTTTTCGTCTCCCGGGCTCCATATGTATGGGATTCCAGGTTCACCACATGTTCCAAAATGGAGAGAAATTCCTCCCGGTGGTCTGCGACGAATGCTTCAATCATTTTGCTGTTGCCCATTCTCTGCCTCCAAAGCTTTGCTGCCTGACCGCTTACGCGCGGTTGAGCATCATCACGGTCTTTGCAACACGAATGCCAAGATTTCTGCAGCTCTTCATTCCCAGCTCATCTGCAAGAACCGCATCGCGCACGTCTCCCTTTGCGGATAGGTGGTGCAGGCTCCGCCATTATAGCAGCCGGGCGTCGGCTCGCCGCCGGAGCCCACAACGATCATATCATGGACCTGGAAAAATGCCTGTAACTCCAGCATGGTCAGCTCCTCGCCGGCATTCCGGTTTCCGCCCACCACCAGTCCCCCGCCGACCTTATTCTGCAGGCCATACTGATACTGGCTGGTCCCATAGCGCAGCAATCCCCTCCGTGCGGTCCATGAACTGCTTGACCTGCGCGGACACGGACTGGAAGTACACCGGGGATGCAATAATCAGGCCATCACAGGCTTTCAGCTTGGGATAGATCTCATCCATCCCATCCCGGAACATGGCGCAGGCATGGGCGCCGCCGTCCTTCTTTCCCGGCTCCCGGCAGCATGCAAAGCACCCCTTACAGTTATGAATCTCATAGTCCCTCAAATAAATGATCTCCCGTGCGGATTCCTCCACTGTCTCGGCGGCCTTCATCGCTTCCATCAGCATCAGATCCGTGTTGGCCCCTTTGCGCGGGCTGCCAGAGATGCCTAAAATCAGTCTCTCTTTCATCATCATAATCCCCTCTTTATCGAAATAGCAAGTTGATTTCCATTTTAAGACAACAGTGTTGGAAGTGCCAGAGAAATCTCTGGGAAAAAGGTGATCAGCACCAGGCAGACCAGCATGGTCACAATAAATGGAAACGCCTCTTTTACAATTTTGTGCATGGGCAGTCCCGTCATACCGGAGGCCACGAACAGGTTCTGAGCCACCGGAGGCGTCACAAAACCAATCGCCAGAGCCACAATCATCACCGTGCCAAGATGAATGGGGTCAATCCCCATGGGAATCAGTGCGCCGCTCAAAATGGGTGCCAGCAGCACAATAGCCGAGATTGTGTCCAAAATCATGCCTGCCACAATCAGCACCAGCATCACGATAAACATGATCACATAGATGTTACTGGAAATGGAGAGCAGCAGGTCGCTGACCATGCCGGGAACTCCCAGCATGCTCAAGACGGCGCCCAGGGCCGCAGCGGGAGCAAAGGCCAACATTACCGCCCCCACAAAGGAGGCCGTGGTGTCCAAAATGGAAAACACATCTCTCCATTTGAGCTCTTTGTATACGAAGAAGCCTACAAACAGGCTGTAGAAAATGGCTACTGCCGCGGCCTCTGTCGGCGTGAAAATACCGCCATAAATCCGCCCAAGATAATCAGAGGCATGATCAGAGCCCATTTTGCCTCGTTGATAGCCTGGAGCTTTTCTTTCCCGGTAGACTTGCGCTCTGTGCCAAGATAACCGCGTTTTTTGCAGATAAAGCGGGAAACTACGATCAGGGCAATGCCAATCATGATGCCGGGGCCAAAGCCCGCGATGAACAGAGTGCCGATATTGCTGTTTGTTGCAATACCATAGATCACAAACGGAATACTGGGAGGAATGATGATGCCAAGGCTGCCGGAAACCGCAGAGAGGCCGGTTGCAAATTCCTTGGAATATCCCTCACGCACCATATAAGGGATCATGATGCCGCCGATGGCCGCCACGGTTGCGGGGGAAGAACCGGAGATCGCGCCGAAAAACAGGCACGCTACCACGGTGACAGCGCAAAAGCCGCCCGTCTGGTGTCCCACGAACTTTTCCGCCACATTGACCAGCCTCTTGGACAAACCGCCCTTTTCCATAAAGGACCCCGCCAGCATGAAGCCGGGAACCGCCAGCAGAGCGAAAGAATCAAGGCCTGTGTAAAGCTGCTGGGCAATAAAGGTCAGCGTTGTTGTATCAAACAGCAGGGCCGTAGAGATCAGACCCGCTGCAATCGAAATACCAATCGGTACACCGATCGCCATCATCACGATGGTTACGATAGCCAATATCAACAGTTCCATATGTCACGCCTCCTCTTCGTGCGTTTCAGACTCCAACTCTCCGCTTTTCAGTTTTTTGATCTGAATCACGATATCCTGAATCAAGCGGATGGAAATCAAAACCAGCGCAAGGGGAATGACCGCATAGGGAATCCACTTGGGGAGTTTCGTGATGGGTGTCTGCATCCCGTAGTGCAGCAGGTTTGTCACCACCTGGAAGCTTCCATAGCTCAGGAAGCAGTTCACCACGATGAACACCAAATCTGAAAGAATCTGACAGACAGTTTGACCCTTTTTTGTTTAAAAAAGGTCGTCAAAATTTCAATCTTTAAGTGCTGTCCACGCCTGGTTCCACCGATCGCGCCGATATAGACGGACAGAATAAACAAAATCACGCTGATCTCTTCCGTGAACGCAAGAGAGTAGCCAAACACGTATCTGGAAATGACCTGAATGAACAGCAGGCACATCATCAGTCCCATGCAGAACATGGAGAGCAGATACTCCAGATTGTCAAACAGCCAAAAAGTTTCTTTTTCACAAGTCTCTCTTCCTATTGAGGCGGCGCCCCGCCAGTCTCATGAGTCCTAGTTTTTTCGGAAATGTGGTGGCAGGAGCCCCTGCCACCACACGCAAAGCATCCTGTTTTCTGCTGATGGTATCAGTTCATGGAGATCCCAGCGGCAGTCAAAAATTCGTTCATATAATCGCTGCCGATCTCGTCAACCAGTTCAGGCCATGCGGTCTTTGCAACATCCTGGAAGGCGGCCAGCTGCTCCTCCGTCAGTTCTGTTACCTGCATCTTCTCCGCCAGCAGGCTCAGCACTTCGCTCTCAGAGCTGTTCAGCTCCTCAATGCTGTAGGCCTCAGCCACCTGAGCGGCCTTATCAACCGCGGCCTTAAACTCGTCAGACAAACCTTCATACCACGCATTGTTGCAAACCACAGCACCCGCTGTGCAGAGGTGATTGCTGATGGTCACATAGTCCTGTACATCGTAGTACTGGAAGTTATACAGCGTCCGATGGGATTCTCCTGCCCGTCAATGGTCCCCTGCTGCAGAGAGGTAAACACCTCAGAGAAAGACATGGTGCTGATGCTGCAGCCAAAGGCAGAGAGGCCCTTGACCTGCACAGAGTTATTCTGCGCCCGGATTTTGAGACCCTTCAGATCGTCCGGGGTTACAATCTCATGCTTGCTGTTGGTAAACTGACGCATGCCGATGATGCCATAGTAAAGCGGTTTCAGCCCGGTTTCGGCAATACACTTTTCCGTCATCAGATCGCCTGCCGGCCCAGTCAGCAGCCCATAAGACTCGTCATTGCTGGTCACGAGATAGGGGACATCCAGGGCTGAAATGCGTTCGTGAACTCCCGCAAAGCTGCCCAGAGGCCAGTCAGTGAGCTCGAAGGTGTTGTTCTGCAGGCCGCCTAAAACCGCGTCGGCCGTGCCGCCGAAGGTGGAATTCATGTAATATTGAATCTCAATTTTGTCGCCCAGCTCCTCCTTCCAAGGTCTGCAGGAACTTCCGGGCCGCCCGCAGGTAGGCCTGACCATTCAGATCCGCGCTGGTGGAGGCGTACTTGATGACCATCTTATCCGGATTGCTGGAGGCTGCTGTGATGAAGGCGTTGATCTCCTCATCCGTCGCATTTTCTCCCGGGGCTTCCACCACTTCACCGGAGGTGTCCCCGTCGGCATCGTCATTCGACGGCACATTGGTGTTGGCCGAGAGGCCGCAGCCGGACAGCACAAACAGCATGGCTAACAGGGCGCATAACAACTTCTTTGCTTTTTTCATGTTCATTTCTCCTTTTCCATGTTTATTCAATCTGACACTCAGGCCAGGCCGTGACGCTTCTTATAATCTGCAACCGCCTGCCCCATCGTGACAAATTCTACATTCGGGCAGGAGTGAATGTGCTTGATCACGTTTTCCAGAACCATCATCCTGGAGGGCCGTCCAATAATCTGGGGATGACAGGTCAGCACGAACACGATATCAGAGTCAACGCCGCTGTCCACTTCATCCATGAATTCCTCATACAGCCCGTCGAACTCCTTGATCCAGCAGTCCTCCACGGCGGACAGAGGCTGCATGCACTTACCCTGGATTCTCACGCTGTACAGCCAGAATGCCGCATCATCCAAAATCCAATGAATCGGCACCTCGATGATATCGGACTTCTCTCCAAAAATCTCCAGCGGCTGCAGGCAGTCTGTGCCCATCATATTGCTGGAATACTCAATCCCCATATCCTTTAAAATATCCAGGGTATTGCGGCTGAACTCCCAGGCAGGAGAGCGATAACCTTTGAGCTTATGTCCAACCACAGGCTCAATGATCCTGCTGGCCCGCTCATAGTCCTCCGCCTCGGCCTCCTTGCTGGGGAACTTGTCTGGATAGGTATGGCTGTAGCTATGGTGACCAATCTCATGAATCCCCTCGTCCAGAATACTGGTCAGCGTGTAAGGAAACATCTCCGCAGTCATACCTGGCACAAAGAAAGTCGCAGGCGCATCATACTTCTTCAAAACCTTCAAAATACGTGGCAGGCCACGGTCCAGCCCATAGTGGCCCAGAGACAGTGTGACCGGGCGATCCGCATTTTCCGGGTCTCTACAGCGCCAAATCATCTCTCCATCCACATCAAAGGTCAGCAACACCGGCATCTTCCTCATACAGAACATCCTCCTTGATTGATTTTGAAATGTCCGCAGCTCTTTATTACAGTATTGCCCATTGCGGCACGAGTTCTTCTATGACCGATACTATATTAGGAGCCCGGTAGGTTCTTCCCGTGGTTTGTTGATCTTGCTTACAACTACCATATTAGTATATTTAGTATGTTAACGTCTTTCCTAGACTTTGTCAAGAAATTTGCAATGATTTTGTTGTTTTTTCTGTTTCGCGCAAGAATGCCTTTGTAATTTCGGAACTTCGACGAAAATAAATCGTTGTTTTATACAAATTCCCCTTTTCTCTTTTATGTGACCTGCCAATGCTCATGTTGCGAAAAATACCCGCCCTTTGATGGCCATCAAAGGGCGGGCTGACAAATGGTAAGACTTGTTGGAACCAGAGGCAATATCAGAGAGATTACTGGGGTTTTACGACGTAATTGATATCTCCCTCACCGGCAAGAAAAATGCGTCACATTCTCCGCAGAGCGCCTGCGCACCTCTTCCAAAGCCGTCTCCAGAATAGAAGGCGGCGTGGGGGTGTGAAAATGACATTGTCATACTTAAAAAATCCGGCTGGCAAAGTTGGCGGGCTCCTCGTCCACCACATCCAGAGCCGCAGCACGCACCGCACCGGACTCCAGAGCATCACACAGCGCGTCGTGATCCACTGTACCTCCCGGGATGTATTGACAAAAAATCGGCTGCTTCTTCACATGGTCAAAGAGATTTTTGCCCACCATCTTCTCCGTACTGGGCATGAGAGGTACATGGCTCAAAATAACGTCACTGACCTCAGCCAACCGCTCCATCGGCATCATCTCAATGCCGAACTCCTCTGCCACTTCCTTGGGAAGATACGGATCATATCCCACCAGCTTCATGCCAAAACCCTTGGCCATCACCGCCGCCTTGCGGGGAATGCGGCCGCAGCCGATGAGTCCCATGGTCATGCCATTAATCCGGTAGAGCTTGGGCGCGTCCGCAAAATCCCACTTCTTCTCCTTGCGGACCTTTTCGTTATATCCAGGGATGTTGCGCAGTGTGGAGAGAATCAATGCCATGGCGTGCTCTGCCACCTCGTCAAAGCAGTAATCCGGTACATTGGTCACTGCAATCCCCAGTTCCTTGGCCGCATCCAGGTCAATGTTATCCACGCCCATGGCGGAGTTTGCAATGATCTTCAGATCCGGCAACTGCTCCAAAACGCGGCGGGTGAACGGCGCGTACTCAGACAGCGTGGCCACCGCTCCCTTGCAGGTCTCAATGACCTCTTCCTCTGTCAGAATCTGGGTGCAGACCACCTCCGCATCCTTGGGCAGGTGCTGCTTTTCCACGTCATAGCTGCCCCAGCTGCAGTCTGTAATGACTATTTTCATCTTGTTTCCTTCCTTCCGCATGGATGCCCGTACCGAACAACGGCACAGGGCGCTGTGGTTCCTCAGCCCTCGTTTAGCTCGTAGCCCTTGCGAAGCGCCTCCAAGTTGATGGGAATCAGCTTGGGCTTGGCAGCAAAGGACTTCTCTACTTCCGCTGCAATGATATCATAGGGAACTTCCGGCAGGAGCTTTTGCGATGTACCCCAGCGCCACCACGTTGGCGGTCTTGGGATTGCCCAGCTCCTGGGCAATCTCATTGAAGGGCACTTTCTTGAGCTGTCCGCACTGACAGGTGGGCTCCAGATCGATCATGGAGCTGTTCAGGATCAGTTCCGTCGGGGTCCATCAGCTCCTGATAATCCCCCAGAGACCGCTCGTCGAAAATCAGCATGATGTTCGCCTCGGAGATAATCGGGCTCTCCACTCCATCCGAAATCACAATGTTGCACATCGTCCGTCCGCCACGCTTTTCCTGCCCGTAAAACGGGACAAACGTCACATTGTAGCCGGCCTTGATGGCAGCGTCGCACAGCGTCCTCCCAGGGTAATGACACCCTGCCCGCCGATGCCGGAAAACAACAGCTCGTATTTCATGCCTGTGCACCTTCCTTCGTGGTATCCTTCAAAACGCCCAGAGGATAGATCTCTACCATCTTTTCGTCAATCCACTCCAGGACTTTACCGGAGACATGCTCCAGCCGGTGGGACAGGGGGGGAGAGTACCTCCACAAAGCCCATCCCCTGACCAGCCAGCTGCAGCTCAAATGCCTTCTTTCAGCGCCTTCTGCAGGCGTTGATGCGGGCAGGGGTGTTCACCGTTACCCGCTCACTGTAGCAAACGCCTGGCAGCTGTGCCATAATTTCCGCCATCTTCACCGGATAGCCGGAGTTGTCCGTCATCCGCCCCGTGGGAGCCGGCGCCGTGGAGGCCGTCTGCCCCAGCAGCGTCGTTGGCGCCATCTGGGCGCCGGTCATGCCGTAAATGGCATTGTTGATGAAGATGACCGTGAACTTCTCCCCGCGGATGGCAGCGTGCATAATCTCCGCCATACCCTCGGATACCAGATCACCGTCGCCCTGGTAGACCATGACAAACTTGCTGGGGTCTGCCCGCTTGATGCCGGTGGCCGCAGCGGGAGCTCTGCCGTGCAGGGCCATCATCATGTCCATGTTATAGTAGCGGTCCGACAGACAGGAGCATCCAATCGGCCACACCATGATCCCGTTATCCTGCAACCCCATCTCGTCAATCAGCTCCGCGATCAGCTTGCCCACGATGCCGTGGCCGCAGCCGCCGCAGTAAGTCGTCACCGCATCCGTAAAAATCTTCGGTCTCTCGTAAATCGTCTTCAATGTACTCACCCCATTTTCCGAATCTCAGCCAGGATTACCTTCGGAGAGGGCGTCGTACCGCCAAGCTTTCCGAAGAAGCTCACATCCCGCTTGTTCTCAACCGACAGCTTCACGTCCTCTACCATCTGGCCAGCACTCAGCTCGCATACCAGGAATTTCTTTCCGGTAATGCCCTCAAAGGCGATATCGGGGAAGGGCCACAGGGAAATCGGACGGATCATGCCGACCTTCTCCCCCTCTGCCCGGGCCATGTTCATGGCACTCACGCACACCGGGCCATCGAGCCGTAGGCCACCAGAATGATGTCCGCATCGTCTACGTAATAGCTCTCAAATCGCTTCTCGTTCTCCCGGATGCGCTGATACTTTTCCTGGAGCCGATCATTGAAGGCGCCCCACTGGATGGGGCCGTCTCCGCAGGTGACAACCTTATGGGGCTCCTGGCTGCCGCAGCCCCGCAGCGCGTTATATTTCTCAGCTGGATTCTTCTGCTCCACATAGCCAGGCAACTCCACAGACTCACGCATCTTGGCAATCGTTGCGTCGCTGAGGAGAATCACGGGGTTATGATACTTCTCCGCCAGCTCAAAGCTCTCCTGAATCATGTCGCAGTACTCCTGCACGGAGTAGGGGCGCCAGCACCAGATTATTGTAGTCGCCGTGCCCTCCGCCCTTGACGGCCTGGAAGTAATCGCCCTGGGCGGCCAGGATTTCTCCGTCGGCCGGGCCTGCCCGCATGATCTCCACAATCACCGCCGGCAGGTCTGCTGCGGACATGTAGCTCATGGCCTCCTGGCCCAGGGAAAAGCCCGGGCCGGAGGTGGCTGTCATTGCCCGATGGCCAGTGGCCACCGCGCCGGCCACCATGTTGAACGCGGAAACCTCCGTCTCCGCCTGGATAAATGTAATGTTCTCCTCTGGACGCTCCACCATTGCCTTTGCGTAGTACTCCGGCACCTCACTGGAGGGAGTAATGGGATAGCCAAAAACAACTTGCACCCGGCGCGAATGGCGGATTCCGCCATTGCCTGGTTGCCCTGCATAAATACCTTAGCCATGTTCTGCCTCCTCACTCATCTTTGTACACTGAGATTGCCGTATCCGGGCAGACCCGGGCGCAGGTGCCGCAGGCAATGCAGCCCTCTCCACCACCGGCGGATAATAGCCCTTCTTGTTGACCTTTGTGCCTTTGCTCAAGACCCCTTTCGGGCAGAACTTGATGCAATAGCCACACTCTTTGCAGCAGTCAAAATCAATCTTTACCAAATTCATAACCAACCACCTTTCTTCCTCTCTGCATGCGTGCTATTTTCCCCTTTTGTTCTTTTATTTGGAACGCTATATTTTTTATTTGGAACTTATATGCGATGATTGTATCATCCGATTTCCTCTGTGTCAATATGGAGTCGAAATTCGTTAAATTTTTCTCAGAAAGCCCGTCCCTCCGTTATTCGAAAAATCATCCCCACAATGAACTTTTCAAAGTGGGGATGATGCATTGGGACTCAGCCATAAAGGGGCTCAACCATAAAACAGATTCGGCAGAAACATCACAAGTCCAGGCAGCGCCGCGCAGATGGCAATTGCCAGAATTGCGGCTCCCACAAGAGGCATGACGTATTTAACCTCCTGCTCAAACTTGATGCCCGCAATGCTGGCCGCAATATACAGGTCCTCGCCTACAGGCGGAGTTGCCATGCCAAGGGACAGCGTCATCACAACAATGACACCAAAATATACCGGATCAATGCCAAGTGACTGTGCAACGGGCAGAAGGATCGGCACGACCATCAGCACAGACGCACAGCATTCCATGAAGCATCCCATGAACAGCAGGAGCAGGATCGTCAGCGCCATAAAGATGATCTTTCCGCTGGAAACTGCCGCAAACCAACCGCCAATCGCCGTTGCGATTCCTTGAATGGTAAGTACCCAGGTAAAGGCGCCGGCGCAGCCGATAATCAGCAGCACCAGAGAGGTATTGGCAGCCGTGTCCATCAAAATCTTTTCAGGTCCTTCCAGGACAGCTCCCGGTAGATGAAAAAGCCAGCAAAGAGTCCATACACGGACGCCACCGCGCTAGCCTCCGTTGGTGTAAATACGCCGCTGTAAATTCCGCCCAGAACAATCACCGGCACCAAAAGCGCCCATATGGCGTCCTTGAACGCCACCCAGACCTCGTGGGCGTCGAACTCGGTCTTACTCTCCATGCCAAAGCCCTTTTTCTTACAGATCCAGCCGGAGACTATCATCAGGCAGACGGCAAAAAAAATAATGCCAGGAATAAAGCCTCCGGCAAAAAATCTCACCAACAGATACGCCTGCACTGATGGCATACACCACCATGGGACTGCTGGGCGGAATAATATCCCAATCGTTCCCGCCACGCATTGCACGCCGGCGGAGAACTCCGGTGGGAACCCCTTCTTCTCCATTTCCGGAATCATCATCCCGCCGATGGCCCGCGCAAGTAGCCGGCGCGGAGCCAGACAGAGCGGCGAAAAAAGGCAGAGGCCAGGATCATCACGTGAGTCAGTCCTCCTGTAATCCAGCCCACTAGCGCGCTGGCCAGCCGGATCAGCCGCCTGGACATGCCGCCTGTCGCCATCAGCGACCCGGCCAGCATGAAAAACGGAATTGCCATCAAGGTAAAGCTATTCACACTGGCATAGACTTTTGAAGCAAAGTTCAGCAGGGGGAGG